>Ga0210377_10003840_pt1 | contig 12797 bp, 11 predicted proteins | sample PLM4_65_b1redo_FD_155480 | JGI IMG/M metagenome (GOLD analysis project Ga0210377, IMG submission 155480) | Groundwater sediment microbial communities from an aquifer in East River, Colorado, USA - PLM4_65_b1 redo | ecosystem: Environmental > Terrestrial > Soil > Riparian zone | place: USA: East... | reverse complement strand
GAGACACGGCAGACTCGGTCATTGTAAGACCTTCTGCCAGTGCGCTGACACTCATCTCGCCTTCGATCAATAGTGAGATGAGGCGTACACGGCTGGCGTCGCTGAGAGCGCTGAAGAGTTCGGCAAGTTGGATGGCTTTGAGTTCAGTGAGTTTCATAATATATGAATAATTGAGCAAGTATTCATATATTATCGTAAAAGGTAATTCGCGTCAAGATGGATGGCAGTCATTTTTCTGGCTTTCTCAGAATGTAATTTTGATCTATGTTTCTGGTGAAGTAATTGACTGGATGTACGGTAATAGTTGTGTATCGATTGTCATGATGTGATTCACGGTCCAATCTACAAGATCCACATGGATTCGGACAGCAAGGTCATTTGACCCACCGGAGGTTTCATATTCACTTTGATACTCCCGTAACTTTTCCACAAATACCCTATGCGCCTTCTGGTTTTTACCGGCGACGGGGCAGTGATAACGCTCCATGCATGTCTCTTCTTTGCCAAAATGTTGTTCTGCATAAAATTTCAGCACTTTCAAAACTTTGAGGATATCCTGCGGGCTGTATTTTTTACGAATACTGTAGCCCAGGTCATTGATAAAGTCGACAAGGTATTTGTGTTGAGCGTCAATTTCCGTAACGCCGGTGGTCATGTTCTCTTTCCAAACAAGTATATTGGGTATGGGATCGCTAATAAAAAACTCCTGTGGTGGATATCATCCTATGGCTCTAGCTATCTAAGTACAATCACATAAATTCTGAAAGATATAATGGTGGCATGAAACGTATACAAGTGCCATCATTGAGAGAAGAGCAGCTTACCGAGCTGGAAGAACTTTACCAAAAAACCGATAAGCCGCGCTACCGGACAAGAGCACAGATGGTGCTGCTCTCGGCTGAGAAAGGTCTCAAAGCCGAAGAAATTGCTCAAATTGTTCGTGAAAGTCACATCACCGTCCTTCGGTGGCTCAAGCGCTACCTGGCTGAAGGGATCGAAGGGCTGAAAGATGCTCCCAGACCCGGTCGCAGCGTAGCGGTTACAGAAGAATATCGAAAACATTTGCTCGAGGTGGTGCGAAGAAGGCCGCGAAGCTTAGGACTGGAATACTCGATGTGGACCCTGCAACGGCTATCCGATTATCTAGCGGAAGAGACTGGAATTCGGACCTCCTACGAAACGGTGCGGAGGGAGTTGGCGAAAGACGATATTGTGTTTAGCCGACCCCAGCATACGATCTCCAGTCCGGATCCGGAATATCAGGTCAAAAAAAGGCGCTTGAAGACACCCGCGACGAGCTAAAAGCAGGCGATGTGTTCTATTATGCAGACGAGTTCAATATCAGTTGGCTGCCGACACTGCGCAAAATGTGGAGCCTGAAGGGACAGCAGGTTATGATCCCGACGCCTGGACAACCGAAGGTTCATTACGGTTTGGGTGCTGTCAATTACTATACCGGTGAAACCGTAGTGATCATTCGGAGACGGAAACGCCGTCTGGAAGTCGCTGAGCTATTGCAGACTTTGGTGGATAAACATCCAACCGGAACGATCTATGTAGCCTGCGACAATGCCAGCACTCATCAGGATGATGAAGTCGAAGCCGTGATCCGGGCCGCGGCAGGTCGCTTAGTCTTGCTTTACCTGCCCACTTATAGCCCTTGGCTCAATCCAATTGAAATGCTGTGGCGACATTTCCGGCGTGAAGTAACCCATTGCGAATTATTTGAGACTGTTAAGGTTCTGCTTGAAGCTTCCTATGACTTCTTTCATCGTTACAACCAAACCCCGGATAAGGTTTTGTCCATCATCGGGGCTCATTCCTCACAACTTTTGTGATTGTACTTAGGTATATAATGGGTTGAGTATGACTTGTCATCAATGGATAAGCGCCTAATCTATTTGTAGTACTGGAATCTGTACTTTGTTTGCAACCGGAGATGGGCTATCCTAACATTTCAATGCGTGATAAGCCACAAAGCTCATTCTGTAGTCCCAACCGGATTCCGAATCCGCGTTCAGAAGAGAAATTGCCTTCGGATGAGTAGGAGGTAGAGATGGCATCCGCAACACGCTATTTCTCCCCACCTTCCTCGAGCTCCTTACTACTTTCACGAACTTTCATCAACCCACAACTCCTCTGCCATGATAGGAGGTTACATATTCCATACTGAAATCGAGGATTTCCAGTTCATTCGTGTTTGTCGGGTGGCAGAGTATAATCTGTATAATTCAGAGGCCAACAAAATAACTATTTTTTACGAGAAGCGACATGCGCCAATCAAATCCAAGTGCCAGCAAGATCATAATTATACGCCACGGTGAAAAGCCCGCTAACCCAAAACCGCACAAACCTCACGTACTTCCATTCGGCGTAAATAAAAATGGCATTCAAGATGTGCATTCACTCTTAGTGCAGGGATGGCAACGAGCTGGGGCGCTTGCAAATTTCTTTGCACCCACAAATGGTAAGTTTCAGAACGCAGCGATTGCAACTCCGGCCACTGTGTTTGCTTGTGCAGTTCGAATGGACACCAAAGGCAAGCAGACCGGACTGCGTCCAAAGGAGACCATCACCCCGCTGGTGCAGAAACTCAAAAAGATGGGCAGCGTTCAGACGAACTTCAGTTTTGGTGAAACACAGGACGAAGAGGTCGCTAACGCCGCGATGGCGTGCCGCGGGGTAGTGTTGATCTGTTGGGAACATCACAACATCTCACAGATTGTAAGCTTCATACCCACTAAAAATAAGAGAGCTGTCCCTTCTGCATGGGATCGGAAGCGGTTTGACCTCGTATGGGTGTTCGACTTGAACAAGGACACGCAACTATACACCTTCACACAGGTTCCGCAGTTTTTGTTGGCGAAGGATGGATCATTGCAGTGAATCATCCGGTTTCTCCAGGCGGGTATCCCTTGCCAACAAGTCAAAACTCCACATATTCAGTTCCTTGCCTTATGAGGTCACCTTCGACGCGCATACTTGTGATGAGGGGATACTCACTTTGATAAATTTAGGCTTGTATCCTACATGCTCATGTAAAGACTTTGGCAGTTCTGTATATTACTTTTTGAAGCCCACCTCGATGGGTATACGTGGTGTAGGGGAGGGTACTCGCCATAACTTTTATGATTCAACTTTCTTTGTTTGCAGATCCACTATTTGATCGAATACAAGTTGACTCCAGCCTTCGCCCCGCCCGGCCGTCTTCTGACGGCCGACCCAGATGAAAGTTCGGCCACCGATCCAACGCGTTCGCTGCCACGAGCGCTCAACATAAACACCATAGCGCATCATGATCATGGGGATACTCGCCTTATTTTATTACCTGATGAAGCCGCCTTCAATGCTCATACGTGCCGTAAGGGAATACTCATCTAATCATTTTCTTTTGAATTGATTCAAGGTATATACGGTCAGATTCGGCGTTCGCATGACCAATCTGAGTTTCATAATGGACGGTTATCGAAAGGTAAGTTATGGCTTTTTCATAATCACCAAGTTTCTCATAAGCCAGCCCTATGTTCCAGGCCCAGAGCGATTCATCCTGTTTGTCTTCCGTTTCACGTGCAATCCCAATGGCTTTTTCATAGTATTCGAGAGCTGTTTGGAGTTTACCCATATCCGAATAGATGTTCCCCAGACTGCCCAAACCGACTGCCTGACGTCTGCGGTCTCCGATCGTAACCGCAATCTCCAATCGCTTAGTGTAATATTGGGTTGCGCGAGCATAATCTTCCAATTTTCTATAGACATTTCCTAAATTTCCCAAAGCAATACCTTCGCCTGACAAATCTCCAATGTCGCGAGCAATAAGAAGACTCGCCTCATGATAGGAGATTGCACTTTGTACATCATCCATACCAGCATAAGCTAGTCCAATATTTCTCAAAGCATTTCCCTCGCCAAGTCTGTCACCTATTTCCCTGACCATGAAAAGCTGTTGAGAAAGGTAATCGATGGCCCTTTCCATGTTACCAAGTCTATAATAGCAGCTTCCAAGATTTCCAATTGCACTGGCTTCAACCCTTTTGTTGCCAGCTTCCCTCGCCAATAACGCTGCTTGTTCGAAATAGATGATTGCTTGATTAATATCACCCAGATTCCTATAAGAATTTCCCAGATTGTTCAAGAGCCCAGCTTCATGATTGATATTTCCCAGGTTCCTGCAAATTTCAAGGCTCTGTTCCATTAAATCAATCGATCTCCGTGTCTGTCCTAAATCCTTATAAGCCAATGCCAAGTTTGAGAGTACACTCGATTTTCGCCCTTGGTCCTTGTTTTTTTCTGCATACTCTAAAGCCTTTTGAAAGTGATCAATTGATTTTTCAATGTTGCCGGTTCGATGTTGCGTGATCCCCAGATTGATTAATACATCAAGTGTCAGATCTTCATCTTTTAGATAGTCGGCTGTTATGAGGGCTTGTTCAAGGATCTCAATACTCTTTTTACTTTGCCCGGCATAAGCATGGGTGTTACCAAGAATATTTAGTAATTGTCCTTCCCTCATCTGGTTATTAAGCTCCCGGGCTATCCCGATCCCTTCACTAGTCCACTCAATCTCCTGCAATAGCAAATTACGCCGATCAAGAAATCGGTCGAAAACCAGTAGAAAGTCAAGGCACAGTGCATTTCGGAGTCCCTTAATATTCATCCACGCTCTCTGGATCTGCCCCCACTCCTGATCGAACCAATCCCAATCACCAGGATGATCAAAAGCATGCTCCATATAAAATCTTGCATGTCGTTCAAAAATGTTCATGACACATTTCTTAGTTGCTTGCGAATTTTTTCCAGCACGTCCACGTCACGCTTCAAGAACGGGAAATCGTGCTTCGTATCTAGTTCAACTACTTCCGTTAGTAGTTGCGCCGCCTGTTCCATATCCCCTAGATCACTCCAGACTATCGCCAGATTGTATAATGAACCAGCAATCCCAGCTTGATCTTGAATCTCCCTACGGATTTCAAGAGAAGCCAGATGAAAACTAATCGCTTCTTCAAAATTTCTTGCTTTTCTTGAAATGGAACCAAGATTGTTGAGATATTTAGCCTGACCATCCCGGTCATTGATTTGTAAACTAATAGAAAGTGCCTTTTCTAACAATTCCGTTGCAGTGTTCGGGTCATCTTCATAAAGATAAACCGCCATATTGTTATAGGATTGAGCCATGCCATCTGGATCAATTTGATTCTGGTGAATATCAAGTGCTTTATCAAGATAAACCTTCATTTCTTCGGGCTGATCTAGTTGATAATAGATCGTTGCCAAGTTGTTATACACTGTAGCCAACGGTGATTGGGCACCGATTTTCTCAAAAATTTCCTTGGCAGAAAGACACAATTCAAGAGCCTTCACAAAATCTTGAATAACTTGGTAAACCGACGCCATGTTCACTTTTGTGACAGCAATATCACGGTCCCGTTGGTACACCTGATGTATTTCCAGCGCCAGAGAAAAGTATTGGATTGCTTTCCCGTAAATTCCCATCCCGCTGTAAGTGGTTCCCAGGTTGTTTAAAGTAATTGCAGCATCCGAGCTTAATGACAGTTTGCGCTGAATGTTTAGTGCAGTTTCCATGAGTTCCACAGCTTCTTTAACCTTACCCTGCTGTTGTTTGATAAGCGCTATATTATTGAGTGAGATTGGTATATGAAGCTGTTCCCCTGATTGTTCAAAAGCCCGAAGCGCTTGTTTGAAGTAGGCCTCTGCTTTTTCTAAATCGCCCCGATGTAACATAGCTTCACCAAGATTATTAAGAGTTCCTGCCTTTACGTTATCGTCATCCATATCCTGGACAAGCGCTAGTGATGCTTGATATTCCTCTTCAGCACGTGTCCAGCGTCCCATGTTTGCATACACGGAAGCAAGGTTGCTTCGAGTAATTGACTCTCTGTAACTTTGCTTGGTGTCGATCCATAAATTTAGGGCTTTTTCAAAATATTCAATGGCATGTACATAATCCTCTTTGCCGTCCAAGACAACTCCTATCATATTGAGGGTGTTGGCTTCCCCTTGCTTTGGCCCAAATTTCTGACGGACAGCAAGAGCCAATTGGAGGTACTCAAGCGCTTTGTCAAGATCACCTAATTCACGGTGGCACCAACCCAAGTCTTGTCCTAGACGACCGATAAGGACTGGTTGACTCAGTGCTTGTGCCGCTTCCATCGCCCTCATGATCCATTGGATATTCTCCTGAAGAAGCCCCTTATTCTCAAAGAAACCATCCATTGCCAACATTAGTTCTAGGATGATGTTTTGCTGCTCTTCTACTTTCAATCCCGCTCTTTGGTTTTCCACCAGCGTCAGCCAGGCGTGATTTATTTGTGCAAATTCATCATCGCTAAGATCTTTCCAGTCATTTTGATGGGCTTTGGCAAAGTTAAGGTAGCTCTTAAGATATCGTACAACCGCTGCACTCATTGACCCTGTCCTCCGCGGTTTCTCGCCCAATCCAAAGCTTGAATATCCTCCTCCAGTGAGGGCAGACCAAATTCTTGGTCAATCTTGACAGCAGATTGCAAAACGGCTTCTGCCTCCGACCATCTCTGGGCTTCAAGATGCAACATGGCAATATTGGATAATACAGCTGCCTCATTGACTTCATCTTGTATCTGCTGGAGCAGAGCAAGGGCCCTCTTATAGTATTCCATTGCAAGTTCCGGGTCTTCTTCCAACCGATGAATTCTTCCGATATTGTTTAGGGTTATAGCTTCACCCGAAGTATCCCGTACGGTCCGGCGAATTTCAAGGACCCTTTCATAAATATCAAGCGCTCTCTTGTATTCTTTCCGAATCCTGTACACAACACCTATGTTATTTAAAGTAGATGCCTCTCCGCTGATGTTTCCCGTTGATCGATGGAGAAGCAATGCATCTTCATAACATCGCAATGCAGCGTCGTTTTGCTCATTTGCGCGATGCACCAGCCCCAAATTGTTCAGGGCCTCTGCCTTGCCGGCAATATTACCAACTTGTGACTGCAACCTAATGGACTCGTTCAGGTATTGCGCGCTAATTTCCCATTTCTGCAACTGACGATAGAGATTCCCAAGTGAATTAAGTGTATCTGCGGCGGCGGGCAGATCGAGGATCTCCCTCTGAATATCTAAGGCCCCGTTCAAACTATCGACTGCTTGGATGAATTTGCCAATTCGAGCCTGTACGCGGCCCAGATTTGCATGCGTGACAGCCATACGCGCTCGGTCTCCTATCCCTTTTCGCAGAGCGAGAGCTTGTTGAAGATAATCAATGGCCAACCCCCATTCTCCCGTTTCAGCAAGCAGCGTCCCAAGATTATGAAAGCTGGCCGATCCAACCGACACATCCTGATTGTTTTTATAGACTTCCAAGGCTTGAACGAAACATTCTGCTGCCCGTCTTGGATTTCCCAAACTTTGAAAAGTAGATCCCAAATTGTTCAAAATATGTCCCGCGTTTGGGTGCTTGCCAAGCCTCTGAAGTATTGAATACCCCTCCTCCAGTTTTTGGAGGGCATCTTGGCGGCGCCCGGTTTGATAATCAAGAACCCCTAGATTATTCAAAATCGCGATTTGACTGTCCATGTCTCCAGTAGATTGTGCAATTTTTAACGCCTGTGCGAGATGATTCTCGGCCTTCTCTGTCAATCCCATGTCCGTATATCCAGCACCCAGGCTGTTTAATAATGAAAATTCGTAGCCACTATTTCCCAAACGACGTGCGGCGAGCAGGGCTGACTCGAGCCAGGGAATATATCCCTTATCCCAAACGCCTTGATATTCTAGGTAACCTTGAAGTAGTCCGACAAACTCCACCATTTTTTCAGACTGATCTGGAATGGATTCCCCTTGTCCCGTTTCAAGAGACAAAAACTCCCATGCCCGATTGATCTGATCAAATTCAGCTTGCACGGCCAGCCAGTTCTCTTTGTTTTGTCTGGAGAATTTCATCCAATAATCAATATAACGTGATCGAGCTTTCTTCATAGAGTCATTCCACCAATTTTAAGATCGAAAGGATTTCGGTCGCCAGTTGCTCCATTTTTGCATTTCCCAGTTTTCGAGCGATCGGTTGTGCTTCTTCACAACATTCACGGGCAGATTGCCACTTTTCAAGCTGCGCATATACACTGCTTAGATTGAGCAGGGTCACCATTTCACCATGTGGATCGGAGATTTGCTGGCTGATCTGCAAGGCTTCTCGATAGAGTTCCTCAGCCTTTTCAAGTCTACCCCTGGCCGCTTCTGCCTGTCCTAGATTGTTGAGAATATCCGAGATCAATGCTTTGTTATCAAGGCTCTGGGCAAGATCCAATCCCTGTTTCAGTATTCGAATGGCATCATCATAGTTTCGGGCACGATTGTGCATTGCTCCAATATTGTTCAACAGCTGCGCCTCTCCCTCCTGATATTTCACGGAACTAAATATTTGATGGGCAGCCCGATAATATTCCTGCGCTTTTGTCACGTCACCGCTTGTGCTAAAAAGATGTCCCAGATTGCTTAGGGTAGTCGCCTCCTCGATGGGATTTCCTAATATGCGGTTTGTTTCCAGTGCTTGTTCGTAGCTTGCTGACGCTTCCCGCAACTTACCTTGTTGAACAAGAAGTTTACCTTGATTATTTAATGTAATTGCCATCATTCTCATATCACCCATACTCTCGTGTATTGCCAATGCGTCTTGATATGCGATGGCTGCGTTGTCGAACGAGCCTGTGATTTCATAGAGGGCGCCAATATTGTTTAAAGTGGTTGCAAGTAACGAAATATTGCTCTGGTCTTCATGAATTTTCGAAGCCTGTTGCAGAAGGCGAATCGCCTCCTCGCGATTTCCCCGATGGTTCTCGAATAATGCTAGATTTCCCAATGCAATGGCTTCACCTGATTTATCCCCTGCTTTGCGCCGGATTTCCAAAGCTCGTACGAGAAATTCAGCCGACCTGGAGTTTTCTCCCAACTCCCTGTAGATAACACCTAAGGCTGACAAGACAGGACCATAATCACTCGAGTTCTGTTTCTTATCCAGAAGTGCAAGAGCTTGCTGAAGATGACCTAGAGCAATTTGAAACTTTCCAAGTGCATAATAACACCAGGCAATATTCTGCAAGATGCCACTTTGCCTCGAATGGTCATCGTCCCCGTCGACCTGCTTAAGAACTTCTTCCCCCCAATTGATTTGCTCCTGCCAGAGTCCGCGATTGTTTTGAAAGGCGCGCAGCGCTTCAATATACTCCAGTATCAACTGAATATCGGGTTGCGTGCAGACCCAGTTCCATCCGCGTCTGATTTGGTCGAGATCTGCGTCAATCGTCTGCCAATCCCCAGACGCACTCTCTGCTAACTTTAGATAATGTCGGGCATGACGCTCAGGCAGATTCATGCTTGTTTGCTACAGATCCATTTGTTCCATTAACTCTGCTGCATAATCTGCGAGAAGAGCATGCATCCAGTAACGCTGCCCATGCGGCTCCACCAAACCCCTTTGGATAAATCGGGAAACGGATTCTTGGGCATCATTAGGCGAACATTCCCAGACGTCTGAAACGGCATTGATCTCCCAAGTAAGAGGCTCACCGCCAAACACTGAGAGCATGGCGAATCGTTTCCGGTCAAGTTCATTCAATCGATCAATGCTCATGCCTAAAATGGCTTGCAAAGATACCGGGTTTTCATCATCGATACCCTGACGACCCTCGGATTGCAGCAATTGTAACCGTGCCTCGCGGCGATCAATCAATTCACCTAGAAGGCGTTGCATTCTCTCAGGTACACCCGCCTCGTTTGCCAGCATTCTTCCAGCAAGAGTCAGGCCTAATGGTAAATATTCCAGTTTCTCGCATAATCGATCCGCAAGCTTCTTGTCAACAATGGCTGTCGCTGGGGCAAGTTTGTAGAGCAGTTTTAACGCGAATTCAGGTTTGAGTACCTCCACACGCAACGCACGCTCGTGTGTTGCCAAATCATTTGCAATTGGACCCTCACGGGTTGTAAAGATTGTTCTGCAAAATGGTCCGCCAACCTCGAAATATTTTCCTTGAATAGTATTCCAAACGTCATCAACAATGATCAACATATGCCGATCATGCAGGACTTGACGCAATCTAATCTGACAGGCATTTTCATCACGTTCAGGCAATAGATCAACCCCAAATGTTCGTCCCCATGCATCCAGTAATAACCGGACAGTTGGCTTAGGTCCAAGACTAGTCCATAAAACACCGTCATAAAAGGTTGATTGAATTTCTTCCATGTTGGCAAGGGCCATCGCGAGTGTGGTCTTACCAATTCCACCCATGCCTCGAAGAGCAACTGGCGCTATGTTTGTAGTGTCCTTTTCATGAATTGCCAAAAGGTTGGTTATTTGAATCAAAGCGTCTTCTCTGCCCAATACGCCTTGCACTGGTAGAGCAGGGATTTGAAATATTGATTTAACAGAATCCTTGTTCTCATATGGTTTCTGTAAGGATTCACCTTCCTGTTTCGTGTTTGGTGTTGTTTTTTGCGGAGTTTTCGATGTCCACTGGGGATTTATTTTAGTGATTTCTTCAGGACTTAATGCCATGTAACCGGCAGTTTCCATCAACCAATTTGCCTCATCCAGAGATGAAATACCGTTGTAACTAAAGTAAATCGCGAGAATTCCAATGAGGATAGCCCGCTCGTCTGGATAGATCTGCTTTTTACCTAGTTCCCATTTGCCTATCATATTACGATGAACATATAGACCAAACTTGTCATATAGCTTCTCACTCACTTGGATCTGAGTAAGACATTTTCTGGTTTGGCTATCTCTTGTTTTTTCCCGATATTCACTTAACAGTTGACCAAACGGTGACGACGGTTTTTTTTGTTTCACCATTCTTCCTCCTGGATGCACGATTATGAGTGCATGCTTGCAACATTATTGATTCCCGACGTGCAAAGACATGATCGATAATGTTCTCAGCTAGCTGAAACAAATAGTTCGTTTCCAACTGAGCGGCGGCGTTGCGTGTCTCGAGAAGTCAGCATCAAGCTGACTAGGCGCCTCACATAACGAGCCCTCCATTCTTACGAAAGGAGGTCTCCTATGACACGCATGAAAGCGGTCTCCATTTTCCTGGTGGCTGTGCTGGTACTGGCAACTATCCTAGCGGCTTTTGTCGCAAAGGATTTCCCGTCCGGCGTGGTTCTCCGAATTGACCAGGAAAGCTCCATCAACTTGAAGATTGGAGTGACTATGCCTGATGCCAACAACACACTCGCCTGCGGCGGATGTTCTGGTGGCGGCGGAACTGGTGGTTAGTCTACCACATCGAACCTAACGGTGCGGGCACGGACTCATGTCTGTGCCCGCATCCCAGATCAAACAGATGTATCAACATGTTATGGTATCCCCATACAAACAAAACTTGCCCAGCTTTCGATATCTTTGGCCTGCTGGATCATCCGCCTTTGTGTTATGGCGACAGCATTGGCTGCGTCGAGTCCATTTAGATAATTGTCATAAAAGGATTCAGTGAAATCCGAGGCGAATCTATCAAGAATTCGTCGTACACTACCAACAACAGTATTTGTTTCCGCAAGAAAACATGTGGATGGAAGATCAACATGTTCGTCACCCTCGTAAACAAAGCTCAAAATACTGTTGCAAGCCGAAAAGGTCACCAGTTTAGGGAGAGGTGCTAAATCGCGTAGTTGATCCAGCCATACATCTTCATCCCATAGGGCAATCCCACTCGTTCGGCCGGAATGTGAATCAACGACAAAGTGACTAGCAATGTGTAGCCAATCGAAATCCGTTCTAAATCTCTTGCCACGGTTTCGTTTCTTTCTAAACAACATATTAGCAAGATTATCCCAAGTGGCATCACTTTCGCTCAGGACCTTTCCTTCAAAACCTGCTTTTGCAGCTAATGAAGAGATCTCATCTTTTACATGAGGAAGATCGCGAAGTCGACCTCCAAAACTAGACAAACCAACTATTAATCCCGTATTGCGTTTTGACACCGACTTTTCCAGTGTGGCCCGCTCTAAAAGTAAATGGAAACTATAAAGAGATGGTACGACAACAGGAATGCAACTTGCTACCAATGGCTTGCCGGTATTACTTGGCTGAATTGCTGCCCAAGGGATGCCGTGAAGTTTTTTGTGTGGGGCCAAGATCAGGTAGGTGTTGGAAGAAAGGGATTCTGATAAGGCAGTAGGAATGAGAAAATCACCGAGAACCCTTAGGTCGGCGGGATACAACTTGGAATGTTGACGATTTAGGTTGAACATTTCCAATGCCATACGGATTCGGTGGGTGATAGAGGTACGATATACCTGAACTTGTTCTTGTGTGATCACGAGTGTGATTAACTGATTGTCAGTTAAATAATAATCCAGAGCCGCCCAAGACTTTCCAAGGAGGTCATTAACCATAATGCGAAATTCAGAGAGACTGAAGGTGCTCGCCCTGGTGATTCGCTTTCCTCTCGAATAATTTCGACGTTCAAGGCGTGCCAACTCCGAATCGTATTTCCTGATTTTCTGGACTAATTGCGAGCGTATCTGCTGTAATTCGAGTGAAGCTTTTACTCCCGAGTTGTCTTCATAAGACACCCATGATTTTTTTTGTAACCAACCAATTTCAGATCTGAGGCTAGCTAGTTCCTGGGATTTCTTGTCCCGAAAGAAAACATCCGATGTTTTCAGTTGCTCAATAAGAGTTGTGGCTTTGTGCTCCTCCATAAACTGTAATACATCATCACTCAATCTAATCTCTGCGGCTCGCTGTATGGCTCTGTCGAACACTATCATTGGAGTTTGCAGATACGAACCTGCAGGGTGGGTTGC
>Ga0210377_10003839_pt1 | contig 12800 bp, 9 predicted proteins | sample PLM4_65_b1redo_FD_155480 | JGI IMG/M metagenome (GOLD analysis project Ga0210377, IMG submission 155480) | Groundwater sediment microbial communities from an aquifer in East River, Colorado, USA - PLM4_65_b1 redo | ecosystem: Environmental > Terrestrial > Soil > Riparian zone | place: USA: East... | reverse complement strand
CCGAGTGTATCGGCGTCGGCGTTCTCCTGGCCGGGATTCGAGATCGCCGGGCAGTTGTCGGCGTTCGCGCAGAGTCCGTCGGCGTCGGCGTCGTTCGCTGCGTCGGCCGGGCAGGCGTCGCAGGCATCACCGAGCGCATCGCCATCCGCGTTTGTCTGGCCTGGATTCGCGACGGTCGGGCAGTTGTCGGCGGATTCGCAGATGCCGTCGCCGTCGGCGTCGTTTGCTGCGTCGGACGGGCAGGCGTCGCAGGCGTCGCCGAGTGCATCGGCGTCTGCGTTCTCTTGACCTGGATTCGCGACGGCGGGGCAGTTGTCGGCGGCGCCGCAGATCGCGTCGCCGTCGGCGTCGTTCGTCGCATCGGCCGGGCATGCGTCGCATAGGTCGCCGAACGCATCGGCGTCGGCGTTCTCCTGGCCGGGATTCGAGATCGCCGGGCAGTTGTCGGCGTTCGCGCAGAGCCCGTCGGCGTCAGCGTCGTTCGCCGGGTCGCTCGGGCAGGCGTCGCAGAGGTCGCCGAGCGCATCGGCGTCGGCGTTCTCCTGGCCGGGGTTCGCGATGGCGGGGCAGTTGTCTGCGGATTCGCAGACGCCGTCGCCGTCGGCGTCGTTTGCTGCGTCGGATGGGCAGGCGTCGCAGGCGTCGCCGAGTGCATCGGCGTCTGCGTTCTCTTGACCTGGATTCGCGACGGCGGGGCAGTTGTCGGCGGCGCCGCAGATCGCGTCGCCGTCAGCGTCGTTCGTCGCATCGGTCGGACACGCGTCGCAGGCGTCGCCGAGTGCATCGACGTCGGCATTCTCCTGGCCTGGATTCGCGACGGCGGGGCAGTTGTCGGCGTTCGCGCAGAATCCGTCGGCGTCGGCGTCGTTCGCTGCGTCGGCCGGGCAGGCGTCGCAGTCGTCGCCGAAGGCATCGCTATCCGCGTTTGCCTGGCCGGGGTTCGCGACCGCCGGGCAGTTGTCGGCGCCGCCGCAGACGCCGTCCCCGTCGGTGTCGCTCGCGGCGCCGTTCGAGCAGGTGTCGCAGGCGTCGCCGAGCCCGTCTCCATCCGAATCCGCCTGGCCGGGGTTCGCGACCGTCGGGCAGTTGTCGGCGGCGCCGCAGACGACGTCGCCGTCGGGATCGTCCGCGCAGCTCTCGGCCGCACCGCAAACCTGCGCAACGCCGGGCCCGAGCGCGGTCGCGGCGCGCGCGAGCACCGCGAAGTCGGCGATGTTGCAGTCGTTCGGGATGCCGTCGCCGTCGGAGTCGGCCAGGTCCAGGGGCCCGGTCGCGCTGCACTTGCGCGGAATCGGGAGCGCCGCACCGGGTGCGCGTACGAGCGCGCGCCGCAGCAGCGCCGCGTCGTTCGTGGCGATGACACCATCCAGGTTCACGTCGCCGCACTGAGAGCCGTCGCGAATTCCGTCGTCGTTCCGGTCGATTCCGAGGCGCACGCCCGATCCCGGGGGCACACACAGGAAAGTCAGCTCGTGACCGGGCGTGTCGGCGTGCAGTTGGAGCGCGCCCAGCGTCACGTCCGGCGCGCCGTCTCGGTCGGGACGGAAGGCGTTGGCGCCGCTCATCCACCAGCCGCGAGGCTCGCCGTCGAACGCGCCCTTCACGACCAGATCACACTCGGGACGCGGCGTCGTGACCTGCGCGCGCGCGGCGAGCAGGTCGAGGCGATCCTGCACCGTGTCCGCGCCCGCCGCGAGCAGGGGCGAAGTGGGCCCCGCGTCGTCGAGCGTCACCTGCTGACCCAGCACCGGCGCCGATTCAGTGTCGAAGGCGAGCAGCAGCTCGACCATGTCGAGTCGGTTCTGCGCCTTCGCCGCTTCGTCAGCGCCGGGAAATCTGAACTGGGGATCCGACACGAAGGAGAGCGGCGTGTCCGTGCTGCCGTCGTGCTGAAAGCCGAAGCCGCGAATCTGTGGTCCGGTGGGCGCGGAAACGCCGGAGATGCCGAACATGCCGACGAACGAGTAGAGGTTTCGCAGGTGCGGCACCTTGAAGATCTGCGTGCGTCCCGAGCGAAACGACGCTCTGCCGCTGGTCCCGAAGAAGCCGGCTGCCGGGTCGAGGGTATGGCAGTCGTTACACGTGAAGGTGTCGGGTACGGTCGGGACCGTCGCGTGGAGGAGCACGTTGTGGAAGATGTTCGTTGCGTTCGCCTGCCCGGGCGTCAGCGAGTTGTCGAGCGCGCGGTTCGGATTCGGCGGGTACACGACCTGCAGCATGAAATCCGTGAACGCCTGCATCTCCGCGACCGAGAGCGGGCCCGTCCGGCCCATCAGCGACCGGAACGCGCCGTTGAAATTCTTGAAGGCAGCGCTCTCATCGAGCGAGGCCGGATCCTCGCGCACGGTCGCCCCGCCGCTTTTGTCGCCGCGCCAGTGCATCGGGCCGTGGTTCGCCATCCCGCGCAGGCTCTGGGTGAACAGCGGACCCTTCAGCGGGTGGTGCTCGAGGAAGAACCCGTCGGGCAGGAACGCGCCGCCGAAGAAGGCGTCGATGCCCGCCAGCATGTCGAGCTTCCAGAAGGAGATCGCCTGCAGATTGCTGTCGAACACGGTCACGCCATCGGGGTTGCCCAGGTTCCAGGCGAGATCGTCGGTGCCGCCGAAGACGTGGCAGCTCGAGCACGAGGCCTCGCCGTTGCTCGAGGTGAGCCGCGCGTCGTACAGGAACCGCCGGCCGTCGCGCACGCTCGCCGGCTCGGGGTCATGCGGCAGTGGAACGACGGAGATCTCGCTGCCCGGGTGCGTGGACAGATCGACGACCGAGATCGATGGACCGAAGCGCGCCAGGACGTAGAGCCGGTTGCGCGGCTCATCGAGCGCCAGGCTCGTGGGGCCTCCACCGCTGATCTCGATGTGGTCGGCCGCGCTGGGCGTGAACGTGTCCGCCTCGAGCTCGGCCGGCGAGAGCACGGCCACCTTGTCGGAGCCGAAAGCGGCGACGTAGAGGTTCTCGCCCGCAGTGTCGATCACCAGGTCGAGCGGCGTCGCGAGGCTGCGCTCGGCGGTGTCGGTCGCCGCCGTCTGCTCGGGGGTGAGCGCGTAGTCGATGTGCTTGTTCAGGTGGCGCGGCGTCACCGTCGCCGAGAGCGGATCGATCACGGTCACGCGGTACTCGTGGAGCCGACCGCGCACTGTCCGCTGGGGGAGCAGCGGAAAGTTCGCGAGCGCCGCGCCTGCACCCTCGAAGCGCGTCTCGTTGTGCGCCTCGGAGTTGGTCACGAAGACCCGGCCGTCCGCGGGGTTTACGGCCATGTTGAAGAGCACCGTGCCGACGTGCGCGAACGGGACGACGCTGGCCTGCAAGTCGCCGGGCGCAGCGTTCGCATCGATCGAGAACACATCCTCGTCGGGCAGCGAGAACGGCACGAGCGCACTCCAGTCGCGGTTCTCGTCGTCGAGCCACAGCCCCGAGGTGTCGTCGAAGCGCACGATCTGCGAGGTCGGCGGCGCGGGATGACCGTCGGCGCTCTGATTCGGCAGCAAGGTGACGCCCGCCGCGGTCACGGCGCTGGCGGAGATCGCGGTCGTGCGATTGCCCGAGTGGAAGATCGCAGCGTAGACGCGGCTCCCGTCCGCGGTTGCGGCAAGCGCGCGCGGGGCGTCACCAAAAAGCGTCAACACGGCGATCGGCTCGCCGCCCGCGGCCGCGCCGAGGTCGGTCGCGTCGAAAACGAAGACGAGCGCGCGCCCGATGCCCTGCGTCAGGTACTGGGCCGGGACCGGACTGTTCTGGCCGCGGCGCGCAGTCGTGACGAAGGCGCGGCTGCGCGTGGGACCGGCGAAGACGACGTCGGCGGGCTCGTCGCCGACGAGCAGCGTGCGAACGACGCGCGGCGTGCCGTCCGTCGCGACGATCGTCACGTCGTCCGAAAGCTGGTTCACGACCCAGACTTCGCCGGGCACGCGCTCGGCGACGGCCACCGGCTCGAGTCCCACCGGAACGCTCGAGAGGTGCAACAATCCGGTGTCGCTCACCTCGAAGATCTCGAGCCGGTTGTCGGGCGTGTTCAGCGCGTAGAGGCGCGTGCGGTCAGCGGAGAGGGCCAACCCGCGAACGTGGCCGGACTCGAACGGCAGGAATGAACCGGAGGCGAAGGAAACTTGCGCGGTCACGCCGATCAGCAGCGCCGCGATCGCGACTCTCCAGACTACGGCGATGCGCTCCGTAGCTTCTCCCTCCGCTCGCATTCTAGATTGGAGCAGGCAGAAACATGGAGGAAATGCCCCGCGCCAGGTCGGAATTCTGCGCAGCGACCGGAGAGCGGGGTGCAAGCTAGCCTGCGGGGGGCGAGGCTGAGAGGCGCGCTGCATCGCCGAGCGGTGACACGCGCGGGCGTATGCGAACAGGCGACGCCTCTCAGTCGCGCACTGACTCGCCGTTCGGTCTGGTGACGACCGAGTCGGAGGATCCTACGGAGTCCGGGCTGGCTCGCGGAGGAAGACTCCGGCGCGCGCGTCGCGCTTTCGCCAGTACGCGCGGGCGATCGGCGGGCGGCGGTCGCGCCTTTCGCGCGAAGACACGCGCGCGAGCCAGCGCGCGAGCAGCGCGTCGGCACACGCGAACGACTCCGCGGGGCCGGTGAGCTCGACCCCGAGCTGCGCCTCGAGCGCATCGCGTTCCGCCGCGTATTCCTCCGCGAGCAGCGAAGGGTCTGCGATCAGAAGGCGATGCAGTCGCTCGTGCCGCCACCAGAGCGTCGCGGGGTCGAAGCGATCGGTCGGCGCCGGGCCGAGATCGAGCGGCTCGGTCACGCGCACGGGCTTGAAGACCGAAACGCACGGCGCGGCCGTCGCCGTGGCCCAGTGCCGCTCCCGGCCCGGCCGGAGCTCTGAGACCCAGGACGCGGTGGTCTGCGAGGCCGCGAGGAGTCCGCCTGCGTGCATGCACGGCGCGCGCATGGCGCCGTTCGAGCGCGCGTACACCGGCCAGCGTCGGCCGGGGCCGTGGTCGCGCAGGACGGCGACGAGATCCGCGGGCGACTTGGCGCGCGCGCACAGCTCGGTCGTGCGCGCGAAGCGCGTGCGGCCCGCGGCGACGCGCGTCTTCACGCGGTCGGAATGCGCGCGCGCGAAGCTCGGAATCGTGAGCACGTTCGAGATCGAGCGCGAGCCGACGACACGCTCGGTCGCCCAGTGCCGTCCAGCGGTCTCGAGCACGATCGCGCCGCGTGGATCCGCGACCAGAAAGCTGTTGTGGTAGGTGAAGCCGCGCTTCTCGTGGCCGCAGCCGCCGCCCTGGCCGTGGCGCTCGAGCAGCCCCGTGATCACAGCGACCGCCTCGTCGGCGCTGCGCGCGCGTTCGAGCGCGAGCCGCAACAGGTCCATGCCCGTGAGCCCCGTCGCGGCGTAGGGCTCGCGCGTGAACACGGCCTCGTTGCCGATTGCGACGCCGTGCTCGTTCGCGCCGATCTCGGCGCCCCACATCCAGAAGGGGCGCGAGAGCAGAACCGCGTGGGTCTCGGCGACCTGCGGTATCTCGAGCCAGGTGCAGCGCACGCTGGCGCCCGTCGTGTAGCGCGCACGCGCGTGCCACTCGAGAAGCTGGGCCTCGTTGGGGTCGCGGTCGGAGTTCTTCGCGAACAGAACGCCGTCGCTCGTGACGACGGCGAGCGTGTCACACATCCGCGCTCACTTCAGGGCCTCGTAGACCTCCGCGATCAGCCGGAATCCGCGCGCGTCGCCGGCAAGCCCCACCTGCATCTGGTTCATCACGTACGCGATGCCGAGCCGCGCGTCGGGATCGGCGAAGGCGATCGAGCCGCCCGCGCCGGGATGGCCGAACGAGCGCTTGTTCGGGCCGAACGGGATCATCGGCTGGGTCATGAAGAAGCCGAGGCCGAAGCGGCTGTGCAGCGGCGCGAGCACCTCGTCCCGGCCGTAGCTGTTCTCGGTGTTCGCGCGCGCGATCTGCGCGGGCGAGAGCACGTGCGCGCCGTCGAGCTCGCCCTCGCGCGCGAGCGCGCCGTAGATGCGGGCGAGGCCGCGCGCGGTGCCGTGGCCGTTCGCGGCCGGGATCTCCGCCGCGCGCCAGGCGCGCGAGTTCACCGCGCCCGTCTCGACCGGCGGATTCGCGAAGACCTTGCCGACCAGCGACTCCGGGTTCTGCGCCGCGGCCGCGAACGGGTTCGGAACACCGGGCGGTGACGGCGGCGCCGGGATCATGTCGGCCACGCGCGCGTCGAGCTCCGGCCCGAAGCCGATGTGGAAGTCGAGTCCGAGCGGCTGCGCGAGCTCCTCGCGGAAGTAGGCGCCGAGCGTCCGGCCGTCGATCCGGCGCAGCACCTCGCCGACCAGGTAGCCGTAGGTCAGCGCGTGATAGCCGTGCTTCGCGCCGGGCTCCCACCACGGTTTCTCCGCGGCGAGCGCCTCGGTCATGAACTTCCAGTCGTAGCGCGCGCTCGCGGGAACCGGCGCGCGGATCGCGGCGACCCCCGCCTTGTGCGAGAGCAGCCAGCGCACCGGGATCTGCGCCTTGCCGGCCTGCGCGAACTCGGGCCAGTAGCGCGCGACGGGCGCGTCGAGATCGAGCCTTCCCTCTTCGGCCAGGCGATTCGCGCAGATCGCCGTCATGCCCTTCGTCGTGGAGTAGACGTTCACGATCGTGTCGCGCTGCCACGGCTTGGTCTTTGCGGCGTCGCGGTGCCCGCCCCAGAGGTCGACGACGAGCTCCCCGTCGATCGTCACGGCGACGGCCGCGCCGACCTCCCCGCCCGCAAAGCTCTCGGCGAAAGCCTCGCGCACGCGCGCGAAGCGCGCCGCGTTCTCGCCCTCGACCCGGATCCCGTCCGCCATCCTGTACTCCTCGTCGTCTGCGCTCGGTGTCTGGCGGATTCTACAACGCGGGCCGGGCCTACTTCTTGCGCCAGGTCCCGGCGTCGTCGGTGACCCACTCGCCCTTCGCGGCGCGCTCGATCAGCTTCGCGCCCGCGAGCGCGGCGACCGCGTCGACGGCCGTGCCGTTCTTCTTCGCGATCTCCAGATAGGCGGCCGCTCGTTTGGCATTGATGTTCTTGACCAGCGCGATCACCGGGGCGGTCGGGTTGGCGACCACGATGCCGACATAGCCGTCGACCTTCTCGCCGACGAGCCCCTCGCTCTTCGCGCCCTCGAGGTCGAGGCCCGAGGCAGCCGCGGGCAGCGCCAGCGCGGCCACGAGCACGAACGCGAGCCAGATCGTGATGCTTCGCTGCGCCATCAGAAGATTTCCTTGTCTTCGCTCATGAGTTCGTCGAGATCCTTGTCGACCTTCACGCGAATCTCGTGATCGATCTTGATGTTCATGTTGATCACGATCGGCTCTTTCGGCGCTTCCAGCTGAATCTTCGGCGTGCAGCCGCTGGCGAGCCCGAGAACGGCGATCGCGATCACGGCGTGCGGGATCGCTCGGCTCACTTCTTCTCCTTCTCCGAGAGCTTCTCCGAGAAGGCGCGCAGGCGCTTCTCGACCTCTTCGGGCACACGATAGACCGCAACGCCCTCGCGCACGAGGTCTGCGAGCCGGGCGTCGAGGTTCAGGTTGAGCTCGATCGGCTGGCCGCTCTGAAAGTCGGGGTTCGCGCCGCGCACGTGGAGCGCGATCTGGAGCTTCCCGCGCACGTCCCCGTCGACACGCGCCTCGAGCGTCTCGTAGTGGAAGTTCGAGAATGCACCGACGGCGATGCCCAGGTCGTTCGGTCGCGAGGTCGCGAGCGCGCGCGTCGACGCGTCGGGTCGATAGCGGATCGTTCCGCCCGCACCGGCAGCGCGCAGCACGCCGCCCGAGACGAGCAGCGCGTCGCCCCGGAGGACCAGGGGGAGATCGCCGTCCATGCGGCCGGTGCCATCGAGTCCCTCGAAGGCGACGAGCGCGAGCAGCGCGGCCAGATCGAGACCGCGCGCCTGCAAGAGCGCGGGCGTGCTCTCGGCCGTGAGGTCGAGCCGCAAGCCCTCCGCGCGCAGCTCTCCGCCCGCCCACTGCCAGCTCGTGCTGTTCAGCGCGAGCACGCCGTCCGCGAGGAGTTGGTAGTCGATCATGCCGCCGCGCAGCGCCAGCCCGGCGTCGAGCCGTGCGATCGCGACGAGCTGTCTCTTCGCCGTGCGCAGCGGCGGCGCGCGCAGCGCGATCGTTCCCGACACGCCCTGAACGCGCGCAAACTCCGTCTCGAGGCCGACCTCGCGCAGCGCCACACCGAGTCGCAGCGCAGGCGCACCCGCCTCGAGTGCGAGGGTGCCGCGCGCCTCGACGCTGCCGGCGACCTTCGCGATGCCCAGGCCCGCGAGCACCGGCTCGAGCGCGGGCAGAAGCGCCGCGGGCTGCAGGCCGTCGGGCGCGAAGACGAGCGGCGCGAGCCGCAGCTCCGCTTTGCCCGAACGCGCAAGAAGATCGCCGGTTCCGCGCGCTTCGGCGTGCAGCCGACCGTTCGCGCCGTCGAGCGCGAGCTCGAAGGCGAGCGCGCTCGGCGCGCCCTCGAGGTGACCCGAGAGCGTCGCCGGCGCGACGCGCGCAGGCTCGCGGCCGTCCTGCACCGCGAGCGAGAGCTGGGCGGCGAGCTGCTCGAGCGTTCCCGACAGAACGACGGTCCCGTTCGCGCGCACGAGCGGATGCTCGAGCTGCACGGCGAAGTCGCCCGCGAGCGCGCCGTCCGCCGCCGCGCGCAGGCGGCCGTCGAACGCGCACGAGCCTACGCCCTGCGGTGTCGCGAGCGAGAGCTCCGCGTCGACGAGCTCGATCTCGGGCGCGGGCAGAAGCGGCGGGCCGGTCGTCCGGTCGCCGCTCCGAAGCAGCGGATCCAGCGCGCCGAACCGAGCGCCGTGCTCGTCGAGCGTGCCGCGCGCGCGAAGGCCCGCGATGCGCACGGCATCGAGATGTCGCGCGCGCAAGCCCTCGAGCGACCAGGCGAGCTCGACTGAAGTGACGGAGAGGTCCGGCGCATCGGCCGGCCCGATCCGAAGATCCCGCAGCGAGATTCCGTGCGCGCCGAGCTCCGCGACGCGCAGCGCAACCGGCGCGACGCCGCGCGCGCCGAGCTGCGCGATCAGCCAGCGCTCGGCGAGCGCCGCGCGCTCGACGTACGCGACCGCGACCGCCAGCACGAGCGCGGCCGCGGCGACGAGCGCGAACGCGAAGAGCCTGCGGCTGATGGCCTGCATCCTGGCGCGCGAGAGTAGCTTGACACCCCGCGCGCGTCGGGCGGACGATCCCGCGATGCCCGCTGAAACCGTGCTCTTGCTCGACGGTCTGTGCTTTCCCGAAGGTCCGCGCTGGCACGAGGGGAAGCTCTGGTTCTCCGACATGCACGCGAAGAGCGTGATCCGCGTCGGGCTCGACGGCCGCGCCGAGCGCGTGGTCGAGGTCGAGCAGTGTCCGTCGGGGCTGGGCTGGCTGCCCGACGGCCGGCTGCTCGTCGTGTCGATGCACGACCGGCGCTTGCTGCGACTCGATCCGGAGGGCCTGCACGAGGTCGCGGATCTGTCGCGGGTCGCCGACTTCCACTGCAACGACATGGTCGTCGACGCGCGCGGCCGCGCGTACGTCGGGAACTTCGGCTTCGACCTGTTCTCGCAAGCGAAGCCGCGCACGACCGCGCTCGCGCTCGTGCTGCCCGGCGGTGAGGTGCGCGTGGCCGCGAGCGACCTCGCGTTCCCGAACGGCTGCGTGATCACGCCCGACGGCCGCACGCTCGTCGTCGCGGAGTCGATGGCCGCGCGGCTCGCGGCGTTCGACATCGCCGCCGACGGGTCGCTCGCGAATCGCCGCGTCTTCGCCGCGTTGCCGGGCAAGGTGCCCGACGGGATCTGCCTCGACGCCGAGGGCGCGATCTGGGTCGCCTCGGCCAACAGCGCCGAGTGTCTGCGCGTGCACGAGGGCGGCCGGATCAGCGCGACGGTCTCCGTCGCCACGCAGGCTTACGCCTGTATGCTCGGCGGCCCCGACCGAAAGACGCTTTTCATCTGCACGGCCGCGGACGCGGATCCCGCGAAGTGCGTGGCGGAGCGCACGGGCCGGATCGAGACCGTGCGCGTCGAGACACCGGGCGCCGGTCTGCCCTAGCCGATGCGGCGCGCGCTCAGAAATCGAGCGTCACCTTCGTCGTGCCGAGCGCGAAGCGCGGGAATACGCGCAGCAGAAAGAAGCGCGCGATTCCCGTGCGCATTGCGAACGGCACGACCACGCGCATCACGAAGCGCGCGAGCGGCGTCTGCTGCAGCATCATGCGCGGCGGCCGCGCCTGGAGCTTCTGGATCTGTTTCACCTCGGGCAGGCGTTCCGCGACGACGCGCCGCGCGGCCGCATCGAGCTCGGCGCCGCTCGCCCCGCGCAGGAGCGCCGGACCCAGGTGATTCGCCGCGACGAGCGCGTCGCGCAGCGCGATGTTGATGCCTTGCGCACCCACGGGCGACATCGGATGCGCCGCGTCGCCGAGCAAGAGCAGGCCGGGCGCGCTCCACACGTCGAGGTGATCGCAGACCACGTCGAGCAGGAACGGCGAGCTGACGGAGCTCGCGTGCGCGCGGATCCAGGCCGCGAGATCGTCGGGCACGTTCGCGGCGAGCTCGCCGATCCAGTGCTCGATTCCCCCGCGGCGGATGTCGCCGAACGTCCCCTTGTCGATCGCCCAGCCGAGCTGAAGCCCACCCTCGGGTGACTCGAAGCAGATCGCGAAGTGGCCGCGGCCGATGCAGCCGCGCGCGACGCCGCGCATGAACTCGGGCAGCGGCAGCTTGCACCAGACGACGTCGAAGCTCTGGGCCGCGCGCGGGCGATCGAGCCCGCCGCGCTTGCGCACGGCCGACGCGCGACCGTCGCAGCCGATCACGTAGTCCGCGCGCACTTCTCGCGCGCCCTCCGGACCTTCGACACGGACGCCGGCGATCCGATCGCCGGCGTGGATCAGGTCGCGCACGGTGACACCGCGCAGAACTTCGAAGCCGGGGAACTTCGTCGCCTGTGCGACCAGCATCTCGAGCAGTGGCGGCTGCGCGACGAAGCGCGGCAGTGGCGCGTCTGCCGGCAGGGCTGTGAGGTCGAGCGTGAGCTCGCGGCGACCGTTCAGGAAGATCTCGAGCCGCTGCATGCGGGACTGCGGCAGCGCGTCGAGCTCCGCGCCGAGCCCCATCTGGCGCAGCGCGTCGATGCCTCCGGGCATCAGCCCCTCGCCGCGGAACTCGCGGGCGAAATCGCTCTGCCGCTCGACGAGCGTCACCTCGATGCCGCGCCGCGCGAGCAGGTACGCGAGCGCGGCGCCCGCCGGTCCCGCGCCGACGATCGCAACACGCATCGTCAACTCCCGCCGCCTTCCTCGGGCATCCAGGTCACCTGCTCGCGCTCCGTGATGCCCGCGGGCTCGAAGAGCGCGCGAAACGCGTAGAGCGTGTCGAGATGCTCGTGGAACTCGGCGATCTTCCCGTCGCGAATCACGAACAGGAAGTGGTAGTGGTTCTCGTAGTCCTCGTGACTCGCCTTCGAGCGGCCGCGAATCACCAGCTCTGCGGCCACGCGATCGTCCTCGGCGGTCAGGTGCTGGATCTCGGGGTGCAGGCCGACGCGAACGTCGTAGAGCCCGGCGATCGACTCCCGGATGTTGCGCATGATGTCGGGCCGGCCCTGGAACTCGACGCCGTCGGGGACCGATGGCGGCAGCCAGAAGCGCACTTCGTCGGCGAGCAGCTTCTCGATCGTGTCGTAGTCGGCCTCCTCGATCGCCTTGAAATACCGCCGCACGACCGCCTTGTTGGCCTCGACCGACACGCGGCGACTCTAGCACGCGGCCGCCGCCGCCCGGCGCAAGCGGCGGCCGACACCTGCAGCGCCCGCCCGGCGCTCGCGCGCGTCAGGGCGGGGTGGCCGGCCGTATCGCGGTCGGCACTCCCCTTGCTATGTACGAGGTGTGATGATGGCCGCCGGGGAAATCGACGTGACGGATCCGATCGAGGGCCGCGAGTGGCTCGAGGAGTCGCTGCCCGTGGCGCCGGGCGGGACGCTCTTCCTGCGCAGCGCGCGCGGGACCGTGGACGTGCGCTCGCACGACGGCGACGAGGTTCGCGTCGAGGCCGAGGCGCGCGGACGGCGCGCGGAGCAGGTGCGCTTCACGCTCGAGCAGGCGGAGAACGACGTCCGCTTCGAGGTGCGCGTCGACGGCTGGCTCGCGGGGCTCTTCGGCGGGCTCGACGTGCGCGTGCGGCTGTGGGTTCCGAAGCGCTACTCGCTCGTGCTGCGCGCGAGCGGCGGCGACGTGCGCGTCGACGGAATCACCGGCGACGTGGTGTTGAAGACGAGCGGCGGCGACGCGAGCGTGACGCGCACGGTCGGGCCGATCGAGCTGGCGAGCTCGGGCGGAAATCTCGAGATCGAGCACGTCGACGGCGACGTGCGCGTGAAGACCTCCGGCGGGAACATCGCCCTGCGCGACGTCTTCGGCGACGTCGCGGCGCGCAGCTCCGGCGGCGAGCTCAGCATCGACGGCGTCGACGGCGCGGTCGACGTGCGCTCGAGCGGCGGGACCACATCGGTCGTCTTCCTCGGCGACCCCGAGGGGGAGATCCGCGGCTCGGGCGGCTCGATCGAGGTGTTCGTGCGCGAAGACGCGCGCTGCGAGCTCGACGCGAAGTCGAACGGCGGCGCGATCGAGCTGGAGCTCGAGCTCGACCACTTCCGCGAACGCTCGCCGCACTGCGTAGCCGGCACGCTCGGAAGCGGCGGGCCGAAGCTCAAGCTGCGCAGCTCCGGCGGCGGGATCCGGATCGGGCGGCTGTGACCGATTGACTTCGCTCGGCTGCGCCCCGCTGCGCGCGCCTTCGGCGCTTGCCAGCCGGCCGCGAG
>Ga0210377_10003838_pt1 | contig 12800 bp, 13 predicted proteins | sample PLM4_65_b1redo_FD_155480 | JGI IMG/M metagenome (GOLD analysis project Ga0210377, IMG submission 155480) | Groundwater sediment microbial communities from an aquifer in East River, Colorado, USA - PLM4_65_b1 redo | ecosystem: Environmental > Terrestrial > Soil > Riparian zone | place: USA: East... | reverse complement strand
TGCACGGTGATGTTGTTGTCGAACTCGGGGTTGGGCCAGATGATCGAGTCGACCTGGCTCATGGGACCGCTGGCGTAGGTCTGATAGTACTCCACGTCGGGCAGCGCCCCCTCCGGCGCGGGCCCCACCACCAGGGCGGCGGCGCCGTCGCCGAAGATCATCCGCGAGGTCCGTATGGTGCCGATCTTGTCGGAGAATTTTTCGCCACAGACGAGCAGCACGGGACGCCGTACTTCCTGGAGCTGGCGGATGGCTTCGCTGAGGCCGAAAGGCAGCCCGGCGCAGGCGGCAACAATATCAGCCGAGAAGTGCGTCTGGAACATGCCGAGCTGGCCGGACAGCCAGGTGGCGAGCGACGGCATCATCTTGCTGCTCGTACACGAGCAGACGATGACGGCCCCGATCTCCTCGGGCCGCCGCCCGGCCTTGGCCAGGGCCGCCTCGGCGGCCAGCAGCGAGATGTGGTCGAGATCGAGCGCGGTGTACAGCCGCTGGCGGATCCCGGTCTTGTCCTCGATCTCCATCGCCGTCATCGGCGACCAGGAATACGCCGCGTTGCGGATCAGGTCCTCGTTCGTGCAGACCGTCTCGCCCTTGTACACCGCGAGCGCCTCCAGCCTGGGCATGACGCCGAAGCGCGCGCGCACGTCGATGGGGGGGTAGGGCTCGATCGGGGCTCGCGACTCGGCCGGCTTCGGCCGCACGGGGCGCACGCGGCGCGCGCCCTTCACGCGGCGGATGAACTGCCCGACGTCGTCGCTGCGAGGCCGGTACGCCACCACGAAGTCGTCGTCGTGGAGCTGGCCGACCTCGATCACCCGCATCTTGCCGCGGTCCCACCGGTACTCGTTGTGCAGCACCATCGTCTGACGCATCAGCGCTTCCAGCTCGGGCACGTGGTGCCAGTACTCGACGACGTCGTCCCAGCTGTAGCCGGGATAGTCGGGGTCCCAGGCCAGCAGGTGATAGGTGAGGTTGCCGGGGTTGGCCAGGATCTCGGCGACCGTCGGCTTGATCGGCGAGAGCTCGGCGCCGGCGCCCTTCTTGTGACGGAACACGTCGAACAGGATCCGGAAGATCTTGTTCTCGGTGCCCTCGTCCCAGGTCGGCACCAGGTTGCGGTAGCCGTTCTCGATGGCGGCGGCCTGCTCGGCGCCCTCCCACGGCTTGAAGATCGGCAGGAAGATGTCGCCGCGCTGCCGCGGCACGTCGCGCCAGCGCATCGGCTGCTTGTCGTACATCGTGAACGGATAGCGATTGACCCAGAACAGGTCCAGCGCCAGGTCGCGGAGCAGCTCGTAGCGGCCCTTGTAGCCGCCCGCCTCCAGTCGCGCGACGATGTCGGCCTCGCTCGGCGCCTTCTCCTCGAAGTCGCGGCGGATGACGGCGGCGAACTGCTCGAGCGTCTCGAAGACGGTGAAGTCGAGGGCCGGAAAGAAATTGTAGGGGAAAACGATCCGGCCGTAGCGATTGACCACGAACGGCTTCATGACGCGACCTCCCGGCGCCCACCGTATGCCCGGCCGTAGCCTTGTGCAAGTCGCTATAATCCACTTCATGACGATCCTGAACACGCGCGACCAGGAAGCCGTTCGCCAGGAGTTCCAGCGGATCCAGGGCCCTGTCAAGCTGGTGGTCTTCTCGCAGGAGCTGGTGGCCGGCGATCTCTGCCGGGAGAACGAGCAGCTCGTGCGCGAGGTGGCCGAGCTCGACGACCGGATCTCGGTGGAGGTGCTGAACCCGGCGATCGACCGCGAGCGGGCCGAGGCCTACGGCGTCGACCAGGTGCCGGCCATCGTCGTCGAGGGCGCGCGCGACTACGGCATCCGCTTTCTCGGCATCCCGTCGGGCTACGAGTTCAGCAACCTGATCGACTCGATCATCGTGGCCTCGAGCGGCGAGCCCGCGCTGTCGGAGGCCACGAAGGCGTCGCTGGCGGCCCTGACCGACGACGTCGACATCAAGGTCTTCTCCACGCCCACCTGACCCCACTGCCCCCGGGCCGTGCGCCTGGCGCAGCACATGGCGGTCGCCTCGGATCGCATCACCGCCACCGCCATCGAGGCCACCGAGTTCCCCGACCTCTCCAACGCCTACCGCGTGTCGGCGGTGCCCAAGATCGTCATCAACGATCGCGTGGAGTTCGAGGGCGCGCTGCCGGAGGCGCAGTTCCTGGACGCCGTGCTGCGGGCGGCGTCGCCGGCCACGACGTGACCTCGCCATCCAGACGACGCTGCTCTTCGCCTACGGCACGCTGATGCGCGGCTACGGCCTGCACGCCGGGCTGGCCCGGGGCGCGACGGCGGTGGGGCCGGGCACCGCGCGCGGTCGGCTCCTCGACCTGGGCCGTTACCCGGGACTGGTCGACGGCCCCGGCCGCGTCAGCGGCGAAGTCTACCGGCTCGACGATCCCGAACTTCTCCCGGTGCTCGACCGCGAGGAGGGGTACAATTTCGTCCGGCGTCAGGGGATCGTCACGCTCGCCGGCGGCCGCCGCGTGCGCGCGTGGCTCTACCGCTATCGCGGCCCGCGCGAGCGTGCGACGCCGATCCCCAGCGGCGACTACCGCCGTGCTCGGCCACCGGCCGCGCGGCCCGCGACGAGGTCTTTACCCGGGAGGGTTCCATGGCGATGACCGCCGCCGAGCTCATCAAGGCCGACCAGGACCACCTGATCCATCCGCTCCATCACCCGATCGACAACGCCGAGCCCGTCATCTACGTGCGCGGCCGCGGCGCCATGATCCAGGACATCGGCGGCCACGAGATGCTCGACGGCCTCCCGGGCCTCTGGAACGTCAACGTTGGCCACGGCCGCGCCGAGCTGGCCGACGCCGCGGCGGCCCAGATGAAGGAGCTGGCCTATTTCTCGGCGTACGTCGGCTCCTCGAACATTCCGGCGATCTCGCTGGCCTCCAAGCTGGTCGAGCTCGCCCCTGACATGCACGGCATCTTCTTCTCGACCGGCGGCGCCGAGGCCAACGAGTCGGCGTTCAAGACGGCGCGCTTCTACTGGAAGGCCAAGGGCAAGCCCGACAAGATCAAGGTCATCGCCCGCCAGCAGGCCTACCACGGCGTCACCCAGCAGGCGATGAGCGCGACCGGCATGCCCGCCTACTGGAAGATGTTCGAGCCGCGTATGCCGGGCTTCGTGCACATTCCGACCTGCTACCCGTACCGCGTACAGGAGGGCAAGCCCGGGGAGACGGCGGGCCAGACGGCCGCGCGGCTGCTGGAGGAGGCGATCCTTCGCGAGGGCGCCGACACGGTGGCCGCCTTCATCGCGGAGCCGATCCACGGCGGTGGCGGCGTCATCTATCCGACCGACGACTACTTCCCGCTCGTGAGAGAGATCTGTACCCGGCACGAAGTCCTGTTTATTGCTGATGAAGTGATCACTGGATTCTGCCGGACAGGCCGCTGGTTCGCGACTTCTCACTGGAACGTCAAGCCCGATATCAGATCGTTCGCCAAGGGCGTGACGTCCGGCTACCTGCCGCTGGGCGGCATCATGGTCAGTCGCGATATCAAAGAGACGATCGACGGGGTCAAGCCCGAGGACCGCTGGATGCACGCTTACACCTACTCGGGGCACCCGACCTGCTGCGCGGTCGGGCTCAAGAACATCGAGATCATGGAGCGCGAGCGCCTGTGGGAGAACGCCGCCACGATGGGCAACCGCCTCCTGGCCGGCCTGCAGCAGGCGTTCAAGGATCATCCCAACGCCGGCGACATCCGCGGCGGCAAGGGCTTGCTGGCCGCCCTCGAGCTGGTGGAGGACAAGGCCACGAAGAAGAACCTCGCCGCCGACCGCAAGGTGGCGCCGCGCATCCAGGCCGAGATGATGAAGCGCGGCGTGATCACGCGCGTGAGGCCGGTGGCCGGCGCGCACCCGGCGCCGGGCGACATCGTCTACTTCGCGCCGCCGCTGGTCGTCACCGGCGCCGAGGTCGACCGGCTGGTGTCGGTGACCCGCGACGCGGTGAAGGCCGTGCTGGGCGTCTGAGCCCCGCGGCCGTGCGGCTGATCACCGCCCACCGCGTCCTGATCCTGTGCGGCATCGCGTTCTTCGTGCTGTACGCGGTGATCCGGACGCAGAAGTACCTCGCCCGCGGTGACGTCGTCGACCTCGTGCAGGCGGTGGTGGCCCTGCTCGTCGCGCTCGGCTTCCACGTCTACTTCCGCTCGCTGGCGCGATGGGGCAAGCGCTAGCGCCCGCCGCGCTGATCTACGACGCCGAGTGCGCGATGTGCCGGGCGAGCGCGCTGTGGCTCATGCGCCGGGCGCTGTCCAGCGGCGCGCTCGAGATCCTGCCCTGCCGCGCCGGCGTGCGCCGCGCGCGTTTTCCGCAGGTGACCGAGGAGGCGTGCCTGACCGCCATGCAGCTCGTGCTCCCCGACGGCCGCATCCTGAGCGGCGCCGACGCGGTGCCCGAGCTGCTGCGCCGCATCCGCGGCTGGGGCTGGGTGGCCGGCGCCTTCGCGCTGCCGGGCGTGCGGCCCATCGGCCGGCGCGTCTACGCGTGGGTGGCGCGCAACCGCATGCGCATCTCGTGCGCGCTCGGCGGCCCGCGGCCGTGAGCGACCTCGCCGCGCCGTTCGACGACTACCACGACGCCGTGCGCCCCGAGTGGATCGACCACAACGGGCACATGAACATGGGTTACTACCTCGTCGTGTTCGACTACGCGACCGACGCCTTCCTGGCCTGGGTGGGGCTCGACGGCGCGCACCGGGCGCGCCGCCAGGTGACGACGTTCTGCCTGGAGGCCCACGTCACCTACCATCGCGAGGTGCGCCGCGGCGACCCCCTGCGCTTCACGACGCTGCTGCTCGGCCACGACGCCAAGCGCGTGCACTACATCCACGCGATGTATCACGCGAGCGAGGGCTACCTGGCCTCGACCAACGAGCTGATGTCGCTGCACGTGAGCCTGGCCACGCGGCGGGGCGGACCGATGGCGGCCGAGGTGCTGGCGCGGCTGGCCACGATCCAGGCCGCGCACGACGCGCTGCCCCGGCCCCCCCAGGCTGGGCGCCGCATCGGCCTGGCCCTGTCCTAGCGCAAGCGGCGCCTCGCCGCGCGCTGCCGCCGGAAGCGGCACTCGATCCGGCGATGCCTCGAAACGCGGCAACGCCGCGACCGGCTCCGCCCGCTAGCGCCCCCCGAACTCCGCGTCAGGCTTGAGACGATCGAGTCGCTCACCTCCCGGTGGTGGTGGCACGCCCGCTGCACCCGTGATCCGCCGGCGCGGGTCCACGACGGATCCGCGCGGATCACAGGCGCTGATGCCTCGGATCGAGGCACGGCGCTTTTTTTGTTCGAAAGGAGCAGGCGCGATGCAGGTGAGTCGACGGCAGTTCGTCACGATCTCCGCCGCCGCCGCCGTTCTGGCCGGCATGCCGGCCCGATGGTCGGGCGGCGTCTACGCCTCCGAGGCGCCCGAGACGCCGAAGGTCCGCATCGGCATCATCGCGCTGACCGACTGCTCCTCGATCGTCATGGCCCACGAGCTGGGGCTGTTCAAGAAGCACGGCATCGAGTCGACGATCTCCAAGGAGGCGTCGTGGGCGGTCATCCGCGACCGGCTCACGCTCGGCGAGAACCAGGCGACGCACATGCTGCTCGGCATGCCCTACGCGGCGACGATGGGGCTGCTCGGCTCGCCGGTGAAGCCGATGATCATCCCCTTCTATCTCAACCGGAACGGGCAGGCGATCACGCTGACGAAGGCGCTGCTGGACAAGGGCGTCAAGACGCCGCAGCAGCTCAAGCCCCTGGTCATGGAGGCCAAGGCCAAGGGCTCGCCCATGACGTTCGCGATGACCTATCCGCCGGGCACGCATGCCATGTGGATCCGGTACTGGCTGGCCGCGGGCGGCATCAACCCGGACCGCGACGCCACGCTCATCACGATCCCGCCGCCCCAGATGGTCGCCAACATGAAGGTCGGCAAGATGGACGGCTACTGCGTCGGCGAGCCGTGGCCGTACCGGGCCATCGCCGACGGCATCGGCTTCACGGCCATCACCACCCAGCAGATCTGGAAGGACCACCCCGAGAAGGTGCTGGCCTTCACGGAGGAGTTCGCGGCCAAGAATCCCCGGACGGTCAAGGCGGTGCTGCGGGCCGTGCTCGAGGCCAGCCAGTGGAACGACAAGCTCGAGAACCGCCCGCGCATGGCCGAGGTCGTCTCCCAGCCCCAGTACATCAACTGCCCGAAGGAGATCATCCTCGGCCGGCTGCTGGGCGACATCGAGTACGGCGACGGGCGCAAGGAGAAGGACAAGTACTACATGACCTTCTTCGACCGCCACACCAACTTCCCGCTGAAGTCCCACGGCGTGTGGTGGCTCAGTCAATTCCGCCGGTGGGGGATGGTGAAGGAGGCGCCCGACTACAAGGGGCTGGTCGACCGCGTCCACCGCCCCGACATCTTCCGAGAGGTGGCCAAGGACCTCGGCGTCGAGACGCCCCGCGAGGACATGAAGAAGGAAACGTTCTTCGACGGGATCACGTTCGATCCGGCCGATCCGGAGAAGTACGCGAAGAGCTTCGCCGTGCACACGATGGCGTAGGGAGGGCCCATGACACGCGCCACCGCCCGCGACCTCGTGCTTCCGTTCCTCGGACTGCTCGGTGTGCTCGTGCTGTGGACCGTGCTGAGCCAGACCGTTGCCCGCGACCTGCCGTCGCCGGCCCGCACCTGGGAGGAGTCCCGCCGCTACATCCTCGAGCCGTTCTTCAAGGACGGCGAGATGAACCAGGGCATCCTGCGCCTGGCCTTCTACTCGCTGGTGCGGGTGGCCAAGGGATACCTCCTGGCCCTCGCGATCGGCACGCCGGTCGGCTTCCTGCTCGGGCTGTCACGTCCCTTCCACCAGGCCTTCGATCCGATCGTGCAGTTCCTGCGGCCGATCTCGCCGCTGGCCTGGTTGCCGCTGGGGCTGGTGATCTTCCAGAAGTCGGAGCCGGCCGCCGTCTTCACCATCGCGCTGTGCGCGATGTGGCCGACGGTGATCAACACCGCGGTGGGCGTCCGCTCCATCAACCAGGACTACCTGAACGTCGGCCGCGTGCTGAAGCTCTCGCGCTTCAAGATGCTGACCCGGATCATCGTCCCCGCCGCGCTGCCCTACGTCTTCACCGGCTACCGCCTGTCGCTCGGGCTGGCCTGGCTTGTCATCGTCGCCGCCGAGATGCTGACCGGCACCCCGGGCGTCGGCGGGTTCTTGTGGCAGGAGTACAACAGCCTCGTCTACTCCCACATCATCTTGAGCGTCGTCACCATCGGCGCCGTCGGCCTCGCGCTCGACCGGCTGATGGGCCTCGTCGAGGCGCGCGTGAAGGCCGGCTGATGGCGTACCTGGAGGTCCGCGACCTCCGCAAGTCGTACGTCACCCCGCGGGGGACGACCGACGTGCTGGGCGGCATCGACCTCGCGCTCGACGAGGGCGAGTTCGTGGCCGTCGTCGGCTACTCCGGCTCCGGCAAGACGACGCTGGTGTCGCTCGTCGCCGGTCTCATCGAGCCCGATCGCGGCACGATCGTCCTCGACGGCGCCGCCGTGCGCGAGCCGGGGCCCGAGCGCGGGGTCGTGTTCCAGCAGTACTCGCTCTTGCCGTGGATGACCGTCCACGAGAACGTGGCCCTGGCCGTGGACGCGGTGAACCCCGGGCTCGACCGGGCCGAGCGTCGCCGTCTCACCGAGGAGTTCGTCGCGCTCGTCAATCTCACGCCGGCGACCTGGAAGCGCCCGCGCGAGCTCTCGGGAGGCATGCGCCAGCGGGTGGCGGTTGCCCGCGGCCTCGCCATGCGGCCCAAGGTGCTGCTGATGGACGAGCCGTTCAGCGCGCTGGACGCGCTCACCCGCGCCAACCTTCAAGACCTGCTGCTGCGCATCTGGGGCGAGCGCCGCGCCACCGTCATCCTGATCACCAACGACGTGGACGAGGCGATCCTGCTCGCCGATCGCATCTACCCGATGACGGCCGGCCCCGCCGCCGTGCTGGGCCCGGCCATCGAGGTCGGGCTGCCGCGCCCGCGCGTGCGTCGGCATCTGAGCCTGAGCCCGGCCTACCAGAAGGCCCGGCAGGCCATCGTGGAGTTCCTGAAGGCGGCACGGCCGCGGGAGCACGCGTGAGCGCGTTCGTCGAGATCGCCGCCCTCGGCAAGACCTACGACACGCCGGTGGGCCCGGCGGAGATCGTCCGCGACTTCACGCTGTACGTCGAGGAGGGGGAGTTCGTCTGCCTGCTCGGCCACTCCGGCTGCGGCAAGACCACCGTGCTGTCGATCCTCATGGGGCTCATCGCGCCCACCACCGGCGGCGTCGTCATCGCAGGCCGCGAGATCGACGGACCGGGGACCGACCGCGGCGTCGTCTTCCAGTCGGCGACGCTGCTGCCGTGGCTGTCCGTCCGCGACAACGTCCGTCTTGCCCTCGATCAGGTCCGCGGCGGCGGCGACGCCGAGCGGTACCTGGCGGCGGTCGGCCTCGGCGGGCAGGGCCAGCGCTACCCGCGCGAGCTGTCGGCCGGCATGCAGCAGCGCGTCGGCATTGCCCGCGCCTTCGCCCTCGAGCCCCGCCTGCTGCTGCTCGACGAGCCGTTCTCGCTGCTCGACGCGCTCACGCGGATGGAGCTGCAAGACCAGCTCGTTGCGCTGTGGGAGACGATGCGCAAGACGGTGATCATGGTCACTCACGACGTCGACGAGGCGCTGCTGCTGGCCGACCGCATCGTGCTGATGACGAACGGACCGGCCGCCACCATCGGGCGGATCATCGACGTGCCGTTCGCGCGCCCGCGCCGGCGCGAGGTCATCCTGGCCGGCGCCGACTACTTCTGGCTGCGCGACTCGATCGTCGACTTCCTCGAGGCGGAGGCCCATGCTCGCGTCTGAGGGCGCCTGGCGGCGTACGCTGTGTCCGTACTGCGGCGTCGGCTGCGGCCTGCTCGTGGAGGTGAAGGACGGCGCCGTCACCCGCGTGAAGGGTGATCCCGACCATCCGGCCAACTTCGGCGACGTGTGCGCCAAGGCCGTACACCTGCCGCCGGTGCTGCGCACCCCCGACCGCCTGCTCCATCCCGAGCTGCGCACGCGCCGCGACCGTGAGCGCGAGCGCGTGCCGTGGGAAGCGGCGCTGCGCCACACCGCCGAGCGCCTGCGCGAGATCGTCGACGCCCACGGCCCCGATGCGGTGGCCGTGTACGGCTCGGGGCAGCTCCTGACGGAGGAGTACTACCTCGCCTCGAAGCTCGCGAAGGGATTCATCGGCACCAATAACTTCGATACCAACTCGCGGTTGTGCATGGCCTCGGCGGCGGCCGGCTACGCGCGCTCGTTCGGCGCCGACGGCCCGCCGGCCGCCTGGGCCGACCTCGAGCGGGCGGACTGCTTCCTGCTCGTCGGCACCAACACCGCCGACTGCCACCCGATCGCCTTCAAGCGGATTCGCCGGCGGAAGCTGGCGGCGCCCGACGAGGTCAGCATCATCGTCGCCGATCCGCGCTGGACGCAGACCGCCGACGTCGCCGACCTGCACCTGGCCCTGCGTCCCGGCTCGGACATCGCGCTCCTGAACGGGATGCTGCACGTGCTGTGGCGCGAGGGCCGGCTCGACACGCGGTTCATCGCGGAGCGCACCAGCGGGTGGGACGCGCTGCGCGCGGTCGTCGCCCGCTACCCGCCGGAGCGGGCGGCGGCGCTCACCGGCCTCTCCGCCGAGAGCATCGTCGCGGCGGCGCTGCGCTTCGGCCGGGCCCGGGCGGCCCTCACGCTCTGGAGCATGGGCGTCAACCAGAGCCACCTGGGGACCGACAAGAACGCGGCGATCCTCAATCTGCACCTGGCGACCGGGCAGATCGGCCGACCCGGCGCGGGGCCGCTGTCGCTCACCGGCCAGCCCAACGCGATGGGAGGCCGCGAGACGGGTGGCCTGAGCCACCTGCTGCCCGGCTATCGCTCGGTGAGCGATGCGGCGGCGCGCGCGGTCGTCGAGCGTCACTGGGGCGTGGCGCCGGGGACGATCGGCGCGCGGCCGGGGCGCGCCGCGCTCGAGATCTTCGAGGGGCTGGCCGAGGGCGACGTGCGGGCGGTGTGGATCATCGGCACCAATCCGGCCGCCTCGATGCCCGATCTCGACCTGATCGAGAAGGCGCTGCGCCAGGCCGAGCTGGTCGTCGTCCAGGACGCGTACCACCCGACTGAGACGACGCGCTTCGCCGACGTGCTGCTGCCCGCCGCCCAGTGGCCGGAGAAGGACGGCGTGATGACCAGCTCCGAGCGTCGGCTGACCTATCTTCCGAAGCTCGTGGATCCGCCAGGCGAGGCGCTGCCCGACGCGGTGATCATCGCCCGGCTCGCGGCCGAGATGGGCTGGAAGGCTGGCTTCGAGCACGCGGGCGCGGCCGAGATCTTCGACGAGTTCGTCGCGCTCACCGCCGGGCGGCCGTGCGACTACTCGGGCGCCAGCCACGCGCGCCTGGCCGCCGAGGGGCCGCTGCAGTGGCCGATCCCGTCGGCGGCCCATCCCGGCACCGAGCGCCTGTACACCGACGGCCGCTTCCCGGCGCCCGACGGCCGCGCGCGGTTCGTCCTGGTCGAGCACGCCGAGCCGCTGGAGCCCGCCGACGCGCAGTTCCCGCTCGTCCTCACCACCGGCCGCGTGCGCGATCACTGGCACACGCTGACCCGCACCGGCAAGGCGCCGGCCCTGCGCGGCCGCACGCCGGAGCCGCTGCTCGAGGTGAGCACGCGCGACGCCCGGGCGATCGGGCTGCAGGACGGCGACTTCGCGGAGATCACCTCGCGGCGGGGCAAGGCCGTCGCGCAGTGCCGGGTGAGCGACACGATCCGGGCGGGGACGTGCTTCCTGCCGTTCCACTGGGGCCGGGGCTTCGGCTTCTACAAGAGCGCGAACAACCTCACGCTGAGCGGGCGCGATCCCATCTCGCACCAGCCGGAGCTGAAGGCCTGCGCGGTCCGGCTCCGGCGGCTGCCCGAGGCCGCCCGATGAACAAGATCGAGGCGCTCAAGGCCGAGAAGGACGGGCTCGACGTCACCGAGGACCTCATGCGCTTCGCCCGCGAGGGCTGGAAGACCATCGCCGCCGACGACACCGAGCGCCTGAAGTGGGTCGGCGTCTTCCATCGCAAGCCCACGCCCGGCCACTTCATGATGCGCATCCGCATGCCCAACGGCATCGTGACCGCTGCCCAGGCACGGCTGCTCGCCGAGATCACGCTGGAGGCGGGGCGCGCGTCGGGCCGGCCGATCGCCGACGTGACCACGCGCCAGCAGGTCCAGCTCCGCTGGGTCACCATCGAAGGCGTCCCCGAGGTGATCGCGCGGCTGGCGGCGGCCGGCCTGTCCAGCCTGCAGACCGGCATGGACAACATCCGCGGCATCGTGGGCTGCCCGGCCACCGGGCTGTCGCCGCGCGAGCTGATCGACACCGCCGGCGTCGCCGCCGCCTTCCAGGCGATCTTCCTCGGCAACAAGGCGTTCACCAACCTGCCGCGCAAGTTCAACGTCACGATCACCGGCTGCCTTGAGCATTGCACCGGCGGCGAGACGCAGGACATCTCGATGACGCCGGCCCTGGCCGGCGACACGCCCGGCTTCAACGTCGCCGTGGGCGGCAAGCAGGGCTCGGGCGGTCCCGTGTTCGCTCGCGCGCTCGACGCCTTCGTGCTGCCGGAGGAGGCGGCGCCGGTGTGCGCGGCCATCGCGCTGATCTTCCGTGATCACGGCTCGCGCGAGGCCCGCGGTCGCTCGCGCCTGGCGTTCCTGGTCGAGGAGCGCGGTGTCGCCTGGTTCCGCGAGGCGCTGGAGCGCCGGCTCGAGCGTCCGCTGCCCCCGGCCGGACGCGATGCCCGTGTCGGCACCGCGACCGACCACGTCGGCATCTTTCGCCAGCGCCAGCCCGGGCTGAACTACGTCGGCCTGAAGACTCCCGTGGGACGCCTCACCGGCGAGCAGCTCATGGAGCTGGCCCGCTTGTCGGAGCGCTACGGCCGCGGCGAGCTGCGGTTCACGCCGCTGCAGAACGTGCTGCTGCCCCACGTCCCCGACGCCCGGCTCGGCGATCTCACCCAGGAGCCCCTCCTGCGCGAGCTGCCGTACAACCCCTCGGAGGTCCAGCGCGGGCTCGTCGCCTGCACCGGCACCGACTTCTGCAACCTGGCGCTCATCGACACCAAGACCCGGGCGCTGGCGCTGGCGCGCGAGTTCGAGCAGCGCGTGGGCCGCTCGCGCCCGATCAGCGTGCGCTGGTCCGGGTGCCCGGCCTCGTGCGGCAACCACCACACCGCCGACGTCGGGCTGCAGGGCTGCAAGGTGAAGGTCGACGGCAAGATCGTCGACGGCGTCCACGTCTTCGTGGGCGGCCGCGGCGGCGCCGAGCCGCGCGCGGGCCTGCGCATCCTCGAGGACGTGCCGGCCGACGCGCTGCCGGAGGTGCTCGACCGCCTCGTGCGGTTCTTCCCGCGCGGCGAGCGGAAGGAGGCCGAATCGTGAGCCCGTTCGTGTCGTTCGTGGGTGCCGGGCCGGGCGAGGCCGAGCTCATCACCCTCAAGGCGGTCCGCCGCCTTCGCGAGGCGGCCGTGATCATCCACGACCGCCTGATCCCCCGCGAGGTGCTCGAGTACGCCCGGGGCGACGCCGAGGTGATCGACGTCGGCAAGTCGCCGGGCCGCCACTGCCCCGGCCAGCCGGAGATCAACTGGATGCTGGTGGACCGCGCGCGCCGCCGCGGCCGCGTCGTTCGGCTCAAGGGCGGCGACCCCGGCGTGTTCG
>Ga0210377_10003837_pt1 | contig 12800 bp, 12 predicted proteins | sample PLM4_65_b1redo_FD_155480 | JGI IMG/M metagenome (GOLD analysis project Ga0210377, IMG submission 155480) | Groundwater sediment microbial communities from an aquifer in East River, Colorado, USA - PLM4_65_b1 redo | ecosystem: Environmental > Terrestrial > Soil > Riparian zone | place: USA: East... | reverse complement strand
GGCGGCTCGCAGGAAACCAGGTAGCGGAGGATCGCATCTTTGCCGGTTATGAAGAGCTTCTGAGTGGGAGCGTTCACCATGAGCGTGGGGACGGTATCGATTCCCATGCTTTTCAGGAATGCGGAATATTCAGTAACGTCGAGATGCTTCACCGTGATCTTCTTTTCATCAAAGTTTTGTATCACCTCGGCGCAATACTTGCAATCCTTGCTGAAAAACAGGATGAAATGGTCACTGGCAGGAAGGTCAACAGGCACGCCCGCCGGCAGCACCAGATAGAACATGCTGAAGACGGCCGCCAGAGACAGGAATCCCGCGATGACCTCTTGTTGTCCCGCAAGGAGCCTGATGATTCCGAGCAAGACCATGAGCGCGAAGATAATGAGACAATAAAGACAGGGGGTATGGATGCTGAAGGCCTGATAACCGGTGAAGAACCCCTCGCATGCCAGCGATACGATCAGGACCAGGTTGATGAATGAACCCGTGCCTGTTTTTTTCAGATAAAGTTCCAGATACGACAACACCGCCAGAAGAAAGAAGGTCACGAGACCGATGAGCAGGATCGAGATATCACCATAGCGAACATGCAGCGCCACGACCTTGCATCCCTCGGTCTGGCAAATGCTCTTACCGAACGACTGCATGACGATCTCCGCCAGGACGAAGATCGTTGCGAGCGAGCTCAGTGCTAAAAAGATTTTTCCGTACGCGTGCTTTCGGTCCAGCATTTCGCTTTTCAACCCTCCCGGCATTGCAAAATATATACTGCGCAATGTACACCTTTAAAACGATAAATTGCAACCCCTTGCTGGCCGGGGGTGGAAGAAGGAACACTGTTCATTGAAATATAAAAGGCATTTGACACGGATTTACACTGATGAAATCCTGATAACAGCGGATTTTTTCTTTACGGGTTGTTTGACCCGTCTGGTAACATTTCAGAAGAAGATTAATTTATTTTTTATCCGCTTCTATCATATGTTCATCTGCCCCTTCAGTGTCAAAATGCTCTTTTCAGAATTATTTCGCTTTTACCGGGACCACCAGCACCTTGCAGGGCGCATGACCGATGACCCTCGTAACGACGCTGCCCATCATGAGCCGGGTGAGCCCGGTTCGGCCGTGGCTTCCCATGATGATGGTATTGACCTTCCGTTCCTTCGCCTCGGAGACAATATTCCTGTACGGTTCATCACCCAGATGAAGTATGACCTCGCATTTGATGCTCTCCCTGGCGGCCCTGGCTTTGATCCCCTCAAGGTATCTTCTCATGTCCTTTTCGATCTTGTCCGCGGACTGCGCATCCCATAGTTCGACCTCGGCGTTTATCTCGATCACCAGCAGAACATATAAGGTGCTCGAACAGGCACTGGCTATCTTGATCGCCTCTTGAACTGCGTCCTTGCTGAACTCTGAACCGTCTGTGGCAACCAGCAGTTTTTCGAATCCCGGTGTCGGACATATCCGTTTTGCCATCGATCCCTCCCTGTAGTGAGATTAAATGACTTGGTTTATAAAGATCTTAGAAGCCCGGTTTAACCACGGAGTCACGAAGGGCAATATGCTTTACTCCTCCGTGTCTCAGTGTCTCCGTGGTAAATTCCAGCTTTATTGCACCTGATTTATTTATGCTATAACAGCGTAGCCGCAAGCTCCGCGAGATCGGAGCGCTCTCCCTTGACAAGCGTGATGTGTCCGGCAATGGGCTCTTCCTTGAACCGGTCCACCACGAAGGAGAGGCCGTTGCTCGACGAGTCGATGTAAGGATTGTCGATCTGGTACGGGTCGCCGGTCAGCACAACCTTGGTCCCTTCGCCCGCACGGGTAATAATGGTCTTCATCTCGTGCGGCGTCAGGTTCTGGGCCTCGTCAACGATCAGGTATTGGTTCGGCATGCTGCGGCCGCGGATGTACGTAAGCGGCTCCACCTCGATCATTCCGAGATCGAAGAGGCTCTGAAGGTCCTTCTTGCCCTTGACCCGTCCGGGGCCTCCCGAGGACCCCACGAGGAAGTCGAGGTTGTCACGGATCGGCTGCATCCAGGGCCTGAGCTTCTCTTCGATATCGCCAGGCAGGAACCCGATGTCCTTGCCCAGGGGAAACACGGGGCGGGACACGACGAGCCGCTGGAACGTCCGCGCCTCGATGGTTTTCTCCAGTCCCGCGGCGAGCGCCAGAAGCGTCTTGCCCGTTCCGGCCTTTCCCACGAGCGTGACAAGCCGGATGTCATCGTTCAGGAGCAGATCCAGGGCAAACTGCTGCTGTTTGTTCTTGGCCGTGATCCCCCACACGCCGTGCTTCGCGGTCGTGATCGGCACAAAGACGCTTTTCTGCTTGTTATACCGGGCCAGCGCTGTCTGCGATTCGTTGGCGCTGTTCTTGAGAAGCGCGAACTGGTTCGGAAAAGGCTTCGGGTCCGCGAGCTGCAGTTCTCCCCGGGTATAGAAATCGTCGATCGCCCCCGGCGCGACCAGCAGTTCGATCTCTCCGGAGTACAGCTCATCAAGCGTGATCGTGTCCGACTCATAGTCTTCCGCCGTCATGCCGAGCGCATCAGCCTTGATGCGGAGGTTCGTATCCTTGGTCACGAGGATCACCGGCAGGCCGTCATTCTTCAGGTTGAGGGCGGTGGCGAGTATCCGGTTGTCCGCCTTGGTCGCGATCAGTTCGCTCGGCAGGCTCTCCGGAGACTGATGATTGAGCTCCACCCGAAGGTTCCCGCCGCCTTCGAGCTTCACGCCCAGAGAGAGCTTTCCCTTGAGCCGATGCTCGTCAAGGATCCGCGAGACCTGGCGTGCGTTCCTTCCGATTTCATCAACGCCTTTCTTGAACTTATCGAGTTCCTCGATCACGACGATCGGGATCACCACATCGTTGTCCTCGAACGAAAAGATCGCCCTCGGGTCGTGGAGCAGTACGTTGGTGTCCAGCACGAATATTTTTTTCATTCAATGGTCCTTTAAAAAGAATTTAACGCCGTAACCCGAACAAGCATGAAACAAAACCTTGGAACCGCCAAGGCGCAAAGGTCGCGAAGGAGTGCTCGGATTTTTCAGTTAAATACCATGAGTAAAAGCTTTCCTTTGCGTCCTTCGCGGCTTCGCGGTAAATATTCTTTTCCATTTTGAGGTGAATCTCATTTGCACTAACCAAGAATCTCCCGTGATGGGATCGCCCCTTCCCTGATCATCATCGGTTCATCAGCGCTCACATCTACAACCGTCGAAGGATTGTCGCCTTCGGTCCTGCCTCCGTCGAGGACCATATCAACCATCCCTCCGATCGCCTCGGCCGCCTCCTGAGCTGTGCGGGGACCCGGTTTTCCGGTGATATTCGCGCTCGTACCGGTAAGCGCAATACCGAGAGATGCGAGCAGCTGCCGTGTAAGCGTATTTCCGGGAACTCGGAGCCCGATCGTCCCCGCGCCGCCGGTCAGTTCCGCCATCACCTCCGGCTTTGCCTTGAACACAAGGGTGAGCGGGCCAGGCCAGAATTTTTTCATAAGCCCCTCGGCCCGCGGCGTAATATCCGCTGCCCAGTCCCGTACCTCGTTTGCATCCTTGATCAGCAGCAGGATCGGCTGGTCAGCCTGCCTGCATTTGATGGTGAACAATTTTCTGACCGCATCGGGATTTTTCGGATCCGCACCGAGGCCGTACAAGGTGTCTGTCGGGTACACGATGACGCCGCCTGCGTGGATCACCTCCCTGCAACGGGAAAACGCCTTTTCGGGATGGATGGGGTCGATCTCAACTATCGGTGTCCGCATATGGCATGCTCACTGCGGATTGCAAAAAATACGGAATACGGATTTATGAAGACGACCATTCCGAACTCCGAACTCCGCACTCCGAACTAACTACCCCCTCCCGTCAGTATGATGTCCCCATTCCCGCGCTTCAGGAATGCAGCTACGACGGGGCACTTGACCTTAAAGAGAAAAAAGATGCGCGTATCATTTTCTTGTTCGAGTGTTTCATAATTGGCCTGGCCCTTGCTGATGATCAGATCAGCAGATCGGTACGCATCCATGAATTGAACTGAACACGCTTCCAGCAGCGTGCCGATGCCGTCATTGCCGTTGTCGATCACCGTAACGCATTCATGAAGGCCGGCGGCACGCGCGTCGTCGAGCGTCGCATCGTTGATCACCGGAGAGCCCTTGACCACAGCGGTCACGTCCTTGCCCATGTCCCGCAGGATCTCGAGCAGAACCCGGTCGAACACGACCTCTCCGGCATTATCGCAGAGGTAGAGGATTCTGCGTGCGCGCAGGACTGCCCGCGAAAAATTACGAATATCCGTTTCGGACAACGGCAGTCGAAAAGACTCTTCCAGCGAACGGTCCATATCAACGCTGTCGTAAATGCCGAAGTCGATCACGTTACCGGCGATCGCGATCCGTGCCCCGCCTTCAAGACGATCGGCTGCTCCGGCAGCCAAGCGTCTGAGCGCGGGAAGCCGCTCGAGCGCTCTCCGGGTATACGTTTCCTTGACCTGCTTATAGGGATCAACACCGGTCTCATTACGCAGGATACGGTGAATATGCGTTGTGGTCCTGGCCGGGACCTCTTCGAGGGAAGCGCTTTCGATCACCTTTTCCGCCATGCGGCCGATGATACGCCCCCGGTCGCCGTTCACACCAGCGTGGCCCAGCGAACGGGTTATCTGCCCGTAGAAGCAGGGCAGACACTCGAGTTCGGTCCTCATTCCGCCGGTCCCAGGGTCGTGGCGGCACTGCCTGGTTTTTTCTTCCGCCGTCTGCGCCTTGGTTTCTTCTTGGGAGATGCAACCTCGACAAGGGGCTCCGCTTTTATGGCGAGCGCGGCCACTTTGGCAGGTGCCGATACCTTGACCGGCACCGATACCTTGGCAGGTGCTGCAGCCTTGGCGGGTGTGGGAATTGACATTAACGCAACGAGCCGCCTGGCCTTATCCTCCACATCAAGTTCCATCTCGACCTTGAAGACCTTGAGGCGATTCGCCACCTTCACGTCGCTCACGGCGATTATCTGCGCCGCGAACACGCCCGCGTTCTTGGCGCCTGACTTGCCGAGCGACATGGTCGCCACCGGCACGCCGCCCGGCATCTGCACGGTCGCAAGAAGCGCATCGAGCCCTTTGAGCGGGGACGAATCGATTGGCACGCCGATCACCGGCAGCGTGGTCTGCGATGCCACCACCCCGGCGAGGTGCGCTGCCCAGCCCGCTCCGGCGATGATCACCTTGAGCCCGCGCTTCTCCGCGGTCAGGCTATATTCGAGCACTTTCTTCGGCGTGCGGTGCGCAGACGCGATCGTCATTTCATACTCGATCCCGAACTCCTGGAGCATTGCCCCCGCCTCCTGCATCACCGGCAGGTCGGAATCGCTCCCCATCAATATCCCCACGACTGGTTTTGCCATATGGCTCCTTTCGAATTAACAATTATTGTAAATTGCAAAATTCACAATGCGCTATGCACCATGCCCTATGCGCTTTGCCTTTACAGTTCTTTTGGGTCTTCGATAAAGACCGTCTCAACACCGAACAGGCCACTGACGACCGGCATCAATGCCTTGACACCCAGGGTTTCCGTGGCATAATGGCCGGCGACAAGAAGGTTCATGCCGTATTCCTTTGCCGCATTGTATGTAGCCAGATCGATCTCGCCGACGAGAAAACAGCCGAGTTTGTCAACGCACGCCTCTTTCAGCATGCTCCCGCCGCCACCCGAGATGATGCCGATCGAACGGATGCGGTCTTTTCCATTTCGATAGACGCGGCAATCACCATGCAATGTTTCGTGTAAGACCGCTGCCGCATCGTCCAGGTTGATCGCCTTCGTAAAGGTCCCCGCATAACCGATCCTGATGCCGTGATACCGGCCGAATCTTCTCGGCCCCTGCGCGCCCAGGATGCGGAATAACTGTATATTGTTCCCGTATTCCTCGTGGAGATCGAGCGGCAGATGTGCGGCGTAAAGCGCGATATTGCTTTTCGTCAGGTGCTCCGCTCTTCTGGTCTCGAGTTCCCTGTCCTTTTGCGGCCTCCACTTGATGCCATGGTGAACAACAAGGAGATCGACCGCGAGTTTTTTTGCCTTCTCGAAGGTGGAGATGCAGGCATCAACAGCAAAGCCGACCGTCTTTATTTCGCCGCTCTTACGGGACCTCACCTGCAGACCGTTCACGGAAGCGTCTTTGATCTTTCCAACCCGCAGCGTCTTATTCAAAAAACTCGTGATGTTCTTGATCGTCGCATTTTGCATTTTATATTTTGCATTTTTCATTCTTAAATAATTGCAACTAGTCAGTGCGTCTGAATCCAAAAGAGTGATACACCGGATACAACCTGCAACACTTTTTATCCGCAGATTTCGCAGATGGACGCAGATTTTTTAAAAAATCGGGTTCGATTTAATCTGTGAAATCTGCGTAATCTGCGGACAATATTTTGACCTCAGCCGTTATCATCGATCTTAATTCCCCTTCTCCAGCGCCCGTGCTCCTATGTCGCTGCGATAGTGCGCTCCATTAAAGTGGATCTCCCGCGCCCCCTGGTAAGCGTTTTTGATGGCGGCGGCCACGGTCGAGCCGAGTCCAGTTACGCCGAGTACCCTGCCGCCATCGGTCACGAACGCGCCGTTCTTCATGGCCGTCCCTGAATGAAAGACCATAACGTCCTCTATTGCCGCAGCCTTGTCGAGACCGGAGATTTCCCTGCCCTTCTCGTAATTCCCGGGATATCCGCCCGATGCAATGACGATACACACCGCTGATTCCGGTTTCCACCTGATCGTAAGCGTAGACAATCGTTCATCGAGAATTGCCTCTATGATCTCGACCAGGTCCGTATCGAGCCGCGCCATGACCGGCTGCGTCTCGGGATCGCCGAACCGCGCATTGAACTCCAGTACCCTGGCCTCGCCATTCCGGATCATCAACCCGGCGTACAGCACTCCCTTGAAGAAACGTCCCTCTTTTTCCATGGCCCGGACCGTGGGGATCATGATCGTGTCCATGACCTTGCGTTCGAGCTGCGAGGTCACGATCGGGGCGGGAGAATAGGCCCCCATGCCGCCGGTGTTCGGCCCGTTGTCCGCATCGAACACGCGCTTGTGGTCCTGTGACGACGCCATGGGCACGACGGTCCTGCCGTCGGAAAATGCCATGAACGACGCCTCTTCGCCTCTCAGGCACTCCTCAATGACCACGCGGTCGCCGGCCGTGCCGTAGGCCTTTTCGGTCATGATGAGATCGAGCGCCCTGAGCGCCTCTTCTACGGTCTCGGCAACAACAACGCCCTTACCCGCCGCCAGGCCGTCTGCCTTGACCACAATGGGTGCGCCCTTTTTATGCACGTATGCCGCTGCCGCGGACTTGTCAGTGAATACCTCATACTCCGCGGTGGGAATATGGTACTTCTTCATCAGGTCCTTGGAGAAGCGCTTGCTCGCCTCGAGCTCGGCTGCCTTCCTGCTTGGCCCGAAGACGCGCAGCCCTGCCTTGGTAAACTCGTCCACGATCCCCATCGAGAGCGGTCCTTCAGGGCCGACGATGGTTAGATCGATGGCCTTTGCTCTGGCAAATGCCAGCAAGCCCGGAATGTCATCAGCCTTGATCGAAGCGCATTCAGCGAGCCCCGCGATGCCGGCATTGCCCGGCGCGGCATAGATCTTGGTGACCTTCGGGCTCTGCGAGATCTTCCAGACTAGCGCGTGTTCCCTGCCCCCGCCGCCGACTACGAGTACTTTCATGCTTTTGCTCCTTCGCTTTTCGTCTCTTTATTCCGCAATCCGCAATCCGAAGTCCGCAATTGAATCATTCCCTCATTCATACTCCCCGTCCGGTATCCCGCGAGGTCCAGACAAACATAGGTATAGCCGATCTCCTTCAGCGCAGCCGTGATCCGCTCCGCAACACCGCTCGAAAGCAGTTTCTCAAAATCCGATCGATCAACCTCGATCCGCGCCATATCACCGTGGTGCCGCACTCGCACCTGCCGGAAACCATGAGTTCGCAGATGGTCCTCCGCCGTCTGAATGGCCTTGAGTATCGCGGGCGTGATCCGTGTGCCATAGGGGATGCGGGAGGAAAGGCAGGCAAGCGAGGGCTTGTCCCAGACAGGTAGTTCAAGTCCGTGGGCGAGCTCCCGGACCTCTGACTTCGAAAGTCCGGCCTCAACAAGAGGGCTGCGAACGGCATGTTCCCCCGCGGCTTTTCTGCCCGGACGATGGTCACTCAGGTCGTCGGTGTTCGAACCTTCGAGGATAAACGAGATCCCTTCAGTATCGGCAAGCTTCCTGAGCTTTTCAAACAGCTCCTTCTTGCAGTAATAGCAGCGGTCCGGGGGGTTCTGGACATAATTTTCCGAGGCGAGTTCTTCCGTGCGGAGGATCCGGTGGGTCACGCCCAGAGACCGTACAAAGTCCTTCGCCGACTGTAGTTCACCGGCCGGATAGGTCTCTGAGACAGCGGTAGCCGCAATAAGGCCCGGACCCATGACTTCGGATGCGGCCTTGAGCAAAAGGGAACTGTCCACGCCGCCGGAATAGGCGAGAACGGCTGGTCTCATTTCGTGAAGCAGCGCCTTCAGGTGTTTCCATTTTTTTTCAATCACCATCTGGGCGATAATAACATAGCATGAACGGGAGTGTCAATAAAGTCCTGCGCGTTGTCCAGCGCTCAAAGCAGGACGATGACTTATTTTTTCCCGGCTGGCAGGACGAACCCCATCTTCGTTGAGATGGCTTTGCCTGCGTCCTGCACCAGGGCGATAAGACCGCCCTTTTCCAGCCGCTCTTCCGTAAGCCGGTGCGAAGGCGCGACAATGCCAACTGCGCCGATCACATTACGGGAGAAGTCCCTGACCGGCACCGCAATGCTCCGCACCTCGGGATCGGCCTCCTCGTGCTCAAGCGCATATCCTTTTTCAGCGATCTTTTTCAGTTCATTGAGGAGGACATCGCGCGTCTTGATGCTCTTTTCGGTAAGCGGAGGCAAATTCACTTCCGGGTACAGCCGCTCGACCTCAGCCGCCGGCAGGAAAGCAAGCTGCACTTTGCCCATTGCAGTGCAATGGGCAGGAAGCATGGCGCCGATGCGCGAGATAACGCGGACTGTCCGGGTCGACTCCGCGCTGTCCATATAGATCACCTTGTTTCCGCGCAGGACCGCTACGACCGCCGTCTCTCCCGATGCTGCCGTAAGTCCCTCGATGATCGGCCGCGCATGGCGCCGGCACTCACGCTGTTCGAAGAAGATAGCGCCGATCTGAAGCGTCTTGGGGCCGAGGCGATAGTTCTCGGTCAACTTGTTCTGTTCGATATAGCCGCGGTGCTCGAGCGTGGCAAGCAGCCGGAACACGTTGTTCTTGTGAAGTCCAAGCCGCTTCGAAAGAACGGTCACACCGAGTTCATCCTCGGTCATGGTAAATGATTCGAGGATGTCAAGCGCGTGTGATACCGACTGGATCGTATAATTTTCTTTTTCCCTCTTTATGACCATATCATGATACTCCCTAGCAAAAATTGACCTTATTTCAGTTTCCCCGGTTTATTGCCTTTTTGTACCGGGTAACCCTTCGATAACCAATCAGGCATTCCTGACTGATATATCATAACAGAGGTATATCCCATCTCAGTGGCCGCTCCTGCGGCCATTCGGCTGAGACCTCAGTCCATGCCCCTGCAATAAAAGATGACCGGCGCTGCCTTATCCTTCAGCAAACGCGGGGCCTTGGCCTGCATCTCGTCAGGAGGAATATTGATAGCTCCAGGGATGTGCGTTTGCTGATATTCTTCAGGTGTCCTCGAGTCCACAAGCACCACGTTTTTTTTCCCTGTCAAATATGACCGCAGTTGTCCCGCGTCAATAACCGTGAATTGTGCCATGACTGACGTAGAAGACAAAAACAAAAAACCGAACAAAAACATGATGGTCCTTTTTTTAATCATAGTTAGACCTCTCTTTTAAAACATGTGTTTAATGCGTGATATTAAGTCGATAGAGAGAGTTTGTCAAGCGGAAAGGACGATGTGGTGATAAAGGGTTTCAACCACAAAAAGACTTTTTCATCATCTGGATATTATTGCGCCTTGAGCGTTACACCCTTAAACACAGCATCATAAAGTCCCCAGAGGCCGAAGGCTATAAACACCAGCGCGGCAAACCATTTGATCTTTTTTTCGGGGATGTTCTTGTGAAGCACGATGCCTGCAATGATCCCTATTGCGTCAGCGATGATCATCCCGGCTGTGGTGCCGATCCATACCGGGATGATCGTATTGAACTCGGCGGCAAGCGCCACCGTGGCGAGCTGGGTCTTGTCCCCCATCTCGGCGATAAAGAACGCAATTGCAACGGTCCAGAAGGGGCCGAAGTTAAACCGCTTGTCCTCGCCTTCCAGCGTATCACCGCGGAGCGTCCAGAGGCCGAAGATAATGAAGGACGCCGAGGCTGCAATCTTGATGTAATTGAGCGGAATGATATTGGTGAGATAATTTCCAACAAGGACGGCGAACAGGTGGTTTGCTGCTGTCGCAACGAACACTCCCCACATGACCGTCTGCCACCTGAACCGGGAGGCAAAGGCCATGGCCAGGAGCTGGGTCTTGTCGCCCATCTCGGCCAGGACAACGATCACGAGCGACGTGAGAAACGCAGTCACGCGAGGATTTCTTTCTGAATTTTTACGAGCGCACGAATGCCCTTCTCACCGAGCGCGAGAAGCTTGTCGAGCTCTTCCCTGGAGAAGGGCTCTCCCTCGGCAGTGCCCTGCACCTCGACGATCTTACCCCTGCCCGTCATCACCAGGTTCATGTCCACTTCCGCTGATGAATCCTCAGTATAACAAAGGTCGAGCATGGGTTTCCCGTCCACGATGCCGACGCTGATCGCGGCAAGATAGTCAATAACCGGTACGGCCTCGATCAACCGCTGATTTTTTACATGGCGAAGCGCGTCCACGAGCGCGATGTATGCCCCGGTGATCGATGCCGTGCGCGTGCCGCCGTCCGCCTCGATCACATCGCAGTCGATCAGCACGGACCGTTCGCCGAGCGCCTGCATATCGACAATCGAGCGAAGGGACCTGCCGATGAGCCGCTGGATCTCGTGCGTGCGGCCGCCCACCTTGCTCCGTTCGCGCTGGATCCGCTGGCCCGAGGAGCGCGGCAGCATGGCGTATTCCGCCGTGACCCAGCCCGTGCCCTTGCCGCGCAAAAAGGGAGGGACGGAGTTCTCGACGGTGGCCGTGCAGATGACCCGCGTGTCGCCCATCTCGATCAGCACGGAGCCCTCGGCTGTTTTAATGTAATTCCGGGTTATCTTTATCCTGCGGAGTTCGTCCGCCTTTCTTCCATCTGCGCGCATTATGCATCTCCTCTTCGGTCTTAAACATACTATTGATACATTTACCACGGAGAACACGGAGTAATCTTTAAACCTCAAAATGAATAAGGCTTTTTGATTGTCTCCCCTTCTGCGCCCTCTTATGACTTGTCGCTGGTGTCATGAACAGGGACCAACATCGGACTTCGCATATTAGTCCCGGAGAAAGTGTAATAAGTTTAATCATATACGTCAAGTTTTATTTAATTGACCACAAAAAAAACCTATGATAATGTCACCATGAAGTCGTTTCTAGAATAACTGGTTATCTGACAAAAGAGAATAAATGGGTTAAGTATTGCGGCTTGGCATGTCCCCTTTTGGAATTAAAAAGCTTGTTGATACGGTAATTCATATTACTCAGTAGCACATTTCCTAATCATCTGAATATGCATTAATCAGCCAAATAAACCTAGTGAGATGCAAGGTGTGACAGGCTAGAAGAACTAGGCTTCTCAGGCGCAGAGGAACATTATGAAAATGCTAATTGCAGTATTCGTAATAGCTGTGAATGTGGTCGGTTGCAGTACCATCAGTACTCAAAAGTTGTTACATAGTAATTCACCGTTATACCACGGAGACGAGCAATATAGGATTTGCTGGAATGCCAAGCACTCAACTTACAATAGACCACAGCCAATTATTTATAGCGGCGCGTGGTTTGATACCCACTACATGATTCTTGGTCCTTTTACTTGTTCTGGTGAGGAGTGTTGGGGAGCTTGGTTATTTTACCCGCTTTCGCTCCCTCTAGGTATTATTGATCTTCCCTTGAGTCTGGCTGCTGATACAGTTCTATTGCCTTACACAATGCATATTAAGACCTCTCGCTGTAAAGATTACAGAGACGATAACGGGTCTAAATAATTCAGTGCAATTGGAATCAAATATCTTTTGTCGACAGATTTGACCCCCATTGCCCAAATTCAAAGTCTACTCCGTTCATGCATAAATTATTTTAAGGTTTACGAGAGACAGGCATATAACCTGCGCCTCGACAGCGACGCGCCAAAGGCGGCGCGTCAGGCGCGCGTTATTATCCTTGCTGACCTCGTCGTCTGCGCTGCATTAATAAATGACTACACTGACATCAGCCATCGCACCGGTTCTCGTTCTTATCCTTCTTGGTTTCGGCCTGAGGAGGGCGCATTTCCTTACGGACGATGCGTGGGCGGGTCTGGAGAAACTGACCTACTTTATACTTTTCCCCGCATTGCTCATCCGCGAGCTGGCAAATCAAAGGCTGACCGGTGTACCGTGGCCCCCCATCCTGCTGGTCGTGCTGGGAACGCTCCTGACAGCCGCAATCGTGCTCGTCATCTGGCAAAGGGTCCGGAAGTCGGTATCCGGTCCCGCCTTTACTTCCATATTCCAGGGAGGAGTCCGCTTCAACACCTACATCGCACTTGCTGTCGCCCAGGGAGT
>Ga0210377_10003836_pt1 | contig 12801 bp, 19 predicted proteins | sample PLM4_65_b1redo_FD_155480 | JGI IMG/M metagenome (GOLD analysis project Ga0210377, IMG submission 155480) | Groundwater sediment microbial communities from an aquifer in East River, Colorado, USA - PLM4_65_b1 redo | ecosystem: Environmental > Terrestrial > Soil > Riparian zone | place: USA: East... | reverse complement strand
CTCTGAGCGGTGCACCGGTGATCGAGAACAACGACTCGGACATGCGTCCGCTATTGAGGAGAAAGGCATGAACAATAAATACATTGTTTCTGTGGTTCCTGTAAATCTTGCTAAATTTGATTTGCAAGCGCAATTCAAGCACTGTGAGGAGTGGAATGACCCGGAACAGTGGCTGCTCCTGGCGATGGCCTATTATGCGCGCGGTTACGATCTCAATGCGCTGCATTGTTTCAAGCGGGCGGATGCGTGCCGGCAGATCCTGCATGTGACGACCGATCTAGGGATGGGTGGGGACACGATTGACTTGACGCTGGTCCCTGTTGCTGTGGAAACGGAGGAATGATGATCACAGAGCTTTATGTCGATGGTGGTGTGATCGCAAGCAATCCATCCATGATCGGTGGAACGTTTGCATTTCGCATTGTCTCCGATCCATATGATCCAATAGGCTGGGCGAATGTCATCACATCTGCAAAAATGGGTGGTCCTGTCACAAACAATCAAACAGAAATGCTGGCTCTTCTCATAGGGCTCAAGCATTTGCCTGATTATTGGACAGGAACGATCTACAGCGATAGCCAGGTCACCTTGGGACGCGCCTTCATGGGTTGGAAATGGAAGAACATCCCTGACTGGATGCTCAAGATGTATCAGGAACAACGTGCCAGGCTGACTTATTGGAATGAGATTGGCTATGATTTGCTGGATGGTCATCCCACAAAGGAACAACTCAAAGCCGGTGTGGGCAAACGCGGCCATCCGGTGAGCGAACATAATGTGTGGTGTGATGAAGCCTGCCGGCAGGCGGGTACAACGTTTATGGAGAGCGTTGCAAGGAATATCCCATCGGTGGTCGAGGTAAGTGTCTATGCCAGCCAATGAGCGCAAATTCAAGTGGTGTAGGTATGGTCACATCATTGGCGAGACCAAGAAGATCACGTTTGGCACGGCACGGGTACAAGCGTTGATGTTATACGAGCAATCCATTGAGTTGAACGACGTGCCTGAAGAGTTGCCCCCATTGCGCGCCCGGCTGATCGGCAGCGCAGCTGATGTCACCTGCACGATTTGTAGAGCAACCATTGAGTGGATTATTGGTCAGGACACGTTCGATGCGTTGATGGCACATTATCCAGCAGTTAAGCATGTATAATTTGTTTTAGAAAGGAGGTAGCTTGCACGAATAAATCTCATCCAATCGAATATCGTTTTGCAGTCCTGGTGTAGACCGGGACGAGTTGTCGGAAATGATGCACCCGGCGTTCGATTTGCTTAGCAAATCGTGACGTCGGGTGTTTTTGTTTCCATCCATCAAATCATAAGGAGAATTGACATGAAGTTCGATCTTGAAAACGCCCTGAAGACTCTCGGTTGGCCACTTGGCTTAGTTACTGTCTTCTCGTCCGTGCTTTTGCTGTTCGGTGTGCAATTGGACGTGGTGCTTACCATTGCTGGCAGTATGCTTGGCGTCCAGGCATTGATCAGTCTGCTGATTGACGTGCTTAAATGGGCTGGTGTCATCAGTGATGGCAATGCGGGCAAGTGGTCTGCCGGATTGAATCTGGTCGGTCTGGCCGGCATCGCTGTTGCGCTTGGTTTATATCCCACCTTCGACTTCCCCAAGCTCGATGCACAGCTCGTGATCATTGCTCAGTTCGGCAGTCTGATCTTCGGATTCATCATACAGATTGCAGGGACAAGGCACGTGCACAGGTTCATTACCCAAGGGTTGGGTGTGTGGAAGTTCTCACACACACAGCGCCAATTACCCAAGCGTGCCTAAGAGACCCCCACGTCCATGCGCTGTGCATGGATGCCCTAACCTGGTCTACAGTGGGAGTAGGTGTGAACAGCACCTACTCCCCAGAGATCGCACTGGTGAGACCGTGCGTGCATCAGCATCCAAGCGTGGGTATGGACCTGCATGGCAAGTCAAGCGCAATGCATATGCCAAGTCACATCCGTGGTGTGAAGATCCGTATGGCCTGCACCAATGTCAACGGATCAAGATGAAGATTGTTGATCACATTATCCCTCTCAAACAAGGAGGCAGAGACGATGAAAGCAACTACCAATCATTATGTGGCACGTGCCACAACTACAAGACTGCACACGATGGCAGTCGTCAACGAAGCAGGGGTAGGGCGGTCTAAATCTCTAGGAATCTCCCATATAGACCGGCGTGGACAGTTTTGCACGCGCGCCCGCGAAATTAGGCAGGGGGGGTAGGCGCATGAATGCAAGGCAGAAAACCAAAACCAACAGCAATGAAGTTGCTGTCTGGCAACCCAGGGAAGCGCGCGTTGAATCATGCAGAGCCAAAGCCAAGAGTCGTGTTGCCTCGGCCACCGGAGCATTTGAGCGAGGATGAAAAAACAAAGTGGAAGCTGACCGTCAAAGAGTTGCATCCACTCGGTTTGATCACGACGATCGACAAAGATGCTCTCGCCATGTATTGCGTGATCTTCGTGCGCTGGCTGAAGGCAGAGAAGATGGTCCGTGAGAAAGGCGAGATCATCAAAACGGCGGCAGGAAACATCATCCAGAACCCGTATCTCTCGATTGCAAACCGCGCGCTCGATCAACTCAACAAACTGGGTGCGGAATTTGGCATGACGCCCAGCAGTCGGTCGAGAGTCAAAGCGGATTTGGTAAATCCAGACGATGAGCTTGTGAACATGTTATTTGGCTCGAGATTGAGAGTTGGACAATGACAGATGACTTAATTTACATCGCTGAAGGGCTTCGAGGCCTGGCAGTTCCCATCGATGAACTGCACATCGACCCCGCCAACGCACGGGCTAATCATGCACTGGACCGGATCGCCGCGTCGTTGAAGATATATGGTCAACGCAAACCCATCATTGCGAACCGTCTTCAGCATGGGAAGATCGAAGCCGGTAACGGGACCTGGCTCGCGGCGAAGGAAAGACTCGGCTGGAGTCATATTGCTGTTGTGTTTGTAGAAGATGACCCAGCCACCGCGGCGGCGTATGGGATCGCAGACAATCGCCTCAGTGAGTTAAGCGAGTGGGATCTCGACGCGCTTGGCGCACTCATCCCAACCGTTGATGATCTGTTCACCGGCTTTACTGAAGCAGAGATCCGTGATTTGCTCGGCGAGCGCGGCGGCGGGTTGATGGTGGACCCAGGCCCGCAGGTTGACGATAACCAACTGGGAGAGCTGCGCGAGAAGTGGCAGACTGAGCCAGGGCAGACCTGGCAACTGGGCAGGCATATGATCATCTGTGCCGATACAACGCAATTGGATATCGAGCTGCTCGGTTGGAAGAGCATTGCTGCACTTGCGTTCACATCGCCGCCGTATTGGGTGGGCAAGGATTACGAGCGCGAGAAAAGTGAAGCGGAGATCGATCAGTTCATCGGTCTATCCGCGGCGGTGATGGCCACCGTTGTGCGCGTGGACGAGTCCCGGATTGTGATCAACACAGGGACCGGCTTCACGACTTCGTTCGAGAAGCGCCAGAAGCGCCAGGTGCTTTTGCTGATCGACAAGTGGATGTTCGCGTTCTATCAGTTAGGCTGGAACCTGCGCCACATTCGGCACTGGCTCAAGGAGGGACAGCTCGCATCCCTATCCCCAAAAACTGATTTGATTGACCAACATTCCGAGTTCCTTGGCACCTTCGAGAGTGATGAAGGCGACGAGATTCCGTTTACCGACGTGCTCAACGAGCAGGATGTGAACCTGCTTGAGACGTATTACAACCGAGTTGGCAAGAGCCGAGGGCAGGAAAGGACAAACCAAAAGTGGGCGCTGCGCTCGTATTGGGATGACATCAAAGGCACAGCCGGTGCGCATGGACACGTGGCTGCCTTCCCGTTGGAGATTCCCGCGCGGCATATCCTGCTTTACACCAAGCCCGATGAGATTGTGTTCGAACCTTTCAATGGATCGGGAACGACCCTGATCGCCTGTGAAATATTGAACCGGGTATGCCGGGCAGTAGAGCTCGACCCGGGATATGTTGCCGCGTCGTTGGAACGCTGGCATATGATGACCGGCGAAATGCCGGAAAGGAAATATCAATCATGAAAATATTCGACGAAATTGCTAAAAAAATTGTTCACGCCGCGCTTGACCACATGGAAATCCCTGACATTGTCTTCCGTATTTTGCGCGTTCAACCTGGCGACACCATTATCTTGAAGTCAAAGAACGAATTATCCATGAGGGCATATGAGCATTTAGAAGAAGAGATGAAAAACATCTTTCCATCATACAAAAATCTAGTTCTTGCAGGTGAACTAGATCTGGCGGTTATTCGAGAGACTTCAGATGATCGGATGCCGCAAGATTCATTTGTCCGTCCTGCGACCAGGTGGTGGTGGATCAATGGATAAGAAATATTAAAGACGATACCCACGTTAGATGCCCAAGTTGTAAGAAGGAGTTTGTTATTTCATTCAAGGAATGAAAAATTAATAAATTCCTTTACACCAACTATATTTGGTGAGAAGGAAGAGAAGCATGATCACAAAGATTATCGACATTGAAAAGTTAAACACTGCTCTTCGAAGCGAGTTACTAAGAATTATGCATCCATCCGAGATTCCCACGGGAACAGTTGTGAGCAATGAAGATTTTAGAACGATATTTCGCAACGATATACACAATCTAAATGTGGCTCTGCAGATGGAATGGCAGAAATTTTTCGTTCTTAGACCAGCGAGAAGCCGGAAAGGAAAGTGTGATGAAAACGATACCGTTTCAACAGGATGATGTCAAAGCATATCTTGATAAATGTATTTTGTATTGGCGCAAAAGACGACATGAAGGAAGCCCTAAAGAAGTCCTAATGTGTGATCACTACATTGATGCGTTTCAATCTGTGCGCATTTCAGTGTTTGCTGAATTATTGCCAGCAGATAAAAATCAAGGATATAGAGTCTACCCAAACGAACAAGGAGAACTACACCTTGCTGAAGGTGATTATGGTTTACATCCGAAATCTGGTTGGCAAGTTCGTCCGCCAGGTTGCCATGCTGGTGGTATTGGCAAACATGACGTGGTTGAACATGAAAACGGAACAATAACCGTCTCGCCATCTATCTTGCTCACGGATTTTGATGACAATGGCAACGAAAAGCAGTGGCATGGATATTTGGAGCGTGGCATTTGGCGTGAAGTCTAATGGAAGATATTTCTTACATCGCCGAGAGTCTGCGACCGCTGGCTGTGCCGATCGATAGCCTGCATGAAGATCCCGCCAATGCGCGCGTGGGTCATGATGTGGCACGCATCGCGGCGTCGCTGAAAGCCTACGGTCAGCGGAAGCCCATCGTCGCCAACCGCCTGCAGGATGGGAAGATCGAGGCAGGCAATGGCACGTTCCGCGCAGCCAAATCCCTGGGCTGGAGTCAGCTGGCGGTGGTGTTCGTGGATGATGACCCGGCGACTGCGGCGGCGTTTGGGATCGCGGATAACCGGGTTGGGGAATTCAGCCGGTGGGATGAGGATGTGCTGCGGGAGATTGCCAGCACGACCGGCGACCTGTTTACCGGCTTCGAGCCTGCCGAGCTGGAGGAGCTGGTGGGTGTTTCCACAGCAACGACTCCCATCGTCACGGACCCGGGCGCGGCGCTGGACCGCGCCGAGGAGCTGCAGGCGAAGTGGCAGGTGCAGGTTGGGCAGATGTGGCGTCTCGGTGTGCATCGTATCCTGTGCGGGGACTCGACCCAACGGTCGGATGTGAAGCGGTTGATGGGGGACACTCTCGCCCATTTGATCTGGGGTGACCCGCCCTGGAATGTGAACTATGGCGGCAACGATCATCCATCGTATGACAACCGCACGATGAACAATGACAACCTGGGGGAGAAATTCTCCCTGTTCGTGGATCTGTTCGTCACGCAATTTCGGAGTTTCTGCGAGCCGGGCGCGCCGATCTATATCGTGATGGGTGGACAGGAGTGGCCAGTCATCGATGCAGCGCTTCGGAAGATTGGCTTTCACTGGTCTAGCACCATCATCTGGGTCAAAGACCAGTTGGTGTTATCGCGCAAGGATTACCATACGCAATACGAACCGATGTGGTACGGCTGGGACAACCGTGCGCCGCGGTTGGTGAAAGTGGAAGATCGCAAGATCTCGGATGTGTGGCTGATCGACCGACCCAAGAAGAGCGAGGAACACCCGACGATGAAGCCGGTGGAGCTGGTCGAACGATCGCTGAACAACTCCAGCCAGCCTGGCGATATCGTGCTGGACTTATTCGCCGGGTCCGGAACTACGTTGATCGCCTGCGAGCGGCTGGGGCGAGTCTGCCGCACGATGGACAATGACCCAAAGTATGTGGCGGTATGCCTTGAACGATGGTCTCAGATGGTTGGGGAACAACCCACCTTGGAGGTGCCGTGAGGGGCAGGAAAAATAAACCTACCGTATTGAAGGAACTGGAAGGGAACCCCGGCAAACGCGCGGTGAATAAAAAAGAGCCGAAGCCGGAGATCGTGATCCCAACTTGTCCACCGCATTTGACCGGACCGGCGCGTACAGAATGGAACCGGATCACCGCCGAGTTGAAAAAGTTGAAGCTGATCGCACAGGTAGACCGCGGCGCGTTGGTGGCGTATTGCATGGCCTGGGGCGATGTGGTCAAGGCTACCAACAAGTTGAAGAAGGAAGGCGAGGTGATCATCTCCGATAAAGGCGGCATGTATCAGAACCCGTGGATGGGGATCAAGAACAGCGCAATGGATCGGATGGTGAAGATCTCGGCTGAATTTGGCATGACGCCCGCCAGCCGCGTCCGCGTGCAGGTCGATACCCCGACCGAGGAAGATGAGATGGAAGGATATTTGTTCGGCAATAAAAACATAAAGGTGAAAGCAAAATAACGTGAATGGCAAAGCTAACGAAGGAGGTTCTGCATCCTGCTGAACAATATGCGCGGAATGTGATCAACGGCAAGATCATCGCATGCAAGTGGGTGAAGCTGGCGTGTGAACGTCACGTGCATGACCTGGCGCATGCCCACGAGCGCGGTTTTGTTTTTGATCCGGAAGCCGCAGAGTATGTCCTGCATTTTATCGGGATGCTCAGACATTCGAAGGGGAAGTGGGGACGAGGCAAGGGTGAATTTATCAGGCTGGAGCCGTGGCAACAATTCATTATTTGGGTGGTCTTTGGATGGAAGCGTGACAACTCAGAACGGTGGATCGAACGCACCGCAGAAGGCTCTGTTCAGGATACGCGCGGAATGCGCCGGTTCCGTGTGCTGTATGAGGAGGTTGCAAGAAAGAATGGCAAAAGCACCAAGGCAGCCGGGATTGGCTTGGTGTTGGCGTTTGCCGATAACGAACCAGGCGCCGAGGTGTATAGCGCGGCTACGAAACGAGACCAGGCCCGCATCGTGCATAAAGAAGCGATCCGGATGGTCCGCAAGAATGCGGGGCTGAAGAAGTACATCAATATCGTCAAGGATAATCTCAATCTCGAATTGACCGCCAGCAAGTATGAACCACTCGGCGCCGATTCCGACTCGACTGATGGTTTGAACGTGCATGGCGTCATCGCCGATGAACTGCATGCCTGGAAATCGCGCGAAATGTGGGACGTGCTCGAAACCGCGACCGGATCCCGCGAGCAGCCGCTGATCATGGCAATCACCACGGCAGGCATGGACCGCCGCAGTGTATGCTATGAAAAGCATGAATACACCCGCAAGGTACTCGAAGGGTGGAAGGATGGGTCATTCGAGGACGATACCTGGTTTGGCATCATCTTCACCATTGATGAGGGGGATGACTGGCGCGATGAAAAGGTGTGGATCAAGGCAAACCCCAACCTGGGAATCTCCAAGTACATAGATGACATGCGGATGAAAGCCAAGCGCGCGGGGCAAATGGCCGCAGCACTCAATAACTTTTTGCGGCGTGAGTTGAATGTGTGGGTGCAGGGTGAGATCAAGTGGATGAATATGGACCGGTGGCGTGAATGTGCCGGGGAAGTGCCTGCGCTTAAGATGCCTAAACGCCTGAAGGACGCGACTTGCTATGGCGGACTGGACCTATCCAGTACGTCAGACATCACGGCCTATATCATGGTCTTCCCCGATGACGATGACTATATCGATGTGGTGTGCCGCTTCTGGATCCCGGAAGACAACATGCTGATCCGTTCGCGTGACGATGGTGTGCATTATCAGAAGTGGGTGGAGCAGGGTTACATCGAAGCCACGCCAGGGAATGTGATCGATTACGACTGGATCTTCGAGCAGATCGAAAAGGACAGGGAGATGTTCGATATCGATCAAAGCGCATTCGACCGGTGGGGTGCGGCGCGCGTGGTGCAGGTGCTCGAGAAGAAAGGAATGACAATGGTGCAATTTGGACAAGGCTTTGCCAGTATGAATCCACCGATGAAAGAATTAGAGCGGCTGGTGCTCTCGAAGAAGATCCGCCACGGGAATAACCCGGTCCTGACGTGGATGGCGGATAACTTGGTCGCGCGGTTGGACCCGGCAGGCAACATCAAGCCGGATAAGGAAAAGAGCCGCGAGAAGATCGACGGCATCGTGGCGCTGATCATGGCGATTGACCTGGCGCTGCGGCATCCGGAAGTGAAGTCGGTTTACGAGAAACGGGGCATCCGAACAGTTGGGTAGTGGCTTGACTTCCTTTGCATTCGGCGGCCTACTGATGGCAACAAGGAGATGATCATGAACAGCAAAACCGCAAAGCAAGATGCTCTAGAAGAATATGAAGCAAAGCAGGCCGAGATTAAGAAGTTGCTCAAACAGATCGAAGCTGGATTGCAACAGCACGATCGCAAGGCCAGCGCACAAGGCGGGCATCATTGGGAGCACGTGGGCGATCTGACCAGCATTGCAGAGACGCTGACGGATCTTCGAGACCGGTTGCACAATACAGGCGAATACGCAAAGGGGTGAATCATGAAATACACTACTGACCCGAAAGAGATTTACACGCTGGAGTTGAATAAACTCCAGCGTTGTTTTTCTGAACTGCAGCGAGTGGGAGAAGAGGCCAGTGAGTTATCCAAGGTTGGGTGGAGACAGGTGCAGTATCTCAGACATGTGAATTTCATTCTTCAGGAGGCGACCCAGACTGGTGAGATGTTGTTGAAAATTCCCTCTTGACAATATAGCACGCATGTTCTAAAATCTAAATCGACAAGCGCTTGGGTGCCCCCCTCACCCCGGCGTTTGTCATTTAAGTGGCTTGACAATCCACTCTGGGCGACTATAATTAGAACGAAAGAGCGAGATAAATCTCGCAAAACAATTTATGCAGTCCTGGTGTAGACCGGGACGACTGTCGGAACTTGATGCGCCCGACGACTCATGTGAGTCGTCGGGCGTTTTTGTTTATCGGTATAGACCCTGAAAAGTGAATGAACTACGAAAAAGACTTCGCATCATCTCTGTCCGTTATGGGACGCCCTCCCGAAGAGCGATCAGGATCATTGTTGCACAGATGCAGGATGATCTTGGTAACTGGATGGTTCCAACGATCACGTTCGACGGACCGTACAACCCGATCATCGAGAGCGCAAGATATGCCAGAGACGTGGCGCACGCCCTGATCACAGCGGCTTATTTTTACGATGAGATGATGACGTATGTTTCCAACGAGGATGCGAAGAAGATCTTCGAGGATGATGCAAATTCATGAATGACGTATTGGTCGAAATGGCGAGACAAATCCCAAGCGCGGTGGCGGTGATCGGGATGGCGTATTTATTTCTTAAAGCTGAGAAGGAGCGCGAGGAACGACGCGTTGTCAATGCCAAGGAAATGGAAAAGGAACGACGCGACCACGAGCTGATGATCAACAATATGTGGGCGACTTACATCAAGACGCTGGTGGACAAGCAAAATGAAACCTATCTCGCGATCGCGGGAGCGCTGGAAAGCCATGAAGAGGCATCCAAGGATCGCTATGAGCGAATGGGCATTACGAAGGAATTGTTGCAGGCTGTGAAGCAGACCATCATTACCCCGGAGGAGAAGAAGCCATGATTATTAAATTACCTGTCGCTTATGACACATCCTATTGGGAGGAGATTCCAGATTTCGCCCTGGTCTCGCCGCGACCATTGTTGGTTTGTACGAAGGCAACGGAGGGGGCAACGATCAAAGATCCAAAATTCATACGATATTGGAGTGACTTGAAACAGGATGGCATCCTGCGCTCTGCCTTCCATTTTTATCGGAAGGCTTATACCCCTGCTCAGAATGCGAGTAATTATCTTTCGGTCATCTCTGCCAATGGCGTGGCTGTGAACGACATCCTTGAATTGGATCTTGAAGAAGAGGGAATCTCGGCGGCACAAATCATTGTGTGGCTGGATATCGTCGAAGCCAGGTATCCCAACAACATGATCATCATCTATTCAAGGGCGAACCTGCTCAATCCAATCAGCCTGACCGCGGCTGAGAAAACAAGACTCCAAAAATACTTGCTTTGGATGGCCGGTTACCCGTTGAATCCGGATGGCTTTTTGGAAATTCCAGCCGCTTATGTGCCCGATCAAAGCAAATGGGGCAAAGTAGCCATGTGGCAATATTCCGATAAGGCAGTTGTCATGGGGATCATCGGTAATGCAGATGTGAATTGGCTGGCTCCTTTCTTTGTGGAGTATCTCAAATCACTATCTCCAGTGCCGGTGCTGGATGTGACGCCGGTTTTGATCAAGCTTGATGCGTTCAAACAGGTGCTTGCCAACGACATAGCGGAGCGGTTTTCGGAGTGGAGTTCCCTGGTGGATGGAATCAAGGCGGATGTCAGCACGTTGAAAGGGACGCAGCCCCCGCCTCCGGTGGAGCCGCCCGTTGATCCGCCTCCAGTCGTCGATCCGCCTCCGGTCACTATCTCCGGGTATCAAGGTCCCACGCTGGGCATGTATCGCGTAAAGGCCGGGCTTGGCAAAGTGAAGATGTTCGATTCCAACGGCGCCGAGGATACCGTGCTCAAGGGCGACGTGGTGACATGGATCCAGGCGAACTTCAACTGGAGCCAGTTGACCAAGGTGAATGCCAATAACCGGGCCAATATCTACCAGGGCAAGGGCGGCGGCGCGTGGCATTTGAGACTATTCGCCTTCGAAGGCCAACTACTGCGCATTGCGGAAACCTTTCCCAATAAAAAAACGGCACGCGTGGTGGGGGTGGGCGGAACGGCGGGCGACCCGCAGAAAAGTTTTGCAGGCGACCTGAGCGGTGTGAATATCAGCACGCATCCGGAATTCTTCCACAAGATACCCGATGTCCCGCGCTGGTATCCGATCTGCAATCCCACGCCTGCGCAGGGTGTGGCGCTGTGGATTTCGCTGGATGATATCGAGGCGGTCTGAGATGAGCGGTGAACCCCGTTTCAGCAGAAACGATCTGCTGTATTGCATCGGACTGATTTTATTGTTCACGGGTCTGACGCTGCGCTCGTACTCGCTGGCGTTGATCGTGATTGGCGCCATCCTGACTGGTGTGAGCATCGCCACGTCGTTCTTTGTGACGTGGCTTTCGGCTTCGAAGGAGAAATAGTGTTACCGAATCCGAGCATGGTGCAGAAGCGCTTTCATCCGTCTCAAGACCCGCCCGGGTGGCTGAAATCCACTTCCGGCTGGGATACGGATGCGGGCGTCGACGTGACCCCCGATACCGCGATGATGGTCATGGCGTTCCTGGCGTGCGTGCGCATTATCTCCGACACGATTGCCAGCCTGCCGCTGATCACGTACCGGAGACTGGCGCGGGGCAAAGAACGCGCGGTGGATCATTACCTGTACTCCCTGCTGCATGATGAAGCCAACCCCGAGATGAGTGCTTTCACCTTCCGGCGCTTATTGTTCGCCCATGAATGCACACGCGGCAACGGATTGGCAGAGATCGAGTTCGATCAAGCTGGTCGTGTGCGTGCCCTTTGGCCGCTCAACCCGGACAAGGTCGAATCGATGGGACGGGATCCGCAATCCAGAAAATTATTTTACGTCTATCGCCTGCCCATTTCCGTAGGCGGTCATTCAGCGAAATTGCCATCAGACCATATCTTCCACATCAAGTGGCTATCCAATAATGGCTTGTGGGCTTTGTCTCCTGTGCAGCTGGCTCGGAATGCCGTGGCTCTTTCCGTCGCCACCGAGAAAAACGGTTCCACTTTGTTCAATAACGGGTCGGAGCCCGGAGTCCTGCTTAAGACCCCAACGGCATTGAGCGATAAAGCCTACAACCGATTGAAGGGTGACTGGGAAGACCGTCACCAGGGACTGGATAAACGTCACCGTCTTGCGATTCTGGAAGAGGGACTCGATGTTGCCAAGATCACCGTTGACCCCGACGATGCCCAATTTTTACAGACCCGCGTGCACCAGGTGAGCGAGTTCGGGCGGATGTTTGGGATCAGTGACGACATGCTGAACCAGCAAGGCGCGGCTGTCACGTATGCCAGTGTGGAGCAATTTGGATTGCGCTTTACGACCTTTACGATCCGCCCGTGGACCGTAGGTTTCGAGCAGGAGAGTAATCGCACGCTGTTGACACGCAGCGAACGAAAGACCATTTTCAGCGAGCACCTGGTGGATGGCCTGATGCGCGGCGATAGCGTGGCACGTATGACAACACAGTCGCAAGGCTTCATGGTTGGCAAATATTCCATCAACGACATGCTGGAGATGGATAACCAAAACCCGATCGAAGGCATATTAGGCGATACGCATTTCGTACCGCTCAACATGGTGCCACTCGAACAGGCTGGGGATATCAACAACCTGCGTTCCGGTCAGCCTGGAATTGAAACAAGGGACGCTTCGACTGCGAG
>Ga0210377_10003835_pt1 | contig 12803 bp, 11 predicted proteins | sample PLM4_65_b1redo_FD_155480 | JGI IMG/M metagenome (GOLD analysis project Ga0210377, IMG submission 155480) | Groundwater sediment microbial communities from an aquifer in East River, Colorado, USA - PLM4_65_b1 redo | ecosystem: Environmental > Terrestrial > Soil > Riparian zone | place: USA: East... | reverse complement strand
ATCTGGCATTGCCACACGATATTCCGGTTATGCTGCGTTGCTGGCAACGAGTGACGGCATCGACCTACCGCCCGGCGCCGTTGACGGCGTTGCGAAACGAGGACGCTATGATTCAGCAAATAGCGCTCCAATATTTGATTGAATCACAACCTGCGGAACTGGTGCAAGGGCTGGCGCGGCTGCTAGCCGTCGCGGAACCGGAGCTTCAAATTCCAATTCGCTGGGCCCTACGGCGGCTGGGCAGCGCGGAGGCCTTGGCGGTATTAGTCGCTCACCCGACTCAACAACTTCGGGCAGCGACGGCCCTTTAAAAATGCCCGTCAACGAATCCCCTCGCAAATCCGGACTTGAACCGCAGATCGGTGGCGACGCTGGCCTGTCTACTTCGTCCGGGTTTGAGCCGTCACTGGGCGGGCTACAACGATTTGAAATGCGGGTTTGGTCCAAGCTGATCGACCCGCGCTGGCCGCACAAAGAGACTCTTGTGGCCGGGTTGACGACTGAGGCTTGCCAACTGTACGCCAGGGTGCTGATCCAGATCTTGCCCGGAGGAGCGTCTTTCAGCGAGCGGATTGAGGGGGGCGCGGCTCTAAGCGGGCATTACTCCACAGGCCAGCGGGCAGCTGCGACGTTTGCATTGGGTCTCATTGGCGGGCGGGTTGGGCCGAAACTGGCTGCCTTGTTGGTGGATCCCCTTGCTCAACGCTTGTCTGATGATGACGAGGATAATGTGCGGGTAGAGACTGCGCGCGCTCTTGGCATGTTGGGCGATTTGCGCGCGCAAGACTCTTTAATTCGCGCTATGGCGACTGGCAATTGGAAGTTGCGGTTAGCAGTGATCCAAGCCCTGGGGCAGGTAGGCGATCTTGCATCCATAAACTATATCGCTCAACTATATGATCAGAGCGAATCGCTCAATGAATCGAGGGCTTCATTGGAGGCTCTGGGATTGTTGGGCGGGCGGATAGGTGGGGCCGCCCAGGCAAGGGTATATGATCAGGTAATGCGCGTGTTCTTGCGGTCTGATAGCTTGCAGCGTGGCGCCGCGGCGCGAGCGTTGGGTAGGTTGGGAGACCGCCGCGCGCTTGACCTTCTCATTCAAGTAGCAATGAATGGCAAAGGCGATCTTCAGTGCGCGGCAGTAGAGGCTTTGGGCATGCTTGGCGAGTCTGAGTCAGTCCCTCCTTTGATTTTTGTGTTGACGACAGGCGAGTATTCGGCGCGTCGTGACGCAGCGCAGGCGTTGATCCGCATCGGCGCTGCGTCAATTGGCCCAGCCCTGGCCGTGCTTCGCCATCCGGACGTGGAAGTTCGGCGGAGTGTAGCGGAAGTGCTGGGCAAGGTGGGGGCGCACCGCGCCGTGCAACCATTGATTGAACTTCTGGCGGATCCTGCAGTTGAACTTAGGGAAGCGGCTGTAAACGCGCTGGGATTAATCGGAGCTTCAGACGCCGTTGAAGCTCTGATCGGCGCGCTTGGCGATGCTGACGCGGGCGTTCGCAAAGAGGCGGCGATGATGTTAGGAGGATTTCGAGACGTGCGGGCGGTTGGCCCTCTATGCCTTGCGCTTTGGGATGCAGACATGACGGTTCGATGGTTTGCGGCATACTCTTTAGGGTTGCACGGCGACCCTCGCGCGGTCCAACCTTTGATCCGGGCGCTGGACGACCGCGCCAATAATGTGTCTCAAACTGCGTGTGACGCGCTCATTAAACTTGGCGATGTTGCAGTGCCGGACCTGACCCGTAACGCGCAGATGAACGGGGGCGCTCGCTCACCGCAACTACTCGGAGTCCTGGCTCAAATAGGGACTCCTTTAGCTGAAAAGGCGCTCGCTAGTTTTGCGACTGATGCCCCATCCGGTCTTGGCGACGGCTAATTGAAGCGCAGCCTCCCAATTTGAACTTTGGCCCGCGCCTAAAGGCCATGAACTTGAATAATCCATCTGCCTACCTCAAATTGCTCCAATCTGGCGGGTTGGCTGAACGAGCCAAAGACGCACAAGCGATATTGTCAGACTGCCGCCTCTGTGGTTGGAATTGCGGTATTGACCGCAGCAGCGATCTTGGCCCCTGTCGGACCGGGATCAAGGCGATGGTTGCCACCGCGTATATTCATTGGGGAGAAGAGTCTCCGCTGGTTGGTCGCGGCGGGTCTGGCGCGATATTCTTTGCCTATTGTGATTTGCGATGCCAATTTTGCCAGACGTATCGCTGGAATATTCTTGGACAAGGTCAGGCCGTTGACGCCCGCCAGTTGGCTAATATGATGCTTGCGCTTCAGGGCAAAGGAGCCGTCAACATTAACTTTGTCACCCCGACGCATGTTCTTCCGCAAATACTTGAAGCTCTACTGATTGCTGCAAACGACGGGCTAATGCTCCCATTGGTGTGGAATTCCGGCGGATACGATCTGCCGCAAGCCCTCCAATTGCTGGACGGAATCATCGACATTTACCTTCCCGATCTGAAATACAGCGACGCCGATTTGGGTCACAGTCTTAGCGGCGTCAAAGATTATCCAGCTATCAATCAACAGGCAGTGACCGAGATGCACCGACAGGTAGGAAATCTGAAGATCGACACGGATGGCGTTGCCAGACGTGGCGTTCTAGCGCGGCATTTAGTGATGCCCGGACATCTAGACAACACGCTGGGCGTGCTAAAATGGCTGAAAGATGGACCAGGAACTCAAACCTATTTGAGTTTGATGGATCAATATCGCCCGGCATATAGGGCGTCCGCGCGAGCCGACATTAACAAACCCATTAGCAGGGAAGAGTTTCTGGTCGCCCGCCGCATGGCGGAATCAATGGGATTTACCCGGCTGGATGAGGGACAATTGATGGATGTGGATGTCCAAGAATCACCACGAGAATAATACATGGCGCATCAGCCTGATCTCGAACGATTTGAGTCTTCCAACGGCGCATCCATTTTCCGCATCCCGCTGGAAGCCTTTCCCGGCTACTGGGTATACAGCCACCTTGTTGTCAACGCGGGCAAACACTATCTCGTCGATGTCGGTTCGGGTCTTGGCAGTTCACACGCGAAGTTGCTCGACGGATTGGCGCAGATTGAGGAAGCCTACTCGATTTCGGCCCGTCTTGACAAACTCGACTTCATTATTATCACACACGGACACATTGATCACTTCGGCGGCTTGGCATCTGTGAAGGATGGCGCGCCGCAGGCAAAAGTGTGTATCCACGAACTTGCCAGACCTGCGCTGGTCAATTATGATGAGAGGCTATGGGTCACGAGCCAACGTATGGCGCTGTTTCTTGAACAGGCAGGCGTTCCGGCTGATCGTCGCCAGCGACTGCTGGAAATGCACCGTCTGGGAAAGCAAAGCTTTAAGCCACAACCAGTTGATATGGTGTTGGCTGATGGGCAGATGTTGGATGATACGTTCTCGGTAGTTCATGTTCCTGGCCATGAGCCAGGACTTATCATGTTAAAGGTTGGCGACGTTTTGCTGACCGCCGATCACGTCTTGCCAAACACCAGTGTCGCCCTGTCGCCCGAAACTATCATGCCCTTTACCGGCGTGTCTCACTACATCGAATCGCTAGACAAGGCTGCCAGGATTGAGGGGGTGCGGGTGGCACTGGGTGGACATGAAGCCGCCATGTTGAATTATGTTGATGTTGTCAGGCGCACATACGCCTTAGCTCTGGAAAAGGTAGATCGTGTTTACGAGATGTGCGCTACACCAAATACTATCTTTGCAATTGCTACTCAAATATACGGGCCACTGGATGGATATGGAGAATTATTGAAATTAGGCCAGATTGGCGCGCGAATTGAATATCTGAATCAGCGCGGGCTGGTCATGATTGACAATTGGGATGTTCTAGAACATGAAGCTAACCCAATTCTTCAATATCGGCGCTGTTGACGGCGTAGTTCTGTGAAAGGTGTTTGATTCAATGGTCGATCCATCACATAAGGGGCGTGTGTTCCCCTCGTATGAATTCACAATCGAACGCGGCAAACTCCACGAGTTCTTGCTTGCGATTGGCGATGAAAATCCAGCGTATCTTGTGGATGACCCTCCATTACCGCCAACATTTGCGACAGTATTCGCGTTTTGGGGCGGCATGAATATGGAAAATCTACTGAAGCAGATTGGTGTTGAGATGTGGAATGTGTTGCACGGTGAGCAAGAATATGAAACGCTTGCGCCACTGCATATCGGCGACACCATGTCTGGCACAGCGCGCATTGCTGACATATATGCCAAAGCAGGAATGAATTTTGTTGAGATTGTCACGCAATATCAAAACCAGAACGGCGTCGCTGTGCTAAATGACCGCGCTCTGATCATCGTGCGAGGGTAAGGTATGATGACCGTTTATTTTGAGGATATCAACGTTGGCGATCAACTGCCTGAATTGATCAAAGGGCCGATCAGCGACTCGCAATTGGTGCGTTACTCCGGCGCGTCGGGCGATTTCAACCCGATTCATACCGTTCCCAAAGTGGCCCAGATGGTGGGGCTTGATGGTGTGATCGCGCATGGAATGTTAATCATGGCATTTGGAGGCCAGCTTCTAACGGACTGGGCCGGGGCTGGCTCGATGCGCCAATTCAAGGTTAGGTTTAGTGGAATGACAAAGCCTACAGAGTCGTTGATTTGTCGAGGACAAGTAACAGAAAAACTTGAGCAAAATGGCGAGGCATTGGCGCGGGGCAAACTAACGATCAAAGGCACAGATGATTCACTCAAGCTCAAAGGGGATTTCACCGTAGCCCTGCCGCGCAGGTAGTCCTGTCGTGGGTGATCAAAAAGGGGTGAATTTCTCCACCCCAATCATGAGCATCGTTCAGCGAAGTTCGCTTGAGCTGTATCCCAGAATTCGGCGCGCGACAATGAGAAGATTAATTTCGTGCGTTCCCTCATAAATGTCGGCGATCTTCGAATCACGCATCAATTTTTCCACAAGCCAATCGCGGCTATAGCCCATTGGCCCCAGAATTTCCACACATTTCTGGCAGATACGTGTGCCAGTCTGTCCTGACTTTGCTTTGCACATGCTTGATTCCAGGGCGTTTGGCTCGCCGTGATCCATTAGCGAACCTGCGCGGAGAGTCAGCAGCCAGCATGCTTTTAGTTCGCCCTCCATCTCGATGATATCGCGCTCGACAGCGGTAACTGCGTGCGGTGGCGCGTCATAGCGGATGGCAATGCCCGCCTCTGCCAATTTCTCTTTGGTCAGTTCCAATGCGGCTCTTGCCACACCCAGCGCGCTGGCTGCCACGACAGGGCGGGAGGCGTCAAACGTCTTCATTGCGCCTTTGAATCCTTTGACATTGGCGTCATCCGATTGTCTGACTTCCGGGCTGCCCAGGATGTTATCGTATGGGATTCGGGCGTCTTTGAAAGCGATTGAAACCGTGTCGCTGGCACGGATGCCATGTTTGAGCTCGGCTTTGGTGACTTCCACACCGGGCGTTCCAGCTTCGACCACAAATGGTTTCATCCCGGCGCGCCCTGCGCTTCGGTCAATGGTAGCCCAAACGACGACAAATCCGTTAGATTCATTCAGAGCCAATCCGCCACTGGTGCAAAAGATTTTTTCCCCGTTGATCACCCACTCGTTGGTGTTCTTGTCCAGCATGGCAGTGGTTTGAATCGCCGAAGTGTCTGAGCCTGCCCCCGGCTCGGTCATTGCCATTGCGCCCCATACAGGTTTGCCTTTCGAGTCGGCAAAACGACTGAGAAGACGCTCTTTTTGCTCCAGCGTTCCTACTGCTTCGACCGCAGTTCCTCCCAACGCTGCGGCTGGCGTTGAAAGATATTGGGCCACGTCGCCCCACGCCAGTTGCTCTACCAGATAGAGGGTTCTAAGCATCGCGATACCGGGGCCTTTTTTCTCTTTCTCATCAGGCTTTTCCCCACGCGCCAGGGCTTCGGCCTTACGACGCTCTTTTTCGAGAGCAGCTTTTTGTTGGTCTGCCACGACGGGCCACATCACTTTGACATAATCAGTAGGGCGCTCGTGTTCATGTTCGTCTAGGTAACGCGCCTTGGGCCGCATGACTTGTTCGGCGACCATCTTGGTCATCTGCGTCTGCGCCTGTATGTTTTCGGGAACGGAAAAGTCAATCATTGATACTCTCCTTACACCATCGCCAGACCGTCAAAGGTCGAAAACCCACGCGCGTTGCGCAGCCAGCGCTCAACTGGATGCTCGCGGATATAACCATGCCCGCCCAGAATTTGCACAGCGGAGTCGGTCACAAATAACGCCATTCGCGCAATGTGTTGCTTCAATACAGCTGCCGATTGGGTGCTATCGTTGCCTTGATCAGCCTGCCACGCGGCCTCCCACACCAGCAAGCGAGCCGCGTCAACTTCAATTGCCATGTCTGCTAGCCGGAACGCGATAGCCTGCTTGCTGGCAATTGGAACACCGAATTGGACGCGCTCTCTGGCATAGTCGCGCGCGTATTCAAATGCGGCGCGGGCCACACCCACTGCCATCGCTCCGAGCGCAATCCGGCTACGGTTGATAATTCTGGCAAACTCTGTTCCCTTCTCGCCGCCAATGCGTTGGTCGGGGCTAACCGTGACGCCTGACAACTTGATTCGGTAAGTGGGCAGGGCGCGGATGCCCATCAGTTGATTGCGTTCGCAGACCTCAAGACCTGAAGTCTCTCGTTCGACGATATATCCGTCAACCTGCCCGGTCTGACTGTCGCGTCCGTAGACAATCATGGCCTCTGCTTCTGTGGCGAGTGGGACGTAAGTCTTTTCGCCATCGAGTGTCACTTTGCTCTGTTTCTTTGTGATCGTCACCGACGGTTTCCACACGTCAAACATGACGCTGGCTTCGATGACAGCAGCGGTCATGATCGGGCGTTGCGTATCGCAAAAACGAGGAAGAAATTGCTGCTTTTGCTCGGCTGTCCCGCTCATTAGGATAGGCAGCGCGAACAACGATGGCGTCCATATGTTGAGCGCGACGCTCAGGTCGCCCCAGGCTACTTCTTCCAAAGCCAGCGCGCCAGTTATAGCTGATTGCCCATCAGCGTATCCGCCATATTCCTCCGGGATCAGGCCGGGGAGAATGCCCAATTCCCACCCTTTGGCGACAACTTCGGGCGGTGTTGCGCTGTGTTCATCGGCTTCATGCGCGGCCTTGCGGATGTCGTTCTCGGCAAAGCGATGAATCGAATCCCTTAACATTTTCTGCTCATCAGATGGCGTGAATTCAATCATTGATTCTCGTCCTTTTCCACTGAAATCATAGGCAGGGCGTATGGGTGACTGTGTAACCCGTTGAGGAACAAGTCAGAAAACAAACCGGCAATCTGCTCGGCGTTCAATCGGCCTTGTGGGCGATACCATCGCGTCATCCAGTTGATCATGCCCATGATCGCTTCTACGGCGATTGCCACATCCGTGTCGCGGAACTCGCCGCTTGTGATCCCTTCCTGAATGATCGTTCGGAAGTGAAACTCGAACTCATCGCGTTTTTCGATATATCGCGCCAGATACGCATCGCCGAGGCCGCGATCTTCTCGAAAGAAAATAGCCGCGCTTTCGGGGTTTTGAGCGATGGCTGAGGCGTGGGTGCGCACGGCATCACGGAGTTTCGTGGCGCAGTCGTTCTGGGAGTTTGCAATGGACGCCATCTCGTCAATCAGCCGTTCCATACTGCCCTCAAGAATGGCCAGCAGAATGGCTTCTTTGCTCTCGAAATGATGATATAGGCTGGGTTTCTTGATCGCGACTGCATTTGCCACATCTTGCATCGATGTTGCATGGTAGCCGTTCTGGTTGAAAAGGTGTACAGCGGCATCCAGAATGGTCTCGCGGCTGACTTTCGCCATAAAATCTCCCTACCGACCGGTCGGTAGTTACAGTATACGAAAACCGCGAAACTTAGTCAATATGGAGATTTCAGGGCATCGACCATTTGATCGCGCTGGACATCTGAGCAGGACGCTTCTACAATAAGGTCACGTTTGCCATCAGGAGCCTCACAATATATGGCCGCCTCGGAACTCGACAATCTGTGCATCAACACTATTCGCTTTCTCGCCATTGACGCTGTTCAGAAAGCTAACTCAGGCCACGCCGGGTTGCCGATGGGCTCGGCGGCGATGGCCTACACCTTGTGGACGCGCCATCTCAAGTTCAACCCGCGCAACCCTCTTTGGCCGGATCGAGATCGGTTTGTTCTCTCGGCAGGACACGGTTCGATGTTGCTGTATGCGTTGTTGCATTTGACAGGATACGATTTGTCGCTCGATGAGATTAAGCGGTTCCGGCAGTGGGGCAGCCTGACTCCGGGCCATCCCGAAAACCATCTGACGCCCGGTGTCGAAGTGACTAGTGGCCCGCTGGGGCAGGGATTCGCTAATGGCGTAGGCATGGCTGTTGCCGAACGCGTTCTGGCGGAACGATTCAATGCCCCGGATCATACGCTTGTTGACCACTGCGTTTATGCGATTGTTAGCGACGGCGATTTGCAAGAGGGAGTAGCTTCCGAGGCGGCCTCTTATGCTGGGACACAGGGACTTGGCAAACTGATCTATCTTTACGACGACAACGAAATCACGATTGAAGGCGATACGGCGCTCACGTTTCGGGAGGATGTCGGCGCACGTTTTCGGGCCTACGGCTGGCAAGTCATCGGCCCGATTGACGGCAATGACATTGACGTTGTAGATAAGGCTATCCAAACTGCCAAGGCCGATCATGCGCGCCCATCGCTTATCATTTGCACAACGGTCATAGGGTTTGGCAGCCCTAACAAGGCAGGCACAGCCAAAGCCCACAGCGAGCCGCTAGGCGTCGACGAGGTCAAACTAACCCGGCAGCAGCTGGGATGGCCTTACGATACCGAATTTCATATTCCCGGTGAGGCGCTGGCGCATTTCCGCGAAGCAATCGAGCGCGGCGCGGCATGGGAAGCTGAGTGGAAGAAGCATGTGGCCGCTTATCGCAAGGCTGATCCAAAAAGCGCAAAAGAGTTTGAACGCATCGTCAGCGGAGAGCTGCCTGAGAATTGGGATAGCGCTCTGCCTGTCTTTGCCCCGGGCGATGGCGCAATGGCGACTCGGGTCGCAGGCGGCAAAGCGCTCAATGGCCTGTTCAAGAATCTTCCCGAGTTAGTGGGCGGCTCGGCTGATTTGGAACCCAGCACCAAGACCTATCTTCAAGGCTCAGGCAACTTTGGCTGGGACAAAGGCGGGCATAACCTGCATTATGGCGTTCGTGAACATGCGATGGGATCAATGGCGTTGGGCATGGCGCAACATGGCGGCGTGATACCTTATACAGCCACCTTTATGGTGTTTTCCGATTATATGCGCCCCCCCATTCGTTTAGCAGCGATTTCTAATCGCCGGGTGATTTTTGTGTTCACGCACGACAGCGTTGGTGTCGGTGAAGATGGCCCGACGCATCAGCCTGTAGAACAATTGGCGGCTTTGCGTTCTATTCCGGGTGTCTGGGTGATCCGGCCCTGTGACGCTAATGAAACAGCTGAGGCGTGGCGGCAGGCGATTCTTCGAGTTGATGGCCCAACGGCGCTGGCGCTCACTCGGCAAAATCTCCCCACACTGGATCGCGACTCTCTGGCTCCGGCGTCCGGTCTCGCGCAGGGCGGCTACATCTTGCGTGACACAAGAGAATCTCCTGACATGATCCTCATTGCCACAGGATCAGAGGTGCAACTGGCTATTGGCGCTGCTGACGCCCTGTTTGCCGAGGGCATCAATGCGCGTGTTGTTTCGCTGCCGTGCTGGGAGTTGTATGACCAGCAACCGCAAAGTTATCGCGATCAAGTGTTGCCTCCAAGCATCAGACTACGGCTGGCAGTTGAAGCTGGATCGACAATGGGCTGGCACAAATATGTGGGCGATCAAGGCGCTGTGATAGGGCTGGACCGGTTCGGGGCGTCAGCTCCCGGTGATATTGTGATGAGAGAGTTAGGTTTCACGGTCGACAATGTCGTCGCACGGGCCAAGGCCCTGCTTGGAAAGAGCTAGATCATGAGAATTGTCATCGGGGCCGACCATGCAGGATTCGCGCTGAAGGGGATTATCAAGTCCCATGTTTCAACTCTAGGGCATGAGGTTATTGACGCAGGAACGCACAATACAGATGCGGTGGATTACCCCGATCTTGCGCAAGCGGTTGGAGATGCTGTGGCCCAACACCAAGCAGAACGCGGCATATTGATTTGTGGTAGCGGGGTAGGCGCAAGCATTGCCGCCAACAAAATACCCGGCGTGCGCGCCGCTATCTGCCATGACCTCTACTCGGCTGCTCAGGGCGTTGAGCATGATGACATGAACGTGTTGACGCTTGGCGCGCGGGTAGTTGGCGAAGAATTGGCAAAATCACTGGTCGACGCGTATTTGTCAGCCCGGTTCTCTGGTGAAGAGCGTCACCAAAGACGGCTTGAAAAGGTGCTGGCAATTGAAAGCCGATACAGCTGGAAGCAATAGGTTGCTAACGCGGGAGAGACAGTCATGAAGCTCGCCATGATAGGGTTGGGGAAGATGGGCATGGGGATGACGCGACGATTGCTTGCGCATAAGCAACAAGTGGTCGCGTTTGATGTGAACCCGGAAGCTGTAAAGGCTGCCGTTGACGCTGGCGCAGAAGGCGCGTCGTCGCTTGAGGACGCAGTAGCATTGTTAGGCGCCAAACAACGTATTACCTGGCTGATGTTGCCGTCGGGCGATGTCACAACGACCGCCCTTCAGCAGCTTGCCGCATTGCTTGGCGCAGGGGATATTGTGGTTGAAGGAGGCAATTCCAACTACAAGCAATCGATGGAACGCGCAACTATGTTGCGCTACAAAGGTATCCAGATGTTGGACGTAGGGGTCAGCGGCGGCATCTGGGGCGAGGCCAACGGATTCAACCTGATGGCAGGGGGCGATGAAACCGCGTTTCAAGCCTTAGCGCCCATTATGAAAGCCCTTGCGCCCAAAGATGGCGTTCAGAGAGTTGGGCCAAGCGGCGCAGGGCATTTTGCCAAGATGGTCCACAATGGGATCGAGTATGGCATGATGCAGGCCATCGCTGAAGGATATGAGCTAATGCAAGCCAAGCACGAGTTCTCCATTGATCTGGCAGAATTGAGCAAATTGTGGATGAATGGTAGTGTCGTGCGATCATGGCTGCTGGAACTCGCCGGACGCGCGTTGAAAGAAGACACCAATCTGGATTGGGTGGAACCCTACGTAGAAGATTCAGGGGAGGGCCGCTGGACAGTGCAAGAAGGGATCGATCTCTCAGTGCCGTTGCCTGTGATCACATTGTCGTTGCAAATGCGATTTCGCTCCCGACAAAATGACAGCTTTAGCGCTCGCCTGCTGGCGGCGCTGCGCAACCAATTTGGCGGTCACAAGATTCACTCCAAGCGGGGCGACTAGATGACTGACCTTCTCGACAACCCGCTCCGATCAGGGACACGCATGGGAAAACCTCCCGACCCCGTATGTATCGTCATTTTTGGGGCGACAGGCGACCTGACCGGACGGAAACTTGTTCCCGCGCTGTTCAGCCTTGCTCAGGAGAATCGTCTGCCGGCGAGTTACAGCATTGTTGGATTTGCGCGCCGTTCGTGGGGTGACGATGAATTTCGGAACGAAATGCTGGCGGGCGTGACCAAATTCAGCCGCCACAAGCCAGATCAAAATTCAATGTGGTCAGATTTTGCGAGTAACCTCTCTTACGTTCGCGGCGATTTCGACGATCAGGGCAGCTATATTGAGCTAGACGCATTTTTGAAGAAGCAAGCTGAACAACGCCAGATGCCGGATAACCGGGCGTACTATTTGGCGGCGCCGCCCCAGTCCTACGCGGATATAGTGACAAATCTTGGCGCGACCGGCATGACAGGGGACGAAGCTATTGGCTGGCGACGTATCATAATCGAGAAACCATTTGGCTCTGATCTGGAAACTGCCCGCGAATTAAACAAGACTACTCATCGTGTCTTTAGAGAGCAGCAAATCTATCGAATTGATCATTACCTTGGCAAGGAAACCGTCCAGAATCTTCTTGTGTTGCGATTTGCGAACACTATCTTTGAGCCGATCTGGAATCGCAGTTATGTCGATCATGTGCAAATTAGCGTCGCCGAATCGGTTGGGGTAGGGAGTCGAGCCGGATTTTACGATCAAGCAGGCGTGGCGCGTGACATATTTCAAAACCATCTTTTGCAAATTCTAAGCCTGATTGCGATGGAGCCGCCCGTCGCCTTTGAAGCGGATGCCATACGTGATGAAAAGGTAAAGGCGTTGCGGGCAGTGCGTCCGGTCACTGACATGAAGATGGAAACAATCAGGGCGCAGTATGGCCCCGGCATAGTGGACGGCGAATCGGTGTCAGGTTATATTAAAGAGCCTAACGTGCCAGCTCAATCACAAACCGCGACTTACGCCGCAATCAAATGGCATATAGATAATTGGCGTTGGGAAGGGGTTCCCTTCTACACGCGTTCTGGCAAACGAATGGTGACTCGCGCCAGCGAAGTGTCAATCCACTTTAAGCGCCCGCCGCATCTATTGTTTGATGTGATGGATGATGAAAAACTTCGTTCCAACGTGCTGGCAATTCGTATCCAACCCGACGAAGGCATTTCGCTTCGCACTGAAGCCAAACTGCCGGGCCTGAGCATGGTACGCAGGTCGGTTACAATGGACTTTCGCTACGGAACCTCATTTGGTGTCACGGATCCGCCTGACGCCTATGAACGCTTGCTGCTTGATGCCATGCTTGGCGATGCGACGCTATTTGCCCGAAGCGACGAAATTGAGCGGGCCTGG
>Ga0210377_10003834_pt1 | contig 12806 bp, 11 predicted proteins | sample PLM4_65_b1redo_FD_155480 | JGI IMG/M metagenome (GOLD analysis project Ga0210377, IMG submission 155480) | Groundwater sediment microbial communities from an aquifer in East River, Colorado, USA - PLM4_65_b1 redo | ecosystem: Environmental > Terrestrial > Soil > Riparian zone | place: USA: East... | reverse complement strand
TCCCCCCGCTTCACCCATCACCCAGTGGCCGTGATCGGGGTACTCCTTGAGATCCGCACGCAGCGATTGTGCCACCTCCCGCAGGGAAGCCGCAGGAACCACCCTATCCTCACTCCCGCCAACGACAAGTACCGGGCAACGGATGCGCTTGGGATCAATCTCGGCACGGCGGTCAAGAAACTCGCGCACCAGGTAACTGGACTCTGGAACCATGCGCCCAAGAATATCCGCATGCCGGCCTTGAGGGATAGATGCCAGCCAGAGGCGGCGGAAATCCTTTTCCTCGAGACAGAAGGGTCGGCGGAGAAAAATGAGGGGGGCATATTTGAGACGTAGATTGCGCCGCAGGGGCGGCGTGGCCATTTGGATCTCCCTGGATGGCAGGCACGAGAGAAGAATTAAGGCGGATATTCTTTCATCTTCTGCAGCCTTTTGTGCTACTAACCCTCCTAGATTATGCGCCACGAGGACCGGCGGGAAACCGGCGCTGCGAATGACTCGCTTGAGATCTTCCACGCAGTCCTGAAACTGCAAGCGCTTGAGGGCGGCACGCCGCTCCGTTTCAAAGCGTCCCCTAAAGTTAATTGCCCAGCATTCCCAACCAAGATTGGAAAAATGAGTAGCCCACGGCTGCCAGCACCAACTACCGGTCCACAGACCGTGAATCAGGACAAGGGGAGATTTGAATTTCGGCTTCTCGGGAGGTGAGGCATCTGCAAGCAGATCCCCTATCCACATTTCCATTTTTTTAACCTAGCACATTAGCCGACAGCTCCAAACAGAAAGGCCCTCCGGCTATTCGCCGGAGAGCCTTTTTTTGGGCAGCCAGGACAGCTACCCTGTCGCCTGAGATCAGGAGGGTTTCATGCACCTCCACCACTCCACACCACAATTAACCTTACCTTTTCTTTTTCTTTTTGGCCTTCTTCTTTGCTGCCATAGGCACCTCCTTTTAGGATTTCCTGGGGTGGGTCTCTACTCAAGGGAAAGAAACTCACTGCTCAGGCGAAGAGACTCTTATCCTTCAAAACCCTCCTACATCTGGTATCTGGTTGGATTATAATAGCACAAGGAATTGTATGTCAAGAAAAAAATGTCATTTTATAAAAAAATAATTTCATTTGGTAAGTTAAATCTAAACGCTTTTATAAAATTTTACCTTGCTAGAAAAAAAAGTTAGCGGATAAGAAAAATAACAGATTGTTTTATTCACTTAAAAAATTTTATGATAGGGCTCAAGCAGGGTAATAGCAACACGCGGAACCCCCGGAAGTGGGTCCTTTTGAGACTTGTCATCCTGAATCCTTCGACTGTCACTCTGAGCAAGGCGAAGAGTCTCAGGACAAGCTAAGTGAAGGCTTCGGCCGTGAGCTCCCTTCGGTCCGAGCGCTCAGGGTCGAGGACAGCCGAACGGATCTCTGGCAAAAGGACCCACTACCGAACCCCTTGCCCAATTTGCTATCAGTTTCATCCTGAGGTAAATTGCGTGAAATTCTTCACGCCGACTCATGATTGACCATTTTTTAGATTAAGGAAGGATCTGTATATACTGATCCTCCTTTCTGGACTCCGCCGCCTCGCGATCGCTACTTAACCGAAGAATGACAGAAAACTCAGAGGATCAGGTGAAACAAAGCTGGCTTGTCACTGTCTTCTTTTTTGTCCTGCTCCTGGTCATCCTCTATCTGGCCTTTCTCATCATCAGCCCGTTCCTCAAGGCCATTACCTGGGCGGCCATCCTTGCCGTCGTCGTCTACCCCGCCTATGCGTGGCTGCTCAAACTCCTGAGAGGGAGAGCCACCCTGGCCGCGCTTATCGTTACGATCCTGCTCACGCTGCTCGTTGTCTTCCCTGCCCTCCGGATTGCGGGTTTTCTTTCACAGGAAGCGGTGGAATTGGTAAAGACGGCACATGCCTTCAAAAACGGTGGAGATATCGAGGCATGGAGGGAAATCCCTTGGGTCAATAATATTTTGAGACTCTGGGAAGCGGCTTCCTTTGAGCTGGCGGCTTTGGATATTGATCTCAGAGAAGCAGTGCTTCAAGGGACACAGCTCTCATCCAACTTTCTGCTTTCCCAGGTTAAAGGCATTGCCCAAAATGTCTTTGTTTTTGCTGTCAATATCCTGGTCGCTCTCTTGAGCCTTTTTTTCTTTTTACGGGACGGAAAAGAGACCTGTTACAAAATCCGCAGTCTTTTACCCATGGATCAAGAGCATAAGGATCATTTATTCGAGAATATCGTCGACTCCATATTTGCAGTGATCCACGGCTGTCTGATGGTAGCGATGGTCCAAGGACTCCTTGCCGGATTGGCCTACTGGATCTTAGGCGTTCCCTTTGCCGTCCTTTTGGGGGTAGCGACTGCCTTCACGGCACTGCTCCCCATCGGCGGCTCCACGCTGATCTCAATACCTGCCTCTCTGTACCTGTTCCTGCAGGGGGAACAGCTCAAGGGGGTGATTCTCCTGGCCTGGGGCTTAGGCGTTGTGGGAACCATTGATAATATTCTAAAACCCCTGTTCATTGGGAGCCGTCTCCGGCTTCCCATCCTTTTTCTCTTTTTCAGTATTCTCGGCGGGTTAAGTCTCTTTGGGGCCCTGGGACTGATTCTAGGTCCCGTGCTCTTCGCTCTCCTCGCAGCTCTGCTCGATCTTTACATGAAAGAATATGTGAAGATCTAGTGTAGTGTCCCATAAATCCCTTGACTTTGGTTGTCATTCTGAGCGAAGCGAAGAATCTCGCCTTTTCAAATACATGAGACCCTTCACTTCGTTCAGGGTGACACGTAAAACCTTTTTCAGCATCCTGCTAATGTAAAGAAGCGTTAGGGACACTACACTAGCAGGTAGAATCCAACTCCCCTAGTCCGGCGTTGGTACGGGGTAAACGGCTGCCGGCAGTCTTTGCCAGCTTTTTCTGCACATCTTGCGCTATCGTAATGGTTGCGCAGGCAGTGGAAAAGAGGGGCTAAGCTGAGTTATATTATAAAAAGATTGTTGGCGGGCTATTTCAATAAGTCCGGAAAAAGGGAGGATCCATGGCTGAAGATCTTCAGATAAAAAGAGAGATCGTATTAGAGGCGGACGCGGAGACCCTGGAGAAGATGCGCAAGGAGGGTCGCGCGCGTGGCTTTACGGTTTACTGCGATGAGGCGGAGCGCACTGGTGGCGACAACAGCGCCCCACCCCCGCTTGCCTATTTCGGCCTCTCGCTGGCCTTCTGACTTCTTACCCAAATTTCCCGGTACGGGGAAATGATGAAGACCAAAATCAGTAAGGCTCGTGTCTTTGTGAAGGCCAAGTTCAAAAGCGAAGGCTCAGTCCTGGCCGAGACGGTGCAGGCGGGCAGCCTGGGATTTGAAACCCGCCTCGAAATGGAATCCCGGGAACCGGCCGAACGCGTCGCCGCGGTTGTCCGCAACGCCGAGAACGGATGCTATGTCATGCAAACGATTCTCCGCCCGGTGCCGGTCGAACGCAAATTTATTTTGAACGGCGCCTCCTTTGACCCCGGGGGGTTTCCGAAGAAAGGAAAGTAAACCCGTCAGAAAACGGAGATCCAAAGATGGCAATGAAAAAAAGGTCCGCGCTGATAGTGGATGACGAGCCGGACATAGTGCATATCGTTAAGACGATGCTGGAAGCGGAAGGGTTTGAGGTGCTGTGCGCGAACGACGGTTCACAGGTCTTCGGTCTAGTGGCGCAGCGTATCCCGGATATTCTGATTATCGACAGAATGATGCCGGGGATGAACGGGATAGAGGTTATCAGCAAACTCAAGGAATCTCCCAGGACTGCCTCGATTCCGATCATCATGCTTACCTCCATGGACAAATTTGACGATGTCTCGGAGGGTTACAAACAAGGCGCCGACGGCTACATCACCAAGCCGTTCACCAAGGCGCAAATTATTTCCGGGGTCAACTTGGTTTTGGCATCCCGCCCGACGCTCTCAGCCGAGACGGTGAAGTCCCATGCCCGCGCTTTTCTTAGAGCCTGCGCCAAACTCAGCAAACGGACAGAAGAGCTCGCAGGATGGTTTGCGGCCCAGGATGATCTGCCGCCCGGCGCTTGGATTTACCAAGGGCTTGAGGACCGGCTCCAAACGGACCAAGACCAGGAAGGCATCCTCAAGACAGCGCCCGAGTGGCATTACTGTTTTCGCGGCTGGGGGGTGGACTTTTACAACACCCAAACAGGAGAGCAGACGGATCTGGCGATAGGACCAGGCGGCCGGGGCGATACCTTCGATGAGTGGCGGGTCCAGTGCTATATTGAAAACCAGGCCCGCCGCGGTGTTGATTTTATGGATCTCCATAGAATGATTGAGCAGCACAGCGATGCTGCGGGCATGCTCATGGAGTATCTCTCCAGCCAGCAGTGGATTGAGCACGCCCAGGCTAAAGGAGATCCAGCGAAGAAGGAGCTGGACGCGCAACTGGGGGATCGATGGATCGTATCCGGCAAGGGATCCAAGATGCTTCAGCAAACTTAATCCTTACTTTTGAGAATTCAGCGGAGTCCCGCAGTCACAATTTTTCAAAAACTTATCTTCCCATCAGGAAGAAATTTGCTCCAAAACCTATGAACCGGTGGACAATTGAGGTGGGCGAGACCGATTTTAAAACCGAGGTCCTGGAACGCTCTTCCCAGGTTCCAGTGATGGTGGATTTTTGGGCGCCCTGGTGTGCTCCTTGTCGTGTTTTGGGGCCACTGTTGGAAAGGATCGCCGAAGAGCAAAGCGGAGAGTTTATCCTGGCTAAGGTAAACGTGGATGAGAACCCTGACCTGGCGGCCCTTTTTCACATCCAGGGAATCCCGGCGGTGAAGGTATTCAAGGACGGTCAGGTGGCGGCAGAATTTACCGGCGCTGTTCCCGAGAGCGCGGTGCGCGAGCTGCTTTCCGGCTTTCTTCCTTCAGAGGAGGACCAGCAGGCCTCGGAAGCGGCAAAATTGGAGGAAAAAGGCCAGACGGAGAAGGCCAAGGCGCTCTATCAAAAAATTCTTGGGAGTGATTCCAACCATCCAAAGGCCCTTCTAGGGTTAGCTCGGATCCTTATGGCAGCCGGGGACAAAAAGGAGTCTTTCGATCTCCTTGAGAGGATCCCCCTGGGTACGGCGGAGCGCAAAGAGGCAGATCAGCTCGTCGCCCGGGAGCAGCTCAAGGAAGGGAACAGTCAGGACGAAGCGGCCCTGCGGACAATTCTGGCATCGGACCCCGGCAATTTAGCGGCGCGCTTTGGGCTGGCGCAAGCCTTAGCCGCACAGGAAAGATACGAAGAGGCGCTCGGAGAATTCTTAACCGTTGTTATGAAAGATAGGGCGTTTCGCGACGACGGGGCGCGCCAGGCGATCCTTCAGATCTTCGAGGTCTTGGGGGCTGAAAGCGACCTGGCCGGGCGGTACCGTTCCGAACTAGCCAAAGTTCTTTTTCGTTGAGGAAAGCCCCTTCTTGTTTGACGCGATTCTTTCCTCAAAATGGGCGATACCCGGCAAATAGCTTTTTTAAATTGAAGGAGGATACAATCGAATCCTGACCCCAATCACTCTGCACTGTTAACCAACGGCTTGACTGCGTGCCTCTACACGCGCCATTCTGGATAGATATGCCGTGATCTCTCGACGCAATTGGATCAATTATGCCTGACGAAAAAATTGTCCCCCTAGCTGAGATTGCGAGCGCCCAGCGCGCCTCACTTCAACGTTACTATCCCTGGGTTGTTATAGGAATTGCTTTTATCACCGTCGCCGTGGCCTTTGGCACGCGCAATGCCTTTGCGGTTTTTCTGATCGCGGTGATCGAAGAATTTCACTGGAGCCGCGGACTGGCCTCCGGCGCGCTTATGCTAGGTTCCGTAGTATGGACGTTGGCCGCACCTTTCGTCGGGAGTTTTCTCGATCGCTTCGGGCCGCGAATCGTCATACCCGTCGGAGCGTTGGTTATGGCGCTTGGGTTTGTAGTCAGCGGATTGGCACACACCGTTGCGGAATTTTATCTGGGCATGGGCATCCTGATGGGGTTTGGATTCACCGCCCTCACCATGACCTCTCAAGCCACTTTCTTGTCCAACTGGTTTATTCGCAAGCGCGGCATGGCGATTGGAACGGCCGCTTCTGGAATCGGTTTGGGAATACTTGCAGTCGTGCCCTGGACGCAGTCGCTGATCACAGCGTACGGCTGGCGCGCGGCTTTCTTTATTCTCGCGGGTCTATTGGCGCTGGTGGTCGCGCCCTTGAATTACTTCTTTCAACGCCAAAAACCCGAGGAGATGGATCTCAAAGCGGATTTTGGCGACTCACGATATAAGGATTCCGCTCCGCATAAAAAAACGGCCCGCGCAGGCGGCCCGATTTTGAAAGACGCGCTAAAAACCTGGCGCTTTTGGGCGTTCGCTTTCGGTGTGTTGGCCGGCTCTATTCCGTTGCACATGGTGCTGATTCATCAAGTCGCAGCGGTAAGCGATGCCGGGTTCTCTAAAGAGGTGGCCGCGTTAACTCTAGGGCTGATCGGGCTCTTCACCGCGCCAGCGATGATTTTTATGGGCTTATTAGCTGACCGGATTGGGCGTCAGTGTTCTTACGTGATCGGATCACTATCGCTGATGGCCGGCATCTTTTTCTTGATGATGATCACCAACGCAAAACAACATTGGCTGCTCTATGCATTTCCGCCTTTTTTCGCCGTTGGCTTTTCGTCTCGTCAATCGCTTTATCCCACCATTGCCGCCGATCTGTTTTATGGAAAGTCCTTTGGCGCGATCATCGGCGCGATCGCGCTTTTTATCGGCGCTGGAGCCGGGCTTGGGCCATGGCTGGGCGGCGTGATTCACGATTGGAGCGGCAACTATTTTTGGGCATTCTCGGTCGCTCAGGCATTGGCCTTTTCTTCCATGGTCTTTATTTGGCTGGCCGGTTCGCGCAGCCATGAGCGAACAGACGCTGCTTAACACAGCCGCAGGCCTCAACCGCACACCTACCGCCGCGCGAGCTTCACCGCAAAAGACTCGGCAGACGGTTTTTCAAGAGGTTCTCTGCTTCTACAGGTTTCGGGGTGAGGTCTTGTATCTTGCTATCCGCGTAGTGTTAGGGTTTCAGGTTTTGGTAATTTAATTTCCGTGTCGCTAGCCATGCAGATAGAATGCGAACAGCAGAATCTAAAAGCTCGACACTTATTCCTCCGGACTGTAGCGTGCGTGTGATTTTTCAGCGCAGTTGCTCTTCCGCCAGTTGTTGAATCCGCCTGCGCTGAGGAATCATATCCTCGGCTTGAACATTATGGTACAGATGGCCGGGTTTCATTGCGCTCTTGGGCTCTGAAGGGGGCACATCCACGCGGCGGCTGTTCGTCACGGTCTTAACCCATTCGATCTGACCATTCCGCGAAAGAAGCCAGTTGATATAAATCTTAGCCGCGTTGGGATGAGGCGCCCGGTTGAACAGGCCGATCCCGCTCGAGCCGGATGCCCAGTAGACGGCCGTTTTCGGATCTACCACGGCACCGATATTTTGTCCGGCTCCCTTCCCCTGGAAGAGAACCAGGACATACTCATTGAGACCGATGGCGATTGGATACTGTCCGCGCACCATCCATTCGACGAGCTGACGCCGGTCGTGGGTCATGGTGAGCTTCTGCTCGCTGAGCAGTCTTCGAACAAAATCCTCCCCGTAGGCCAAAGACATAACCAGGATGTCGGTCAAACCTTTCCCCTCGATGCGGGGGTCCTGGATGACAATCTTTCCGCGCCATCTGGGCTCTAATAGATCGCGAGCGGATCTAATCGGATCGGCGGAGACGAGGTCGCGATTGGCGTAAATGTTGTCTCCCGCCAGGGTGCCGCCAAAGACGTAAAAGAGTTTTTTTTCTATGTCCGCCCAGCCCGAATCAAAACCGCCAATCCAGTTCTTATCCTCTCTGACCTCCGGGAGAATAAGCGCAGGCTTCAACGGCTCGAAAGCTCCGACCGGCTTGAAGCCCGCAAGAGCCGAGGTGGGGCCCGAGATATAAAGATCCCAGCCGAAAACGCCCGCCTGGCGCTCTCTGAGAATACGAGCGACCTTATTTCCCCCGCTGCCACCCAGCAGTTCGGCCTTAATCTTCGGATAAGCTTTTGTAAAACCATCGACAATAGCCTTGCGAAAAGAGTCTCCCGGAGGCCCGGCGATATCGATCTGGCCCTCTTTCTCGGCTGCCGCCAAAGTCGCTTCCCATTCCTTCTGCCAGCCCGATTGCGCGCGAACTTCTGCAGTCGAAACCAGAGCAACGGCTAGCGACGCGACGAGAAAAAAAAACGTTGCCACGACCCGGTTATAATGCTTGGCCGTTCTCAAGTCAACGTTCTGCAGCGCCCGTGATCGGCTTTTTAGTTGAGTCAAATCCTTTTTTTCCTACTTCGGCGTACCAAAACCGCTCGCCGTCAAAGGCCATGCAGCGCGGGATAAAGGGGACGGGAAGTCTTTCGACAATCCTCTCGCGCACCGGATCATAGTGGGAAAAAAAATATCTCCCCTGCCGGGACTCACTCCAGTGGCCTAAGGGACCGGGATCAGATTCTATCAACCACAGTTCTTTCTTGCAGGCTGCGGGGCTGAAGGTCTCGTTCTCCGTTCGAATAACCCAATTGATCTTGCCGCTCTCGGGATCCAAACAAAAGAGCTTGCGGTTGTGCGGGTGGGTCAACCAGATTTTGCCATCGAGCAGCGTCATCCCCGCTCCGGCGCCATCCGGGCAATTGAACTTGCGGATCTCTTTTCCCTCTCGCGAGGACCATAAAACCAGCTGCCGTCCAAGCGCTCCGCCTCCGGTCACCAGCCATAACCCGTCCTCGTGGGGGCAGACATCCCAGATCTCGTGGAGATAGCCGAGCTTTTTTTCCGTTTCCCCCGTGGAGATGCGGTATGTAGCAACGAGACGTTCGTCAGGCGCGGCAATCCAGAGCAGACTCCCGTCGCAATGCATCCCGGCAATGGAGATATTTATTAGCTCCAGCATCTCTCTGCCAATAACCTATGGGAATTCCTGGCCTGGATCAAATCCCGTGGAGGGTTTACGGCGTGAAGGCTTCGTTGGCGGATGAAAAGGTCCCACCCGGCTTCGGACCGCCGGAGAGGACGTAGATGCTCTGCCCCACCGCTGCCTCGCCTAGCCCGTGACGGGCCGTGGACATTGGCGTTATAGAAATAAAAATAGGGGAGCCCCAATTGCCCCCCTATCATAAAAACGCATATCCCTGAGCCGAGTGATTAGTGTTTCGGCTCTATCTTCCTCCCGTAGGTGATCTCCCCTTTATCGACCCTGAGGGAAAATCCGCACTCCGGGTTCGTACAAGCCCAAGCCTTGAAAATCACGGAAGCCCCATCCTGCCCATAATCCGATAATGGGATCAAAATCCCATTGTTACACTTCTGACATTTCGGCAGCTCCATCTCCACCCTCCTTTCGTCTCATCTAACAAAAAGGAACCACACTCCAGCAAGACGGAAGTCTATAGAATATCGGGGGTGAAATCAAGCAAGGAATAAGCCGGGAAAGATCCTAGGGGGTTGATTCGTAAAAAGAAGAAGAGAGGGATAGCAGATCTATTCAGACTATCCCTCTCCAAAGGTGAGTTTTTCAAAAATTACTTGGTTTCAGCCTTTTTCTCAGCCTTCTTCTCTTCCTTTTTCTCGTCTGCCTTCTTTGCCTTCGCCTTAGCTTTGCTGGCTTTCTTTGCCGGGGCCTTCTTTTCCTTCGCCTCCTCCTTCTTCTCCATCTTCTCTACCGCCGGGCTGGCCGGAGTGGCCGGAGTGGCTGGGGCCGCAAAGCTGACTGCACTAAAGGCCAATGTAACCAAGGCGACAACAACTAGCTTTAGCATCTTTTTCACAGTATCACCTCCTTTCGTAGTGGTTAGACGCGAGAAATTAAAAATGCTTCAAAAAATCCAAAAAAGACTAATTGAAAACAGGAATAAAGAATATAACATCTTGATTTTCCAAGAGAAAATAATTTTCCGGGCTCAGTACAAAACCCGGCCCCCAGACTCCGTAATAGCGCTTAGCGTTTTCCGCAATGATCTTTTCCTTAGCTCGACCGGCGAGATCATTGCGCTTCTTTTTCTCGCGGGGTGATTTTTATCCGGCTAAGCCGACCTTGACGAGATCGACCTCTACCCCCAAACCCGGCGCCTGGGGCGGGCGGGAAATCCCCTCCACTATCTCCAATCCGCTGCAGGGATCATTGGCCATGCGCTCGAACTCTCCGATCTCGCATGGGAGCGTGAGATTTCTGAGGCTCACCGCCAGGTGGACATTGGCGGCATCCAGGAGGCGGCTGCCTGGCGCGGTCCCGACGAGATATTCGATGCCGGCGGCCTCGCACACCGCCGCAACCTTTCTCACCTTAAAGATCCCCCCCATTTTGGGAATTTTTAAGCTGATGATGTCCGCCGCGCCGCTCTCGATGATGCGCAACGCCTCTGCCGCGTTATTGACGCTCTCGTCCGCCATAACGCGCGGCTGGACGGATTGTCTTACCAAGGCCATTCCCTTAAGATCGGCGGCCTTGACCGGCTGCTCCACAATCGCCACATCATAAGGTTCCATTTTTTGAATTCGCTGGATCGCTTCTTTGGCGGAGCAGGCCTGGTTAAAGTCGATCGTGATCGTCACGTCCGGCCCAACGGCCTCACGCACCCTCTGCACCCGCTCGACATCTTCCTTGAGCGTGGTTCCGACCTTGAGTTTTAAGGCGGTATAGCCCTTCTGCACTACCGCCTTGCATTTTTCCGCCATCTCCTGAGGCGGGTACATCCCCATCAGACGGGTCACGCGTATCCCCTGATGGAGGGCACCGCCGAAGAGTTTGTTTGCCGGCATCCCTAATGCCTTGCCCATAAGATCGTGCAGGGCCAGATCGATTCCCGCCATCGCCCTTTCTGCCGTTCGCGCCAGTGATTCGAGCTTGCGGATGATTGCCTCGAGCTCAAACGGATCCATTCCAACGATAGCCGGCCCGAAGATGTTGTTGATCAGCTCAAGATGGTGGACTCCAGTATCTCCACTGATATAGATGGCTCCCGGACTCGCAACGCCCACTCCAAAGATCTTTTCATCGGTGTCGATCCGCACGAAAATCAATTCGTGGTTGTCTTTAGTTCCGAGAGAGATCTTCCATCCGGTGATGAGATTTTGCACTTCATGGGTAACCGCGCGGACCTTGGTGATCTTCATCCTGCCTCCTCCTGTATTTATTCCCCGATAATAAACGCAAATGATTTAGTGAAGATGTTCCCTCGTGACCATCAGGGCATCCACGGCCACCGCCCCTTGGCCGACTGGTAGAGCTAATACCGGGTTTAAGTCGATTCCCGTAACCTCTTCTCCCAGGTCATGTGTCAGCCATGACAGTCTTGAAGCCATCTCGGCCAGGGCATCGACATCAGCTGGTGGCGCTCCACGAACGCCATGAAGAATAGCCCGACCCCGCAAGCTGTCAAAGGCGCGTCGAGCTTCTGCTGGAGTGATGGGCGGAATTCGGATCGCAACGTCTTTCAGCACTTCAACCAGGACTCCCCCAAGGCCGAGGACCAAGACCGGTCCGAGTTGTGGGTCCCGGGAAACGCCAAGTAAGCATTCCACTCCACGGAGCTGGGGTTGCACGATCACGCCTTCGATCTGTGCATCCGGTTTTTTCTCTCTGACTCGCGCGATGATCAACGCGTAGGCAGCTCGCACCTCCGCGCCATTGTTGAGTCCGAGCGCGAGGGCGCCGTACTCGGTTTTGTGCGGCACATCCACGGATGAGAGCTTCACAACGCACGGATAGCCTAGCGTCTCCGCTGCCCGAGCGGCATCATCGGCCGACTCGGCCATGAGCCAGGGCGCTAACGGAATCCCATAGTCGTTCAATATCTTAGCCGTGGCTGCAAACGATAGGACCCCCGAACCTTCAAGCCGGGATGTCGGGCGAAGGCCGGTGCGCTCGGGCACAGCGAAGCGACCGCTAGCGCGCTCACTCTCACTCCGGCGCAGCCGCGCCAGGGCGCGAAGGCCCTTGCGATACTCCTGGATAAATGGCAGATCGAGCCGGCGAAATAGAGCGTACCACTCATCCGAGAGCGGCTCGGATGCTCTTGAGAATACGACCACACGCTTGCCCGATTCGGCTCTCCAGCGAGCGATTCTTTCGTAAATGGTGACCTGGAGATCCGACGGGACATTCGGCAGATTCAACCGCACTCCGACGGTGTCTACGCGCGGCTCTTGGAATAGAGTCGCCAGACAGTGGTTGAAGGCTTCTTCGTTCTGCCGCTGGAGATTCTCTACGTCCAGCGGGTTTCCGATCAGCGTCGGCTTGTCCAGCTTCTCCACCATGGTTTGGAGCGTTTCAGGGCTCAACTCGGGCAATGGGATCCCTTCCTGCTCGCTCATGTCGCACAGGAGCGTGCAGTCTCCACCGGAGATAGTGACTAACGCGACGCCCCGTTTGTGGGGATCCGGTCGAACCGGAGTTGAGGCAAACAGTACTGTGGTTTCAAGAAGATCGTCCAGATCGTTTACCAGGATCGCACCGTGCTGATCCAGTAAGGCTTCCCAGGCGGCGGCAGAACCTGCGAGGTTTCCGGTATGGGCAATTACGTTTCTTCTGGCACGCTCGGTCCGCCCGGCGCGTAAAACAACCACGCTCTTCCCGTTCGCCAACGCGCGGTCGAGGGCCAAGGTCAATTTTTTCGGATCCGCCGCCGCTTCCATAAACATCACGATAACACTTACCTCAGGACAATCGGCCGCGTATGTCAGGTAGTCGGAAGCAGAGAGAACTGCCTC
>Ga0210377_10003833_pt1 | contig 12807 bp, 11 predicted proteins | sample PLM4_65_b1redo_FD_155480 | JGI IMG/M metagenome (GOLD analysis project Ga0210377, IMG submission 155480) | Groundwater sediment microbial communities from an aquifer in East River, Colorado, USA - PLM4_65_b1 redo | ecosystem: Environmental > Terrestrial > Soil > Riparian zone | place: USA: East... | reverse complement strand
ATTCCTTTGCTAGTGATAGCTGATTCTTGGTCTGTCTGTAAATATCTATTCGAGACAAAGACTTCGGAGAATAGTTATTCTGAATAAATGATATTCCCTTGTCTGAATCTGAGATTTTCCCTTGATCGGAAACGGATGGTTGTGCTATTACAGATATCCCTGATGCCTTCTTTGCAGTAGCGGATACATCTAGCCCAGTATTAGAAACAATTCTACCCATCTCCGATGCTCCAGCTATAACAGCGCTTAGATCCATAACTGGACGTATGGTTGGATTTAGATCTGCTTCTGACGAGATCGTATCGGATATTTTCGACAAGACCTGGTCAAATTGTGAAACCACACCACCTGCCAAATCTTTCACAGCTCCTGTGGCAAGAGTGCCATACTTTTTAATTCCAACGACGAGTCCACTTACTATGTGATGTGATTGGTTTATAAACGCATCTGCGGGAGATCGGGCACCAATTGCCTCTGCAAACTCATCAATCACAGCTTGGCCAAGCTCTTTAATGCCATTCAGTAGCTCTTGACGAGAAGCAAATAATCCTTTAATAACTCCCTTTACAATCGCTATCCCAAGATGTGACATAGACTCCATAATTTGAGGTATATTTTCCTCTGCTGCATCTGCCATTCCATCAATAAAGGATACAAGGGCTTCATATCCAGCATCTATGAGTGTTGGCAGTCTTTCTCCGAACACACGAAGCAGAGTTTCTATAATATCAAAACCAATATCATAAACCTCCTCTATGTTATCACTAATGCCAGTAAGTATGGCTATTATAATGTCATAGCCAGATTCGATTATGCTTGGTAACTTCTCATCAACAGCCTTTAATATAGCGTCAACCAAGGCCACAACACCGTCAACAACCTTTGGTATAATCTCTATAAAGGCATCCACAAACATGGTATATATAGTAACGATTGCCCCGAGTAGCATTGGCGATCCCTCAGCTATAGCATTGATTCCAGCTATTAATGTTTTAGCTAATGCTTCCGCTATAGATGGCAATAAATCAATCAACCCTTTTACTAATATACCAATAGCTTTAATACCAGCCGCAGCACTCACAGCCAAAGCAGTCAAACCCATGCCTAGCGCTAGAACTCCGACTCCAACAAACAATGCAGCAAGGCCAAATATAACTAAAGCCGCGGCAAGACCAAGTAGACTTGGCAGAAGAGGAGTTAATACTGTAGCTGCTATGCCCAATATAGTAAGGACGCCAGCAACAGCTAATAGACTAAGCCCGATTTGTGCTAATGACATTGAGCCCAACAGTTTAAGAGATACAGCCAGAATAGCAAGAGCTCCTGCTGCAATAACCAAAGTTGCTGCTCCGACTATCATACCAGACATAGCACTCATAGCAACAGTAAGAATAGTTAAGCTACCAGCCAAGCCAATAAGACCAATAGCCATTTCTTCTGGACTCATTCTACCCATCGTTTTGAGAGCAAGGGATAGCACCACCAACGCACCAGCAACTACTAATAATGCAGCACCAGTTATAAGCATGTTTAGCGGCATAGTACGCATCGCTATACTTATAATGCCAAGAGCCAACGCAACACCGCTCAATCCTTGTGCTAATGTCTCTATATTCATAGAGCCAAGTACGCCAATCACACCGGTGAGTACGACTAGTGCTCCCGACAAGACGAGCATTCCTGTTGCTGTCACAAGAACTCCTGGTCCACCAGCAAGCTTTGTAAATGCGATAAGCTCGGTCAACAGAAAACCAATTCCAATTATGCCTTGAATTAGGACCCCAGTATCTATCTTTCCTAATATAAAGACCACTCCTGTTAACACAAGTAAAGCATTCGCAAGTATTAGTAATCCAGCAGCTGTAGTAATGGGTTTTGCAGGGTTCATTCCAGACATTGTCTGTATTACTCCCCTAAACATTAGAAGCATAACACCCATTGCAGTCAGTCCCCTAACAACTTCTCTAGGACTAAGTCTGCTGATTATAAACATTGCTCCAGACATTATCAACAAAGCCCCAGATATAGCGATCAATCCAACAGCAATTCCTACTACCTTTAGCGGTCCTACTGGAAGAGCATTCATTATGTTGAAGAAAACAAATAACTGAGTAAACATAATGCCCATAGCAACCAATGCTTTTGCTAGTTTGTTTGCATCGATCATTGATAATACAACAACCGCTGCTACTAAGATGCCTATTGCACTAGCAATTTGTAGCAAAATGACTGGCTTCAAAGAAGACTGATAGCTTAACAAAGTATTCTTTAGCGTACCAAGAAGACCATTAACTTTAAGAAAACCGAGAGCACCATTCCTAATGAACTCTGATACTGCGTATAAAAGCGCACCAAATAGCCCTGTTGTAAGGATTTTGAGGACCTTATCCACATCAACATCATCGAGTCCCGTATTCAACTTATCAAGAAGAGTAGACAAACCATCAAGAGCAAGACTGCCAAGCTTAGAAAGAATTGGCCCCAGTTTATCCATAGCTTTTCCAATTAAACCTACAATCTTCAAGAACAAATCGTATAGCTTTTTAATTGGCCCAGTATCAAACTTGAATTTATCTAGGAACTCTTGTATGTTGGAAGTGTCTCCAACCTTTAAAGATTTTATGCCCTCTGCAAGGGTGAGGAAGAAGTCTTTTAATGCCAAATAGGCGGGTGTTACTTTCTTAATAAGCTTTGCAATGCCAACTCTAAATGCATCAGTCTTCTTTATAACCTCTCTCAAATTAACTACATAGTCTCCTGCATTCGCTGCAAAGTTAACAAGAAAATCAATGATGTTAGTGAAATCACCAGAAGTACCAGAGACTGCCTCTGCTAAAGCAACAAAAAGCTCACGACCAATATCTAAAATGGAAAAGATTCCTTTAAAGATCCGCTTTAATTTATCTGCAGTATCTGCTCCCATTTTGAATTTTTCTGTGAGGTTCTTTAAAGCTTCAGTAATATTTTTCAATTGTTGTGCCGTCATTGGTGGAAAGATTTCACGAAAGGCAGCTTTAATAGGATTGATAACAAGTATTATACTATTGAAAACATTCTCAAAAGTTTCTAACAAGTCTGTTCTGCCACCAAGATCTTTCCATTCATTAAGAAGCAAGTTCCTGGCGTCGGCAGCACCCATTAGAATTCCACCAACAGCATCTCCAATTTTAGTCCACAAAGCAGATGCCTCTCCCAAATCACCGATAACAATTTTGAAACTATCTGCCCAGGATGTTGCAACGTTTGAAGACATAGTTGCCATAAACTGGCTCCAGCTTTTCAACGTTGTTGCTGAGTGATTAGCTGTTTTACCAATTTCCTGAATGGCTTTAACTTGCTCTTCACTATAACCAATACTTTTGAGTTGTTCCTCAGTCAAATCGCCAGTGTATTGTTGCAGCGTTTCAATTAATAGAGACGCCGATAACCAACCATCACCTAGAGACTCTCTAAATCCGCCTTGTTTTTTAATGATGTCGTCAATAGCTATACCATGAACTCTGGCTGTTTCAACCAATCGTTTCTGGAAGTCTAAACCACCAACACCACCACTAACAACCGACATCCATGCTCTAGCATCAATCGTTCCCCTAGCAATACCAGTAGAAAGACCTTGAACGAGATTGTTGGCCTTCTCAGCATTACCACCAGTAAGGGATACTATGTTAAAGATACCTTTAATGGCGGAAAGAGAATCTTCTAGACCAACACCTTGAGCCGTAAACATACCAATTGCGGTGGTCATGTCACCAAAACTATACGTGGTTTTATTGGCGTATTCGTTCAGTTTAAGTAACGCAGCAGTTACTTGTTCGGCTGTTGTGCCAGCAGTTTTAGTATTCGCTAGAACGGTTTGAAAGGAAGATAGACCAGCTTCATACTCAGCAAATCCCGCTGATATCTGATCAGTTGACAATGCCTTTACTATCCTAAGACCAGCCTCATATGCTGCATTGGCTATGTTTACCAAGGTAGTAATGGCGACTATTCCCATGATAGAAAATTTATTACGAATAGATTCGATACCCTCTGCTATGGCGGTCAAATCAACCTTGCTAGCAGCATCTGAGATACCTGAAAGACCTTTTTGGGCACCTTCAAAGTTCAATCCCTTTTTTAGTTCGTCTATGGAATCTAAGCTTTCTTTGACCCCACTTTCAAACTTTCTATTCTCAAAATCCATTTGAACGATTCTATCATCTATTGTGCTTGTCATACTATAGTTACCTCCTTCCAAATATCATCTGAGATCTCTTCCAAGATAGATCCAATGGCTGGATTTATGAAATTAATTCCCTGAACAAATGCTCCACTTCTAGTTCCATGGCCATACTGAATAAGAATAACAAGAGGAACATCTCCAGCCATCTTATCATTATACCAGCTCAAAGTATATCCGGATGGATTCTCCTCAAGTTTATAATGCCATGAGGCACGCGTTTCTCCGGTATCTACTGGCGTGGCTAATGCTAACGATTCTACACCCAGCATACCATACCTTTCAAATATAGGTCTTAAATTCAGGTGTAAGGCTCTTCTTAAAAATCTTTCTGTCTTACTGAAAGACCCTCTGTGACTAATCTTTATCTCCATGATTACTCCTATCCAGAGGTATTAAACTTGTCTCTTCTAGCCTTGTTTAGGGCATGATTTTGTTTCAGAATATCAGAAGAACGTTGCTTTTTGTTTGGTTGATTCTTAATATTACAGATTCTGATAAGAGTAAGTAGTCTATTCAAGTGCCACTTCTGACACTCGTATGGTATTTGAAAAGCAGTCATCCAGTAATATATAAGTTCAGCAGTAACGATCTCGCGACTACCACGACCCTTTTCTTCCTTGAATGTTGTAGCACTCATTGGGTCCTTAATATAGTCAGTTACTCGATCGATGTTCTCTTGTGTAAGTCGACTATATACAGAACCATGAACATTTTGAGTTATTGTCATGTGTCGTATATAATCAAGTGTTTCTTCCCTAGTTTTGTTTTCTTTTGTTAAAAACGGCTTTTTCCAAACTGATTCCCACTTACTTAAAGAGACAAGAGAATGTTCCAACACTAAGTCAACCGCTTTTAATTCAACGAATATTTCTCTTAATTCGTCATATAACTCTTGCGATGGTATAGTAATTGTTAACATCTCTTGCCTCTATTATTTACTTAGTTTTGGGTATGATCCCATTAACAAATTCTGCGGCTAGATTATCATCAGAAAAGAAGCTCATAACAAGATTATCGAACGCTTCTGTTTGTGAGAAACCAATTGAAAGTTCCTCACTTTTAATAAACCGCCGACCATCTTCAGACTTCTCGCCATATGCTTTAAGGACGATCATCTTAAAGATACGGAAGATCTCCTTCTTGTTCTCTTCCTTTGCAATCCGATTAATTGTTTCAATCAATCCGCCCTCTTCCGAAACCTCCATCTCTGTAACTTCCGTCTTTGTAAAATTGAAATAGAAATCTTCGGTTCGTTCCTTTCCATTATAGTCTACGTACGTGATTGTTTTCTTTAACATGGTTTCTCCTTATCAAGATTATAAAATGTGGGAGCCCTAGAATCAGAGCCCCCACATTCTGCCATTTTGAATTTCTTTTCTTATTACGGAGGAGTCATCAAGGTGATGATCTCATCAGGAAGCGGCAAGCGACCAGCAGTTGCTGGTGTAACACCATAAAGAATCACTTCCAAAGCAGTCAAGTCAGCAGGAACAACAAGTCGTGAATCGATTATAACCAGAGAACTTGGCTTAAAACCGGTAACAACTTCCGGAATAGTTGTAACTTCCCAACTAAATGCGATTGCTTCTGGTGAATCATTGACCGTGTTGTATGCCCTCTCGCTAGGAGAAGCAGTACAACCATAAAGCAAGTGCAGTTTGTAACCGAGTGCATTGCCCTCAACATCATTGCCAATCAGAGTTCGATATGCCATGCCGAAAGTCTGGCGATTCTGTTGGCCAATTGTCACACCAGCGACCGGTTCAACAGAACCATCGCAAAGTCCGAACTCATCCGGATAGGTGTATGCTTCGACGGTAGCTTTGAACTCCTCGAGCGAATACAGATTCAAATACTTTATGTTATCTGCATAAAGGGGAGTTGCTTCTGCACCTTCGGGACTTTCAGAAACGCTAACCAAGCCATTCCAGGCAACACCTACAGGATAGGTGCCATCGGGGATACGAGGATACAAGACACCATGATCTACACCAGTTTCGTAGAAGTGTTCACCTGCGGTGTCCCAAACAATTAACTGAGCCATGTTTTTTTCTCCTTAATATATCATGTTAAAAACATCATGATTAAGATTGTCAGACTTGAACGGCCGATCAAAGACACATCGCGGTAGCTTTGATATCTTGTCCGGTAGTTCGCTGTCTGGATTTGCATCGATAACCGTTATCGTATAACGCTTCTCATGTTTGTACGGTTGGTTATCAGCGTGGGCCGAAAGAATGTTACTTCGAGTGTAAACAATACAGGGATAAGACAGCATAAAACTTGGAGGGGGTTGGAAGTAAACATTCGTAGAACCAAGAGTGGTCTCTAAAAGCGTTTGTAAGTCAAGCCTTGTTCCCATTGTAAACATCTCCAAGTGATAGTATGAGGCGAGGCCTTTGAAGCTCTATAGTAGAAATCTTCCAATATACCTCGCCCCATATTACATACTTCATCGCAGAGAAATTCGTGTAAGCAAAGTCATCGGCGATAATGCTGATCCTATTGTTAATTTTAAGATTATCATTAACTTTGTCAGCCTGTGTCCACTGTTTTGTTTCACGTATTATGTCTCCATAATATTCGCGTTCACTGACGACATCAGTCCAAACACCAGGAGCAGTTTCAGTGCTAGTGACGTAACCGATATTACCATAAAACTTTGCCATGGAAATTTTCCTAACGATTATTACGCGGTCTTACGTTCAACAACCAAAGCACTCCTCGGATTGAGCAAAGAACCCGAGAGACGAGTTTCGATCAGGTACTTGTTCTGGTTGAAATCGATATCGAAATCTTCAAATGTAGCAATCTGACCACCCTTGTCGGCACCATAGACGTAGTCACGAGGATTGACCATGATACCCAGAAGATCAGCTGTGAATGCCGGAGCAGTGTTTGTGCGCTGAGCACCTTCGAGAACTTCAACTTCAACGATGTCACCAACGCGCAAATCTGAAGCAACTTCAGAAATGGATTTGTAAATACGACGATTGGTCGTATCTTTCAAGAGAAGCATGCTGGTCAAGACCGCATTTGTCGTGTACAGAGTCGGAGTGCCAGTACCCTTGTAGTTCACACGAGCCAACTGTATAGCCTCAATAATATCGAAAGGATCAGTAACAGTTACAGCAAGAGACAGATAGTGAACATACAGAGGATCATCACCATAGATCGGACGAATCTTTGAGGGATCGATTGCATCTTCGTCAACGCCGAAAGCACGACCGTCACCAACCAATGCGGCGCGGGCAACTTCCTCGTCAAGCATGAAACGCATTTCACGCCACATCCAGGTCACAACATTGAAGTCAGTGATGTCAGTGATATCATCGCGATCGAGTTTCTGTTTCTTATAAACAGTTGTCGGTGCGGTTTCCCGTTTCAACACAGCGAAGACTTGCTCAATCTTCTCGCTACCCGTGATATAACCCTTGGCACGTGCAGCATCAGGAGTCAAATCAGCCCAAAGTTTCTTGATACGTGAGAACGGGGTGTGACGAGTAGCACTCATCCAACCAGCAACCCATCCCATGTTGCGAGTTTCAAACCCGGGTTCATCACCATCAATTATGCGAGCATCGGGGAACAAATAACTGATACTGTTAATCCCATAAGTTCCAGCATGTGCCAAGAAAGACTCTTTGAATGAGCCATACTTGGGCATGTCGGTGAAGACGGCAGTAGCAAATTCTTCTCTTTGCGCGTGAGTCAGAGTCAAACCTTCCTCACCGGCATTGCCTTCTTTATCAAATACATTTTTCTTCATTAACGTTTCTCCTTCGTCATCAGATTGTGCGGCTTCGCCTTCGTCACCGCCGGATTTGCCCAGAGCCTGGGCGACTAGAGCATACATTACATCTTTCTGTTTGTCGGTCATTGTCTTAATAACATCGCCGACGGTCTGTTCAGACTCAGCATGAACAATATCTTTTGCTTCCTTTTTCTCTTTAACATCCAAATCCAAAGGAAGGTACATAAACACAATAGCTTCATCCTCAGATGTTGACTCGCTGCCATCGTTGTGCGATAGAGTGATGTGCTCAATCACCGCACCAGGATTTGCACCTGACAGAACCAAACTTACTTCTCTGATCTCCCCCCGATGAACCAAATTGTTCTTCTCAACGAGCTTGGTGGCATAGATCGAAAGGGAACCAATGTCCCCATGCTCAACCAACCGCATAGCTTGTTGTCCAGCTGGTCCATCATTCAGATAACATAAAGCATAGACACCATCATCACGATGTTCAAGCACGGCATGACCCAAGACGTTACCTGGATCATTGTGAAGATGCTGCCAAACCAATGGAATACGTTGACCATCAGTATGCTTAAACGCATCTTTCCGAATGGTACGTCCATCAGTACAGAGCGTACCATATTTAGTAGCGTAACCACTAAAGTTGTACTTAATACCTTTATCTGCCATTTTGAATTATTCTCCTTTTGTTTGATTTACCGTATTGAACTCCTCGGTAACATTCATAGATTCTTCAGTCTTCTGATTCAGATTTCGATTTCTAAGTTCATCTGCACCAGGAGCCTTACTTGGTTTCCAACCAATCGCTGCTCTGAGATCATTTGGTGATGCAATCTCATTACGAGTCAATTTATCTGCCAGATCAGCAAGACGTTCCGGTGTAACAATAGCAAATAGATTACGGAAGTGTATAATATCCTGACCCTGGGTCTGAGCGGTCTTGGTTAGAAACTTACGTGCCATCTCTTCTGTAATCGCTGAAACCATTGGCTCGATTGTTCGATTGTAGTAATTGAGCAACTCGTTCTCGTCAGCAGTACCATTTAATATTGCTTCACTAATACCTAACTGGGCATATACCATTCTCGTTAAATACTCGATCTGAGACATTAAATTATTCTCTGCTGCACGATTTAGTTGAATTACCTTTTCAGTTCCATCCGCCCAAGCAACACCATATTGGGAATCTTTTAATTGACTCTCTAAATCCTTTCGGCGGGCTTCTGCTTGCTCTTGACGAGCCTTAGACTTTACAATATAAGGAAGTTGAATGATTAGATCAAGTTTTCCAGATCCGCTCTGATTATCAATTACATCGAGAAGATTAAGTTTTGTAATTAGTCTTTGAAGAATTGAGTTTCTCTCATTCATAATCGAGTAAAGAGGATTCTCAATAATTGCCATCTTGGATTTGGGTAGAGTAATTTCTTCTTTTTCACCACTGTTATCATTGTACACTCGTATACGAGCGTGATGCGGAAACCACTGAACTACCTTTCCTGTTCTCATAGTAAGAACGTCAAAAGAGTTATTATTCGTTAAGTTAATTGATGTGTCAACTGGAACTATGGCTACAACGCCTTCATCACACAAAGACATAACAACATCACGAATAAAATCTCTAGTTGTTTGATCAATGTTTGTCTCAATAGATAGACATCGATTCAGACCAGAGTTAATAGTTTCCACATATGTCTCATTATCGTCTACTCTTGCGTGGCGAATTTTCATTACAGATACATCGACAGCAATACGATTATAAATTGCCCCCACCATCGATCGATCAACTCCAGGTAGAAAACTCTTTCTATGCGGGGGTTGGGAATAGGCAGAACCGGTTACTGTTCTTACTTCCTCTGCAGGATTTCGATCGAGAAAAACATTCCAGGCAGATCTTAATCTATCTAAAACATTAAACCTGTTATTCACATGTAGCCTCCTTATTCAAAAGCTTCTTTGTGTATTTTGTAGGCAATATAAGCATCCATCATTGCAGCAACATTATCGATCTTTTGATCGTATCGCTTCTTTAAAAGTTTGCGATTGCCATTTGTATCCTCCAGAGTAATACAGTTACCCATCGAAAAGGACATAAGATCCTCGTCAAATTCTATTAGTTGATCCTCAGATAATTTCTTTAGTTCTCCTAACGGAACAGACTCAGACTTGACGCCCTGAATAACTTTTTCAATGGCATAAGGACCGTTCTCACGTTCCCATCTCTCAATGAATTCCTTAGCATTATAAGGGTCATAACCAAGCGCACGAACATCATACTCTCGCTCCTCTATGTGCTTTTCGACATCCTCATAAACCTCCATCACGTCTAAAACCGTGCCTTCCATAACTTGAAGGGTTCCTTCTTTGAGAAAGGTTTCATACTTAGCTCTCATAGCACCTGGTAACTTCATAAGTGTCTTTGATGAAATATAAGATCTAACCTTTACACCAAATCCACCATGAGGTAAGGGAAATAAAAAGTCAAACGCACAAAAATCATCTCCCTGTGAAAGATCAAAACCCAAAGCACAAGGAAGGCCCCAGTAATCCCTCTTACGATGAGGTATAGTTTCCTCATATGTAAAGAAATAAGTGTATCCTTCCATCGGAATTCCAAAGCGCTTAGCCAAAATATCGTTGCGAGCAGCTGGAGCATTCTCCGCTCTTTCAACGTCCAACTGATATGTCTCATAAGTTACCGTCTTTCCTAGATTGGGATTTGCCTTTAACCACATATCTGGATCAGCAACCTCTTCGATACTATCCAAACGATAATACCATATAGACACATGAGGATTTATGTAATCACCTTTTAGAATATCAAGTAGTTCCATCTTAATTGTATCACCACTGCTATTACGAATAGTTCCTTCTGAACTAACAGCGACAATAAGATAATCATCTAACTTGGATGCTCCTTGCTCAATTGCACCAACTACGTCCTCACGAATATCTCCAGAGAGCCACTCGTCAACTCCAGCAATTTTAGGTCTTAAACCTTGAAGTTTATCGATTGACATGGGACGAACTTCGAGCATAGATCCAGTAAGAAAGTTTTCAATCCCTTTCTTTGTAGAAGCCAACTTAACTCTATTGGCTTTTGAACCGGTAGTGTTTTGTAGGGAGCCCTCCGTCAGAAATTGAAAAAGAGGACCTCTAGCTCGAACTATAGCAGTACGAATAGGTGACATGACCTCGTCTGCTTGTTTCATTGTCGGGGCAGTAGTAATCTGATGGGTGGTCGACGGATCAATGTTTAGGAAAAAATTCTGTATTAAAGATATATACATTGATTTGGCGGCACCACGTGCTATAATCAAATACTGCTTATTGACCAGTCGTTTTTTAATCTTTTTACGAATATATCGACCACCATGATTATCTTTATTCGGTACATAAACACTTCGTTCTATGAAATAGTACCAGCCAAAGACCTGTTCTGCCCAAAGTTTAAAAGTATCAAGAAGGTGAAGATCGCTTCCATCAGTTAATGTGCATTCGTTCTCACAAAAAGCTATGAAACCATCTATAGCCTTGTCGTCGTAGTAGATTCCAGAATTTGCGATGAGTGAATCTATCCTATTCATCTCCAGAGAAATTTCTCTGTTAACTGGAATATCTCCTTTAATCACCTTCTCTCGAAACTCTCCATAATACTTTGGTGTTGCGGTGTTCGATAGAGTCATGTTATCCGGCCGCCGATCCCAAAGGAATTCTTTTCTGTATATAGTCAACGACAGCGGAAACCGTCTTTGCAGCGGCTAAAGCAACTAATGCACCTGTCGTCTGAGCTCCAAAAGAGACAATCATGCCCCCCACAAACTTCTCACCAACAGATAGATCTCTCTTTGTTAACTCTGAAAACTTTTTCTCAAGTTGCAAACGACCAGTTAGAACTTTTAATTCCTCAGTAGTCAATTCGTTCTTTTTCTTACCCCTAAGAGCGGCAGCGTTTCTATAATCTTCGCTGGTTTTTGAACCACTTCTTCCACCACCACGACGAAAGCCATTCCTGCCACCACCTCTACCCCCACTTTTCCCTCCGGTTGTAACTCCCCAGTGCATTCCAAGAATGCCATAATGTTTTATTACTTGTGTCATGAGACCTCCTTCATATTATAACGGGGAATTTTTAATAATCTTTCCGGTAGCCCAAGCAATCTTTGGAAGTGACTCCACAATAAGCTGTGATACCGCCATTGTGCCATACACTGCGACAAAAGCACCAGCAGCACCAAGAGCATTTTTACCAGTAGCCGTTAATATGTCTGTAACTTTTTTCGTAGTTTTATTATGCACAAAAGCTTTGGGCTTCCCATACTTCTGTTCAACAGATCTTCGAAAATGGGACTTACCGCCATTCCTGCCACCACCTCTACCCCCACTCTTACCTCCGGTTGTAACTCCCCAGTGCATTCCTAACATGCCATAATGTTTTACTTCGTTTCTCATAATACCTCCGGTGGTATCACCTCTAGTGGAATAGGAACTTGGATAGTTAGACGCCACTCAAGTTCTTTGATCTGGTTTTCTATTGCATTTAGATGAAATGATGTTCCTGGTGGATCAAAGACCAACTTTACTTGAAGGTAAATATAGGTTTTAACTGCCGAATACATCGTGGGATCTTCCAGAAAATCTCCCCACAAAACACTATCATCCTCAATAGAAAAAACCTCTTCTAGACCAACACCCAATTGTTGAAGTGTCATAAATGCTGAATTTATGTTCACAATAATGTCGGTATCAAAAGCAGTGTCTACGATGAGAATTCCAAGCATCTGTTTAATTGTATTCAATATGCTCTCTGTCATGTATTCTC
>Ga0210377_10003832_pt1 | contig 12807 bp, 12 predicted proteins | sample PLM4_65_b1redo_FD_155480 | JGI IMG/M metagenome (GOLD analysis project Ga0210377, IMG submission 155480) | Groundwater sediment microbial communities from an aquifer in East River, Colorado, USA - PLM4_65_b1 redo | ecosystem: Environmental > Terrestrial > Soil > Riparian zone | place: USA: East... | reverse complement strand
GGGGCAGCATATCAGAAACTCCATTCCTGTACCACTGGAAATCAATTGCTCTGGAATGGACAACCGTTCGGACTTGGCTCACCCATGGTCTCCCCGTGGGAGCAATTCTCTTGGGTGTTCCTTGGTGGGACGTGACAACAGACCTGGGTCGTTGGGGTTGATTGCACGCAGCGCTCCGGGGGCGAGGAGCAGCATACAGGAACAGAATTGGTGGTGGGTACCAACAAGAACGACCACCTAGGGGCTTCCAACGAAACTCGCCTTTGAGCCTGAGGTCCCTGCCTCAGGCCCATCGCCGAAAACTTTTCGACCCACCCGCACGAGGAAGGCTAAGCTCTGGCTGCCAACGCCCTGCTCAGCACTGCTCTAGGCGCTAGACCGGACTGGGTTTCTCCTTCCGGAACGGTCCACGTACTCGAGGAAGAACGCCAGCAGGATTCCGAGGAAGAGGCTGAGGAGGCCCGCTATGGCAACGTTCGTCCTCGTGCTCGGTTTCGACTTACGTTCCGCCGGGACGGCTTTGTCGAGGACCTGAACCATCGGGGTATCCCGCGCCTCGGCGATCTTGGCCTGTTCGAACTGCTGGGTCAGCAGCGTGAACACCGTCTCCTGTACCTTGACGTCTCGTGTCAATCGGATCAGGTCCCTCTCCAGCTCCGGCACTTTCGTAAACGGCACTTGGAACTCCCGCCGCGGCTGCGCCGGATTTGCAGTCTCGGGTGGCAGGTCCAGCCCTTGGCTGTACTGCATCTGCGCGAGTTGCCGTTTCATCTCCTCAATCTGCCGCTTTTGCTGAACCACCTGCGGGTTGGTCTCGGTAGCGAAGCCGCGCATGACTTCAAGCTGCACCTCGGATGCGGCGATTTGTCCCTTGACCTGCGCTGCGGCCTCGATGGCCCTCCTCGACTGCTCCTGCAGTACGATCGCCTTGTTATCCTCCTGAAAGCGTTTCACGGCCTCTTCGGCCTGCCGCAATGCCTTCTCCGTCTTCTCCAGCCGCTCGGCGATGAACGCCCGCTGCTTGCTAGCCTCCGTCGTCCCCAGCTTGGCAAACATCCGATCCAGGGTGGTGACGTAGGCGTTCGCGATGTCGGCCGCGAGCTTGGCATCCTTGTCCTCCACCTTGACAGAAATGACGCCCTCCCTGGACACGGAAATGTTCGTCGCCGTCTGGAGCGCCCCAATCGCTGCCTCCGTGAACTGCGCTCGGTAGTACTCTTTCAGCTTGAACCGGTCGACCAACTCCTGCGCCATGGTGCGGCTCTTCAGGATTGCGATAAAGGCATCCCGGCTCGTTCCCCCGCCCGGCAGGAAGCCAGTGAGGACCTGCCCGGCCCCCGACGCGGCGAGTGCCGCCGCCAAGCTTCCCCCGCCCCCGCCCGATTCTCTCGGTCCCAGGATCGACGCGATGGACTCATAGATCTTCGGCATGACAAAATAAGTATAAAGCCCCGTTGTAACCACCGAGACAAGGCTGAGCGCCAGGATCATCCAACCGTGCTTCCTCAACACCCGCCAGTAATCCAGCAGGCTTACCTCGTTGGTCTCCTGGTCTCCTCGCATCCGCGCCTCCATGGCTTTGCCTTTCCCTACTGTATGCTATTCACCGGGTTCAAGGTGCAATCTTCACCGCTCGAGATCAGGAGCGAGAATAGCGAGCGAACGTGGGCCGTTCTATGGGGCGCGTCGTTCGGGCGGCCGCTCTCGGATAATCTGAACAATGCGCCCCGCTGCGCGGCCGTCGCCGTACGGGCTCACAGCACAGGCCATCCGCTGGTAGATCTCAGGGTTGTGAAGGATACGCTCGGTCTCACCCACGATCGCAGCAGCGTCCGTCCCCACGAGCTTCGCAACTCCCGTCCCCACTCCTTGAGTCCCGCCCGCGCCAACATGACCGCCAAGGGGAGGCCGACATAGCCAATACCGACAACGACTATCCTCTGCGCCACGGAAGGTAACCTCCTCCTCTTGTCGACTCAGGACTCCTCCTCAGGATCTTTGGCGCCACCCCACAATGGCTTCGCGGCAGATTCCCGCAAACTGCACTCCGATCTGATCCCGCGAGTAATGGCGCGTCACGTATTCTCGGGCCTGGGCCCCCTCTCGGGCGAACCGTGGGTAATCATTCCGAATGATTTGGATGGCCTGGACCACTCCACTGACATCGTCCGGGAGCACCGTGACCCCGCCACCCGCCTTGTGCACAATCTCCGCAGCATCCCCTGCCACGGCGCACAGAATCGGCTTTCCCGCCGCCAGACACTCATACAGCTTGGAGGGGATGGTAATCTCAAAGAGCTCTGCCCGCCGCAGCATGACGACCAAGATATGCGCGGCCGCCACGATCCCCGGCAGCCGTTGGCGTGGTTGGGTTGTAACGAATCGGCAGTTCCGGAGTCCCCGGCCGGCTGCCCACTCCATCAGGCGGCCCTTGTCGACCCCGTCACCGAGGATAACAAAGACCAGCCCCTCCTCTCCCTTGAGCGACTCGGCCGCTCGAAGGAGCGTCTCTAAATTCTGGGCCAAGCCAACGTTGCCGAAGTACAGGACGATGAACTTTCCCTCCAGGCTATGCCCCGACAGGAACGCCTGGTCCGGCGCACTCCCCTCGAAGAGCCCCGCCTCAACCCCGTTATGAACTACATGCACCCGGTCCGGCCCGATCCCGTGACCCATGACGTAGGAGCGGAAACCCGGCGTGATGACTGTCACTGCGGCGCACCGCCGATACAGAAACGCCTCCACCCGCCGCAACCCACGGAGGAGCGTTCCCTCTCGGAGCAAACCACAGACGTAGGCGGATTCGGGCCAAATATCTTGGAGGTCGAATATGAGCGGCTTGCCACTGAAGGAGGACGCCAGCAGTCCGGCCAGTCCCGTCGGCAGCGGCGAAATGGCCACGACGATGTCCGCCCGTCTGGCAAGCCATGCGGCCCGCCAGGCGGCGCATACCGTAAAGGTTCCGTAGGTGAGCATCCGTTGGAGCGGTCCCGCCCAGCTCGTTCGCCAGACTCTGACTCGGTGGACTGGATAACCGGCGCTGGTGACGGAGCTGCCGTCCTGGCGCGACACCGCGATCCGCGCGGTCGCGGGATGGTTCGGCCGCCCTGTGACCACGGCCACGTCGTGTCCCAACCTCGTGAACTCCTCGGCGAGGTCCATGGCCCGACGCCCCGTGGCTGCCGTCTCCGGCGGAAAGTGTTGACTGAGCAAGAGGATTCTCACGCTCTCACCGTGATCTTTCGTGGACTATCCGATCTTCCCATGACCCAGTCCCGTCAGACCTCGGCACGCCTATCCCGTATACTTGTTTCATCCACTCTATCGTAAGGGGGATCCCTTTCTCCAGAGGGACCTCCGGCCTGAGATCAAGATCTCGTATAGCCCTGGACAAATCCACGCGCTTGTCCTTTGTGGTTCGATCCTGGGACTCCTTGTAGGTAACCAACCGGTCGTCCTTCTCCAGGTATCCGAGGATAAGGTCGGACAGACATTTGATGTCGTGGTACTGATTCCCCCCTATGTTATACACCTCGCCCGCGCGAAAGTTGCCAACGATATTCGCCAGCGTCCTCGCCGTATCTGTGATGTACGAGGAGGTCCGATGGTGGTTCAGATACACCGTGTACGGTAAACCATGAAGAGCCCGGTAAGCGAAGGCGCAGATAACGCTCCGGTATGGGCTGTAGAACTCACCCGGACCATACGTATTGAACAGGCGAACCCGCACGGTTTCCGTTCCACATTCCGTCGCAGAGTTCAGCACCTGCATCTCACCCACCCACTTGGTCATCGCATAATCGTTCATCTGCCGGATTTCAAACCGATCCATGACCTCTTCGCTCATAACGTCTGAAAAATCGCCATACACCTCCGAACTTGAAAAAAACACCAGCCGGAAACGCTCCCGCTCTTGAAGTCGGATAATGTTCTTGGTTCCAATAACATTCGTTCGCCACAGGTTTTCGTAATAATCCTCGCCGTTCTGTCGACCGAACTCTGCTGCCAAGTGGTAAACATAATCGTACTGTTGCGCGTCAAAAACTGCCCGCAGTTGCCGGAATTCACCCACATCACAGCGAGCGTACTGCTGCTCATGATGGTGTTGAAGGTCGCACACCCAGACCGTATGTCCGCGCTTGCGCAACTCCGGAACCAAGTAGCTTCCAACCGCTCCCAGACCTCCGGTGACCAAGATCTTCGGCATACCCATTCTCCTCAACCGGACAACATCGTCAGTTGTTGGCATCGCGTCAGCAACTCGAACCCGATTGCTTTGGACAACCGTTTCAGCGTCGGGCAGTTCGAGCACCTCCGGTCGTTGATTCTGGCTGGCTCGCAGCTCTTCACGACAACCGGTTCTCGGCCGTTGGGGGGCCCGTCTGGCCGTACAGCAGTCGGCCGATCAACCGGTTCTTCCGAATGGCATAGAGCACCCGATGGATCGGCCCCGCGGCGATCGAATCGTACAAGAGTTGCGTCCCAAATTGCGAATGAAAAGCAGCCAGGGCGATGTAGTTGATCACGCTTCGTCGCAAGCGAAAGCGATGGGTCTTAAACGCCTCCAATGACTGATTGAGATCTACCTCCTTCAGCGAACACGGCATCATTTTCTCGTACTTTGCCAGTCGGAGATGCGCAATCCGTTGAGGGTCAATCCCCATGATCTCGCAACACGCTAGGTCCCCAGCCCCTACGTCGTCTGCAGCGATCAGAAGATCCAATTGAACAGGTTCGCCGATCATCGGTCCGGTCTTATCGAGAAAGTATGCTCCGTCATACAGGGCCAGCCTCGGCTTTAGCAGCGTGTTGATCGCGAGGATCTTCCTGGCGAAATCCGGGTGGTTTCGCAAGCGCATTGCGCCTGGCTGGCATCCCCATTGATTCTTGAACCCGAGACTGACCCGCGTCATCACATGAACTTTTGGTACCGGCAAGGTGATGAAGACATCCACTTCCTCAAGAAGGAATCGCGGCAAATCCACGGTCACCGGTCGCCCTGCGATCTCCACGGATCTAGATTCTGACCCACCATTACTCAGGTTGACCACCTGGATCCCGAATCTTTTCCTCAAGTTGTAGAGGCCGTGGCTCTCGAAGGCCTCTTCGGCTTTGAAGGAGTGATAACCGCCATCAGATTCCCCGACGACGAGATTTCGCGTACGGTCTCTGAGCAGGGAGACTACAGCCTCGATGAAGATTGGCGTCGTGGTCACCCCCGGCAGGTGGTGTCGCCAAGTGAGATTCGGCTTGAGAAACACCCGCGCGCCTGAAGACACGACCTGGCTCGCCCCAATCCATTCAAGCGCATCCCGAAGGCCAGAGCGCAGGTCATGAGAAATCCGGCTCAGGTACACCCTTGCGCCCTGGCCCGTCACGGCTTTCGCACCGCGATTCATGCCTATCTGCCCAGAAGCCTTTGCGCCCGCCGACCACAGATGATGTTGCCCAACATCTCCCACCCGTGACGTTCGATGATCTCTGCCGACCCGCTCACGGCCGCACCGGGAAAGTCTGTGCGCCCGGCGTCTTCTCAATCACCAATTCGAGAGCCTCGGCGAAATGTCTTGCCATCTCCCGATAACTGTACTTCCCAATGGAGTGATCCAGGCCCGAATAACCTACCATCCCTCGCTCTCGGTATTCCTGATACAGTTCCCGAAGGTACTCCTGGATCGCACCGACATTCGGGCACGATCGCCCGGCTTTGGTCTCGTTCAACAGCTCGCTGACCACATCATCACCTGTTCCGCCGATCGCCACGATGGGCCGCCGAGCAGCCAGGTATTCGAACGATTTCAGCGGATACCAGCCCCTCTCTCTGGGATCCTCCCAGTTCAACAGGAGCAGCGCGTGGGAGCTGCGCTGCAGCCGGAGGGCTGTCTCGTAAGGCACCATGCCGGGCTGCGTGACCACGTCCTCCAGGCCCAGATCCTGGATCTCCCGGTTCAGCCACGGGGTAGGCGAAGTATGAAACCTCACCTCCAATCGTTGAGGGTCGATCATGCCACCGTCGATGAGCGATCGCACGGCCAGGAAGAGTTTCCTGGGGTCTTGATTCGATGGATAGATAGTGCCGGTGTATGTGATCGTGAATTTCTCCGGGAGCTGCTCCCCGCGCGCGTTCACGTACGCCGGGTCAAAGCCGTTCGTGATGGTGTGCACCCGCTTCGCCGGGTGCAGGGCCCTCAGTCGTTCTGCCCAGAGCTGGGACACCGTCACCAGGGCATCCGCCGTGCCCAGCGTCCTGCGCTCAAGACGCCGATCGGCCCATCGCCGGATGGTCCCGTACCCGTAGCTATGGTTCTGAGACCAGAGGTCCCGCAGGTCCGCGATCCAGGGAACCCCGTGCCTCGCCTTCACGTCACGGGCGATGACGTGTGCGGTTACTGGAGGTGAGGTGCTGAGGACGGCCGCGATGTCCTCCTCCTTCAGGAGCCCCTCGATCGCACGCAAGGCGACCCGGCGCCAACGTCGGTGTGCATCAGGGTAGTTCACCACCTGCGCCGCGAGTCCCAGGATGCGGTCGAGTGATGATGTGCTGGAAGCGATCCCCAATCGGTTCCTGACCTGAAGCCTGACCCCTTCCTCGGGGTCAATTCCCAGCATCCGCTTCCAGAATCCGAGGACCGGGGGATGAGGCGTCTCGATCACCCGCACCGTCGGGTCGAGCACTGTATGCAAACGGGGGCAGACGATGATGGCCTTCCACCCGTATTCCGGAAGGTACTTCACGAGGCCCGGGATGCGCGGCGAGGCATGGGGCAGATTGGCGATAATGAGCAGAATGCGTTCGCTCACTGCAGGCGCCCGATCGCGTACAGAACCTGGAATTGGGAGACGCCGGCGTCATCACAGAGAGGCGTCAGGGCGGCGGCCTCGGCCATCCCCTCGCCAACTTCCACCGGAAATGACAGGGTCTCGCCAAACAGGATTCGTTTTGCCAACGCCCTGGCGTCGGGGCTGAGCCGAATACCGTTCGCTAGCCACCGCGCCGCGCTTCGGCTGTTCCGGCGGAGGACCGGCCGCACCGGAAACGCCGCATGAAGCTCCACCGTGAACCCGTGACGGGTCAACAAGCCTCGGAGCTCCGCAGCCGAGTAGTACGCAGTGCTGAACGGGCTGGGGAGGAATCCGGGCCGCTCTTTGTTCGAAGAGCAGAGCAAGATCACTCCGCGCGTCCTGAGGACCCGCCGGACCTCCTCAAGAAAAATCTCCGCCCTCCGCAGGTAATAGACCGCCTCGAAGAGAATGACAAGGTCGAATGAAGCCCGCCCAAACGGCAGCGCGTGCGCATCCAGGCGAATCAAGGGAACACGCTCGCCATAGTGCCCTCGCCCCATCTGCAGGAGCAGCGGATCATAATCGCCTCCCACCAAACGATTAGCCCGCCTGGCCATGAGCCCTAGGCCCATGCCAGGCCCGCAAGCCACCTCCAACACATCCTTTCCCTGGGCCATTTCGGCGGCGAGGTGGTACCGGGTGCAAAGCATGACCAACTCTTCCGCGGTAGCCCCTTTTCCTGGAGTTTCAGTGACTACGGAGTACATCGCCAAAGTTGTGCAATTCCGAGGAGAAAGGGTACGCTCCCTCGACCTCTAACAGCCGGCCGTCTGAGTCGCCGTCGGAGACTCACGATGCGTAGCGGGCGAGCAACCCCAGGCCCAGACCTCCTCCACCCCCGACTTCCAGGACACGCGCGCCCGAGACATACCCATAGGCACACGAGTACCGATAGACCTCCATATCCCACTCGCCGCGCGTGAGGCACGCCCCCGGAAGCTCAGTCTCGTTGAGGAACTCGTACTTACCGTTCAAAGAACTCACGAATTACTCCTGCGACGTACTCAACCTGTGCATGGTTGAGTTCGGTGTGGAGCGGTAGCATGAGCGCCTCTCGGAACAGCTCCTCCGTACGGGGAAGTCGAAAGTGCGTCAGACCGAGGGACTTGAATTGGTGAACGCCTTTCCCTCCCCAAGGAATCAGAATCTCCACACCATTCTTCCTTAGCTGCGATACAAGACGTTCACGGTCCCGTGCCTCGACCTCATAGTTCTGAAAGGTATCGAAATACGGGCCATCCGCAACAGGAGGTGGGGGAAGGCGAAGCGCACCCACCCCGGAGAGGAGCTTATCATAAAGCTGAGCGAGTTCACGCCGCCGGGCAATCCATTCGGCCAGCCGCTTCAACTTCACATCCAACACCGCCGCCTGCAAGTTGTCAAGGCGGCAGTTGAACGACCAGCCGGCAACGTCTCCATCCTGAGTTCGTCCGTGATCCCGGAGCAGTCTAACCTTTTCCGCTAGCTCGTCACTGTTTGTTACGACTGCACCCGCATCGCCGAAAGCGCCGAGCAACTTCGCCGGATAGAAGCTGAAACATCCAGCCAAGCCGAAGGCACCTCCGTTCTTGCCTGCGAAAGACGCCCCCAGTGCTTGCGCGGAGTCTTCGATGACAAGCAGCCCGTATCTGTCCGCTACTGCCATCAGCCGTCCCATATCGCATACCCGTCCATTCAGATGGACGGGTAAGATGGCTTTTGTTCGGGGGGTGATAGCCGCCTCAACGAACTCCACGTTCATGTTATGGTCATCGCCAATATCCACCAGTACGGGAGTGGCCCCGGCATGAATGACGGCTGCCACCGTTGCCACGAATGTGTGAGAGACGGTAATAACCTCATCGCCCGCACCCACCCCAGCCGCGCGCAAGGCCAGGTGCAACGCATCGGTACAGTTGCTTGTCCCAATAGCATACCGTGTCCCTACAAAGTCCGCCAGATTCCGCTCAAAATCCCTCAACTGCTGCCGAAGCATGAGATCACCCCGGGACAGCACGGCCCTGATGGTCTCCATGATCTCGCCTTCCATGCTTCTGAATTGTGCGGGGTAATCCACGAACCGAACTTTCCAGTCCATCGTCTACCTTTCTCCGGCTCTGACCTGATGCTCCGGCTGGGTGTTTGACCGGGACTTATATGATCTCCCGACAAGATCGAGCATCGGCCTCAGCGACCGCAGGATTTCATCCTCCGAGAGTCCACAGGCCGCCCGGAGATATTCCTGACTTCCCACGTGAGAGGAAAAGCAGGACGGAAGCCCGAACCGCTTCAAGAGAACCCCTGAAATACCGGCCTCAGCTAACACCTCTGCTACGGCCCCGCCCAGGCCACCGATCACACTGTGTTCTTCAAGAGTGACAATTGCCCGCGTTTCCTCGGCGGCCCTCAAGACCGCCTCGGTATCCAGTGGCTTCACGGTATGCATGCTCAGCACTCGCGCCCGAACCCCATCCCCCTCCAAACGTCCCGCTACCCGCAGGGCAGTTTCCAGCAGGCTGCCGGTCGAGATCAAAGTGATGTCGCGACCGTCGCGCACGACAATCGCCTTACCAAGATGTAGCAGGACATCCGGCCGGTGGAGGACAGGTTCGCCAGCTCTCCCCAGCCTGAGATAGCAGGGACCCGAATGAGCTGCGATGGCATAAGTCGCCTGCTCCGCCTCAATCGGATCTGCTGGCGCAACCACGACCATTCTGGGCAGAACTCGCATGATGGCCAGATCTTCCGTGGCATGATGGGTCATGCCAAGCGGGCCATAGGCGAAGCCGCCCCCTACGGCAACGACCTTGACATTCACATTGTGATAACAGACATCATTCCGGATCTGCTCCAGGCATCGCAGCGTAGGGAAATTGGCAATGGAGTATGTAAACACGACCTTGTCGCAGAGCGCCATCCCAGCAGCGATGCTCGTCATGTTCTGCTCGGCTACGCCCACATTTACGTAGCGCTTCGGGAATCGCTCGGCGAATGGCTCGACGACGCCGAACCCCAGGTCGCCGACAATCAGCGTGACGCGCTCATCCTGCGCAGCCAACTCGAGAAGCGCTCGAAAGAAAGCAGTCCTCATTCCACCACCCGCAACTCCGCAAGGGCGCAACGCAGCTCCTCTTCATTCGGTGATCGGTAATGCCAGAGGAGCTTATTCTCCATAAAGCTGACTCCTTTGCCTTTCACCGTGTGACCAATAATACAGCTCGGTTGCCCTATTTGGAACGGGAGGCCATCGAGCGTATTCGCGATCTGGTCCAAGTCATGTCCGTCTATTTCCCGTACTGCCCAGCCGAAAGCCTCCCACTTGGCGGCCAGTGGATCCAGGTTCAGGACGTCGTGCACGGCACCGAGACTCTGGATCTTGTTGTAGTCCACAATCGCAACGAGATTGTCCAGCTTGTGGTGGGGCGCAAATAAGATGGCTTCCCAGGTAGAGCCCTCGTCGCACTCTCCATCGCTTAAGAGCACAAAGACGCGATAGGGGCGACCATCGCGCTTGCCCGCCAAGGCCATACCGCAGGCGAGCGGAAGCCCGTGACCGAGGGACCCTGTGGATGCGTCAACGCCGGGCACGTCCGTGTGGGTGATATGGCCTGCAAGTCGGCCTCCGTCTACATAAAACGACTTGTGGAGCCACTCAACCGAGAAGAATCCACGCTCCGCTAGCGCGGCATAGACGGCAGCTGCGCTGTGCCCTTTGCTGAGCACGAAACGGTCGCGCTCCGGCCACTCGGGGCGTGCCGGGTCTACGCGCAGCGCCTTGCCGTACAGCACCGCCAGGAAATCGGCGGCAGACAGGCATGAGCCGATGTGGGAGGCTTTCGCGGCATGTGTCATCCGTAGCGCGTTCGCCCGGATCCGCACAGCTAGGTCCCGGCAAGATCGTCCGGCCATCGACCTTCCTACTCCATGATAGCGTAGCCGATATAGGGGTCGAAGTCGCAGCGCTTAATGTGCAGGGAGTTGATCCCAACGGTCTCGAGCAGCGCCAGCGTCTCGCCCGGCCACATCGGGTTGTCAAGCTCGTCGAACGCGATTACCGCCCCCTTCGGCATCCGCGGCAGAAATGTCTCGATGGCAATTCGCGTCGGGTCATACAGGTCGAAGTCCAGGAAAAGCAAACTTACCACGAGGTGCGAGTGTTGCTTAACGAACTCCGGGATGGTCTTGCTGGCGTCACCGCGGATCAACTCGACTTTCCCGACGTGCCCGAGATAACGGTTCTCGTCATAGATCCGGATGAGGCGAAGCAACTCGTCGTACGAGTCTGCTGCCAGCTCCCGCCGGGTCGGAATCCGCGTGCCCCGGTCCCTGTCACTGATCCTCGGGAATCCCGCGAATGAGTCGAAACCGTAGATGCGGCGGGTCAGGTTGGTGGGCTCCAAGATCGCGCTGAAGTTGGCCCATGCCATCAGCCCGAACCCGTGGTAGACTCCGCACTCGATAATCGACCCCTTCACGGGAAGTACCTTTTTGAAGATCTCGTACCGCGCCAACAGCCGCGTCATGTCCTGTCGGCGTACGTATTTCGAGAAGTTGCTCAGCCTCGTGGCAAGCGGTTCCCGCGACGACTCGAATACCTGCGCGTATTTTCGGACCGCGTCCCATTCGGCCTTCGTCCGAAGCGTTCCCTCAGGCTTCAGCCGCTTGGTCACCGCAGAACTCCCCCATCTGGCAGGCTGCCGGCAGTCGCTTCCCCTGGTCCACGCCCCTTCTCCCGCACGCATAATTCGTAGAGCCGCTCGTATTTCTCCACACTCCGCGCCATCGAGAGGTGTGTCTCCACATACGCTTTGGCCGCGAGCGTCTTTCCGCGTGCCTCGTCCGGGTGTGTGAGGACGTGCTCGATCTTTTCCTCGAGGTCCTGGCGATTATCGAATTCGACCACGTACCCGGCATCCATCCGCCGGACATCTTCGCCCGCACCCGAGTTGTCGCTTACGATGATGGGCGTCCCACACAGGACCGCCTCAATGGGGGCCCAGGCGCCCTGCTCGTACCGAGAGGTCTGCACGACGACGTCCGCATCAACCAGGGCAGAGAGCTTCTCACGCCCGGCCAGAAATCCAGTGAACATGACCCGCTCCCGAATCCCCAGCCGGTCAATGAGCGCCTCGATGTTGGACCGGTACCCATCATCCGGACCCACGATAATCAGACGAACGTCGGACCGTCGTTGGGCGAGCTGGGCAAAGGACTCCGTCAGAATGTCAATCCCCTTGATCCAATGGATCCGGCCGAGGAACATCACAATACGACGGGAGTCCTCGATCCCGAAGCGCTGACGGAATAAACCTGCAGGCGGGAGGTCGGCGAACTCCTCGATAGGAAAGGGTGGCGCAATCCGCACCACCTTGTCCGGCGCGACGCCACGTTCGAGGTACTCCCGGACGCCCATGTCCGTTTCTCCGATGCAGCGCGTGGCCTCACGCAGCAGCCGCTCACCGAACAAATGATCGAAGGCCGCCTTCACGTGACGTTTGCGCGCGAAACGCCCCAGCGAACCGTGCGAATCCATGACGTACGGAACTCCGAATTTCCTCGCGAAGTGGTGCAGCACGATGTTCTGGAAGCTTCGGTAAAGATGCAAGTGGATCACGTCAAAGTGGGGCAGCTCGCGTCGTGCCGCCGGGATGAGACCCGGCATGAGGTAAAACCCGAAATTCATCCAACTTCGGAAGGCGCGAACCCGCACTCCATTCAGCGACCGGACATAGCTTGGGTCAAGGCGATAGTCACCAGTGTAGATCGTAACCTCATGTCCCCGAGATGCCTGAGCCCGCGTGAGCTTGTAAAGAAAGTCGGTAGTCCCACCGCCCGTGCTCACCGAGAAGAAGAGGAAGGCATGCAGTATCTTCATGCCGGGTCGCCGCCATTCTGATGGGGCTGGTAGTCCGGGACGATGTGCCGGAGCCGGCTTCGGACACCCTCTCCGTCACACCGGCTGGCACACTCGACAAGCCCTTCCAC
>Ga0210377_10003831_pt1 | contig 12809 bp, 12 predicted proteins | sample PLM4_65_b1redo_FD_155480 | JGI IMG/M metagenome (GOLD analysis project Ga0210377, IMG submission 155480) | Groundwater sediment microbial communities from an aquifer in East River, Colorado, USA - PLM4_65_b1 redo | ecosystem: Environmental > Terrestrial > Soil > Riparian zone | place: USA: East... | reverse complement strand
TAGACTAGAACCAATCCAATCGAAAAGGAGTCCAGCAAATGCCCCGAGTCGGCATGAATCCCGGGCGTGGAAAGAAATCCGAATATAAACCTGCGCGTGTCACACTGGCGGTGTTGACGTATCTGCCCGAACAGGCGGGGTACTTCGAACACCGTCTTGAGACCACGCGCCTGTGCATCGAAAGTTTGGTGGCAAATACACCCAGGCCGTATGACCTGATGGTGTTCGATAACGGGAGTTGTAAGGAACTCATTGATCTTCTATGTGCGATGCGCGACGCGGGCAAGATCCATTATCTTTTTTTGTCGAACCGCAATATTGGAAAGATCGGCGCGTTGCAATTCATCTTCAACTCCGCTCCGGGTGAGATCGTGGCATATACCGATGACGATGTGTTCTTTTTGCCTGGCTGGCTCGACGCGCACCTCAAGATCATCGAGACTTATCCAAGCGTGGGGCAGGTGACGGGCTTTTACATCCGCCCGCACATGAGTTATGGCAACACGTCTGCGCTGGCGTTCGCCGAAAAACCCGATGTGAAAGTGGAGCGTGGACTCATCATCCCGAAGGAGTGGGAACAGCATTACATCGACAACATGGGTCGCACGTGGGAAAAGTACAACGAAGAGATCAAGGGTCTCGAAGATGTTGCCCTCACATATAAAGGTGTGGAGGCACTGGTCTCCGCAGGCCATCATCAATTCGTCGTGAAGCGGGACATCATGCTGGAAGCATTGCCCAAGGAGTGGACCGGCGTGCTGATGGGCAAAATGCGCGACCTGGATTCGGAAGTGGACCGAATGGGATACTCGCGTCTGACCACACGTCAGCCTGTCACCCGTTTAATCGGCAATATCGTTTCCCCCGAGATGGCAGCGGAAGCACGCTCCTATGGCATTGACACCTCAGCCAAAAAACAACGCGAAACAGCCGGATTCATGAAGCGCATCTATCGTTTGTCGGTTGTTCAAGCGCTGGCGCGGCGTGTTTACAATTTTATGTTCAGGATTATTAATTCGTAACGGTGTTTGAGTAGACGGCAGTGTTTTTCTGCCGTCGTACACTTGCACCTGCATGATTTGCTTAGCAAATCATGCAGGTGTCGAAACCACCTCATGACATGCTTATTTGTCATTGCTGGTCTCGATATGCCCTTCGCAAAGAACGCTCAGGGCTACTCGACCAGCGGATGTTTTTGGAATAGATTATGACCGGAAAACGAAACATGTTCCTCTTCTACTTCTCCATCACCCTCGCGATCTGTTCGAGCGCACTCTATCACTTTAGCGCCAAGAGCACACCGTCGAATATCAACTTCCCGATCTCCCTGGTCGTGACCTATGCCGTCGCGCTTGGGATCACCCTCCTGACCGTATTAATCTTCCCCACAAAAATTGGTGTGACGGCTGAACTGAAACAATTGAATTGGGCGAGCATCCTGCTGGCAATCGCCATTGTGGGGATCGAATTCGGCTTCCTGCTCACCTATCGCTCCGGCTGGAATCTGGGAATCGCCGCGGTGCTGGTCAATGTGGTGGCGTCGCTGATCCTGGTTCCCGTGGCGATATTTGTTTTCAAGGATAAAATCTCGTGGGTGAATATTTTGGGAATATTTGTCTGGCTGGATTAGTGATGTTGAATTGGAAGAGATAGCAAGGAGTAAAGCTGATGAGAAATTCATCTTCAAAGTCAATCGGATTAATTTTTTCTCATTGCGGCATTGTTTTTATCTGCGTGTACATCCGAAGAAAAAACGCTTGAACAACTGAGTCAGAGTTACATACAAAATCGAGACTACGAAAGCCTTGTTGCTCTAATGCCGTATTTGAATTACACAATTACACGGTCTGATGTGGAAAGATTATTGGGCGAAGGAATGCTATGCCCTGTACCTGGCTCCTGCACTTATTTTTCAAACAAGACAGTTGTTGTTGCATGTCCAAATGGAGTAAAGCTGGAAGACAATCTTTGTCAAAGATTTCCCCTTGCCTTAATTGTCAGATATGATTTGGTAGATGAAAATTCAGTATCGCCTCAAGATATCCTTTCGGAATTTAGTCTAGCTCCAGTTGGTGAATAAGTCGATGATTTATGGAGACTGAACAATAATGCTTTCTCGTATTCGTTCCGCCGCCCGCATCCTGTTCAAGGGCGAAACCAAAAAGAATAAACGGAATCCCATCCCTGCCATCACCGCCGAAGAAGTGGCGGAGATCAAGCAGTTCTTCCCGCGCGAGAAGTTCTTCATCTTCGGTCACGCCCGTTCGGGGACGACCCTCCTCATGCGCCTTGTCCGTTTGCACCCTGAAGTGCATTGCAATTACCAGGCGCATTTCTTCACGCGTGAGCAGTCACTGAAATCCATTGTGGATACACCGGAGATTGAAAGGTGGTTAACACGCAGAGCCAACCGTTGGAACCGAGGGCGGGACCTGTCGCCCGTCATCCTGCGCGCCGCGGCGGATATTATCCTGGAGCGTGATGCTGCTCGCGAAGGAAAAGTCATTGTCGGGGATAAGAGTCCTTCGAGCGTGATCCACGGTCAGGCTGTGCGCGATATGCACGCGGTCTATCCCGATGCGAAACTGGTGTACATTGTCCGTGATGGGCGCGACGTATTGATTTCAGACAGATTCCGAAACTTTGTGGAAGACTCCAAATTCCTCTCGATGGAAGATAAACAGATCATCGAGGCTTTGCGGAAGGATCAAAGTCAATTCACGGATGGCCGTCGATCGATCTTTACCGAGACGTTCATCCGGCGCGTTTCCAAAGGCTGGGTGACCAATCTGCAGGAGATCGAAGACGAGGGGCGGAGGCTCTTCGATGAAAAATATTTCAGCCTGCGTTATGAAGACCTGCTGAAAGATCCGTTCAAGGAAATGACGCGTCTATGGAAATTCCTGGGCGTAAAGAAGATAAACAAGTCGCTCGACGAACTTGTGATGGTTGAGATGGCATCCAACCCCGATGAGGAGTGGCAGGCACAGCGCGATGATTCGATTGCGTCCTTTCTGCCGAAAGGGCAGGCTGGGAATTGGCAGAGACTGTTTACCACGAGGGACAAAACCGTTTTCAAGGAAATTGCAGGTGAGATACTAATAAATTGGAAGTACGAAAAGGATTTGAATTGGTGAACTATGTCTGATTTTGTTGTCCGTCATTACAACCCCTTATTGGATTTATCCACTCTTTCGAACATGTTGACAGAGACAGAATCCATTGACCGCGATGGCGAGGATACCTCTGAAGAATATTTGCGAGCTTCATTGGCATGGCCAAATTACCGCCCCAATCAAGATGTATGGGTCACAGAGTCAGAAGGAAAGTTGGTTGGGTATGGTGTCGCGTTTGAACGGCCTTCCCGGCAATGCACTATTTATGTTGTTGTCCATCCATCACAGAGACGGAAAGGATTAGGGAGTCAATTGCTTGAATTGGCTCTGAACCGCGCTCGCGAAGTTGGCTCAAAAAACATTCTTGTTTACGCCAATGAACATAATAGCGCCTCAAACCTGTTTTTGTCCCACCACAAGTTTCAGCAAGTGGGTTCTTCAGGGTCGATGAAATTAAACGCTGAAGTGGAAAATCACCCTGTAGAATTTCCAGAAGGTTTTCGTCTCAAAAGATATTCAGAAGTGAATGATCCGCTCATCCTACTCAAAGCTCTCAATGAGTGTTATCTGGGAATGTGGGGACACGGGCATAATGACAATCCGACAGAAGAAGAGCTTAAGTCCCCTCGATTTCTAAAATATTATGAAGCAGAGAATATTCTCCTGCTTTTTGATGAGAAGGATTCGATCCTTGGAATTTGTTCGCTAAAATCTCAAGGGAAACGGGAAGGGAGTGGAGAGTTAAGCGATCTGCTCGACGGTCCCGGTATAATTCAGCAATATCGCGAACAAGGTTACCAGCGCCAAATGGTCCTGGCGGGGATTGGACATCTGCGCAAAAAGGGAATAAATGCCATCACTCTGGAATTCTATGGTGATAACGAAAACGCCCTGGGTATTTATCGTGCCCTTGGCTTCGAAATGGTAAATCTATTTATTGCATATCACAAGGAATTGGAATGAAGTTTCTGATTGCGGGTCTCGGCTCCATTGGCCGGCGGCACTTTCGTAATCTGCTTGCATTGGGTGAAAAGGATATTGTTCTGCTCCGTTCCCATCGCGCCACCCTGCCCGACGATGAACTTGCGGGGTATCCCATTGAGACCGATCTGCACGAAGCGTTGAAAAAGCATAAGCCTGATGCGGTCATTGTTGCGAATCCGACCTCATTGCATCTCGATGTTGCCATCGCCGCCGCGGAAGCGGGATGTGCCATCCTGCTTGAGAAGCCAGTTTCCAATTCGCTCAATCGCGTCGATGAGCTGCAAAAAGCCGCGCAAAAAGGCGGGAGCAAAATTTTGGTTGGTTTCCAATTCCGCTATCACCCCACATTGAACAAAGCGCGTGAAATGATTCAATCGAATGCAATTGGCAAAGTCTTAACTGTCCACGCGCACTGGGGTGAGTATCTTCCACAGTGGCATCCGTGGGAGGATTATCGTCTGAGCTAGGCGGCTCGCAAGGATCTAGGCGGTGGTGTCATTGTCACGCTCACACATCCGCTCGATTATTTGCGTTTCATGCTGGGCGATGTCGAATCCCTGTGGTCGTTCAATGGACATATCTCTTCGCTTCAACTCGATGTTGAAGATGTTGCAGAAATCGGGTTGAAATTCAAGAACGGGGCAGTGGGTGGTGTGCATCTGAATTACTTCCAACGTCCACCCGTTCACAGACTCGAAATCGTTGGCACAAACGGGACTCTTCGATGGGACAACGCGGATGGGATTCTGCACTTTCATCGAATGCCTTCCCTCCTCCCGAAGGCTTTGAGCGGAACCACCTCTTCGTGGCACAAACGCGTCATTTCATTGAAACAATTCGCGGGGGGGCTGAACCGGTCTGTACGCTGGAGGATGGTATCCAGGCATTGCATCTCGCCCTGGCCGCACGGCGGTCCGATGGGACAATTATCCAATTCCCATAGTTGAAAAGTAGCCCAAATATTTACTGCTATAATAGCCCTGCCTTTGGGCTGGAGTCAGGTGATATTTTGATCCGGTTCAGGCAAAAGTGACGACAGGAGTCGCAGGCACGATGACGAATCAGAAAGTTCTACTTCATGTAGGCTATCATAAGACGGGTACGACCTGGTTACAGAAGTTTTTGTTCAATAATGGCGATTATGGATTTGTTTCACCGATGTCCATTAAGGACATGATGGATTTTATTGCTCTTCCCAATCCCCTTGATTTTTCTGTGGAGACCTGCCGAGCGGAAATTGACCAGCGACTGAATCAAATTGGGTCAAAGGATTCGATCCCAGTCTTTTCCACCGAGCGTTTCTCGGGGCATCCCCATTCTGGCGGATATGACAGCAAGGAGATCGCAGACAGGTTAAAGATCCTGTTCCCGAACGCGCGGGTGTTGATCTGTATCCGTGAACAGAAGAAGGTGATTCTGTCCTGCTACAATCAATATATCAAAAAGGGCGGAGCCATTTCCGTTGGCGCCTATCTGCATGTGCTTGACCGGACAAGAGTCCCCTTGTTTGACTTTCAGCATTTCATGTATCACAGGCTCATACGCTACTATCATACGATCTTTGGAAAGGATAAAGTCCTTGTATTGCCTTATGAGCTTTTCATGCGGGATCCCAATGATTATGTTTCGAAGATCATCCAGTTTGCCACGGGGGGACCGCTGCATGGCTCTTTGGATAATCTGCCGATACAAAGGATGGCGAACAGCTCCATCTCTGGGTATGAACTTGCGATGAGGCGGTTTCTGAATTTCACGATCGGGACAAGGAACTCCATCAACCAGTTTAGCATCCGCCCATTAAGCAAAAAGTACAACGATTTCTTTTTTGGCATTGTGCAGAAAACGAATCCCATTATTCCCGCATTCGTAAATAAATCCATCAGCCGCAGGATCGAAAACAGAATTTCCGAGATGATCGGCACCCGCTATTGCGAAAGCAATCGCATGACATCCGAGCTAATTGGCATGGACCTGTCAAAGTTTGGTTATAAGATATAACCTGCTTCCCCCCGCGCACCCTTAATTGTATTCATGAAAATTCTATACGTCGCCACACAAGATAATCCGCTGGACCTGAATGCCGGCAGCGGATCTGACTATCAGATATATCATTCCCTCCTCCACAATGGCGCGGAGATGAAACTTGTCGGTCCCTTCAAGGATAACCCTTCCATCCTTGAAAGAACTTATCGCAAGGTTCACAGGTTATTCTCCAAAAAGCGTTACGCCAAATATTCCGTGACGTATCTGGGACAAATAGCCCGGGCTGTCGATCAGGCGGCTCTTTCCCATAACCCTGATGTTATTTTTACGATCAATACAGTTGCAATGGCGTATTGCCAGTCCCAATTTCCGCTTGTCTGCCGTCTGGATACGACTCTCAAGGGCCACCACGCTCAATGGCCCATTTTTTCTGAATTCGAATATCGCCGCATGCTGGCCTGGGAGAAAAAATCCGTCCGCAGGGCAAGCCTGGTCATTACCTATAGCGAATGGTCTGCCGGAATTTTGCAGGATTATTATCAAGTCCCGCGGGAAAGGATTCTGGTCATACCCGACCCGGCATCCCTGCCTCCTCAGGTTGTGCCGCAAAAGGTGGATTCTCGTTCGAATGAGATGAGTCCCCTGCATCTTCTGCTTGTAGGGAGGGACTATGACCGCAAGGGGATCGATATTGCCATCCGCATCGTTGAGTTGTTGAATGAATCTGGTGTTCCCACCGAATTGCGCATCGTTGGGCTGAAAAAGGAAGATACTTCCTTTGTTCGATATATGGGTTTGTTCAATAAGACAATCGTGAGTCAATTGGAGGCATATGCTGAACAATACAAGTGGGCTCATTTCCTGCTCCATCCCTCACGCTTTGATCCGGGTGGGATCGTTGCCAGCGAAGCCGCAGCTTTCGGTGTCCCTGCCATTACCAACGCATCGGGCGGCATGGCGACCACGGTAAAGCACAACGTTTCCGGTTTTGTCCTTCCCAAAGATAGCCCGGCGGAGGACTATGTAATCGCCATAAAGAAATGTCTTAATGATCCTGCTGGTTATATTGAACTGCGCAGGAGGACACGACAAAGATATGACGAAGAGTTGAACTGGGACGTATCCGGAAGGAAATTATTTCAGGCAATTCAAGAGATCGTGGAGGCGAGATGAGTTCCATTATTCAGGGTGCGCGCAGGATATGTCAGCGGAGCCGCTCCTAGCGCCGTCCTCGGCGCAAGACATACCCGGCAACCGCCGCCGGGGACGGCGGCTCGAGCACATGCTATTGAGTCGCGATGACGGGGCTTCGGGCACGTACGTTATAATGATTTCAATCCCTGCATAATTTGGTTATCAGGGATGTTTTGAAAGGACGACCATGCAAAAAACCTTCAACCGCATTAGGAAAGCGGTGTTTTTTTGGGATAAACCGGAGATCTACATCATCTCATATCCAAAAACAGGCCGGACGTGGTTGAGGGTGTTGATCGGGAAAAGCCTCAGCCTGATGAATGATCTTCCGGAAAAGAGGATCCTGAATACCGAATATATTTCGGCCGCATCCAATCTGCCTCGAACCGCTGTAACCCACGATGGCTCGGAGATGCGCGTCAGGCGGTCCTATGAGGAATTGAACCCGGACAAAAGCCAATACAAAAATAAAAAAGTGATCCTGATGAGCCGCGATGTGAAAGACACGCTTGTATCCGCTTATTTTCATGCCACGAAGAGGATCAAGGTCTTCGACGGTTCGATCTCTGAATTCATCAGGAGCGAGCACTATGGTGCGAGGAAGATCCTGACGTTTTACAGGCAATGGCATGAAGCCCGGAACATTCCTAAAGGTTTTCATTTCCTGCGCTACGAAGATTTGCACAGGAGCCCGGAAACGACATTGACAAATGTCTTATCGTTCCTGGGGGTTAAGGAAACTCCTCCCGATATTATTAAATCCGCCATTGATTTTGCATCATTCGACAACCTGAAAAAAGCCGAAGCGGAACACAAATTTGCCTCAGGTATCCTGACCGCAACGGATGGAAGCGATCCCCAAAGCTACAAGGTCCGTGAAGGAAAGATCGGGAAGTACTCCAAATATCTAAATCAGGAGGACGTTAAGTATGTTGACGATATGGCAAACCTTCTCGGTTGTGAGTTTACGATGTCAGCGGATTCGGGGCTCTGAAGTTTATTTCATCATGACAGGCAGGGGATTCCCATGGAAGGTGAGCTCTCCTTATGGAATTATTAATTTATTCCTTCCAAAATTCAGTCGATGAATTTTGGAGTATAATAACGCTTATGTTTGAAATCCCGCAGTGTGGCATGGTGAGTGCATAAAAGGTTATGACCTAATTCCCTGCTGTGCCCCTGCAAAAAAATATTTATGGAGTAACAATGTCGAAAGCCAAACTTATCACCCCATACGGGGGAAAACTGGTGAACCTTGTTGTGGAAGGCAGTGAACGCGAAGAACTTCTCGCTCGCGCGTCCAAATTGTCGTCCATCAAGATCACCATGCGTAATCTTTGTGACCTTGAACTGCTCGCCACAGGCGGTTTCTCGCCTTTAACGACCTTTATGGGAAAAGCCGATTACGAGCGCGTCCTGCACGAAATGCGCCTCGCAGATGGGACTCTTTTTCCGCTTCCCATCACGCTGACAGTTGACCCCAAGGAACTGCCGACCGTTGGCGATGACATCGTCCTGCGAAACGCGAACAACGATGTGATCGCCATTATGAACCTCGACGAGGTCTATCATTGGGATCTTGAGACCGAAGCCGCGCTGGCTTATGGTTCCACAGACTCAAAGCACCCGATGATCTCGGAGATGGCGCGTTGGAACAAGGTGTGTATCAGCGGTCCGATCAAAGTTTTGAATATGCCTAAATATCACGATTTTGTGGAACTGCGCCGTACCCCTGCGGAAGTGCGCACGATGCTGGAGGAGATGGGACACGATAATGTTGTCGCGTTCCAGACGCGCAATCCTTTGCATCGCATCCATGAGGAACTTACCAAACGTGCCGCCGCGGAAGTGAAAGGCTCGCTCATTATTCATCCGGTGGTTGGTATGACAAAGCCAGGCGATGTGGATCACTATACACGCGTCCGCATTTACAAGGCGTTGGTCGAGAATTACTACGACAAGAATAGCACCACACTCAGCCTGCTCCCGCTTGCCATGCGCATGGCTGGACCCAAGGAAGCCTTGCTTCATGCCATCATCCGCCGCAACCACGGCGCGAATCACTTCATCGTCGGACGCGATCACGCGGGACCCGGCAAGGATTCCACGGGCAAGCCGTTCTACGGTCCGTATGATGCGCAGGAAATGATGAAGCAATACGAAGCCGAACTGGGCGTCAGGATGATTCCGTTCGAGGAACTTGTCTATCTTCCCGACGAAGGCCGCTACGTGGAAGGCAAGGATGTCCCCGCCGGTGCGAAGACCCTCAACATCTCTGGCACACAGGTGCGCGATGATTATCTCGCCAAGGGCAAGTCGCTCCCCGAATGGTTCACCCGCCCCGAGACCGCCGAGATCCTGCGCGAGATGCACCCCCCGCGCCACAAGCGGGGATTCTGCATCTGGTTCACAGGTCTGAGCGGTTCCGGAAAGAGCGCCACAACCCAGGTGCTCACTTCTCTTCTGCTCGAACGCGGACGTGAAGTTGCCATCCTCGATGGTGATGTTGTCCGCACGCACCTCTCCAAGGGCCTCGGCTTCAGCAAGGAGGACCGCGACACCAATATCATGCGCATTGGCTTCGTGGCTGGCGAGATTGTGCATGCCAGCGGCGCAGTGATTTGTGCGGCGATCAGTCCATACCGTTCCGCGCGCGAAGAAGCCCGCAAGATGGTGGGCGAGAATTTCATTGAAATCTTTATGGATACACCGGTGGAAGTCTGTGAAGAGCGCGATGTGAAAGGTTTGTACGCCAGGGCGCGCCAGGCGATGAACGACGGCAAACCGATGGGCTTCACAGGTGTGGATGATCCGTATGAACCGCCCATCGAGCCTGAGATCGCACTCAAAGGTTATGGGGCAACTCCCGAAGAGAACGCTTATGTCATTGTCAGGTATCTCGAAGACCAGGGATACCTGAACGGTAGATAATCAAGAGGATGAATATGTAGTAGGGGCGGGAACACCCCGCCCCTATTGCTATCCGTTTTATGAACAATCGCGCAACACAACGTATCGCTTCATTTCTAAGCCTGTTCCTGATCTCCGTGATCGGGACTCTCCTCATCCTCAAAGCGACTCCCGAGGGGCTCGGGCTTTCAGACGATTCCATCGCATACATTGCATGTGCGCGCAGTATGCTGGCGGGAGATGGCTATCGCGAAGCCTGGCTGGCAAGCAATGGCCCCGTTACGCACTTTCCTCCCGGTTTTTCATCTGTTTTAGCGTTCTTCGGTTTATTTGGGCTGGACCCATTACGCGGCACACGTTTTGTCAATGCGTTGCTGTTTGGTTTGAACGCGGGTCTGCTTGGCATCCTTGCCTGGCGAATGACTCCCTCATTGATTGCGGGACTTGTTCTTGCCGCGCTTTTCGTGGGGAGCGGTGAGATGTTGCAGGTGCACGCGGTCGCGATGAGCGAGCCGCTGTTCATTTTCCTCGCGCTGTTGTCATTTTGGATGTTCGACTTGTATTTCGAATTCCCGCCATCCTCCGTTGGGAGAGGCATCGCGGGCGAATGGTGGTGGCTGGCTGCTTGCGCGTCGTTCGCAGGCATGGCATACCTCACGCGCTATGCAGGTCTTGCGCTTGTTGCGGCATTTATCGTTGCGATCTGTGTACTGCGCACCAGCTGGCGCAAGCGGTTTACAAGCATTGGAATTTTCCTCGCGGGTTTTCTTCCCTGGGCGCTGGGATGGGCTGTCCGTAACCGAATCGTCGCAGAGAATACCACCAACCGCACATTGGCATGGCATCCGATCACTGCTGAAAATGTGAAGATTGGTCTGCGCGTATTCTCCGAATTCTTCATCCCTGTTGAGGCGTGGCGCAGGGCAATATCCAAACAAACAGGCATTCTCGAAGGGATGATCGTCATTGTCCTGGGCGCTGTGCTGGTCTGGATCCTTCTCAAGGCATGGAAATATATATCGAAGCCGCGCCAGGTATCCGATTTGAAAAGAGGCGGACAAGTGTCGCGTGAGGTCATCTCGTTTACGGCCGGACTGTTCATCTTTGCATATCTTGCATCCATTGTATCGTCCATGACCCTGTTCGATGCAGCCACAAAATTCAAGCTCCGCATCCTTTCGCCTGTCTTCGTTTGTTTGTTCATCCTGCTCGCGTATCTTGGTGTGTGGCTATGGAACAAACGCCGCGAAGTTGTGATCGTGATGACCATTCTCATTCTTGGTTTTTCATTTTACAAACAATCCATCACCCTTGCTCGATGGTCGAAGAGCGGTCTGGGATATGCTTCCTTCCAATGGTACGATTCAAAGGCGATGGCTTTTCTGCGCGACCTGCCGGAGGGTATGATCATCTACACCAACGAGCCGGGCGCGGTTTATCTTTACACTGGGCGCGGCAGTTATGTTTTGCCCGATCGTTACGATTCCGCAACCGCGCAACCACGCGCAGGTTTCACTGGCGGTGTGACGCGCATGCAATCTGAGATCAATGAAGGCAGGGCGGTGCTTGCACTTTTTGCTGGTGGTGATAATGCCCCGGAGGATGCGCCGATCTTAAGCGAAGGTTTGTATCTCGCGCACAGATCATCGGGTGACTCGATCTATACCGCGAATCCGTAGCGCAAGATGCCATCTTGCGCTACAAAGGTGAATATGAAGATACAGGATAAATTTGATTTAACCGGGCGCGTTGCCATCGTGACAGGTGGAGTGGGATTGCTCGGCGCGGAATTTTGCAGGACTCTCGCTGAAGCAGGCGCGGCCGTTGCAGTGGTGGACTTGAACGCCTCAGCTTCGGAGGAGACTGCTGATGCGCTCACGAAAAGCGGTTACCAAGCCCTGGCAGTTCCCACCGATATCACCAGACCTGATTCCGTGAACGCGATGGTGGAAAAGGTGGTATCCACGTTTGGGCGGATCGATGTGCTCGTGAATAGTGCGGCGCTCGACCCGAAGTTCGACCCCGACGCGATGAAGAAGGGAATCACACCCGGCGCGTTCGAGGATTATCCGCTCGATCAATGGAATGCGGCGTTGAACGTGAATCTGACAGGGATGTTTTTGGTCACGCAGGCATGCGTCAAGCCGATGATCGAACAGGGGAAAAAAGGCAGCATCATCAACATCTGCTCGACCTATGGATTGAACGGTCCCGACCAGCGTATTTACATCAAGGATGGTCAGCGCGTCGCGTTCAAGCCCGTCTATTACACGGTGACCAAAGCGGGCGTGATGGGTTTTACCAAATATCTTTCCGCTTATTATGCCGGCACCGAAATTCGCGTGAACGCGTTGACTCCCGGCGGCGTTTTTAACAATCACGATGATTATTTCGTGAAGAACTATTCTGCCAAAACCATTTTGGGCCGCATGGCGCGCAAGGATGAAATGAACGGGGCGTTGTTGTTCCTGGCTTCCGATGCGTCGTCTTATATGACGGGCAACAATGTGGTTGTGGACGGCGGCTGGACGGCGTGGTGATCGGGTAAAAGGCGTTTATGCGGCAGAAATTTTCCGGGAAGCACTTCGAGATCCTGCTGATCGTTTTATGTGTTGCTCTTCA
>Ga0210377_10003830_pt1 | contig 12811 bp, 10 predicted proteins | sample PLM4_65_b1redo_FD_155480 | JGI IMG/M metagenome (GOLD analysis project Ga0210377, IMG submission 155480) | Groundwater sediment microbial communities from an aquifer in East River, Colorado, USA - PLM4_65_b1 redo | ecosystem: Environmental > Terrestrial > Soil > Riparian zone | place: USA: East... | reverse complement strand
ACCGTGACCTACGACTTCGCCCGGCAGATGGAGGGGGCGAAGGAGGTGCGCTGCAGCGAGTTCGGCGACGCGGTGATCGCGGCCATGGGCGGCAGGTAACGGGCCCGCCCCCGTCCGGCGTCAGGCGGACGCCGCCCCCATGCCCCGGATGGCCGCCTCCAGCGTGCTCCCGGCCCGCTGGTCGTGGAACTCCTTCAGCACTTCCCGCACGTGGGGATGCGCGGCGGCGATGGAGTCCAGGCTGGGCTTGTCCAGCTCCAGCAGCTCGCAGCGGCTCGCTGCGGTGATGGTGGCGGTCCGCGGCTTCCCCGTCAGGATCGAGATCTCGCCGAAGAAGTCCCCCTCCATCAGCTCGCGCACCTGGAGGTTCCGGCCGCCCGGGGTCTTCACGAACGCCCGCGCCATCCCCGCCGCGAGGACGAAGAGGCTGTCGCCCGGCTGCCCCTCGGTCACGATGATCATCCCCGGGGCGAACGCCAGCAGGCGCAGGCCCCGGATCACGGCCACCAGCTCCTCGTTGGAGAAGCCCCGGAAAAGCGGCGTCTGGACCGGGGCCGCGTTGGGGCTCAGTTCCGCCGCGGAGACCGACTCGGGGGCCGTGCCCACCGGGGGCGGCGAGAAGACGTCCTCGATCAGGGCGGCCAGCTCGTTGCGCCCCCCGTCCGGCGAGAGGTCGAACTCGTCCTCCGCGGCAGTGGTGTCCGCCGGCGGCTCGATGCCGACGTCCTCGGCCCCGAGCTCCTCCATCCCGAGCTCGGGCAGCGGCGGGCCCGGGGCCGCCTGGCGCCTCATCGACCAGGGGTCGGGCGCCGGCCGGCTCTCTTGCCTGATCATGTAGGCCAGCTTCTCCTCGATCTCGGCGCTCCCCGGCAGCAGGGACTGGATCCGCTTCAGGACCGCGATGGACTGGGCCGCGAAGCCGGCGAGGGCGAGGTCGTCGGCCAGGCCGTTCAGGATCTCCACGGCCTCCTTGTTCCTCCCCGCCAGCACGAGGACGTCCACCAGCTTGAGGCGCAGGCGCCGGTCCTTCTTCCGCTTCAGCAGCCCGGCCCGGATCAGGGCGATCGCCTTCCCGTAGTTCCTGCGGGCGACGAGGTCGTCGAGGCTCGCCTCTTTGGTGCGGGAAAACCACTCCAGGACCATTCTTCCTCACTTCCCGGGGGAGACGAGAGGCAGGGTAGGGCTCCGGCTTTGCCCTGTCAAGGAAACCGTGCCACCATGCGGTCCACGCGCCGATGACAGCACCGAAGCGGGTGGTCGTCGTGGACGACGACCCGACCCTCCGTCAGCTCATCGAGCGGGCCCTCGCGGCCCCGGAGTTCGAGGTCCACTCCTTCGGCGACCCCCGCGACGCCCTGATGAAGCTCCACGACATCTCCCCCGACCTCATCGTCTGCGACCTGATGATGCCCGAGACCGACGGGAGGACGTTCTTCCGCGTCGTGAAGCGCTCGGAGCAGCTCCGCCACGTGCCCTTCATCTTCCTCTCGGCCGTCCACGCGGCCGACGAGATCGTCAAGACCCTGGAGGAGGGCGCCGACGACTTCCTGAACAAGCCCTTCGAGGTGCGCCGGCTGGTGGCGAAGATCCGGGCCACGCTGCGGATGTCGGAGCGCCTGCAGGGGGTGGAGCGGCGCCAGGACCGGCTCACCGGGTCGATCGGGCCGTCGGGGGTGGTCGAGCTGCTGCGCTTCTGCGAGGAGCGCAAGCTCACGGGACGACTGACCCTGAAGTCCGGTGGCTCGCTGCGCTGGGCCGACTTCCGCGGCGGGGAGCTGTCGGAGACGGGCGGTCCCGCCGGCGACTTCGACGACGCCCTCGACGCCCTGCTCGCCACCCGGGAAGGCAGCTACGTCATCGAGCAGAAGGCCCTCGACCCCAGCGAGCTCACGCTGGCGCCGGACCGACCCGCCCAGACGGAGAGCGCCGCCCCTGCCGGCGACGGGCCGCCCGCCATCCCGGGCGGGCATCTGTCCTCGGTCGACGTCCCCGGCGGGGCGGTGCAGGTCCAGACCGAGGGCGAGAACCGCCCCGGCTTCACCGTCACCACCGTCGTGGCCCGCGAGGGGCAGGTGCTGCGGAAGATCGAGAGCTCCTGGACCCATCCCCTGCAGCGGCGGGAGGACGTGGACGCGGCCCGGGTGCAGATCGCCCGCCAGCACGACCGGGTGGTCGCGACCCTCAAGGGCCTCGGCGGCGTGGACGCGGCGATCCTCGCGTGGGCCTGCTCCTTCGTCGTCGAGCAGGTCCGGAACCTGCTCGGGTCGGTGATGACCGTGGCTCTCCTGCGCCGCACCCACCGCCGCCTGCTGAAGCAGAACGACGTGCTTCGGGTCTTCCGGATCCTCGAGGACGGCCGGGTCGTGGCCGAGGGCCCGAGCCTCGGGCCCTCGGCGGTGAAAGCCGTCGCGGCCTGGATCGTCGAGTTCCTCGCGAAGTCCTCCCAGATGGACCAGAAGGCCGCGGCCATCCGGGTGCGCCAGGTGACGCGCTTGATGGAGTCGGACCTCGACGCCATCGGCTTCTACGCGGCGGTGGACGCCGCATCCAGGCCTTGAGGGCCGCGCCTCGCGCGGCAGGTCCGCCTCAGGGACCGGCGAGGGTCGGGCTGGGACCGGGGCCCAAGGGTCGGACCGGACGCAGCAGCGTCCGTATCAGCAGGCTCTGGAACGTGGGGCTCTCGTAGATCCCGTGGTGGTCCACCGCGGCGAAGAGCGTCTGTGAGACCTCGGGAAGGCCGCAGCCGCTCTCGGCATCCTCCGCTCCTGGCAGGTGAGAGGCCAGGACGCTGGCACGGGTGACGCGGCCGTCGCCGGCGTCGTAGAGGGCCTCGGCCTCGCGGCGCGTGAAGGGCTCGAAGCGGGGGCCCGCGCCGGGGCGCTCGGGAACCAGGGCCAGCGCCGGGGTCGGAAGGCAGTCGCCCCCCAGGAGCGCCACGCGAACCGGGCAGGGCCCCTCGGGGGCTCGCGAGAGGGCTTCGTGGAACGCCCGGACGCGGCCGAGGACCGCCCCCAGGAACTCCTGATGGCGCTGCCGCCTGCCGGCGGTCTCGCCGGCCGCCTCACCCCGCCTGCTCGCCGAGGGGCGGAAGGGGCCCCATCCGAATCGCCGCCACGTCTCGACGTCGTGCAGGTCGGCGTCCAGGGGCCTCAGCCGGTGGTCCACCAGGGCCGGCGCGCCTCTCGGCGGCAGCAGGTGGTAGATGGAGGGCATCCGCGAGATGACCGGCGCGGCGAGGGTCGTCGACGACCACCCCACGCGGTTCCCGTTGAGGATCGCGTCCAGCGCCATGATGCTGCCGCTGTTGGGAGGGGCCACGAGCACCAGGCTCCGGATGCGGCGGGCTCCGGCCCATGTGACGGGCCCGCCGGATGGGGGTTCGTCTCCGCCGTAGCGCAGGTAATGCCGAGCCACGAGGCCCCCCATGCTGTGGCCGATCACGTTGAAGCGGGCCTCCCGATCGCCCAGGACCTGGGCGAGGATGTCCAGCTCCTGGCCCAGCCTCCGTGCCGAGGTCGTGAGGTCCTGCCGCCAATCGTAGGCAAAGACGTGTCGGACCGGGCGGCCGCCGTTTCCCAGGGGGCCGAACCCCGCCTCGTCGAGCAGCTCCAGGAGGTCCGCGTATTCGGCGAAGCCGAAGAGCCGGGGGAGCACCGCCTCGGCGCCGAGGAGCGCGCCCGGGCGAAGGCCGTCGTCGATGTCGTAGGCCCCGTCGAAGGCGGGCGCCAGCTCATGGCTGCCGAAGGCGTTTCCCAGGTTGAGCCAGACGTGGGTCCCATCGGCCCGCAACAGCTCGCTGCCCAGGATCCCCGGCACCACGACGACCGGCGGGACCAGGAGGCCATCGGGCCGCTTCACGAGGCGGAGGTCGAGTCCCCGGCGGGGGGTCAGGGCCCGCGCCAGCACGAGCCCCGCCGCTCCGGCCAGGACGCCTGCCACGAACGGCAGGACCCAGCGTTGGGACAGCTCCTCTCGGGCCGCGGGCTGCGGGTGGCTCAAATGCGACTCCTCCCCGATTGTACGCGGTCAGCGGTCGAAGACCGTGTCGAGCAGCCCCGCGAGATCCACCCCGTGGCTGGCGGGGTTCAGCACCCGCCGGGGACGGATCGACGACCTGACCTCGAACAGGTCCAGCTCCTGGGTGAGATCGGCCGCAAGACCGTCCTCGCCCTGGACGACCCGGACCAGCGGCCACGCGAAGCGCTCCGCATCGCGTCCCCCGGAGACCACCACGACCCTCCGCCGGTCGGACAGCTCCAGGAGGCTGCCGGGAGGGTAGACGCCCATCCCCTGGACGAACAGCGCCATCAGGTCCGGGTCGTAGATGCGGCCCCGGGCGGCCCACATCGCTCCCTGCGCCGTGGCCGGCGGGACCCCCGGCAGCCCGGCCCGCGAGGCCGTCAGCACGTCGTAGTCGTCCGCGATGCGGAGGATGCGGGCGAAGAGCGAAGGGGGCGGCTCGGCGCCCGCGCAGGGCAGGTGATGATCAAGCACCGCGCGGATGCGCCTCACCTTCGCTTCGTGGAAGCCCCGCTGTCGGAGCAGGGTCCGCGCTCCGGTGGCGCCGTGGGCGGCGAAGCTCGCGTGGCGGGCGTATCCCACGTCGTGGAGCAGGGCCGTGACCCCCAGGTCGCACCGGGCCGACTCCGGCAGCCCCAGCCGGCGGGCCAGCAGCAGCGAGAGGCTGCAGACGGCGAGCAGGTGCTGCTCACCCGGCCGGAGCTCCGGGTGGCGTCGCAAGGGCTCGGCGCCGGCGCGGCCATCGTCCTCGCCCAGGCTGTCCAGCAGCTCGATCACGGTGCGCCGGACGGGAAGCGGGTTCGGGAGCCGTCCCGCCGCCAGGTTCTGGTTGGCTTCCCGGATCACCCCCGCGCCCCGGCGGACCACGTCGGCGTGGCGCAGGGATCGCGCCGCGGGCTCGCCGCGAACCCGGAAGCGGTAGCGTCCCGTCAGCTCCACGTCGCCGACCCCCGCGATCCGGCGCACCAGGGCCCGTCGCGCCCGCCCGATCGGCCCCGGCGGCTCCGAGATCGCCCGGGCGAGGGCCTTCACCGCGGGCACCGTGAGGGGACCGTGGAACGACAGGCCCCCCACGTCGTGCCGGTCCAGCACGGAGATGAGGTTCAGGACCACGCCCTGCTCCTGGGGGTTGACGCGGAGCCGGACGTCGTTCACGTAGGCCTGGTCCTCGACCAGCACCACGTGGACGGCCCCCAGCAGCGTCCAGAGGCCCGACAGGATCTCGGCGAGCTCCGCGGCCGGGCTCTCGAGGGCGGCGTTCTCGCTGGTGTACACCCGGCTGCTCCGGACGAGGCCGTTCAGCAGGAAGACGAGCCGGCGGCCCTCCTCCCGGACGCGGCCCGCGAGCTCGCGGTCGTCGGCGAGGCCGGCGCGGAGCAGCGCCTTCTGGAGCCCCCTCTGGACGTCCGCGATGGCGCTCACGGGGCCTTCCTCTCCGCGACTCGACGCTGCCAGTGGGCCACGGCGCCGCCGATCCAGGGGCCCGCGTCCTTGTCCGACGCGTCCAGCGCGTCGAGGAGTCGCTCTCCGGCGGCGTCGGTGCCGATCTCGGCCAGGGCCATGGCTGCGGCCACCTGCAGGGCCAGGGGCGTGCGGATCCCCTTCCGGAACACGCCCGAGGCCACGAGCCACGGCTTCCAGCGGACGAGGGTGGCCTCGCCGCCCAGGCGCCCCAGGACGATCCCGACCTCCGCCGCCTCCGGAGGGCTCAGGTGGGCGGCCTTGTCCTCCAGATAGCCGGCCAGCAGCTCGAGGAAGCGCCGGTCCGCCGTGGCGGCGATCATGCCGAGGACGCGGGAGCGGCGGGCGGGGTCGGTCCACCGGAACGCGTCGTACAGGCCGTGTCCCACGGCGCCCGAGTACGGCATGTTTCCGAGGTGCCAGAGAGCCTCGTCCTGGACGGCCGCGTCGCGGTGGGAGCTCTGGCGGGCGACGAAGGTCACGGCGTCCGGGCCGCCGATGCCCGCGATCACGCGCAGCAGGTCCGCGGCCACGGCCCCGCTCGCCTCCTGGAAGCGCTGCTGGAGGACGCCCAGGCGGTCCGCGCCGTAGTGCTCGAGGATCTGGCGGGCGACGGCCCGCACGGCGGGACCGCCTTCGGTCTTGAGGATGTCGGCCACTGCGGCCACGGGATCGGGGCAGGCGCGATCCAGAACCTCGAGCAGCTCGGGCTGCAGCTTGCGCTCGTCGGGCGGCACCGACCGCAGCAGCCGGCGCACGGCCTTGCGATCCCCGCAGGCGTCCAGGAGGTCGTACACCAGCTCGTGACGGCTCTCGTCCCAGGCGGGGGCCTCCTCGCCGGCGAGCTGCCAGAGGAAGCTCAGGTAGCGCTTGAGCGCCGGCAGGTGGTCCTCCGAGAGCAGGTACTCGCGCACCTCGGTGAAGACGTGGAGCACCTCTTGGAGGCGCAGGGGCTCCTCGGGGTCGCGGAGCAGGACCCGGATCCCGTCCAGGAGCGACAGGCACTCCCCGGGGAGCCTGGCGGGCGAGACCTCGTCGATCAGCCGGCTCCGCGCTTCCTCCGAGACCGGCACGAAGGAGGGGCCGATCGGCGGCGGCAGCTCGGGGCGGGGAAGGTCCACGTCGTCGGGGATCGAGGCGCTCGCGGACTCCGCGTCCGCCGGCGCCTCGTCGTCCTCGGGCACGATGCCCTCGACGGTCCCCACCTCGAGGTGGCTGAAGCGGGCCTTCCACAGCAGCGTGACCATGTCGTCCTCGCGCTGGTTCACGCCGGTGTACCGGATCGAGAGGATCTCCAGCAGCTTGGCCAGGGCTTCCCAGTCGAAGCCCTTCCGGAACGTGAGGGTGCGAACGCCGTCCCTGTAGAGGCGAAAGGCCAGGCTGCGCTCCCGGTCGCGGTTCAGGTAGACCGGCTCCCCCTCGAACAGGATCTCGAAGGAGTGCACGGAGAGGGGGAGCGCCTGCTCCTCCTCCAGCACGGCCTGCAGGCTCGAGAGCACGAGGCCGATGAAGCGGTGAATGGCCTCGTTGTGGGGGTCGTACAGGAGGAACGAGCGGGCGGTCGTGGCCAGGCGAGTGAGGAGGACGGCCACCCGCTGGTGCCTGTCCCCGAGCCCTTGGCGTTGCTGCTCGCCCCCCTCGGGTTCCTCGGGGGCGACCGGCGGGCCGGCGGCTGCGGGGTCGACGGGGCGATTCTCCTCCGACACGTGCTGGCCTCGGCTCTTCTTCCTTAGAGGACCGGAGAAGAACGGATCATAGCCGATGGCCGATCGGCGCGGGCCTCTGCTCGTCCACGCGCCCGCTGAGACCCGCGCCGGGAAGTGCGATACACTCTGGGCTTTTGGGCCTCGACTGCCTCCACGTGAGGGGGCCGCTCTGGCCCCCGGCGCCGGGCCATCCGCCCCTTTGGCGACCCGCCGCGGAAAGGACCTTCGATGAGGCGAACGTTCGTTCCCACCCTGGCTGCGGCGGCTCTACTGGCAGGAGCGTGCGGCAAGCCCGCGCCGGCTCCGTCGCCCGCCGTGGAGCTGAAGAGCGAGGAGGACAAGACCCTCTACGCTCTCGGGATGCTCCTGGGCCGCAACGTCACCCCCCTCCACCTGACGGCCGCCGAGCTGGAGGTGGTCAAGAAAGGTCTCGAGGACACCGCCAACGGCAAGACGGCGCAGGTCGACGTCCAGGCCTACGCCCCCAAGGTCCAGCAGCTGGCCCAGGGCCGCATGGCCGCCGGGGCCCAGGCCGAGAAGGCGCGGTCGGCCGCCTACGAGGAAGCCGCCGCCAAGGAGGCCGGAGCCGTCAAGACCCCCTCGGGCCTGATCTTCCGCAGCCTCAAGGCCGGCAACGGGCCCACGCCCCTGCCGACGGACCTCGTGTCGGTCCATTACGAGGGGAAGCTCATCGACGGCACGGTCTTCGACAGCTCCCTGAAGCGAGGCCAGCCTGCGGAGTTCGGCCTGAACGGCGTGATCCCGTGCTGGACCGAGGGCCTCCAGAAGATGAAGGTCGGGGAGAAGGCCAAGCTGGTGTGCCCCGCCGGCATCGCCTACGGGGAGCGAGGGAACGGACAGATCCCCGCCGGCGCCACGCTGACCTTCGAGGTCGAGCTGCTGGGCATCAAGGGGAAGAAGTAGAGGCATCCGAGCGTGAAGATCCACGAGTACCAGGGCAAGGCCGTGCTGGCCTCCTTCGGCGTTCCCCTGCCGAAGGGCAAGGTGGCCTACACGGCCGGCGAGGCCGTCGAGGCGGGCAAGGAGCTGGGCTTCCCGGTGGTCGTGAAGGCCCAGATCCACGCCGGCGGCCGAGGCAAGGCCGGCGGGGTCAAGCTCGCAGGCTCCGCCGAGGAGTGCGAGTCCGTGGCCAAGGCCATGCTCGGCATGACCCTGCGCACCCATCAGACGGGGCCCGAGGGACGGCTCGTGCGCCGCCTCCTCATCGAGCAGGGGATGGACCTTTCCGGCTCACGGGAGATGTACCTCGCGATCGTCGTGGACCGGGCCACGGGCTCGCCCGTGTTCATGGCCTCCGCCCAGGGAGGGATGGACATCGAGGAGGTGGCGGCCAGGGACCCGAAGGCGATCCTGAAGGAGGCGGTGGACCCGACGGTGGGCTTCCAGGCGTTCCAGGCGCGCAAGCTGGCCTTCGGCCTGGAGCTGCCCGCCGAAGCGCTGGGGAAGGCGGTCCCCTTCATGCAGGCCCTGTACCGGGCCTTCGAGGGCACCGACGCCTCGCTGCTGGAGGTCAACCCGTTCCTGTTGACGAAGGACGGGTCCGTCCTCGCCCTCGACGCCAAGCTGAGCTTCGACGACAACGCCCTCTACCGCCACCCCGAGCTGAAGGAGCTGCGGGACTTCGACGAGGAGGATCCCCTCGAGGTGGAGGCCTCCAAGTACAACCTGAACTACATCAAGCTGGAGGGCGGGAACGTGGGCTGCATGGTCAACGGCGCGGGCCTGGCCATGGCCACCATGGACATCATCAAGCTGGCCGGCGGCAACCCCGCCAACTTCCTCGACGTGGGGGGCGGAGCCAGCGCCGACCAGATCAAGAACGCCTTCCGGATCATCCTGGGGGACCCGGAGGTGAAGGCGGTGCTGATCAACATCTTCGGCGGCATACTGCGCTGCGACGTGCTGGCGGAGGGCGTCATCGCCGCGGTGCGCGACCTGCAGGTGAAGGTCCCCGTGGTGATCCGGATGAAGGGGAACAACGAGGAGCGGGGCAAGGAGATGCTCCGGGCCTCGGGGCTGAACTTCACCACGGCCGACGACATGACCGAGGCGGCGAAGAAGGTCGTGGCGGCGGCCGGCGGAGGCTCCCATTGAGCGTGCTCGTCGGGAAGGACACACGCCTGCTGGTCCAGGGGATGGGGAAGCACGGCACCTTCCACGCGAAGGGATGCCGGGAGTACGGGACCAACGTGGTGGGGGGCGTGACTCCCGGAAAGGGAGGCACCAGCGTCGAGGGGTTCCCGCTCTTCGACGGCGTCGAGGAGGCCGTCCGCAAGACCGGCGCCAACGCCACGGTGGTCTTCGTCCCGCCGGCCGGCGCCGCCGACGCCATCATGGAGGCGGCCGATGCGCGGATCCCGCTGGTCGTCTGCATCACCGAAGGCATTCCCACCCTGGACATGGTGAAGGTGGCGGCCTACCTCGAGGGGCGCCCCACGCGCCTGATCGGGCCCAACTGCCCCGGCATCATCTCGCCGGGGGAGAAGTGCAAGATCGGCATCATGCCCGGGCACATCCACAAGGGCGGCTCGGTGGGGGTCGTGAGCCGCAGCGGGACCCTCACCTACGAGGCCGTCGCCCAGCTCACGGCCCTGGGGATCGGCCAGAGCACCTGCATCGGCATCGGCGGCGACCCCATCATCGGCACCAACCACACCGACGCCCTCGAGCTGTTCAACAAGGACCGCGGGACGAGGGCCATCGTGATGATCGGGGAGATCGGGGGCTCGGCCGAGGAAGAGGCCGCGGACTACGTGAAGCGGAACGTGACGAAGCCCGTGGTGGGGTTCATCGCCGGACAGACCGCGCCGCCGGGACGGCGCATGGGCCACGCGGGGGCCATCATCTCCGGGGGCAAGGGGACCGCCGAGGAGAAGATGAAGGCCATGAAGGCGGCGGGGATCCGGGTCGTGAAGTCCCCCGCCGACATCGGCAAGGCCGTGGCGAAGGCCCTCGGGAAGAGCTGACGCCGAGCATGGAGAGAACCTTTTCCATCATCAAGCCCGATGCCGTGAAGGCCGGGAACGCCGGGGCGATACTGTCGCGGATCGAGAAGGCGGGCTTCAAGCTCGTGGCCCTGCGACAGCGGACGCTGACGCGGGCCGGGGCCGAGGGCTTCTACCACGTCCACAGGGAGCGCCCGTTCTTCTCCAGCCTGTGCGCGTTCATGTCCTCGGGTCCCTGCATCACCATGGTCCTCGAGCGCGCCAACGCGGTCGCGCAGCTGCGGGAGATCATGGGGGCCACGGACCCGGCCAAGGCCGCAGCGGGGACGATCCGGAAGGACTTCGCCACGTCTATCGAAGCCAACTGCATCCACGGCTCCGACGGCGCGGAGACCGCCCGCTTCGAGATCGGCTATTTCTTCGCGTGCATCGAGCTGGGCTGAAACGACGAGGACCTGATGTCCGTGAAGCCCGACCGCTGGATCCGGAAGATGGCCCTCGAGCACCGGATGATCGAGCCCTTCTCCGACAAGCAGGTCCGGGACGGCGTGATCTCCTACGGCGTGTCCTCCTACGGCTACGACGTGCGGATCGCCGACGAGTTCAAGATCTTCACCAACATCAACTCCACCATCGTGGACCCCAAGAACTTCGACCCGCGCTCCTTCGTGGACTTCAAGGGGGACGTCTGCATCATCCCCCCGAACTCCTTCGCCCTGGCGCGGACGGTGGAGTACTTCCGCATCCCCCGAAACGTGATCACAGTTTGCGTGGGAAAGTGTGTGGGAGGGGACACGCAGATCATCGACGCCTCCACCGGGCGCCTGACGGCGATCAAGGACTTCGTGGCCCGCGGGGGGGCAACCGCCTCCCTTCGGAGGCAGGCCATCACACGGGCCGACGTGAGTGAGGCGACGGTACAGGGAGTCCAGCCCGTCTACGAACTGGTGACCCGAACCGGAAGGTCGCTCCGGGCCACCCTCAGCCATCCCTTCTTGACCTTCGAAGGTTGGCGTGCCCTTCGGGATCTCCGGCCCGGGGAACGGATCGCCGTGCCGCGCCGCATTCCGGTATTTGGCCGGGGCATCATGCGCGAGTGCGAGGTCGACCTCCTCGGCTTGATGATCTCGGACGGTCAATGCCGTACGCCTGGATTCTCACCCCGCTACACCAGCGGCGATCCGGTTCTGCGTGCGTACTTCGGTGCAGCCGCTGTCGCCTTCGGCTGCGTTCCGAGACCGGTGGGCGGCATGTCGGTCAACGCGACGAACAACGGCAGGCGTGGCGGTCACATGGAGCGCAACCGCCTGTTCGCCTGGCTCAAGTCCCTCGGGCTCGCCGTCAACTCGCCGGACAAGTTCGTTCCAGCCGCGGTTTTCGAGCTGGGGCCGGATCACCTCGCGCGCTTCCTCCGCGCGCTCTTCTCGGGGGACGGGGGCATCAGCATCAGCGGGGAGGGTATCCATCTCGAGTTCTCGACGACGTCCGAACGATTGGCCCGCGATGTGCAGCACCTGCTGCTGCGATTCGAGGTCGTCGCCTTCCTCCGGTGGCGCCCCACGGTTTCGGGTCGCGGGTGTTACATCCTGAGCGTCACCAGCAGAGACCATGTCGCGCGCTTCGCCGAGCAGATCGGGTTCATTCCGGGCTCGGTGAAGCAGAAGAAGCTCGGCGCGGCCGTGGAACGCATCGAGTCGGCGCCTCAGCGGAAGTCGAACTTCGACACGCTCCCCGCGGGGGCCTGGGGCTGGCTGCGGGACGCCTGTCACCAGCGCGGATCCTCCCTGCGGCAGATGGGCATCGAGAGAACGATGCCCGACCAGAGCGTGCCGAGGGCTCTCGTCCGGGACCTGGCCGAACGCCTCAGCGACGAGGCGCTCGGCTCCCTGGTGGACTCGGACGTCCTGTGGGACACCGTCCGCGAGAAACGGTTCGTCGGCGTAGAGCCTGTTTTCGACCTCACGCTTCCAGAAACGGCGAACTTCCTCGCCAACGACGTGGTGATCCACAACTCGACCTATGCCCGCTGCGGGATCATCGTGAACGTGACGCCCTTCGAGCCCGAGTGGGAGGGGATCGTCACCCTCGAGGTGTCGAATACCACGCCCCTCCCGGCCAAGATCTACGCCAACGAGGGGATCGCCCAGGTCCTCTTCTTCGAGAGCGACGAGCCCTGCGAGACCTCCTACGCCGACAAGAAGGGGAAGTACCAGGCGCAGAAGACGCTGACGCTGCCCAAGCTCTAGCGAGGAGCCGCCCATGGTGCAGGAGACCGTCACGATGGAAGGGCACCTCATCGACTCCGACATCCTGCGGCGGGCCTTCGCCCGCATCGTGCAGGAGGGCGGCGAGTTCGAGGTGCTGGAGTTCCGGGTGGGGAAGACCAACGACGAGGGCTCCTTCACGCGGCTCATGGTCTCGGCCCCCGATCCCCATTCCCTGGACCGGATCCTCGAGGGCCTCAACTATCTCGGGGCCTCCACCATCGTCGCCGATGCGATGTTCGCTCCGGCGGAGGCCGAGGGCATCCTGCCCGACGAGTTCTACTCCACGACCAACTTCGACACCTTCGTGCGCATCCACGGGCGCTGGGAGCCGGCCCGGGACCAGAAGATGGACTGCGCCCTGGTGATCCGCGACGGGGCCCCCCACTGCGTG
>Ga0210377_10003829_pt1 | contig 12815 bp, 13 predicted proteins | sample PLM4_65_b1redo_FD_155480 | JGI IMG/M metagenome (GOLD analysis project Ga0210377, IMG submission 155480) | Groundwater sediment microbial communities from an aquifer in East River, Colorado, USA - PLM4_65_b1 redo | ecosystem: Environmental > Terrestrial > Soil > Riparian zone | place: USA: East... | reverse complement strand
CCGAGATGGCGGCGGCGCGGGCCGAGCTGCTCGGCCGGGGCCGGGATCGGGGACGAGATGCGGGTTGACACAACCCGATCCAGAGCGTAGATTCCCCGGCGTCATGAACCGACAGCGCGTTTCGACTACGGTCTCCCCTGCCGCCACCTGGTGGTGGTGCAGCGTGCACCCGGAGGAGGGTGACGGAGCGCCGTAAAACGACTGTCACGGATGCCCGCAACCCACCCCCGGTGAGCCGGCGGTGGGTTTTTTCATATCTCCACCTCGGTCACCGGCGATGGGCCCAGGAGGAGTGATGCTCACGACATTCGACATCGCCGCCGACCTCGACACACCGGTCTCGGCCTACCTCAAGCTCGGCCCGCTGACACCGCGCTTCCTCCTCGAGAGCGCCGAGGGGGGCGAGCGGCTCGGGCGCTACTCGTTCATCGGCTTTGGTGAGGTGCTCGATGTGCGCCTGCAGGGCGGCCGGCTGCGCGTCGGCGGCGCTGACGCGCCCGCGCCGTCCACCCGCGATGGGCTGCTGCAGGCGCTGCGCGCGGCGCTCGCGCGCGCCCCACGGCCGGGGCCCGATCCGGGCGGCGCGCCATTCACCGGCGGGCTGGTCGGCGTCGCCGGCTGGGGGCTGGCTCCCCTCCTGGCGGGGGCGCCGGCGCGGGCCGGGGCGGCGGCAGAGGGCGGGGCCGAGGCCGGCGGCGGCAGCGGCGCCGGCGACGAGCCGCTCGCGGCCTATGTCGCGCCACGGTCGCTCCTGGTCTTCGATCACCTGACACGCCGCGCGGCCCTGCTGCACGACGGCCCCGAGAATGAGCGGCTCAGCCTGCGCCGCGAGGTGCGGCAGATCCTCGGCGGCCCGCGGCCGCCGGCGCGCCCGGCCGGGCGCATCGAGCCCGCGCGCGCCAGCGTCGACCGGGCGTGCTTCGTCGACGGCGTGGCGCGCGCTCAGCGCGAGATCGCCGCCGGCGAGGTGTATCAACTGGTGCTGTCGGTGCGCTACTCGGGCGCGTGCGACATCGCGCCGTTCGAGGCCTACCGCGCCCTGCGTCTGCTGAACCCCTCCCCGTATCTCTACTTCTGCGACTTCGGCGATCTCGCGGTCGCCGGATCGTCGCCCGAGGCGCTGGTGCGTCTCTCCGGACGCGAGGCGTCGCTGCGGCCGATCGCCGGCACGCGGCCGCGCGGCGCCACGCCGGCCGAGGACGCCCTTCGCGAGCGTGACCTGCTCGCCGACCCTAAAGAAGCCGCCGAGCACGTCATGCTGGTCGACCTGGCGCGCAACGACCTCGGGCGGGTGGCGGTGACCGGGTCGGTGACCGTCGATCCCTTCCGGTCGATCGAACGGTACAGCCACGTCATGCACCTGGTGAGCGGCGTGCGCGGGGTGCTGCGACCGGGCGTCGACGCCTTCGACCTGTTCGCCGCGGCGTTCCCCGCCGGAACCGTGTCGGGCGCGCCGAAGATCCGCGCCCTCGAGCTGATCGACACCATCGAGCCGGCCGGTCGCGGACTGTACGCCGGCACGGTCGGCTATTTCGGCACCGCCGGCACGATGGACCAGGCGATTGCCATCCGCACGCTGGCGTTCCGCGACGGCGGCTACTCCTACCAGGCGGGCGCCGGCATCGTCGCCGACAGCATCCCCGGGCGCGAGCACGACGAGGTGCGCGCCAAGGCGGCGGTGCTCGAAGCCGCGCTGCGCATGGCCGGGGAGGGACTGTGACACCGCGCGTCCTGCTGATCGACAACTACGACTCGTTCACCTGGAATCTCGCCCAGGGGCTGGGGATGCTCGGCGCCGAGGTGATGGTGCGGCTCAACGACGCGATCACCGCCAACGAAGCGGTGGCGCTGGCGCCGACCCACCTGGTCGTCTCGCCCGGTCCCGGCCGCCCCGAGGGCGCCGGACGGTCGCTGGCGCTTCTGGCGTTGTTCCTGCCACGCGTGCCGGTGCTCGGCGTCTGCCTGGGGCACCAGGCGATCGCCGCGCTTCTGGGCGGCAACGTCGTCGCGGCGCAGCGCCCGATCCACGGCAAGGCATCGGCGGTGTATCACGACGGGCGCACCCTCTACGAAGGGCTGCCGAACCCGTTCGATGCCGGCCGCTACCATTCGCTGGCGGTGGCCGCCGAGCCGCTGCCGGCCGACCTCGCCGTGTCGTCCTACACCTCGGAGGGCGAGGTGATGGGTGTGCGGCACCGCAGGCTTCCGGTGGAAGGGGTGCAGTTCCACCCGGAGAGCATCCTGACGCCGCATGGCGGGCGGTTGCTGCGCAACTTCCTCGATCTGGCGTCGGGTGTGGTGACATGACGCCGCTGATCGTCCGCGTGCTCGAGGGCGACCGCCTCGGCGAAAGCGACGCCGAGAGCCTGCTGGCGGCGCTGGCCGACGACAACCTGCCGCCGGCGCTCGCCGGGGCGGTGCTCGCGGCCCTGCGGGTGCGCGGCGAGACGGCGTCCGAGCTGCGCGGCTTCGCGCGGGCGATGCGCCGGCTGGCGCGGCGCCCCGACCTGCCGGCGGGCCTGCCGGCGCTCGACATCGTCGGCACCGGCGGTGACGGCTCGGGGAGCCTGAATCTCTCGACCGGCGCGGCACTTCTCGCGGCGGCCGCCGGGGCGCCGGTCGTGAAACATGGCAACCGCGCGGTGTCGGGCCGCTGCGGCAGCGCCGACGTCCTCGAGGAGCTCGGGCTGCCGCTGCCGCTCGACGAGGAGGACGCCGGCCGTTGTCTTCGCGACTGCGGCTTCACCTTCCTGTTCGCGCCCCACTACCACCCGGCGGCCGCGGCGCTGGCGCGGGTGCGCCGGGTGATCGGCGTGCGCACCATCTTCAATCTGCTCGGGCCGCTGACGAATCCGGCGGCGCCGCCGTTCGCCGTCATCGGCGCGTGCACGCCCGCTGCCGCGGCGCTCCTGGCCGAGGCGCTCTCCGGGCTGCCGGTCGAGCGCGCCTTCGTGGTGCATGGTGCGGGCGGGTGGGACGAGCCGACGCCTGTCGGGCCGTTCACTCTCTTCGATGTCCGGCCGGGACAGGTGACGCGCGGCGAGCGCGACCCGGCGACGTGGGGCCTGGCGCGCTGCCGGCCGGAGGATCTCGCCGGGTCGGACGCGGCGGGCAATGCGACGCGATTGCGGGCGGCGATGGCCGGCGAGCCGGGCGCGCACCGTGACGCGCTGGTCCTGGGCGCGGCGCTCGGGCTCGAGGTCGCCGGCCGGGCGCCGACACCGTGGGCGGCGCGCGATGCCGCCGAGGCCGCCATCGACCGGGGCGCGGCGGCGCGGCTTCTCGATCGTCTCGCCGCTTTCGGGCGGCGCGCCAAGGGCGTGGAGACGCCGCGTGGCTGATCTCCTCGGACGCCTGGGAAGGGCGAGCGCGCGGCGCGCGGCGGCGGCGCGCGGCCGCGAGCCGCTCGCCGTTCTGCGGCGCCGCGCCCTCGACACACCGCCGGCGCCGCGGCTCGCGCTGCGGTCTGGCGGCTTCGACTTGTTCGCCGAGTTCAAGCGCCGGGCGCCCTCGGCCGGTCGTCTCCCCGCCGGCGCCGGGCGCGAACCCGCCCTCGTCGCGCGCCGTGCGCGCGCCTACGCCCGCGCCGGGGCCGCGGCGGTGTCGGTCGTCACCGAGCCGGACGCGTTCGGCGGCCATCTCGACGATCTCGTCGCCGCCGCGCGGGCGATCGGCGTGCCGGTCCTGCGCAAGGACTTCCTCGTCGATCCGTACCAGGTGGCCGAGGCGCGGGCGGCCGGGGCCGGCGGGGTGTTGCTGATCCTGCGTCTGCTCGACAGGGCGCGTCTCGGGGAGATGCTGGCGGCCTGCGCCGAGTACCGGTTGTTCGCGCTGCTCGAGGCGTTCGACGAGGCCGACCTCCACCGCGCCGGCAAGGCGGTCGGGCGGGCGGCGGCTCTCGGCGTGACCGCCCTCATCGGGGTGAACAGTCGCGACCTCAGGACGCTGGCGGTCGACGGCGACCGGCTGCGGCGGCTGCGGCGTCGCCTGCCGGCGGGGGTCGTCTGCGTCGCCGAGAGCGGCATCGACGCCCCGGCCGGGGCGCGCGCCGCGGCGGCCCTCGGCTATGACGCGGCGCTGGTCGGCACGGCGCTGATGCGGGCGCCGCGACCGGGGCTCCTGGCGCGCCGTCTCATCGCGGCCGGTCGGCGCGGAGCGGAGGAACGATGCGCGTCCGGGTGAAGATCTGCGGGGTGACGAGCGCCGCGGCGGTCGACGCCGCGGTCGACGCCGGGGCCGATGCCATCGGCTTCGTCCTCGCGCCCTCGCTGCGCCGGCTCGATCTCGATGTGGCGGCACGGCTCGCGGCGCGCCTGCCGCCGTTCCTGGCGCGGGTCGCCGTGCTGCGGCACCCCGACGCCGCGACCGTGCAGGCGGCGTGCGCCGCGCTGGCGCCGCACCTGGTGCAGGCCGAACCCGGGCCGGACGTGACGGCCGCGGCGCTCGCGGCGTGCGGCGCCCGCTTCCTGCCGGTGCTGCACGACGGGCCGATGCTGCTGCGCCGGCGGCTGCCCGGCAACACTGGTGCGGGCTCCCGGGTGGCGGCCGGCGTCGCCGCCGGCACCGTCCTTCTCGAAGCGCGCGGCCGCGGCGGGCGCGGGCTCACCCCCGACTGGGCGCGCGCCGCGCGGCTGGCGCGGCGCGTCCGCCTGGTTCTCGCCGGCGGGCTCACCCCCGAGAATGTCGGCGCGGCGATCCGGCGTGTGCGGCCGTATGCGGTCGATGTCTCGAGCGGCGTCGAACGCGCGCCCGGGGTCAAGGATGCGCGACTCATCCGGCGTTTCATCGCGGCGGTTCGCGACGCCGCGCGCGCCATCGAGGACGACGAGGAGAGGACACGATGACATTCGCGGGCGAACCACTCATCGACGGCGGCGGACCCCTGCCGGCGGCTGCACTTCTCGACGACCTCCTCGCCGGGCGGCTGCCCGACGCGCGCGGGCGCTTCGGGCCATTCGGCGGCCGCTTCGTGCCCGAGACCCTCATGCCGGCGCTCGATCGGCTCGAGCGCGAGGCGCGCGCCGCTTTCGCCGACGCCGTCTTTGTCGCGGCGCTCGAACGCGAACGCACGACCTGGGCCGGACGCCCGACACCGCTCACCACCGCCACCCGGCTCGGCCGGCTGTGGGGCGCCGACGTTTACCTCAAACGCGAGGACATGGCGCACACCGGCGCCCACAAGATCAACAACGCACTCGGCCAGGCGCTGCTGGCGGCGCGGCTCGGCGCCCGCCGGGTGATCGCCGAGACGGGGGCCGGCCAGCATGGCGTCGCCGCCGCCGCGGCCTGCGCGCGCGTGGGCCTGCCGTGCATGGTCTACATGGGGGTCATCGACGTCCGTCGCCAGGCGCCGAACGTCGCGCGCATGCATGGTCTGGGCGCGCAGGTGGTCACGGTCGAGAGCGGCGACCGCACGCTGCGCGCCGCCATCGACGAGGCGATCAGGGACTGGGTGACGGACCCGGCCGGGACGTACTACATGATCGGCTCGGCGGTCGGTCCGCACCCCTACCCGTGGCTCGTGCGCGAGCTGCAGTCGGTCATCGGCCGCGAGGCCCGTGCCCAGATGCTGGCGCGCGCCGGTCGCCTTCCCGATGTCGCGGTGGCTTGCGTCGGCGGCGGCTCGAATGCTATCGGCCTGTTCCACCCATTCATCGGCGACGGTCGCGTGGAGTTGCTCGGCATCGAGGCGGGCGGACGCGGCGATGCCCCCGGCGAGCATGCCGCGACCGTCGCCCGCGGCACACCCGGCGTCCTGCACGGCAGCTACTCGATGCTCCTGCAGGATGGCGACGGACAGGTGATCGATACCCACTCGATCTCGGCCGGGCTCGACTATCCGGGTGTCGGGCCCGAGCATGCGCTGCTCGCCGCGATCGGCCGGGCGCGTTACGAGATCGCCTCGGACGACGAGGCGCTCGCGGCGCTGCACGAGATGTGCGCGGCCGAGGGGATCCTGCCGGCGCTCGAAACCGCGCACGCGCTCGCCGGGGCGCGGCGCTGGGCGGCGGCGCACGCGGGCTCGTCGATCCTCGTCGGCCTCTCGGGGCGCGGCGACAAGGACCTCGCGACCCTGGCGGCGCCCGCCGCAGGGGCGACTGCCTCAAGGGCGACCACCGCGGAGACGCCATGACGAACGCCGCGTCCGACGCCGCCTCCTCCGGCAGGGCGCGTATCACCGCCGCCATCGACGCCGCCCGCGCCGCACGTCGTCCGGCGATCGCAGCGTTCCTGACCGGCGGCTACCCGCACCCCGACCGGTTCGACGCCCTCCTCGACGCCACAGCCGCCGCGGCCGACCTGGTCGAGATCGGCGTTCCCTGGAGCGACCCGATGGCCGACGGCGCGACCCTGCAGGAAGCCAGCCGCGTGGCGCTGGCGGCGGGCGCGACGCTCCCGCTCATCCTTGAGGCGGCGCGCCGGCGGCGGGCCGGGGGGCCGCCGCTGCTGTTGATGAGCTACCTCAATCCGCTCCTGGCCCGAGGCCTGCGGCGGCTCGCCTCCGATGCGCGCGCCGCCTCGATCGCCGGCTTCATCGTCCCCGACCTGCCGTGCGAGGAGGGGGCGCCGTTCCGCCGTCTGTGCGACGACGAGGGACTGGCGCTGGTGCAGATGGTCACCCCCGCCACCCCGGACGATCGGCTCGCGGCGATAGGGCGCGCCAGCCGCGGCTTCCTGTACGCGGTGACCGCGACCGGGACGACCGGCGGCACGGTCGCCGCAGGCGTGAGCACCCTCGACTACCTCGACCACGTCCGCGCCCGCGCACCGCTGCCGGTCCTCGCCGGCTTCGGCGTGCGCACCGGGCGGCAGGTGCGCGACCTGGCGCCGCACTGCGACGGCGTCATCGTCGGCAGCGCGCTGGTCGAGGCGATCGGCCGGGGCGAAGATCCCGGCCGGTTCCTGCGCCGGCTGCGCGAGGAGGCCCGATGATCGTCATTCTCGAGCGCGACTGTCCCCTGCGTCACAAGGCGGCGATCGTCCGCATCATCGAGGAGGCCGGTCTCAAGGCGCATGTCAGCGAAGCCGACGGGGTGACCGGCATCGGCGTCATCGGCATGGACGCCGCCTCCCTTGCCGTACCGCTCGCCGCCCTGCCCGGGGTGCGCGAGGTCCGGCCGGAGGCGCCACCCTACCCGCTGGTGGCGCGCGCCGGCCATCCCGAGACGACCCGCATCAAGGTGGACGACGTGACCATCGGCGCCCGCGACCTCGTTGTGATCGCCGGGCCGTGCGCCGTCGAATCGCGCGCCCAGCTGCTCGCCGTGGCCACGGCGGTGGCCGCCGCCGGCGCGCGCTTGCTGCGCGGCGGCGCCTTCAAGCCGCGCACGTCGCCATACCATTTCCAGGGGCTGGGCGCCGATGGGCTCGAGCTGCTCGCGGAGGCGCGCGCCGCGACCGGTCTCAAGGTGGTCACCGAGTGCGTCGCCCCCGAGGATGTCGACCTGGTGGCGCGCCATGCCGACGTCGTGCAGGTGGGGGCGCGCAACATGCAGAACTTCCGTCTGCTGCAGGCCGTCGGCGAGCAGCCGCGCCCGGTGCTCCTCAAGCGCGGCATGATGGCGACCATCGAGGAGATGCTGCTGGCGGCCGAGTATGTCGCCGCCGCCGGCAATCCGCGCATCATCCTGTGCGAGCGTGGCATCCGCACCTTCGAGACGGCCACCCGCAACACCCTCGACCTCGCCGCCGTGCCGGTGCTGCGCGAGCGCACCCACCTGCCGGTGATCGTCGACCCGTCGCACGCCGCCGGGCGCCGCGAGCTGGTGCCGGCGCTGGCGACCGCGGCGGTCGCCGCCGGCGCCGACGGTCTCATCATCGAAGTCCACCCCGACCCCGACGCGGCGCTCTCCGACGGCCGCCAGAGCCTCGACCCGGAGCGCTTCGCCGCCCTGTTGGCCGACGTCGCGCGGGTCGCGGCGGCCGTCGGGCGAGCGTTCCCGGGGCGCCCCCCGCTCGGGTAGAATGGCCGGAAACTCCAGGAGGTCACCCATGCCCGTGAAACACGTACCGGACGGATACCACACCGCCACGCCGTACCTGGTCATCAAGGGGGCGGCCGCGGCGCTCGAGTTCTACAAGAAAGCCTTCGGCGCGAAGGAGCTGCTCTGCATGCCGGCCCCCGACGGGACCGTCGCCCACGCCGAGATCCAGATCGGCGACTCGCCCATCATGATGGGCGAGGAGCAGCCCGGCATGGGCTTCATCGCGGCGAAACCCGGCATGCCCTCATCCGTCGGGCTCATGCTCTATGTCGACAACGTGGACGAGATGTTCAAGCGCGCCCTCGCCGCCGGGGGGCGCGAGTTGCGGCCGCTGAAAAACCAGTTCTACGGCGACCGCTCGGGCACACTCGCCGACCCGTTCGGCCATGTCTGGACGATCGCCACCCACATCGAGGACGTCACGCCCGAGGAGATCGACCGGCGCTTCAAGGCCGAGATGGGCGGGTGAAGCAACCGGCCGGCGCGCCGATGCGATCCCTCACCGTCATCGTCCGGCTCGCTCTCGCAGTGCTCGCGGGAAACGCGGCGGCCGCCGAGCCGGCGCCGCTGCCGACCGTCGCCCTGCCGGCCGAGCTGGCGCGCGCACTGACCGACTACCAGGCGGCGTGGCCTACGCCACGGAAGGGACGGTGGGGTACATCATCGGCGGCTATGCGGAGAAGGCCGGCGAGCCGGACATCGGCAAGTTCACCCTGACGCTGCGCCGCGGACCGGGCGGACGCTGGCTCATCATGTCGGACATGGACAGCCCCAACCGCCGGCCGGCGCCGCCTGCGCCCAGGTAGGATCGCCGCCTATGAGCGGGCGCGCGCCAGCCGCTCGACCTGCTCGAGGTACTTCGCCACCTCGTCGCGCGGCTTGATCTCCTGGGCGCGCCGGAGCATCGGCACCGCCTCGCGGAACTTCGACTGGCCGACGAGGATCTGGGCCTGACGGACGCGGGCGTCGGCCTCGAAGGCCACGATGCCCTGCGCCCGCTCGTAATAGAACAAGGCGCGATCGGGGTCGCTGGCGCGGTTGTAGTGCTGGCCGAGCAGCATCAGGGCGTCGCCGTCGAGCGGGTCGAGGGCGACAATCTCCTCGAGGGCGGTCACCGCCGCGGCGGTGTCGCCGCCGCCGGCGACGGCGATGCGCGCCTCCAGCTTGAGGATCTTCTTGCGGTCGGCGTCGTCGAGGCGATCGCCGAACGCCTCCTTCACCGTCGCCGCGAGGCCGGCGGCCTGCTCGAAGGCGTTGCGCTGCGCGAGGATCTCGATCGAGCGTACCGGACGGTCGAGAGCCTGGTCGGGGCGGGCGGCGATCGCCTGGCGGTACGACCGCAGGGCGGCGTCGTACAGCCCCGCGTTCACGTAGATGTCGCCGAGGGTGTAGAGGCTCTGCGGCGTCGCCCTCCCCATCTTGTGGACCATCTCGTAGTCCTCGGCGGCTTCCAGGGGCTGGCCGAGCCCGAGGTAGGCGCTCGCCTGCATCAGCCAGAACTCCGTGCGCTCGGGGTGGGCGCGCAACAGCTCCTCGGACAATGCCAGGGCTTCGCCGTACTGCCGCTGCTTCAGGACGCACTGCGCCAGGCCGATCTTCCAGTCGAGGACATCGGGTTGCAGCAGAACGGCGCTTCTGAAGGCCGACGCGGCGGAGGTGTACTGTTCGACGTCGCTGTAGGAGTAGCCGAGAAGGCCGTAGGTCAGGCCGTCGCCGCCCCCCAGCTCGATGACGCGGGAGAGGGCGCGGGCCGCCTCCGCGCTGCGGCCCGTGCGCACCAGCACCATCCCGAGGTTCTTGTGGGCGCGCCGGAAGGATGGGAACTTGGCGACCGCGGTCTGGTAGGAGGTGGCGGCCTGATCGAGTCGGTCCTTCTGGAAATGGACGTTGCCGAGGGTGAAGTCGAAGACGGCGCTCGCCTGCGGCGTGGCGGCGGCCGCGAGCGCGGCCGCGGCGGCGTCGATGTCGGTCCCCATCAGGGTCATGATCTCCTCGAGCTGCTCGCGCTCGATCTGGCTGATGCGCGGCTCGAGCTCGGCGACGGTGCCGTAGGTGCCGAGGAACTGCTTCTGGAAGACGGGATCGCTCCACAGACCGGTGCCGAGTCCCCCGTCGCCGGTCGGCACCGCCGGCACGGGGCCGGTGGCCGGCGCCTGGATCGAATCGGACGTCCCGGCGGCGACCGGCAGGTCGGCGGCGCGGACATCGCCCGCGGCGCCGATCAGCAGGAGAGCCGCGGCGACGGGTGTCGCGGCGACGGCGCGCCAGGGTCGAAGCAGGGTCCCGCTGCATTGGATCATGATCCGGCCACCGCCATGGCCTATCCGGCGTTGAAGGTGATCGGAACGCGCATCTTGAAGGCGACGTTCTGCCCCGAGCGCGTCCCCGGCTCGAACTTCCATCGCCGCACCGCCTCGAGCGCCGGGCGCTCGAACACCGGGTTGGTCGACTTCTCGACGCGCGGGTTGGCGACGCGACCCTCGCGGTCGACCATGAAGACCACCTGCACGGTCCCCTCGACCTTGCGCTTGCGCAGGTCGACGGGATAGTCGGGAGCCGTCTGGATGATGGGGCGCGGTCGCTGATCGAGATCGGCGATCGAGAAGGCGGCATCGAGGTCGTCGCCGCCGGGGCCGCCGAGACCGGTGGCGCCGATCCGGCCGCCCGAGGTGAACGAGAAGCCGGTCGCGAACCCGCCCCCGGCCCCGCCCGCGCCTCCCAGGGCGCTTTCGAGGTCGGACAGGCTCATCGCCGCGAGCGCGGGGCCGTTGGCCGGCCCCTCGAGCGCCGCCAGGGCTCTCAGGTCGGGCATCTCGGGAGCGTCGGCCTTCAGGCTCTCCTCGGGCGTATCCTCGGCGGCTTCCTGGTCCTCGCGCTTCTCCTCCTCCTCCTTCTTGTCGTCCTTCTTCTCCCCGGCCTCCTCGGAAAGCAGGTCGACGTCGGCGCGCAGGTCGTTCTCCGCCTTCGCCGGGAAGAGCACGAGCCCGCCCAGGAGCAGAATCGCCCCGTGCAGGACGAGGGCACCGAGGAACGCGAGAACGACGATGCGCTTCATCGCTTCTCCGTCGAGATGCCGACCTTGGCGATGCCGATCTTGCGGGCCTCGTCGAGGACCGCGACCACCTGCTTGAAGTCGGCTTCGGCGGCCGCGTTCAGCACCACCTTGGGGTCCTGCGAGCCGGCCTTGTAGGTCTGCAGCTTGAACGGCAGCTGCGCCATGGTGATCTTGTCCTTGTTGAAGAAGACCTCGCCGTTCTCCATCACCGTCAGGGTCACCGCCTTGTCGCTGTCGTCCTGCTTGCCGGCGGTGCTCGCGGTCGGCAGCTGCACCTGCATACCCTGGTTCTTGGTCATCGACAACGACACCATGACGAAGGTGGCCAGGAGGAAGAAGACGACGTCGATGAGCGGGACGATCTCGATCTTCGCTCGCTTGAACTGGTAGGCCTTGGTTCTCATGCTTGCCTCCATTCTCAGGCGGTGGCGGTCACGGACGCGGCGCGCGTGCGCGCGGACGGGCGTCCGTCACCGGCGCCGCCCTGGGTGTCGAATCCGTACCGCGACATCATCCGGTCGCGGGCCACGGCCGCCTCGGCGTCCAGGATCGGCTTCATCAGGATCTCGAGGTGGGTCGCGGCATCCTCCATCTCGTGGCGCGCGGCGTCGCTTTTCGTGTGCAGGTAGTTCATCGGGATGAGCGCCGTGACCGCGATGCCGAGACCGAAGCAGGTGGCGATCAGCGCCTCGGCGATGCCGCCGGTGATCTGCGCCGGCGCCGACAGCTCGCCGCCGCCGAGCATCCCGAACGACCCCATCATCCCGGTAACCGTGCCGAGAAGCCCGAGGAGCGGCGCCACGGTGATGCAGGTGTCGAGAATCGAGATGCCGCGGTTGAAGCGCATCAGCTCCTGCGCCGAAGCCCGCATCAGGGCATTCGACAGCGACTTCTCGCGGTGCCGCAGGGCGTAGGTCAGAGACCTCACGACGAAGTCCTTCGACCCCTCGCCGGCCTGGATCGCCCCGGTGACGTCGCCATCGCTGACCTTGGCCAGGATCGTCTCGACCTGCTCCTCGTTGCGGTTGCGCCCCTCGCGCGCCAGGAAGACCAGGCGCTCGAAGATCACGGTGAGGGCGAGAAGCGACACGAACAGGAGCGGCCACATGATCGGCCCGCCCTTCAGGAAATAACCGATGAGGCTGCCGCGGTGGATCAGCGCCTCGAGCGCGCCGCCGCGGGTCGGGTCGAACGGCAGGATCCCCTCGCCGGCCGTGACCACGCCGACGAGCCCGGCGCTGAGTGTCTCGTCGAGGGCTCGGACCGCGGCGAGGCTCGAGCCGGCCTGCGGCAGGGCCAGTCCGGCCGCCTTGCCGGTGGCCGCGGCGAACAGCGCCACCGGACCGACCAGGGCGAAGCGTCCCCTGGTCACCAGCCCCGTCGGGTCGACCGCCTCGCCGTCGAAGAGCGTCCCTCCGAGAAGATCGGTGGCACGCTCGAGCGACGCCTTCAGGAGCGCGACCTGGTGCGAGAACTTGTCGGTCATCGACAGGTCGCGGTTCTCGCGCGCCAGCCGAGCCTGCTGCACCGATGCCGACCAGCGCTGCACCTCGCTGACATGCACCGAGGTCTCGAAGCCGCGGGCATACTCGTCGAGCAGGTTCGAGATGTAGGTCATCTCGTCCTGACGCAGCTTCACCGCCGCGGTGGTGTTGCCGATCTCGAGGGCGCGCTCGTCGCGCGACCGCACGACATCCTCCGACTGGCGGCGCACCTCGGCGAGCCGCGCCTCCAGGCGGGTCAGCTCCTGCGTCATCGGCACCTTCTCGGCCTTG
>Ga0210377_10003828_pt1 | contig 12818 bp, 8 predicted proteins | sample PLM4_65_b1redo_FD_155480 | JGI IMG/M metagenome (GOLD analysis project Ga0210377, IMG submission 155480) | Groundwater sediment microbial communities from an aquifer in East River, Colorado, USA - PLM4_65_b1 redo | ecosystem: Environmental > Terrestrial > Soil > Riparian zone | place: USA: East... | reverse complement strand
CTATTCCGAAGATTGGGATTTCCTGATACGGGCGTCCTTCGAAACCTCCTTCCGCCACCTCCGTGCGGTGACGTGCGAGTACCGCGTGTTCGAGGAGCAGGGCGACCCGTCCCACGCGAAGGCCGGGTCCGCCGGCTTTCAAGGCGCGCGCCGCCAGATTTACGAGCGCTACGCCTCGCACCGGACCGAAGAGGGCCTCGCCCGCGTGCTCGACCGGATGCGCTCTCAGATCGCGTTCTGGTACGAGCGCGACACGGTCTCGCTGGGAGAGCTTCGCTATCACCGGGAAAACCACCAGAGTCTCGCGGACGCGCTCTCTCGAGCGGAGGCCCGCCTTCTCACCACCGCGAAGCTGGAGTTGCTCACCACGGAGCTCAAGACCGAACGCGTGCGCCTGCTCGCCGAGAACGAGCTGGTCCACGACCGACTCGCCGAGGTTTTCGCGAAGAACGAGGAGTACGACCGCCTGCTCACCGACACGTACGCGGAGATCGACCGCCTGAACGCGATCCTCAGCCAGATCTACGCTTCCCGCAGCTGGAAGCTTCACCTCCTCCTGGACCGGCTCCGGGGACGGAGCTAGATGCCGGGCCGACCGGTCGTCGCCGTGCTCGCTCCCGAGCCGATCCGCCCGCGCATGGCCGGGATGGGGATTCGGGCGCTGGAGCTCGCCCGCGCGCTCGGCCGCGAGCTCGACGTGCGCCTCATCGTCCCGAACGATCCGGCCGAGGCGGAGGAAGTATCCGGCGGCGTTCCCGTCGTCTCGGCGCCTCCCAACTCCGACCTCGCGCGCGCGGCCGCGGGCGTCGACGCCGCGGTCGTGTCCGCGCACGCCGCAAACTACTGGTTCCACCAGCTGCCGGACGTGCCGGTCGTCGCGGACCTGTACGACCCCTTCTTCATCGAGAACCTCCACTACGCCCGGACGCTGGGGGAGGAGACCGCAAGGCACGACCGCGAAACCCTCCAGCTCGCGCTCGCGCGCGCGGACTTCTTCCTGTGCGCCTCGGCGGAGCAGCGGCTCTTCTACGCCGGCGCTCTCTTTGCCGCCGGCCGCATCGGACCGGGGAATTTCCCGGACGATCCGGCTCTCGCGGACCTGGTCGCGCTCGTTCCGTTCGGCGCGCCCGATGACGCCGCCGCCGGCGACCGGAGGACCGGCCGGAGGGCTGTCTCCGTCCCGGAAGAGGGTCCGCTCGTTCTCTTCGGCGGGATCTACGACTGGAACGACCCCGCGCTTCTCCTGGAAGCGTGGCCCGCGGTGCTCCGCGCGGAGCCCCGGGCGCGGCTCCTCTTTCTCGAAAGCCCGAACCCGGAGACGACTCCGCAGCGCGTGTATGAAGACACTCTCGGCAGCGCGCGCGAGATCGATCCGGCGGGCGCCTCGATCCGATTCGCCCCCTGGGTGCCCTACGGCGGGCGCGAGGACCTCTACGCCGCGGCGGACCTCCTCGTGTCGATCTCGTCGAACGGGCTCGAGTCGGATCTGGCCTACCGGACGCGCCTGCTCGACGCGGCCTGGGGAGGTCTGACGTCGATTTCGACCTCCGGGGGGACGCTGGCCCGCGAGCTCGAGGAGGCGGGCGCGGGCCGCCGGGTGGAGCGGTCGAGCGAAGCCCTCGCGCGAGCAATCGTCGACGCTCTCCGCGACCCGGAGGGGCGCGCGAAGGCGGCCGGCGCCGCGCGGCGGTTTGCCGCTGAACGGAAGTGGTCGACAGTCGCGCGGCCGCTTCTCTCCTGGTGCCGGCGCGCGCGGATCGACCGACTGCGGCTGCCGCTCCCGGAGCCTCACGAGCCGCGGTTCTGGCGCCGCTTCGGCCGACGCGGATGAAGCGGCCTGACGCGTCGATCGTCGTCGTTCACCATCGCGGTCCGGAACGCCTTTTCGAGGCGCTCGCTGCGCTCGACCGAGCGTGCCGGGGACGGATCGACGCCGAAGTCATCGTCGTCGACAACGCGTCCGGCCTGCCGGTCGCCGAGCTGCTGCGCCGCCACCCCACGACCCGCCGTGTGGTCGCGGACCACAACGTCGGCTTCGCGGCGGGCTGTCGGCTGGGCGCGGAAGCGGCCAGGGCTCCCGCTCTCCTCTTCGTCAACGACGACGCGGTCGTCGAGCCCGAAGCGCCGCTCCTCCTCGCCGAAGCGCTCAGCCGCTCCGAGCCCGACGTGGTCGCGGTGGCGGGCCGACTGACGGACCTTGCGGGCGAGCGCAACGACTTCTCCGACGGATTCCTGACTTTCGACGGCCACGCGTTCCAGAGCGAGGTGGGGAGGCCGGTGGCGGCGCTGGCCGGGTCGGTTCCCGGCGAGGAGCGGCTCTTCGCGTGCGGCGGTCTGATGGCGGTCCGGAGGAACGAGTTCCTCTCTTCGGGCGGATTCGACGAGGACTACTTCGCCTACCTCGAGGACGTGGACTTCGGCTGGCGTCAGTGGATCTTCGGCCGCCGGATCGTGTCCGAGCCGCGCGCCCGCGCCCGCCACCGGGGGGGCGCGACGGGCGAGGCCCTCGGCGTCTTCTCGCGAGGCTACCTGTTCGAGAAGAACGCGTTTGCCACGGCGTACAAGAACTTCGACCGGGACTACTTCGCGGCCCTCATGCCCTCGGTGCTCGCCGCGTTTCTGACCCGCATTTCCGAAATGCTCGCCGGCCGAAACCCCGGCGCCGCGGAGCTCGCGAGGGACCCGTACGAGGAGCGGAAGCCTTCGTCTTCCGTCGTGCGGCGGCTGTTCGGCATCGCGGGACCGAACCACACTTCCGTTCGGCTCGAGGATCCTCTGACGATCGCCCACCTGCGGGCCCTTCTCTGGATCCACCGGAGCCAGGAATCGCTCGCGGCGAAGCGGCGGGCCGTCCAGTCGAGACGAGAGCGTCCCGACTCCGAAATCTTCGCGAAGTTCCCGCTCCGGCTCGTCCCGACCTATCCCGGAGACGAACGTTTCGATTCCGAGTTCTTCCGGGAGTTCCTCGTGTCCGCGCCGCGACTCGTGCGAACGACCCTCGAGGAAATCTTCGTCGGGGTCGCGAAGTGACGCCCTTCTCCGTCGTCATCCCGACTCATCGCCGGCCCGAAACTCTCTTTCGCGTTCTCGACGCGCTCGGCCGGCAGGACGGCCCGCCCGGGTTCGAGGTCATCGTCGTGGACGACGGGTCGCAAGACTCGACTCCCGATCGTCTGCGGGCGTTTCGCGCTCCCTACCCCCTCAGCTGCTTCTTTCAGGAGAACTCGGGCCCGGCGCGGGCGCGCAACCGCGGCGTCGCGGAGGCACGCGGCGACGTCGTCGTCTTCCTGGGCGACGATACCGTTCCGGAGCCCGCGTTCCTCGCCGTTCACGCCCGCGCTCACTGCGAGCACGCTGATGCTCCCATCGCCGTGCTCGGATATACCACCTGGCCGAGTGAACGGAACGTCTCCCCCTTTCTCCACCACATCAACGAGTTCGGTCTGCAGTTCGGCTACGCTCTGATCGAAGACCCGGACGCGGTTCCGTTCAACTTCTTCTACACGTCGAACATCTCGCTGCCGCGGCGGCTGCTCGAGGAGGCCGGACTCTTCGACACGACGTTCCCGCACGCGGCGTGGGAAGACATCGAGCTCGCGTACCGGCTGGCGAAGCGGGGCATGAAGATCCTCTATCGGCCCGAAGCAATTGCGCGGCACCATCACGACGTCACCTTCGCATCCTTCCGGCGGCGGCAGGAGCGATCCGGCGAGGCGGCCTCGATCTTCTTCGAGAAGCACCCGGAGTTGGGCGGGTTCCTCGGTGTCCCCCAGGCGCTGACTTTCTCGAACGGTTCCGGCGCCGCGGAGCGACTCCGCGCGGCCTGGGCGTCGCTGGCGCAGCGCTGGGAGGTTCCGGGAGCCCGCCGGGCCCTCGACCGGGTTCTCCGGGACGACTATCTGCGCGGCCTCGCGCGAAGCCTCCGGGACCGGGGATGGTCCGCCACGACGCGTCCCGGGAAAGGCGCGGAGACTGCCGAAGGCGATTCCTCCGGATGACGGTGTGGCCTTCCGAGAGGTCAGCAGGCTTCTCCTTCGGTCCGGGCGGTCCAATCCAACTCGAAGAAACTCCGGCACTTGCGATCCGCGCCTCCCGGCGAAGACGTGGCGTCGGTTTTGCTCCCTGAGTGACCCGGAGGCACTGTTCATGAAGAGGCTCACACTCGCAATCGGCCTGACCGCGCTGGCGCTGACTGCAACGCCCGCTCTGGCCGCTCGTTCCCGCTCCGGAGCGGCGGTCTCGGGAGCGCACGGCCGGGGCCGGGGCGGCTCACACTTCGGCGGTTCGCACTTCCGGGGCGGCTCACACTTCCGCCCCCGCTTCCGCGTCGGCGTCGGTTTCGGCTACTGGTACGACCCGTTCTGGTACGACTCCTGGTATCGGCCGTATCCGGGCCGCTACGGCTACGGCTACGGCTACGGCTACGGCGGGTACGGCTATGGTTCCGGCTACGGGTACGCGCCGTCCCGCGAGTGGGCCGTCGTCGACACCGACGTTTCGCCGGAGAGCGCTCGCGTCTATCTCGACGGCCAGTACGTCGGGACCGCGGACGACTTCGACGGCTATCCCGACTATCTCTACCTGCGCCGGGGACGGTACCGTCTGGAGTTCCGCCTCCCGGGTTATCAGACGCGCACGATCGACGTTGACGCGCGGCCCGGGACCAAGATCGACGTCGGCGACAAGTTGGCGAAGATCCCGGGCGCGACTCAATACGGCAGCTACGAGGAGCAGGAACCCGCCGGCGGCGTGCGCCGTTTCTGGGGGAAGCGCCGCGACGTGGCCGAGGCGATCACGGACGACAACGATATTTACGGGCCCGGGCCGCGCCGTTACCGCGAGCGGTCCCGCGACCGCGACGACGACCGTTCCATGGAAGACCGGGATCGGGACCGCAGGGATGACGACGACGTGGATCGAGATGAGCGCGCCCCGGCCGACGTGCGCCCGGCGCCTCGCGACGAGTGGCGCGACCGCAGTGATCGCGACAACCGAACGCAGGAGGGCGACACCTGGCTTCGTTTGAACGTCCAGCCGACCGACGCCGCGATTTACCTGGACGACCGTTTCATCGGGACCGCGTCGGAGCTCGACGCGGAAGACGGGATCGCGGTTCCTCCGGGCCGGCACGCCATCGTCGTCTCGCGTCCGGGGTACCGGGATCGTCGCATCCAGGTGGACGTGTCTCGCGGGGAGACCGAAAAAGTTGACGTCCAGCTCGAGCGTTGAGCTGCCGCAGCGAAAAGCCGCGGCACCCCGACCTTCGTCGAACTAGACTTCCGTCGCGGCTGCACGCCGCGACTTTGGGTCTATACTCGGGATCACTCGAAGGAACTAAGGGGAGGCGCAAAGACTCGGGCGGCGTCTATACGGTGGTTGACCCCACCTTCTGCCAATTTCGGTAGCTCCCAGGTCCGCACTCTTCCCGAATCCTTCCGATCCCGTCCGGGTCGGAGCGCCTCCCCCTAGTTCCTTCGAGCCCCTCCGGGGGCTTTTCCACGAGGCGGGTGCTCACTCCCCGACGCAGTTCGCCGCCGCGAGCCAGAGCTCGATCAGCACCTTCTCGAAGTGGAGGCGCCGGTTTCCGCGGCGGTTGTCCGGCGGGAAATCGGCCGCGGCTTCGACCGCTCGAGCGAGCGCCGCGGACCCGAGCCTCCTTCCGATCCGGGAGAGCGGGCCGGCGACCGCGCGCTGGGTGAGGAGGTCCCCGGAGATCCCGGCGTCGAGAAGCGCGGCGTCGGCGAGCAGCCCGATGAACAGGGTGAGCTCGTTCTCTTGCGCTCGTCCGAGCTTCTCGGCGAGAAGCAACAGTGTGGCGAGCTTGCCGTCCACGATCCCCGCGCTCAGGGCTTCCACCGCCTCCGATCGGAACTGCCGGAACTCCTCGAGCCGGATGGCGGCGTCGTCTTCGATCTCCGGATCCAGGACCGCGAGGTCCGCCGCATCCTCGTCGCGGAATCCGCGCGACTTCCAGGCGCTCACGCGATCGCTTCGCCCGGGAGCGGCGACGGGAACCGCGAGGCAGCGGGACCGGATCGTCGCGAGGAGCGACTCGGGACGGCTGGTGGTCAGGATCCAGTGGACCTGCGCGCCCGGTTCTTCGAGCGACTTCAAGAGCGCGTTCGCCGCTTCGAGGCCGAGAAGCTCCGCGCGGCGGATCCGGACGACCCGCCTCGCGCTTTCGTAGGGCTTTCCGGCGCCGAACGAGATCGCCTCGCGAACCCGATCCACGCGAATCTGAACTCCCTCGGGCTCGACGGGAAGAAGGTCCGGGTGGAAACCGTGGAGCGCGCGGCGGCACGACTGGCACGACCCCTCGTCTGAGGCGGGGACAGGCCCCACGGGCCTGCACCCGCCACCGACTGAATCGTCGCCGGGACAGAGGAGGGATGTGGCGAGCGCGAGCGACGCCTCGTCGAGCGCGCGCTCGGAAGCTCCGTAGAGGAGGAGAGTCCCGGGAAATCTCCCGCCCCCGCGCCGGAGACGCTCCAGCAGGGACGGGGAAGGTGCCGGGAGACTCACGACGGAAAGCGCTCCGAGAGGGCTCTCCAGGTCTCGCGGAACAGCTCGGTCACCGGGCGGCTCGCGTCGAGCACGCGCACGCGCCGCGGCTCCCTCTTCGCGATGCGGAGGTACGCGAGCCGCACCGCCTCATGAAACTCGAGCTCGGTCTTCTCGAACCGTCCCACGCTCCGGCCCCCGCGGCGGTTCGCGCGCTCGAGTCCCCGACGCGGATCCAGGTCGTACAGCAGAGTCAGGTCCGGCACGAGGCCGTCGCGTGCGAGCTCGTCGACGCGGCGGACGAGCCGCGCGTCCAGGCGGCGTCCGACCTGCTGGTATGCCTCGGTCGCGTCCGAAAAACGGTCGCACAGAACGAAGGCTCCTTCCGCGACCGCGGGACGGAGCACCTCGACGACGTGCTGTCGGCGATCCGCCTCGAAGAGGAGCCACTCGGCGACGGGGTCGAGCTCGCGGTGCGACTTTTCGAGCAGCACCCCGCGGAGGATGCGGCCGATGCGCGTCCCTCCCGGCTCGCGGGTGACCAAAGCGCGCCGGTGTCCCCGGGAGAGCCGCGCCGCGACGAGCTTCACCTGGGTCGACTTCCCCGATCCCTCAACCCCTTCGAAGGTGATGAACGGCATCGTGCGAAGGATAGATCGAGAGGAACGCCCTCCCGGTCGGTCGAATCGTCACGGCTGGGCTAACATTGCTCGCTTTTGAGCGTATCCAGTCAGATGACGGTGTCGGTCCAGCCGTCCGCGCCGCGCGCGGACCACTCCGCTCGCTCGCTCTACCTCGCGATCGGATTCGCCGGGCTCGCCCTGGCGGTCGCCTCGATCGCGGACATGTTCGCCCCGCGCCCCTACGACGGCATCGTCCCCGCCCCCTACAGCCGGGGGGGAATCGAGGTGCGGGCGTCGGCCTCGGGCAGTCCGGCCGACGCGGCGGGCATCCGGGCGGGCGATTGCGTGCTCGGAATCGGGAAGCGCCTCGTCAACTCCACCTCGGACGCCTCGGCGGAGCTTCGTAAGCACGCCATCGGGGAAACCGTTTCCTACCTCTACCGGCGGGGGCGCTGCGGCCCCGACGCGAAGGGCGAGATCCACAGTGTGCCGGTCCGGCTCTCCTCGGAGCGCCTCGGGGGAACGACGTACCTCTACGCGGCGGCGCTCGGCTTCCTCTTCTTCTTCATCGGGTTCTTCGTCTTCAACCGCCGACCCGAAGACCGCGCCGCCCGGATCTTCTTCCTCCTCTGCGTGCTCTTCCTCCTGTTCTTCGTGTGCCGGCTGCGCCCCGCGTCCTACTGGTGGATCGACCTCTTCGTCCAGAACACCGGAACGGTCTCGCTCTTTCTCCTTCCCGCGGTGTTCCTCCACTTCTTCCTCATTTTTCCGCGCCCGAAGGAGCTCACATTCGCGAGACCCGACGACTGGACGGGGGAGCCTCCACCGCGCTGGAAGCAGAAGCTCCAGGACTTCCTCTCGGCGAGCCCCGGCCTCTTCTACCTTCTCTACTCGATTCCGCCGTTCGTCTTCCTCTACGACGTCATGCGGCAGCTCCGCGGCCAGCGCGTCGCGATCCTCTCCGGCGCGCCGCTGTCCTCCTGGATTCTTCTCGGGGACTACCTCGTCCTCGGACTGATGGCGCTCGCCCACTCCGCATTCACGCTCCCGGACGCGCGCGAGCGCCGTCAGGCGTTCCACGTCTTCATCGGCACGATCCTCGGGACCGCGCCGTTCGTCCTCTTCGGCATCGTGCTGCCGTCGGCCTTCAACATCGAGGACTACGTCTTCTACGGCATCGTGCCGATGATCTTCATCCCGCTCACGTTTGCCTACGCGATCGTGCGGTTCCAGATGCTGAACGTGCGGGTCATCGTGCGCCGCACGTTTCTGTACGCGGCAACGACGGCCATCCTGCTCGGCGGCTACGCGGTGGCGGTCACGATGGCGAACGTCATCTTCGCCGAGTCGCGGCTCTCCTCCTCGCCGCTCTTCAACTTCGGGTTCTTTCTCGTCGGCATTTCGCTGTTCGAGGTCCTCCGGCGCCGTCTGCAGACCCCCCTCGACAAGCTCTTCTTCCGGGAAAAGTTCGACTACCAGAAGGCGCTCCTGGATATGAGCGAGGCGATCACCGGAGAGCTCGACCTTGGGCGCATCGCGGATTTTCTGACCGGCCGCGTGGCGGCCACGATGCGGCTCGAAAAGGCGTCGGTCTGGCTGCGCGACGAGCACGGCTGGCTGGAGCGGCGGGGGCGGCGGGAGGACCGGCTGTCGCCGTCCGCGGAGGTTCGACGTCTCCTGCGCGCCGGGGGCAGGCCCGCGGAGCCCGAAGGTCTCCGCGACCAGGTTTCCGACACCGAGAGCGTCCGCTATCTCGACGCGGTCGTGGCCGAGGATTTCCGCCTCCTCGTCCCTCTCGCGTACCGCGAGCGGCTCATGGGGATCCTCGCGCTGAAGGAAAAGCTTTCGGGGGAGCAGTTCGATCGGGACGATCAGACCCTCCTCTCCACCCTCGCCAACCAGTCCGCGCTCGCGATCGAAACCGCCATGCTCCACGACGAGATGACCCGGCAGGCGGAGCTGCGGCGGGACCTCGAGATCGCGCGCGACATCCAGACGAGCCTCCTGCCGCGCTCGCTTCCGGTCGTGTCGGGATTCTCGTTCCTGGGCGGCAGTCTGCCGGCCAAAGTCGTGGGAGGAGATTTCTACGACTTCATCTCCTTCGAGGACGAGCGGCTGGGGATCGTGATTGGAGACGTCTCGGGCAAGTCCGTGCCGGCCTCGCTCCTCATGGTGGCGTCCAAGGAGATCGTGTACTCGCGGGCGCTGACCACCCGGGACCCGGGGCGGCTGTTCCAGGAGTCCAACCGGCGCATCTACTCGATCAAGCGCCGCATGTTCGTGTCGCTCGGTTACTTTCTGCTCGACCCCGACGCCATGAGCCTTCGTTACGCGATCGGCGGCCAGCCCCTCCCGATGATCTTCCGCCCGGGCGACGGCGGACCGAGGTTCCTGGAGCCGCCCGAGCACCGGTTGCCGCTCGGCGCGCTCAAGGAGGTCCCCTACGACACCCGGGAGATCTATCTGAAGCGCGGCGACCTCATCTTCTTCTACACCGACGGATTCACCGAAGCGATGGACGAGGAGATGAACCCGTTCGGGGAGGATCGGATCATGGAGTCCCTCTCGTCGCGGCGCGACGAGCCGCTCGACGAAATGGCCCGAGGCCTCTTAGCCGACATCCGGGGTTACGTCGGGGGGGCCGAGCAGTACGACGACATGACCTTCCTCTTCATGAGGGTCGACTGAGGACGGGACGCGGGGGCACGGCAACGGGACACGAGGGCCTCCCGGAAGGCGCCCCGTCCCCGGTTGGATGCTTCCGGTCCTAAAGGGTTTCCGACACCGTCGGGGCTCGTCGGAAGCGAAACCCTGACCGCCCGCCGCCGTATCATCGGTGTGCGATGACGAAGCGCCGCGCTGTCTCTCTGTTCGGGCTCGTTCTGATCCTCGCCGCGGGGGTCGCGGCCGCCCTCTTTCTGTCGAACCGGCGCGAGGTCACGACCTCCTCGGACGAGGCGTATCGGGTTTATCGCGAGGCGACCGAGAACGAGCGGCGGTTCTATTTCAAGGAGGCGCGGGTCGGCTTCGCGCGCGCCCTCGAGCTCGACCCCGACTTCGCAATGGCGATGCTCGGCCTGGCCCGCATGTCGGAGAAGGAGCAGGCGATCTCGCTCGTCCGCCGCGCCGAGAAGCTCAAGAACCGGGTGACCGACCGGGAACAGCGCCACATCGACCTGCTCGAGGCGATTCTCGAGAAGGGCCCCGAAGAGCGCCAGAAGATCGCCCACGAGATCCTGAAGCGTTACCCGGACGACTTCCGCGCCACCACGACGGTCGCCATGTACGAGATGTCGAAGGGCCGGGCGGAAGAGGCGGTTCGGGTGTTCACCCGGCTCCTCGAGGTCGACCCGAACAGCGCCGACGCCTACAACATGATCGGTTACCACTACGGGTATCGCGGTGAGTATGAAAAGGCCATCGAGAACCTCCGCAAGTATCAGTTCATGGCCCCCGATCAGGCCAACCCGCACGACTCGATCGGCGAGATCCAGGCGTACTCGGGCCACTACGACGAGGCGATCGCGAACCTGAATCACGCGCTCCAGATCAAGCCGGACTTCTTCCCCGCCTACGACCACCTCGGGGTCGCCTACGAAGGCAAGGGCGACTACGCGAAGGCCTTCGAGAGCTACGTGAAGGGCTCCGAGGTCGTTCCGAACGACGCGGAGAAGGCGCCCTACCTCTATCGCGCCCTCCGCGCGACTCTCCTGTCGGGGGACCTCGCGGCCGCCCGCACCCTTATTCCGAAGTTCGAACAGATCCCGAAAGACGAGCATACGGACGTCGCCCGGCCGCTCGTCCTCGCCGCCTATGACCTCCTGGAGGGGCAGCCCGCCGACGCCGAGAAGCGTCTCGCCGAGGTCAAGCCCCGCGCGGACGAGCACTTCCGCCAGATGGCCAAGAACCGGCCGGACTACAAGCCCTACTGGTCCGACTGGAACTGGGTGATGGTCCGCGCGAAGCTCGCCCTGGGGAAGGAGCAGGAGGCGGTCCCGCTGCTTGAAGAAATGATCAACCCTCCCAACGGCTGGCAGCGATTCGAGGGGCGGCTGATGGTGTACGAGGCGAGGGCGCAGCTGGCGGCGATCCTCGCGAGACGAGGCGAGCTCGACCGTGCGGAGAAGCTCCTGGAGGAGAATCGAAAATGGAACCCGACCTGGGCCCCTACGCGCCCGGCGGAGCAGACCGTGGCGCAGCTTCAGCGCGCGAAGGTGCTCGCTTCGGCGAAGTGATGGATCGGGCGATCCCGCCGTTCGAGACCCAACACAAGCTCCTCCTTCTCGAGACCCTCTACGACGCCGGCCTCTCGCTCGGGTCCCTCCCGACTGAGGACGCACTCGTCGAGGACGTCCTGGGCCGGGCGGTCGGAGTGCTCGACGCGTCGCGCGGTTACCTGGCGACGTTCGCGGACGGCGGCGCCCGCCGGGCCGAGGCGCGTGTCGGCTTTCCCCGCCGCCAGCCCGAGTCCGTCGTGGCCGAGGACGAGTTCCTGCGCGACGTGATGCGATCCGAGAGCGCGGTGACGCGGGAGCGGTTCCGCTTTCTCCGGACGCCGGTCTCCGCCGCGATCGGGGTCGCGATCCGCGCCGGCGGCCGGAGCGCGGGAGCCCTGGTGCTCGCGGACAAGGAACAGCGGCGGGGCGGCCGCGTGTCGTTCGACGAAGACGACGCGCGGTTCCTGGCGTCTCTCGCGGGTCTGTCGGGAATGGCGATCGAGAATCGGCGACACTTGGAGAGGCTCACCCGCGAGAGGGAGCGGCTCGAGGAGGAAAATCGCCGGCTGCTCGACGAGACCGGGCGGTCGGCGGCCGGCCGGCTCTTCATCGGCGACTCTCCGGCGGCGCGGCGCGTCCTCGACCTCGTCGGGCGGGTCGCGAGCTCGAGGATTTCCGTCCTGCTGACGGGGGAGAGCGGCACGGGCAAGGAGCTCGTCGCCCGCATGATTCACGCGCGCAGCGATCGGGCCGAGAAGCTCTTCACGCCCATCAACTGCGCCGCCCTTCCGGAGCCGCTCCTGGAGTCGGAGCTGTTCGGGATCGAGCGGGGGGTGGCAACCGGCGTCGAGGCGAGGCTCGGGAAGTTCGAAGTCGCGCACGGCGGGACGCTCTTTTTAGACGAGATCGGCGACATGCCGCTTCCTCTCCAGGCCAAGCTCCTTCGAGTCCTTCAGGAACGCGAGATCGAGCGACTCGGCGGGCGCCGCCGGATCCCGATCGACGTGCGCGTGCTCGCCGCGACCCACGCCCGCCTTCCGGAGCGCGTGGCCCGCGGCGAATTCCGGGAAGACCTGTATTACCGCCTGCGCGTCGTCGAGATCCCGCTCCCCCCGCTGCGGGAGCGCCGGGAAGACATCCCGAAGCTCGTGCGGCACTTTCTCGAGCGCTTCGCAGCCCGGGACGGGCGCGAGGTGCCCCACCTCGACCGAGATGCCTTCGCGTCACTCCTCGCGCACGACTATCCCGGCAACATCCGCGAGCTCGAAAACGTCCTCGAAGGCGCCGCGGCTCTCTCCCAGGGCGGCGTCATTCACCGCGAGGACCTGCAGTGGCTCCCCTCGCTCGGATCGGCAGCGGCCGAGGTGGCAACCGACGGCGAGACCGCTCCGGCGAACCTCCGCGACCTGGAGGAATTGCACGTTCAGCGCGTCCTGAAGCTCGCGGGCGGCAACAAGAGCCGCGCCGCGAGGCTCCT
>Ga0210377_10003827_pt1 | contig 12822 bp, 12 predicted proteins | sample PLM4_65_b1redo_FD_155480 | JGI IMG/M metagenome (GOLD analysis project Ga0210377, IMG submission 155480) | Groundwater sediment microbial communities from an aquifer in East River, Colorado, USA - PLM4_65_b1 redo | ecosystem: Environmental > Terrestrial > Soil > Riparian zone | place: USA: East... | reverse complement strand
AGACCCGGCAAGGGCCGCCGCGGCCGCGTATTGATGCCGTTCAACGCGCGCGGCGGCTCGGGGCGCGGCAACGGCCGGCGAAGCGCCGCGATGATCGCCTCGATCTTGGCGACGGACTCGTCGTACACCTCGCGCAGGGGCCGTCCGGTGACGTGGGCGTTCGACACCACCTTCAGCTTCTGCGCGACGTTGTCGAAGATCAGCAGCGTGTCCGTGATCATCAGGCAGAGGTCGGCCAGCCCCAGCGAGGGCTTGTCGCGCAGCGCGATCGCCTCGAACGAGGCCGGCGCCAGATCGTAACCGACATACCCCACCGCGCCGCCGAAAAACCTCGGCAGGCCGTCCACCGGCACCGGCGTGTAATCGGCCATCACCTTCTCCACCACCCGCAGCGGGTCGGACGCCTCCACCACCTCGACCCGGTCGCCCCGGCGGATCTCGACCCGGGAACCCCGCGCCTCGATTACGACCGTCGGCCGGCTCCCCAGAAACGAGTAGCGCGCCCACTTCTCCCCCCCCTCGACGCTCTCCAGCAGGTAGGCATAGCGGCCGTCGTCGATTTTGAGGAAGGCGGAGACAGGGGTTTCGAGGTCGGCCAGAACTTCCGTGTAGACCGGGATCAGGTTGCCGCGCCGGGCCTTGTCGGAAAACTCTTCAAATGAGGGGTGATACACCACCACGCGCCTTTCCCGCGTCGACGCGGGCCGGTTGACGGAACGGCGCGACCGTCGGGCGGCACGGCGCCGTGACCGGCCCACCCTACCACGCGGCCGAAAAACTTGTCAACGCGAGACGGATTGTTCCAACTGGAAGAACGAGGGGTTGCGAGGCGGCCCGAGGCCGCGGCGCCTACGGCTTCCGCCGCTGCGCCGTCCGTTCGAGATCGCGCCGGAACCGGCGCTTCCGGAGGCTGTCCTTGAGGCTTTCGACCACCGTGTCGTTGATTTCGCTCTGCGACATGACGGCGGCCAGTTCGTCGTAGAGGGGCTTTGGCACGACGACTTGCATTTGAGTGGCGTGACCCCCGTTCAGCTCGATATGCTCACACATGGAGTGATCCTCCCTGTTTCGGCGACATCGCGGCCCTACATTTCGGGACGGGCCCTTGGAGACATCGGCTGGTTAACCGAACATGGGGTGAGATTATTCCTGCCACTTGCCCCTCTGTCCGCCGACCATGCGGTGGCTCGATTTTTGGCGGGCGGACACCTATAATGCCGCCGTAACGGCGTCGCACCCGACCGGAGAACCCCTCGCATGCCCCGAATCGACGTGACGCGACTGCGCGACCTCCTCGACGCGGCCGCCCGGATCACCGTCCTGACTGGCGCCGGCATTTCGGCGGAGAGCGGTATTCCGACCTTCCGCGGCCCGGAGGGCCTCTGGAACAGTCACCGGCCCGAGGACTTGGCCACGCCGGACGCCTTCGCACGCGACCCCGAGCTGGTGTGGCGCTGGTACGACTGGCGCCGCGGCCTCGTGTCGAAGGCGTGTCCCAACCCGGCGCACACCGGCCTGGCGGCGTTGGAGCGCCGGCACGCCGTCACCGTGATCACCCAGAACGTCGACGGCCTGCACACCAGGGCCGGCAGCCGGGAATTGATCGAGCTCCACGGCAACATCTGGAAGGTCCGGTGCACGGGCTGCGCGCTGATCTTGCCCAACACCGAGGTGCCGCTCCAGACCATCCCCCCGCTGTGCCCGCGCTGCCGGCTGGCGGTGCGCCCCCACATCGTGTGGTTCGGCGAGGCGGTCGACCCCTACGATTACCAACGGAGCGTGGAGATGACGCGCAGCGCCGACGTCTTCCTGGTCATCGGCACGTCGGGACTCGTCCACCCCGCCGCCGGGCTCCCCCGGGTGGCGAAGACCGCTGGCGTCACCGTCATCGAGATCAACCCCGATCCCACGCCCCACACGCCCCTCGCCGACCTGGTCATCCCGGAGCGAGCCGTCCCCGTCTTCGAGGCCCTGCATCTTCGCGTTGAATAAGGCTTGACAGCACTCTGTCAGTTCCAGTAGGTTTAAAGGACCCTTTCGGGTCCCTCGAACCAGTCCCGAGAAGGCTTTCCGCATGGACAGATCGCAGATCAGACAGCCGCGTCGATCCTCCCGACGCCCGACGCTCCCCGACCCCCACGGCCTCTATGACCCGGCCTACGAGCACGATTCCTGCGGCATCGGCTTCGTGGTCAACATCCAGGGCCAGCGATCCCACGACATCGTCGCCAAGGGGCTGCAGGTCCTCAATAACCTGGAGCACCGCGGCGCGCAAGGGTGCGACCCGTGCACGGGCGACGGCGCGGGGATCCTGCTGCAGATCCCCCACGAATTCTTCGCGCGGGTCGCGCCGGCGGCGGGCCTCGCGTTGCCCCAAGCCTACGAATATGGAATCGGGATGGTTTTCCTGCCCGCCGATCCCGCCGGCCGGAGGCTGTGCGAGCAGGTCGTCGGCAACGTCGTCGCCGAGGAAGGCCAGCGGCTGCTCGGCTGGCGCGACGTGCCGGTGAAGGACAGCCACCTGGGCGAGCAGGCCCGAGCCTCCATGCCGGCGATCCGCCAGGTGTTCATCGCGCGCGACATCCTCAGCGAGGCGGACTTCGAGCGCAAGCTCTACGTCATCCGCAAGCGGGTCGAGCGCGCCGTGCGCGAATCCGCGATCCCCGAGCGCGAAACCTTTTACCTCGCGAGCCTGTCGTGCCGCACGCTGGTGTACAAGGGCCTGCTGCTCCCCAAACAGCTCCCGCTCTTCTATCAGGATCTGGCCGACGCCAGCGTGGTCAGCGCGCTCGCGCTCGTGCACTCGCGCTTCTCGACCAACACCTTCCCCACGTGGAGCCTCGCCCACCCGTACCGGTACGTCTGCCACAACGGGGAGATCAACACGCTGAAGGGCAACGTCAACTGGATGCGCGCGCGGCAGGGGCGGCTGCAGTCGGACCTGTTCGGGGACGACCTGCAGAAGCTCTTTCCGATCATCCACGAGCGCCAGAGCGACTCCGCGTGCTTCGACAACGCCCTGGAGTTTCTGGTGATGGGCGGGCGCTCGCTGCCGCACGCGATGATGATGCTGATCCCCGAAGCCTGGGTCGGCAACCCCCACATGGACATGGACCGGCGCGGGTTCTACGAATACCACGCCGCGATGATGGAGCCGTGGGACGGCCCGGCCGCGATGGCGTTCACCGACGGCCGGCTGATCGGCGCGACGCTCGACCGCAACGGCCTCCGCCCCGCGCGCTACGTCGTGACGCACGACGGGCTCGCGGTGATGGCCTCCGAGGCGGGCGTCCTCCCGTTCGCGCCGCAGGACATCCGGACGAAGGGACGCCTCCAGCCGGGCAAGATGTTCCTGGTCGACACCGTCCAGGGCCGGATCATCGACGACGAGGAGATCAAGGCCGACATCGCCGGGCGCAAGCCGTACCGCCAGTGGGTGGCCGCCCATCGGATCTCGCTCGACGAACTGCCCCAGCCGATGAACGTGCCCCAGCCCGACCACGCCACGCTCCGTCAGCGTCAGCAGGCGTTCAGCTACACGATCGAAGAGCTCAAGATGGTGATCACCCCCATGGTGGTCAACGGCGAGGAAGCCGTGGGCTCGATGGGGACCGACACGCCGCTCGCCGTGCTCTCCGACCGGCCGCAGCTCCTCTTCAAGTACTTCAAGCAGCTCTTCGCCCAGGTGACCAACCCGCCGATCGACCCGATCCGCGAGGCGCTGGTGATGTCGCTGGTGACGAACATCGGCCCGAAACCCAACCTCCTGGGCGAGACGCCCGAGAGCTGCCGACGGATCAAGGTCCAGCAGCCCATCCTCACCAACGCCGACCTGGAGAAGATCCGGACGATCGCCGACCCCGATTTCCGGAGCCGGACGCTGCGCCTGCTGTTCCGCGTGGCCGACGGGCCGGAGGGGCTCGCCACCGCGGTGGAAGAGATGTGCCGGCAGGCGGCGGAGGCCATCCGCACCGGGGACAAGTTCATCATCCTGAGCGACCGCGGCGTCAACGCCGAGTGGGCGCCGATCCCGAGCCTGCTCGGCATCTCCGCGGTCCACCACCACCTGATCCGCGAGTCCCTGCGCGCCGAGGCCGGCCTCATCGTGGAGACGGGCGAAGCCCGGGAGATTCACCATTTCGCCTGCCTCATCGGCTACGGCGCGGGCACGGTCAACCCGTACCTCGCCTTCGAGACCCTCGTGGACATGGCCCGCGAGGCGTATCTGCCCGAGGGCATCGACGCCGCCACCGCCGAGTCCAAGTACATCAAGGCGATCAACAAGGGACTGCTCAAGGTCTTCTCCAAGATGGGCATCTCCACCGTGCAGAGCTACTGCGGCGCCCAGATCTTCGAGGCGATCGGCCTCAACTCGGATCTGATCGATCGGTATTTCACCGGTACGGCGTCGCGCATCCAGGGCATCGGTATCCGCGAGGTGGCCGAGGAGGCGCTCCGGCGCCACGCAGAGGCGTACAAGCCCGCGGCGGTTCACCAGCTCGACTTCGGCGGCGAATACCACTACCGGGTCCAGGGCGAACACCACAACTGGAACCCCAAGACCATCGCCACGCTCCAACAGGCGACCAAGACCAATTCCTACGCCACGTTCAAGGAGTTCTCCGCCGTCGTGAACGACGAGTCGAAGACGCGCTCCAACCTGCGGGGGTTGCTCGAACTGCGGACGGGGACGCCGATCCCGATCACGGAGGTCGAGCCCGCGGCCGAGATCGTCAAGCGCTTCACCACCGGCGCGATGTCATTCGGGGCGATCAGCAAGGAAGCGCACGAGACCCTGGCGCTCGCGATGAACCGCATCGGCGCCAAGAGCAACACCGGCGAGGGCGGCGAGGACCCCGAGCGGTTCGTCCCGCTTCCCAACGGCGACTCCAAGAACAGCGCGATCAAGCAGGTCGCCTCCGCGCGGTTCGGGGTGACGATCCACTACCTCGTCCACGCGAAGGAACTGCAGATCAAGATGGCGCAGGGCGCCAAGCCCGGCGAGGGCGGGCAACTTCCGGGGCACAAGGTGGACGAGACGATCGCGCGGCTGCGCTACGCGACGCCCGGTGTCCAACTGATTTCCCCGCCTCCGCACCACGACATCTACAGCATCGAGGACCTCGCCCAGTTGATCTTCGACTTGAAGAACGCGAACCCCGACGCGGCGGTGACGGTGAAACTCGTCGCCGAGGTCGGGGTGGGCACGGTGGCCGCGGGCGTGGCCAAGGCCCACGCCGACAAGATTTTGATCAGCGGCGACTCGGGCGGAACCGGCGCGTCACCGCTCGCGTCGATCAAGTACGCGGGCATCCCGTGGGAACTCGGCCTGGCCGAAACCCAGCAGACCCTCGTGATGAACAACCTGCGCGGCCGGGTCCGCATCGAGACCGACGGCCAGCTCAAGACCGGCCGCGACGTGGTCATCGCCGCGCTCCTCGGCGCCGAGGAATTCGGATTCTCCACCGCGCCCCTGATCGTCGAGGGCTGCATCATGATGCGCAAGTGCCACCTGAACACGTGCCCGGTCGGGATCGCCACCCACGACCCGGTGCTGCGCGCGAAGTTCACGGGACAGCCCGAACACGTCGTCAATTACTTCTTCTTCCTCGCCCAGGAAGTGCGCGAACTCATGGCCCAGCTCGGGTTCCGCACCGTCGCCGAGATGGTCGGCCGCGTGGACAAGCTCCAGGCCCACAAGGCGCTCGATCACTGGAAAGCGCGGGGGCTGGACCTTTCAAGTCTTCTCGTGCGCCCCGAGGTCGAGCCGTCGGTCCCCGTCCGGTGCGTCCAGGCGCAGGACCACGGGATCGCGGAGGTGCTCGATCACGCGCTCATCGAGCGCGCGCGCCCGGCCCTCGAACACCGCACACCGGTCCGCATCGACCTCCCGATCCGTAACGTGAACCGCACGGTGGGGACGATGCTCTCCGGCGAGATCGCGAAGCGCTACGGGCTGGAGGGCCTGCCGCCGGACACGATCCAGATCCGCTTCACCGGCACCGCCGGCCAATCGTTCGGCGCGTTCCTCGCGCGCGGCGTGACCCTCACGCTCGAAGGCGAATCGAACGACTACCTCGGCAAGGGCCTGTCGGGCGGGCGGATCATCGTCTATCCCCCCAAGGGTTCGACGTTCGTCCCGGAGGACACCATCCTGGTCGGCAACACCGTCCTGTACGGCGCCACCGCGGGCGAGGCATTCTTCTACGGGATGGCCGGCGAGCGGTTCGCGGTTCGCAACTCCGGCGCCAACGCCGTCATCGAGGGCGTGGGCGACCACGGGTGCGAATACATGACCGGCGGCGTCGTGGTCGTGCTCGGCGCCACGGGCCGGAACTTCGCCGGGGGCATGAGCGGCGGCATTGCGTTCGTGCTCAACGAGGACGGCCGCTTCGAGCAGCGCTGCAACCTGGGGATGGTCGAGCTGGAGCCGGCGCGCGATCCCGCCGACGTCGCCGTCCTGCGCGACCTGATCCGGCGCCACGCGGAGTATACCGGCAGCCGGAAGGCCAAGGCCGTGTTGGACCGGTGGGACGACGTCCTCCCGCGCTTCGTCAAGGTCGTCCCCGTCGAATATCGCCGCGTCCTCGAAGCGCGCAAGGTCGCCGCCCAGAAACACGCCCAGCAGAAGGCCGCCCCCGTCCATGGCTGATATCAGAGGTTTCATGAAGGTCAAGCGCTCGGGCCCCACGCGCCGGCCGGTCGAAGCTCGTGTTCACGATTGGAAGGAATTCTACGAGCCGATCGCCGAGGACGCGCTCAAGGCGCAGGGCTCGCGCTGCATGGACTGCGGCGTGCCGTTCTGCCAGGGCGACACCGGATGCCCGGTCGAGAACCTCATCCCCGAGTGGAACGACCTCGTCCACCGCGGCCGCTGGATCGACGCGCTCAAAGCCCTGCACACCACCAACAACTTCCCCGAGTTCACCGGCCGCCTGTGCCCGGCGCCGTGCGAATCCGCGTGCGTGCTCGGCATCATCGACGACCCGGTCTCGATCCGGGTCATCGAATGGAACATCATCGACAAGGGGTTCGCCGAGGGCTGGGTCTCGCCGATCCTCCCCGTGTCCGAGACCGGATTGCGAGTCGCGGTCGTCGGCTCGGGTCCCGCAGGCCTGGCCGCCGCCCAGCAACTGCGCCGCGCGGGGCACGAGGTGACGGTCTTCGAAAAGGCCGATCGCATCGGCGGGCTGCTGCGGTACGGCATCCCCGACTTCAAGATGGAGAAGTGGGTGCTCGATCGCCGTCTGGATCAGATGATCGCCGAGGGGGTGACGTTTCGGACGAACGTCGACGTGGGCCGCGACCTGTCGGTCGAGGAACTGCGCCAATCCTTCGACGCGATCTGCTTGGCGGGGGGCGCGATGGCGCCGCGCGACCTGCCGGTCCCCGGCCGTGAGCTCTCCGGTGTCCACTTCGCGATGGACTACCTCACCCAACAAAACAAGATCAACGCGGGCGACCCGCCGCCCCCGCCGGCCGAGCGCCTCACCGCCGAGGGCAAGCGCGTCGTGATCATCGGCGGCGGCGACACCGGGTCGGATTGCCTCGGCACGACCCACCGTCAGGGCGCGAAGGAGGTCTATCAATTCGAGCTCCTCCCCCAACCCCCGCCCCAGCGCGCCGAATCGACGCCGTGGCCGCTGTGGCCGATGCAACTGCGCTCCTCGCACGCGCACGAGGAGGGCTGCAAGCGCGAGTGGAGCGTCTCGACCACCAAGTTCACCGGCCGTAAAGGCCGCGTCGAGAAGCTCCACGCCGTCCGCGTGAACTTCCAGAAGGACGACCAAGGCCGCTCGCGCATGGTCGAGATCCCCGACACCGCGTTCGAGCTCGACGTGGACCTGGTCCTGCTGGCGATGGGCTTCGCCGGCCCCGAGAAACGCGGCCTCCTCACCGACCTCGAGGTGACGCTGGACGCGCGGGGCAACGTCGCCGTCGACGAAAATTACATGACGAACGTCGACGGCGTCTTCGCCGCCGGCGACATGAAGCGCGGCGCCTCGCTCATCGTCTGGGCCATCGCCGAAGGCCGCAAAGCCGCCGCCGGGATCGAGCGGTACCTCAAGACCAAGGCTCTCGTCGCCCGCGGATAAGATGTCGCGGGTCGTGGTGTACGGTCGCGAGGGCTGTCCCATGTGCTCCGACGCAAAACAGTGGCTTGCCGAACGCAAGATCGCGTTCACGTTCCGTGAAATCTTCCAGCAGCCCCTGTCGCGAGACGAACTCATGTCGTTGGCAGCCAAAACTCCGGCCGGAATCCACGATCTCTACGCCACCAAAGGAGCGCGCAAGGTGGGGTTACCCGAGGATGGACGGGCGTTGACGCCCGACCAGATTGTCGGCCTTCAAGTCGGCAACCCCGACTTGATTCGTTATCCCCTCTTCGAGCTCGACAACCGACTGCTCTTTGGTTTTCACCAAACCACGCGCGACGAATTACTGGCCCTTGCAGGAACAATCCGACAGCCTTGAATAAGCTATTGACCTAGTGACTATCATATAGGCTATGATAGTGACATCACACGGGAGTTTGGTCATGAAATCGATTACGGCTCTGGACGCCAGGAAGAAACTTGGGGCATTGCTCGACGAGGTGTCCCAAAAGGGAACTCATGTCGTGATTTCCAGGGTAAATCGGCCCCTGGCTGTACTGGTCCCTTACGAGGACTACCAACAAACCCGCGACCTCGTAGCCCGTAAAAAGCGCCTTGTCCTTGTCGCCGAAAAGATGGACGCCTTCCGGACACGTCACACGCGAAACGTCAAACACCTCAATACGACTGAGGCGATCAGACAGATCCGGTCCACAAAACGTGCATCCGGTGAATGACCCGGCAGCCAGTCGAACGACACGATGATCGTGCTCGACGCTTCGGTCGTCATCAAGTGGGTGCTGACGGACGAGCAGTTGAGCGGAGCGGCGCTCGGGTGGCGCGATCGCCACGTGTCCGGGGAAGATCGCATTGCGGTTCCGGAACTGTTGTTCTACGAAATCGGGAACGTCTTCGCAACTAAGACGCCCCTCTCTGCGGCAGATGCCGTGGGAGGACTCTCGTTGATTGCCGACAGCGAACTGGACGCCTATACACTCGGGATGGATGAATTTACCGAGGCGATCCGGCTGTCAAAACATTTCAAGATCAGCCTCTACGACAGTAGCTATCTTGCGCTCGCCGCAGCGCTGGGTTGCGAGATGATCACCGCGGACGCTCGTTTGGTGTCGCGCGTGAAACAACTCCGATATTGCAGACTCTTGCAGTAGTCGTCCTCGTGACAAGTCGCAGCTCTTAGCTACACGTAAGGAGAAGTCATGGCCGACAAGGTGAAGAAGTCCGACGCGGAGTGGAAAGCCCAACTCACGCCCGAACAATATAATGTCACCCGCAAGAAAGGCACCGAGCCGGCATTCACCGGCGAGTATAACGACTCGAAGGAGCCCGGCACCTACACGTGCATCTGCTGCGGCAACCTCCTGTTCAGCTCCGACGCCAAGTTCGACTCCGGCACCGGCTGGCCGAGCTTCTGGGAACCCATGTCCCCCGACGCGGTCAGCAGCGAGGACGACAGCAGCTTCTTCATGCGCCGCACCGAAGTCCTCTGCAGCCGCTGCGACGCCCACCTGGGCCACGTCTTCCCCGACGGGCCGAAACCGACCGGGCTGCGGTACTGCATCAATTCGGCGGCGCTGAAAAAGACAAAGCCGTGAGTCATCAGTCGGAGGAAAATAGTACTCTGACCCTGATTTCCCCTCCTACCTCGATGAGCTGGAATGGAGATTTAATAATCGGGAAAATCCATATTTGTTTCGAGATACGTTAACAAAATTACTTGCATCGGACAATCTAGAATACACCAAACTAACAGCATCTTGAATCATTGAGGCAACGTTAGCGGTGCGAGATGAATCAAGGAACGGATAAGAATAAACACAATAAGCAAGACAATGAGCCACAGAGCGCTTCCGAACCAATACGTGCGGATGTTGCGCCACCACTCGACGAGCCAAAACAACAATCCCCCAATAACCAGTGCAATTGTAAATACCACTCCGAACCCGATAATTGGAGTGGCAAGTGGCCCACTAAAATTCGTGTCGCTTTTGAACTTGCCCTCGCCGCCCTTGGGGCCTTTCTCCTTTATCAGCAGAACATCATTATGGACCGACAAACGACGATCATGAATTACCAACTGTCTGCTGACAGGGCTAACCTTACCATCCATCCTGGCAAAATTGATCGGGGGAACGCGAAAAACATTTCTATCATTCTTGAGAACGTAGGGAAGATCACCGCAGAAAAAATTTATGGAACCATTAAAGTTACGATGCGCGAAATCGACGCTGAACAAAGTAGAAAGATAGGAGCTGGCGATAACATCGCGCCAGGCAGTAGCCACGTCATCAATCATGCTATTGGTAATCTTAATATCAGCTTTCTTACCATCTATGGACGGATTTATTACACTGATGGATTTACAGTGAGACGATTCACTGATTTCTGTTACAACGTTAACTTTGGAATGACTAATGCTTGGCAAACGTGTGGACCACAACAAGATAAAGATATACAGGAAGATAAATATTGATAGCCATACGATGCCACGGAGCTGCCATGCCTTAGGAGGCAGGCTCTGGGGTCAAATCTTTAATCTTTAGTTTTGGCCCGATGGAGACGCGCCCGAGAAACGCACAGTGCCTCTGCTTTACCGCTAATCCCGAGATGTGATATAGGTGCGCCAAGCCTTCGGCATGCCTCGATTCAAACCGACTGCCAGCGGAGGGATTGTGCTAAAGATTAAAAGATTTGACCCCCAATCTCCCAGCGACCAGCCTCTCCCCCGCGCGCTGGTTACACCCCGGAATAGTACCGGAGAAGATCAGAAACCGAGAGGACGCCCACAATCGTCTCTTCCTCGGCCACCGCCAAATGCCGGATGCCGTGGTCCTTCATCAGTTTGACCGCCTCGACAATGGGCTCGTGGTTGTCGATCGAGATGATCGTCTCGTCCATACAGCGATTCACCGGCGTGGTCGCCGCATCAAGTCCTTGAGCAACGACGGCTCGGCTGAGCATCGCCTCCGTAATCGTGCCCACGTAGCGCTTATGGTCATCCACGAACAGAAACCCGATCTTGTATTTTTCCATACACTGTCCGGCGTCTTTTAACGTGGAGCCCGCGTGGATACTTCGGATCTCCCGAGTCATGTACTCGGAGACCCGCGTGGCCGCCTGCGGGACCGGACTCCGTTTTTTGGCATTCGCCGCCCGCTTGGCTTCGACCTCCCAGACACAGCTTTCGAGGACCCGTCGGCGTTGCCGCAGGCTCTCGCGGCCGAGGTCGTCATGGCTCCCTTCCGGAGCCTCCTCCTGGAGATTGAGCATGCTCGCGGCTTCCCCGAGCTGCGCATAGTAGTAAGTCTCCAGCGTGTCCGACGTGCGGCCGAAGGCCTCCGCGATCAGCCGCTCGGTCGCGGCATCAAATTCCTCCAGGGCGGACGCAGTCGTCGGACCGCTCAGCAACGGTTCTAGACGTGCGAGCTGCCCGCGGAGACGGTCAATCTGCTCGTCAAGCGATGCCCAACGGCCCAATTCGGTATCAGTTCGTGCTGTCATGGCTCCCTCGCAAGGTGACCGGTCTCGTTTCGCGAATAGGGTTGGGGCGTCTGCGCTCGTCCCGTGTCGGATTGTCAGCCTTCCGGTGACGCCATGTCAAGCCCGCCACGGTCGTCCTCCCCACGTGACCGCGGCAACCCCTATCAACGCCCCTGCAAGGCTCTCGGATCTACCGATGGACCGCTTCCTCTGCCATCTCATCACTTGTTACAATGTGCGCCGCCCCATGGAGGTGCTGGAGGAGTTGCAGGCGATCTACCAGCGCCATATCGCGATCGAGGATCACGACGTCTTCCCTCTCGCCGGATAGATCCTGGATCCATCCGCAATCGCGGCGCTCGGCCGCGAGATGGCCACCCGCCGAGGACTCACAGGGCGCGTGCGTTAAAAAGCGGTCGGGGGACGTCTACCGCAGCACGCGCGCCAGCCAGGCCGCGATGTCGCCGATCTCTTCGCCGCAGACCGAGTGTTCCATCTCGTAGGTCCGCCACTCAAGATTCGCCCCGCTGCCCGTCAGCAGATCGGCCGACTGCCGCCCCAGCGAAACCGGAATGATCGGATCGTCGGTGCCGTGGGCCATGAAGATCGGGACGTCGGCGTTAGCGTGGTGGGCCTCGGCCTTGAGGGCGTCGGCGAGGGGAAGGTAGGTCGAGAGCGCCAGGATGCCCGCCAGGCGCTGGGGAAAACGAAGGCCGGTGTGAAGGACCACGGCGCCGCCCTGGGAAAATCCGGCCAGCACAATGCGCGCAACCGGGATCCCCCGCTCGGTCTCGTGCTGGACCAACCCCCGAACCGTCTGTTCCGACTCTCTGATGCCGGCCTCGTCTTCTCGCCGTCCGAACTCGGTCTCGGCGATGTCGTACCAGGCACGCATGACGTAGCCTCGATTGATCGTGACGGGGCGATGCGGCGCGTGGGGAAAGACAAAGCGGACGGCAAGATCGGAGGGAAGCCCCAGATCGGGAATGATGGGAACGAAGTCGCGGCCGTCGGCGCCCAGCCCGTGCAGCCAGATCACGCTCGCGGTGGGTTGCGGCGCGGTTTCGATCTCGATCGGAGGAGTGGTCGGGGCGGAGCGTGTCACGGAAGAAGAGGCTCTATTGCAGGCGGCCGGATTTCAGCCAGTCGCGCAGTTCATCGTCTTGGCCGATGTATTCGCCGTCGACGAAGATCTGCGGCACCGTCCATTCCCCGGTCTTTTCGACCA
>Ga0210377_10003826_pt1 | contig 12824 bp, 10 predicted proteins | sample PLM4_65_b1redo_FD_155480 | JGI IMG/M metagenome (GOLD analysis project Ga0210377, IMG submission 155480) | Groundwater sediment microbial communities from an aquifer in East River, Colorado, USA - PLM4_65_b1 redo | ecosystem: Environmental > Terrestrial > Soil > Riparian zone | place: USA: East... | reverse complement strand
GGACGTGCAAAAACTGATCGATTTCCTGCTTTCCGCGGAAGGGCAGAAACTGGTCAAGAAATAGGGCGGAGGAAGCGACTGCGCCGGACTGATACGATTGGCGTAGCGCGGGCATACACCCGGGAAAGCTCTGGCTCATCGGCGTTTCCGCATATCAGTTTCAAACCGTCTCTTGGCGCGTCCGGCGCACGCACGCGCTGGCACCGATGATCCGCAGGTCAATCGGGCCTGCACGTTGTCCTTAAAATCCGGCATGGCGCCCCGGGATGGCGCACCCGCCCGCGGCCATCGTCGCGGACAGGGCGAGAAGAGCCATTGCACGGTGGAGTTTCGGAATCTCCTGTATTTCCCTCATCGTCCGCATTTCGTTTTCTTGCCACCAAACTCGCTCCGATCGCCCCCGCGGTGGGTGCGCGCAGGAGGAGCGAACTCAGCATAATCAGATGCGCCCTCACCGCCGTTAGGTCCTCAGCACCGCGATCACGAACAGCGCCCACGCGCCGAGAAAGGCCACGCCGCCGATCGGTGTGATCGCGCCCAGCCAGCGCTCGCCCGAGAGCGCGAGCGCGTACAGGCTTCCCGAGAAGAGCACGATGCCCGCGAGCATCAGCCAGCCCGACCATTTCAGGAGCATCGATTCCGGAAGCTGAGCCGCGACCAATCCGACCGCGAGCAGGCCGAGCGAGTGAAAGATGTGGTACTCGACGCCGGTATGCCACACTGCGAGCATTTCGGTCGACAGGCGGGTCTTCAGCGCGTGCGCGCCGAAGGCGCCGAGCGCGACCGCGGCGAGCGCCGCGAAACCGCCCGCGGCAAGGAAGAGCTTGGCGCTGGTCGTCATTCCGATAAGATAGCGCAGCTTGGAGCGCCTTGCGAGTGGACGACAAGAACCCGATGGCCCAGATCGTAATCTCCGGCATCGCTCAGCTCAAGGAGCGGGTCGGCAAGGAAGTCGCCGTGACCGACTGGCTCACGGTGAGCCAATCGCGCATCGACGAGTTCGCCGCGGCGAGCGGCGACGACCAATGGATCCACGTCGATCGCGAGCGCTCGGTCCGCGAATCGCCTTACGGCACGACCGTCGCGCACGGCTTTCTCACGCTGTCGCTGCTCTCGCGCCTGTTGCGGGACGCGATCGAGATCCGGGGTGCGAGCCTCGGGATCAACTACGGCTTGAACCGCGTGCGCTTCATCGGCCCCGTCCCGGCGGGCTCGCGCGTGCGCGCGCGCTTCCGGCTGACCGCCTTCGTGCAGAACCGCTCGACGAGCGAAGTCCTGCAGGCGCTGATGTTGCCCGCCTGCTCGGACTGAACGCGTCCAGTCAAGCCAAATGAGCGAGTGGTGGCTGGCGTATCTGGCGATCGGTTGCGTCGTCGGCTTTCTGGCTGGGCTGCTCGGCATCGGCGGCGGCATGGTGATGGTGCCGATGCTGGCGTGGGTTTTCGCCGCCCAAGGCCTGCCGGCGGAACACCTCCTGCACGTTGCGCTCGGCACCTCGATGGCGACGATATTCTTCACGTCGCTATCCAGCATGCGCGCGCATCACAGGCGCGGCGCGGTGGACTGGAAGATCGCGCGCGCCATTTCTCCCGGCATCCTCGCCGGCTCGTTCGCCACGGCGCTCGCTGCGGGCTTTCTGCCCACCCGGGCGCTCGCTGTTCTGTTCACGGGCCTGGTGTTCTACGCGTCGATCAGCATGTTTTTCGACCTGCAGCCGAAGACGACGCGCGAGTTGCCGGGGGCGGCGGGACTCTTCGCCGCCGGCTCGGCCATCGGCGTCGCCGCCAGCCTGCTCGCGGCGGGCGGGGCGTTTCTGACGATCCCGTTTCTGGCCTGGTGCAGCGTGCCGCTGCGGCGCGCCATCGGGACCGCCGCCGCGGTCGGCTTCCCGATCGCGATCGCAGGCTCGGCCGGTTACGTCCTCCAGGGGTTGCAGGCCAGCGGGCTGCCGGCGGGTACCTTCGGCTACGTCCACCTGCCCGCGCTCGGCCTGATCGCGGCGACGAGCATGCTCTTCGCGCCGCTTGGTGCGCACACCGCCCATCGGCTGCCGGTCAAGCGCCTGCGCACGATCTTCGCACTGATGATGTTCGGCCTCGCACTACGCATGCTGGCGTCGCTTTGGTAGCGCGTCAGGGCTCGTAGTCGGCGACCCAGCGGTCCGCGATCGTCGGGTCGTGCGATCGATTTTCCTACCTTTTCCTTTCTTGGAAGGCGAGGCCAAAGAGGTTGACGGGTATTTCATTTGCCGGAGCATAAGAGGTGTTAACCGAACGAATCTGGCAGTTCAAGTCAAGCATATGCTCGTTTTCATCGATTCTGACGGGTAACCTCAGCAACAGTCCTTCACCCACTTCGCCCATCTGTTCCCGACTTGCAATCAATGCTCCGCCGGTGCTGATGTCGCGAGCGATACACTTGTAACTGCTGCCGTCCTTAGTTGATGCGCGGCAATTGATGTGGGCTTGGGCGCGCGGGCTGCTGCGCACAACCAGCCCGCGCACCTCTGGCGGGTACGCTAAATGCAGGTAAGGATATGGGGTACTGGTCGTTTTCCTGACGACAGCAGAGAAAGCGTAGGCATTCTTTCCGCTGAAGAAACGCGCATTGAGATTTTGCCCTTCACGTATCAGCACGGGACGGCCATTTATCACAGGCATGGATACAATCACGCTTTCCCCGGCAAGGTAGCCAATCAGGGTTACGAGGCATCGGTACTTTTCAGTTTCGGTCTGAAATTGCAGCTGTATCGGATCGCCGCTGTTGAGCCTTGTCTGGTCGAGTGAAAATCCCCCCAGTTCTTGTTGTGTGGGCGTATCCGGTTTGTCTGGCTTGTCTATGAGTTGCATAGGGCGTGAATGATCTTTCCGTTATGGATTGAAAATATTTTCAAGAGAATCTTCGCGCTGGTCATGCTTGCGCTAAAGCACCCGCTCCAATTCCTCGGGTAGATCCTCGCCATGGGTCGTGCCCGCCGGCGATTCGCCGATTCCAACAAGCCCCTCGCGGCGCAGCAGCGCCCTAAGCACCTGCTCCAGCTCCAATTCCTCGGGTAGATCCTCGCCATGGGTTGCGCCCGCCGGGGATTCGCCGATTCCAACAAGCCCCTCGCGGCGCACCAGCACCCTAATCTCGTGCACGTGCTCAAGGAACGCGGCGGTGTCGACCAGATCCGCATCGCGCGGACGAGGCAACGCCACGCTCAGCTCGCGCAGGACACGGCCTGGGGCCGCGCTCATGACGAAGACGCGATCCGACAGAAATACCGCTTCCTCGACGTCGTGCGTGACGAAGAGCACCGAAATGCGGTGCTCCTCCCAGATATTGGTAAGTAGCTGCTGCATGGTCGAGCGCGTCTGCGCATCGAGCGCGCTGAACGGCTCGTCCATGAGGAGCACGCGTGGGTCGGTCGCGAATGCCCGGATGATCCCGACGCGTTGCTTCATGCCGCCGGAGAGCTGATCCGGATAGCGATCGGCGTATTGCGCGAGGCCGGCGTGCTCCAGGAGCCGCAGTGCCTTGGCTGCGCGCACCCGCCGCGATACGCCGAGCGCGCGCAGCCCGTACTCCACATTGCGCTGTACGTTCAGCCAAGGGAAAAGCGAGTACTGCTGGAACACGACGGATCGATCCGGACCCGGACGGGTGATCGCGCGCGAATCAAGGGTCGCCGTACCCGCAACGCAACGCACGAATCCTGCGAATACGTTGAGCACCGTCGACTTTCCGCAACCCGACGGACCGATCAGCGATACGAACTCGCCCGGTCGGACCAAGAGTGACACCCGATCGAGCACCGTATGACGCGTCGCGCCGCTACCAAAAACGACGGTGGCGTTGTTCATTTCCAGTGTGGCGGCGGTATTCATGTCAATGACGCTCCTGGACCCGGAACGCGAGCCCGGGCATCACCAACTCTCCGGCGCGACGGACGATCTCACTTGATAGGAACCCTAAAAGGCCGATTGTCGCCATGCCGAGCGCGATGTCGGCGTATTGCACGAGTGCGTAGGCTTCCCACGTGAAATAGCCGATCCCGAACTGGCCGGAAATCATCTCGGCGGCGATGAGGGACACCCATGCCACACCGATCCCAACGGTGGCCCCGGTGAAGATATGTGGGAGCGCCGCAGGCAGCACCACGGTGCGCAGCAAGAACATCTCCGACGCGCCGAGCGTGCGGGCCGCCCTCAGATAAACCGCATCGATCGCAGTCACGCCTCCGATGGTGTTTACCAGGATCGGATAGAACGCTCCGAGGAACGTGATGAAGCAAATGCTCGTCTCGTTGGTTGGCCACAGCATGATCGACATCGGCACCCACGCGATCGCTGGAATGGGTCGGAGCACGTCGATCGCCGGATAGACCAGTGCGCGGAACCGCTCGTATCGCCCGATCGCCAAGCCAAGCGGCACGGCGACGATCACCGCCATACCGAATCCGATCGCGATCCGCCGCACGCTGTTGACGATATGAGTCTGGAAGGCCGGGATTTGAATCTGGACAATGAAGGCGTCAAACACCGCGCCCGGCGTTGGAATATTGGTGAACCGCACGTAGAGCTCGACCCGGTACAGCGTGGCGATGTACCAGACGAGCAGAAAGAGGCCGAGCGAAAGCGCCGTCGACACGAGCGCCCAAAAGAGCCTGCGCGCGCGGTCCCGCGGCACGGAGGATCTTGTGGCCGCTCGGCTGGTGAGGGTGAGCGTACTTGGCAAGTCAGGCCCCAGTGTGGCAGTCAGGTCGGTTTGATTTTTCACGACTACTTGCCCCCTGTGGTTTGCTTGAGGGCGTCGGCAAGCGTGACAACCTTTCCCCCTGATTTCAAAACATGCGCTTCAGCGTCCTTCTTCAGGAGAAACGGGACGATCCGCGGCTTGCTGGCGCCTTCCGTCGCGTAGAACGCCTGCTCGGCGAAGACTTTAATCCCGAGTGCCTGGTCGTAAAGGTAGGCCACGGAGTACTTGCGACCCTCCGTGTTGAAGCGACGCATGGCACCGAGCGTGCAATCCGGAGAACTGAAGGGAAGGATCTCGCCCGAGGCCATCCACACTTCACCGGCCCGTCTGGGCTGCTTGATCGGCACCCCGCAATACGAGTCATGGCCGGCGACCTCGTAGTTGGCAAGCGACTTCAGTTGCGCATCGTAGTCAAGACGCTGCTCGCGAAATACACGGCGCACGTACGTGTCATTCACCCACGCCTCGGTATCGAGATCCTTGAGCCGGTTCAAACGCTGCAAGATGCCGCGTCCGGTGCGGATCGCATCGACGAGCCGTGGCTTGATTGTCGGATCAAGTGAGTGGATTCCGCCGGGGCCAAGGAATATATAGACGACTTCTTTCTCGATGCGGGTCCACTCGGCAATCCGCTCGGCGGCGAGCATCGGGTTTCGTCGCACCCATTCGTTCGCCTCCATCATCGCCCGGATGAAGGACTCGACGATCTCGGGATGCTTCTCGCCAAAGTCCTTGCGAACGACCACGCCATGAAAGGTCGGGACGCGGGTTTGCACGCCGTCGAAGATCTTGCGCGCGTAGCCGCGGAACGGCAGCAGCTCGGCGAACGGCACGAAGTTCGCATGGCCATCGATGCGCTTCTCCTGGAGGCTGGTCGTGCCGACTTCGGGGCTTTGGTTGGACAGGGCCCAGAAATTCTGCGGCCATCCCCGATCCTGCATCGTCTGCAGCAGCATGCCGTGCGCCGCGGAGCCGAACGGTACCGACACCGATTTGCCTTTCAAATCGGCCAGGTCGAAGTACGGTGAGTCGCGGTGCACCACCACTCCGTTGCCGGCTCCGAGCATGTTGTAAGCAACCACGGCGATGAGCTGGGTTTCCTGCCCTTTCTGTTGCTGACCCGTTGCCCCGTTGACCAAGAGCGGATAGTCGCCCATCGCGCCGATATGGATTCGATTGGCGATCATGCCATTGGTGATCGGCGGACCCGAGGTGAAGTTCTGCCACTCGATCTTGTAAGTTCGGTCCTTGAACTTGCCGGTCTGGGGAAGATGCTTTTCCAGAAGCTTGAGCTCCTTTAGCACGACGCCGGCCGTGACCGTATTGATGGTCGTGTTTTGCGTGCCGATCGAGATCGGAATTTCTTCCGCTCGTACGTGGATCGAGACGGCGACTCCGCCGAGCGCGACGGCGGTCGCGATGTGGGCAAGCACTTTGGTGCTCGCAATGAACGGGCGCGCGATCATTCTAATGTCACCAGCAAATCGCGCGAGCCGACCATGTCGCCGGCGCTCACATGCACGGCGGCCACGCGGCCGCTGCACGCTGCAATAACTTCGCTTTGCATTTTCATAGACTCCATCCAGACAATCGGTTGACCCTTTTCCACAAGTTGACCCGCCTGCACACCAACCCGGACAACTTGGCCGGGCATCGGTGCGCCGATCTCGCCAGGACGGTCGTCGCGCGCTTTCGCTTGCCCGGGCGGTCTAGTTCCGAGGTGCGGGGCGACGCCTACGACGCGTAGCTCACCGTCGACCTCGAACAGGACCTGCACGTCGGCTTCGCCATCATGGTGGGTACTGCCGAGCAACCGCACATGCAGGGCCGTTGTGCCGTCGCGCTCGATCTCGATTTCCTCGCCCGGCCGCATGCCGTGATAGTAGGCGGCGGTCGGAATACGCCACACTTCGCCGAACCGATCGAGGTGCGCGCGGTACTCTCGGAACACGTCGGGAAACATGAGATACGAGAGCACATCGAACTCCGTCGCGCCCCCTCCAGCGAGGTTCGCGGCTTCGCGTTCGGCGGCATCGATGTCGGCGGCGCTCACGTCGGTCCGCGCATCGTTCTTACCGGTCCCGCGCCCCAGCACCTTGCGGCAAAGCGCTGGCGGAAATCCCTCATCGGGCGTACCGAGGTCGCCCCGCAGCAGTGATACGACCGAAGCGGGAAACGATATTTTCTGATCCGGATCGAGCACGTCTTCCGGTGAGAGGTCACGCATCACCATAAAGAGCGCGAGATCCGCGACGATCTTCGATGTCGGGGTGATCTTGACGATGTCCCCGAACAGCCGATTCACATCTTCGTAGCGGGAGGCGATCTCCGGCCAGCGATCGGCAAGACCGAGCGAGCGCGCCTGCTCGCGTAGATTCGTGTACTGCCCACCGGGCATCTCGTGGCGAAACACTTCGGATGTTCCAGCGCGAAGGTCGATCTCGAACGGCGCGTACTGCCGTCGCACGTCATCGAAGTAACGGGACAGGGTGAGCACATGCGCCGGCGCGAGGCGCGGATCCCGCTCCGTGCCTTCGAGCGCCCGGACGATCGCGCCGAGCATGGGTTGGGAGGTGATGCCGCTCAGCGCATCGAGCGCGCAGTCAACGGCATCGACGCCCGCTTCTGCAGCGGCGAGTGCCGTCGCGACGCCCAGGCCGCCGGTGTCGTGCCCGTTGAACTGGATCGGGATGCCAACCTCCTCGCGAAGCGCGCGCACCAGCGCCGCCGCGGCGATAGGTCGGCAGATACCAGCCATGTCTTTGATTGCAAGCACGTCGGCCCCGGCGCGCTCGAGCGCACGGGCGCGCTCGACGTAATAGCGAAGGTTCCACTTCGGCCGGTCGCTGTCGAACAGGTCGCCGGTGTAGCAGAGCGTGGGTTCGCACAGCCCGCCTGCTTCGATCACCGCGTCCATCGCGCCGCGCATATTGTCGACGATGTTGAGCGCATCGAAGATTCGAAAGATGTCGATCCCGGCGCTCACGGCGGCCATCACAAATCGGCGAATCACCGGCTGTGGATAACGGCTGTACCCTACAGCGTTGGCGCCCCGCAGCATCATTTGCAGCAGCACGTTGGGAACGGCCGCTCTGATTCGCTGGACGCGATGCCAGGGATCCTCTCTCAGATATCGCAGCATAACGTCGAACGTTGCGCCGCCCCAGCATTCGATTGACAGCAGCTCCGGCAACAGGCCCGCGTAGTGGGGCATTGCAGCCACGATGTCATGTGTCCGCAGTCGTGTGGCGAGCAGCGATTGTTGGGCTTCGCGCACTGTCGTATCGGTAATGAGGAGCCGGCGCTCGTCTCGCATCCAACGAGAGAATTGCTTGGGCCCGAGCGACTGCAACAACTGCCGGGTGCCCGGCGCGACACGCGCATCGTCAGGCAAGCACGGCAGCGTCGCTCGCGTCGCCGCCAAGGCGACCGAAGCGCGCCCGCGAAGATCCGGGTGGCGGTGGACGATGACCTCGGCGAGGAATGCGAGCGGGCGATCCTCCATCGCGGCACGGGCCGCTGAGGAGTCTGGCCGATGGCGGAGTTCATCCACCCACGTGGTGTGCACGGTGGAGTGCAGGAACGCAGGTTCGGAGAGGACTTGGCGCAAGAATCCGATGTTGGTTTCGATGCCGCCGATGCGCGTTTCATCCAGCGCGCGGCGCATTCTTTCGGCGGCTTGGTTGCGATCGGCGCCGCGTACGATGATCTTGGCGAGCAGGGAGTCGAAGGCAGGGGAGACTACGGCACCTGGCCACACGGACGCGCCGTCCACGCGCACGCCAGGTCCCGCGGGCAGTGCAGCCTGGGTGATGCGGCCATGCGAAGGGGCGAATCCGGCGGCTGGCGACTCGGCCGTGACCCGACACTGAATGGCGAAGCCTGTCATTCGAATCGAAGACTGTCCCGGCACTCCAGAGGCTTCAGATCCGAGCGCAGCGCCCTCCGCGATGCGGATTTGCGCGCGAACAATATCGAGTCCGGTGATTTCCTCGGTGACCGTGTGCTCGACTTGAATGCGCGGGTTCACCTCGATGAAGTAGACCGCACGGGTCTCCGGGTTGACCAAGAATTCAACCGTGCCCGCGCCGGCGTAACCGCATTCCCTGCCGATTCGCACGGCCATCGCGCACAGGTCGTGGCGTTCACTCTCGGACAGCCAGGGAGCAGGGGCTTGTTCGACAATCTTCTGATGCCGTCGCTGGACAGTGCAGTCTCGCTCATAGAGATGGACGATGTTGCCGTGCAGGTCGCCGAGGATCTGCACCTCGACGTGACGCGCGCCACTCAACAGCTTTTCGAGATAGACCTCACCGTTGCCGAACGCTGCATGTGCTTCGCGTCGTGCCGCATCCACCATCGTGGCCGCCTCGGCGATCGAGGTAATACGCCGCATCCCTCGACCACCGCCACCCCAAGCCGCTTTGACGAGTACCGGCAAGCCCAAGGTTACGACCGCGTCCGCAGCGCTTTCCGGTTCGACATCGCGCGTGCCAGGCAATACAGGCAGGCCGGCCCGTTGCGCGAGCGCTCGCGCAGCCACCTTGTTGCCGAGCAGACGCAGGGTCTCCGGTCGAGGCCCGATGAAGACAATGCCCGCCGCCTCGCAGGCCTCCGCTAGGGACGGGCTCTCCGAGAGGAATCCGTACCCCGGATGGACCGCGTCGGCGCCGGTCGCCCGGGCTACGCGGAGCAGCTCGTCGATGTCGAGATAGGCATCGACCGGGCGGCCTCCCCGGCCGATTTTATGGCTCTCGTTGGCGGCCTGGACGTGGCGCGAGGACCGGTCTTCAGCGGCATACACGGCAATCGTCCCGATGTCGAGGTCGCGCGCCGCGCGGAAGATGCGCAATGCGATCTCGCCGCGATTGGCGACAAGAAGACGCTTGATGGGCCGCTGCACCAGCAGGGGGTGTCCTAATTCCAAAACGTGGACTTTGACAAAACAAAAGCGGTGGAGACCGAACCTGGAACTGACATGCCGCTAGTTCGCGATATCCGTAGCTATGTTTTAGCGTTCAGGACTGGGGGTATTGAAACGTTTGAGTCGTGCGAGGGAGGTAAAGGCCACGCATTTGCAGAACCAACCCTTCGTGAAAGTCAGCGGCATGCTGACAAAATCACGATAGCGATTTATCGTGAAGACTGATGTAGGGGATACCCGACAATTCGCGTCAGGTTTTCCCGTATTTCCTTCCGAGCCGCAGCAGTTATGTCGTTAGTAGGGTTTACCTGACATCGTTAGTAGGGCTTACCTGACTTACCGGGCAGGTCGATAGGACCACAATGTGTGACGCTGCGCCGCGGCTGCGTGGCGCATGGGAACAACGGGGTTCACCTACGCAGGAGATCGCTCATGGTAAAGAGAGGGCAAAGCAGTCCACAGCTAGGCCGCGCCCTTGCTTCCAGTTGCGGTGTCACCGGCGCGGGGCGTTCATAGCCCTCCTCAAGTCGAAAGAAGAACGGAAGGCGGTGGCGTAATGAGCGTCAGATTTCTCGATTCGACAGGCAAGCGCCTCGCCGCCAGTTTCGGGCTGGTGCTGATCCTGCTGGTGGCCGTGGCGGGCGCTTCGTGGTTTGCCCTCTCCCAAAGTCGGGCTGCCAGCGATCGCATGGCAAACACGTACCTTCCGCTGGTGTTCGAGATGGAAGCCCTGCAAAAGGCCCATCTCAAGGTGTCCGTTCTGGTAAGGGACATCGCGAGTCACAGCGACTTGGCGGTGCAGAAGCAGTCGATGACCGCGTTGGTAGAGCAGACCAACGTCATCGACCGCTCCATCGAGTCTCTGCGCCAGAAGACGGCCATGGGCGGAGAAAGCGGCGTCCTTGGAATAGACGAAGTCATCGCAAGCAAGGGAAAGACCAACGAGGTAATCACGCGGGCACTCAATCTCATCAACTTAGCGCAGTACGATGAGGCCTCATGGGTGGTCTATAACGACCTCAGACCCGTGCAGATTGCGATTTCGGAAAAGCTGGACAGACTCCAGGAGGGAGTGGTCCGGCAGGTCGTGGGGACGGCGCAGGTGGTATCCAATACGAGCGCCACGAGCGTAAGAGCTATCGCCGTCGGAACTGTCTTCGCGCTCATCATCGGGATTCTGGCGTCGATCTGGATCACCCGTTCCATCACACGCCCGCTGAACGCGGGGCTGGCATTCGCCAATCAGGTGGCCGCGGGCGATCTAACCGCGACTATCGAAGTCACGTCCAACGACGAGTTTGGCAAGCTCCTGGGCGCGCTGAAAGCCATGAACGAGAATCTCACGCGCATGGTGAGCGGCATTCGACTCAGTGCCGAATCGATACACAACGCCGCCGGGGAAGTCGCATCCGGCAACGCCGACCTCTCTTCCCGTACCGAGGAACAAGCATCGACCCTCGAAGAGACCGCCGCCAGCATGGAGGAACTGACTTCCGCCGTGCACGAAAATACCCAGAGCGCGGGGAACGCCAACGTGCTGGCCAAGCAGGCGAATCAGGTTGCCGCACGCGGCGGTGAAGTGGTGAGCGCCGTTGTCGCCACCATGAACGAGATTCGGGAGAGCTCCAGGAAAATCGGCGACATCATTGGCGTCATCGACGGTATCGCGTTTCAGACCAATATTCTGGCGCTCAACGCAGCGGTCGAAGCCGCGCGCGCCGGTGAGCAGGGTCGCGGCTTCGCGGTAGTGGCCGCCGAAGTGCGTTCACTCGCGCAGCGCTCGGCGGGCGCCGCCAAGGAAATCAAGGCGCTGATCGGCGACTCCGTGGAAAAGGTGGGCACCGGCACGAAACAGGTCGAAGAAGCCGGCAAGACCATGAGCGAAATCGTCGCCTCGGTGGAGAAGGTCACCGCGAACATCGACCAGATCAGTTCCGCCTCGCGCGAACAGGCCAGCGGCATCGGGCAGGTAAACAGTGCGATCAGCCAGATGGATCAGGTCGTGCAGAAAAACGCCTCCGTAGTCGTACAGGCCGCCGCTGCGGCAGAATTGATGCAGGCGAATGCGCAGCAATTGGTTCAGTCAGTGAGCGTGTTCAAGTTGAGCGATGCGGCGCCTGTGCAATCTTCCATTTACGAACACACGCGCCGCGCGCAACGTGCGCCGCCGCACGTGGCGCTCCCCACCCCCAGACTCGTGCAGGGCAGCCGCGGCGTTGCGCGACGCAATGCCGCGGGGGATGCCCCAAGCCATGGAATCGGCCAACCCATAACGGAGACCAACCAATGAAGATCATGAGCACGAGAGCCATCATCGGCGCCATCGCGTCGAGTGTTGCCTTCTGTTTTCTTGCGGCCGCCTCGGCACGCGCACAGACCCTGGAAACTGCGGGCGGCCTAACGTTCTATAAGGAAGTCCTGGAACCCAACGCGAAGACATTCAGGGACAGGACCGGACTTAACATCAAGTTTGTGGGGCCAACCACCGGCCTGGGCATTTACTTGCTCATCGAAGGCAAGGCCCAGGCTGCCTTCGCGCTTGACACGCTGGACGAGGCAATAAAGCAGGCGCACGCGGTTGCCAAGCAGCAAGGCACCACCCTCTCGGTTCCCAACAACTTGGTCTTCAAACAGTTCGCCACCGACAAGCTGGTAATGATCGTAAACAAGCAAAACCCGGTCAGAGCCATCAGCAAACAACAATTCAAGGACATCGCGGCGGGCAGGATCGCCAACTGGAAACAGTTGGGCGGCCCGGATTTGCCCCTGAAAGTAATTACCGGCACGCCTACCACGGCTACCCGGCTGGTCGTCGAGCGGCAGGTGCTGGACGGGCAACCGTTTTCGGCGGGGGTGACTGAAGTCCGTACCACCGCCGAGGAACTGAAGCGGGTTTCACACGAGCCCGGCGCAATAGGGTTCATCAGCGATCGATACGTAGATTCGCCCGGATCCAACGTTAAAAGCGTAAGCGGGCCGTCGGGTTCGCGGCCGTGGGGCGTCGTCACGATCGGCAAGCCCAGTGCGGACGTGCAAAAACTGATCGATTTCCTGCTTTCCGCGGAAGGGCAGAAACTGGTCAAGAAATAGGGCGGAGGAAGCGACTGCGCCGGACTGATACGATTGGCGTAGCGCGGGCATACACCCGGGAAGCTCCGGC
>Ga0210377_10003825_pt1 | contig 12824 bp, 12 predicted proteins | sample PLM4_65_b1redo_FD_155480 | JGI IMG/M metagenome (GOLD analysis project Ga0210377, IMG submission 155480) | Groundwater sediment microbial communities from an aquifer in East River, Colorado, USA - PLM4_65_b1 redo | ecosystem: Environmental > Terrestrial > Soil > Riparian zone | place: USA: East... | reverse complement strand
AAATGGACAACGACACCCTCCAGCAGATCAATCAATGTGATGCCTCCTTCACCGTTGATTCGAAATTGATCCTGTCGGCTGAAAATGGAAAGATCAACTACACCATCGTCAACATCCATCCATACACAAAGCACTATGGTCCCGAGGAGGTGGATTACAAAACCTTTATCGGCGACCCGAACAAAACCGTATTGTTTGCCTATGTCGATGAAGAGTTCGCTGGGCAACTCCGCATCATGAAATACTGGAACGGATATGCCTACATTGACGATGTCGCCGTGGGCACAAAATTCCGCAGACAGAGAGTCGGTCGTGCCCTGATCGAACGCGCCATCGCATGGGCAAAGGAAAGACATTTTCCCGGCTTGATGCTGGAGACTCAAAATAACAACGTCGCTGCTTGCAAATTGTATGCAAGCTGCGGCTTTGAACTACGCGGTTTCGATACGCATTTATACAAGGGCACGAATCCCGCCACCGATGAGATTGCCTTGTATTGGTATTTGATTTTTTAGATGTATCGCGCTGAGCGGAGCGTCCTTCGACTTCGGGCTTCGCGACAATCGCTCAGCCCTCCGCTCAGGACGAAATTAATAAAGGAGGACGAGCGAAGTCGAAGCGCCAGTACTTATGAGAACATTATGCTCAAAATCCAAAATCTTTCCGTCTCCTATGGCTCGCGCCGCATCCTGCACGATGTGTCCTTCAACGTGCAAAGCGGCGAAGTCCTGGCGTTGATCGGTCCGAATGGCGCCGGGAAATCGACACTCATCCGCGCCGCCAGCGGGGTCATTCCCTACACCGGTCACGTCCGCACGAACGGCGATGACTTCGCCTCGCTGTCACCGATCCAGCGGGCAAGGTACATCGCCACGGTTCCTCAGGCCGTGTCCATGCCACCCGCCTATACGGTTTGGGAAACTGTTTTGCTTGGGCGAACCCCCTATCTCGGATTTCTCGGTCAACCATCGGAGAAGGATGAAGAGATCGCGCGCCAATCCTTGCAGCGTGTCAGCGCCCTCCCTTTTGCAGACCGGCGCGTGGGCGAGCTCTCCGGTGGGGAACAGCAACGGATATTGCTGGCACGGGCATTATGTCAATCCACGCCGATCCTGTTGCTTGATGAACCCACTGCACATTTAGACCTGCAATATCAAGTTGGTTTATTGGAGTTGGTGTCCGAACTCGCCCACAAGGACAATCTCGCTGTGCTGGTGGCGCTCCACGACTTGAATCTCGCCGCCCACTATGCCGACCGCATTGCCCTGATGGTAGCGGGGAATATCAAAGCCATGGGGAAGCCAAAGGAAGTGCTACTGCCAGAGTTAATCGCCGAAGCCTATTGCCTGCCCGTGCAGGTAGTCAAACATCCGTTTTTGGATATCCCGCTGGTATTGCCAGAGGGGAAATAATCTAGATCTAAAACTCCGCTCTCATTAGTGATGGCATTCCATTTATAAAACTTCTTCGGACGATTCATTTGACAGGTGATATGCAGCATTTTGGATGATGTGTTGGTTCAACGACCTGTTGCTTACGATCCCCAATTTATATTTAAGCTTCGAAAAAAAGAAAGAGCGATCACGGAAGAAGAGCAAAAGAGCTCTGAACCCTTTTTCCAAAGGCGACAAAGCAGCAGGGTTCAATTCCTTCATGGCATTATCGCGAATAACTTCCAACTGATCAGGAGAGCAATTGTGATTAATAATGACGGATTTTGCCACTCTCAGTTTACGGTAATTGAAATCCTGCGTTATATAGCCGTTTTTAAGACATTCATCGAAAAGACGCGTTGCCGGATAAGGTACTGCCAAAGAGAACCAAAAACCTTCACAGCCCATCTTTTTCAGGTCCCTGGCATACGAAATGGTTTTCTGGATATCCTCTAAACTTTCCTGCGGAAATCCGAGGACAAAAAAGGCGTTCGCTTGAATGCCAACTTCTTGAGCCAGTTGGACCGCCCGGGTACAGTCCTCAAGCTTCATTTTCTTCCCAATGATCTTATCCAGCGTTTCCTGACTGCCGCTTTCTGGTGCGATATAGAAATCTTTATACCCAGCCGCTTTCATCAGTGAAAGAAGCTCTTTGTCAATGGAATCAGCTCTGATGCCATTACGGGCATAGAAACGGATGCCAAAATTGTTTTTAGTGATCTGCCGAAAAAGCTCTTTTGCCCATTGTTTATTGGTTGTGAGGTTATCATCTTCAAAATATATTTCCTGGACTCGGTATACCTTGTGCCAAAATTTGATCTCAGCGATCACATTTTCCACACTTCGCCTTCTAATGGTGTATCCCAAGATGGTATGGATGGAGCAAAAAACGCAGTCGTACACACAGCCTCGTGTTGCCACCATATTTATCCATCTTCGTCCTCCTTGCCAGAGTTTTTGTAAAGGCAGGAGATCAATCGCAGGAAATGGCAAGCTATCAAGATCTTTAATATAGGGGGCGCGGCGAAACGTTAAGGCGTTTCGAGAAATTATTCCAGGGATCTCATCGACAGGTTGATCCTGGTTTATAGCATTTATCAAATAGAATAGTGCAAACTCGCCCTCCCCAATGATCAGATAATCAACGTGCCTGCGATCGATGGTTTCAGGTACTGCGCTGACATGATTGCCCCCCACCACAATGAAAAGGTCTGGAAAAGTGAGCTTGATCTTCTCGATCAGCTTCATCGCCATTTGGTGCTGATAGGAAAAGGGGATCGAAATTCCAACAAGGTCGGCATCAAATCCACCAATAAATTCGAGGATATGCTTGTCGGAGAGACCCACTTCACACCACTCATCTTCAATGGACCTGATATTATGCGGGTCCTCCACCAGGCAATCGAGTATCCCAACATGGATGCGATTCTTGCGTAAAAGACCAGCAAGGTAAGCCAGTCCCAGATTGAAAGCATGTGAAATATTATAGTTATTCTCAGGGGCGCCACTCACCATGATCGCTGGCAGACTCATGAGTAAAACCCGTCTTATTTTTTGATCCTGCATGTGGACAATCTCCTCGATAAAAGCACAGGCTGACAAGTTACTACATGACGTTTTTCATCTCAGTGAGATACAGGACAATGATCGAGCGTAAGTTTTGTGCAATCAGAAGCCGAATTGCGAAAAGCGGCATAAAAGAGAAAGATTTTCTGTACCTTACCAACTGAAACCGGAGCATGTATGCTCGTCACCAATTGCACGCGAAAGAGACATGGTGATGAACAACAACGGAAACGATACCCAAAATACTCAGCACGCTTTTCTGGTTGCCTGGGGTAGCTTCGCTGAACAACTTGGTTTGCCGGAAAAGATTCAGGCAATCCCATTGAAGCAGAAATGCTATCGTCATACGCCCCAGGGCAAAGTGCTGGAATTTCTGGTAAGCAACCTGGCTGGATCGAAACACTTGCAAGAGATCAGTCTGGCTGCCCATCCACTGGACAAAGACCAGGCCGTGGCAGAAGCCTGGGGACAGGCGGGCTGGGCAGATTACAGCGGTGTGAGCCGGACCTTGAGCGGGCTGAGTTGGGAGGAAGTCCGGCAAATTGTGCGAGTCTTGGATCAGGTCAGCCAGCCATACATTGATACGGAGTTGAAAGAACTGCGTGCGCAAGGCAAACGTGTGCGACTGGATGGTGACCTGACCGGGTTGCCGGTTTCCAACACCAGCCGCACGTATCCGAACGCGGCCTTTGGACACATGAACGATGAAATTCGTCTGGGCTACCAGGCCGCGGTAGTCAGTATGGAAAGCCTGAGCTATGGTCGTTTGTGGCTTTCAGGCACGCATCATCCCGGAGATACTGTTTCCTGCACCCAGGCCGAGGGGCTGGTTTTGGCAGCCGAAGCACGCACTGGCCTGCGCCCCCGGCGCCGCACTGAACTGCTGCGCCAACGGATCGCAGCGTTTGAGCAACAGATGGAGAAAACCAGCCAACGCCGGGAAGCGCAAGAATGCGGGCTTACACAAACCAGGCAACGCCTACTGGAGGCCGAGCAGCAACAGCAGGATGGATAGCAGGAAGTGGCCGAATTGGAACGGGTATATCAGGAGCGCCAGCGTAAAGAGCGACCCACCAGCCGCCTAGCCCAGGCACGTAAACGCTGGCAGGCTGCTGAAAAACGTCTGGTCAGCCGCCAAAAAGCCTGGCGAGAAGCTCAAACCCGTTTGGACAAAACCAAGGCGCACTGGCAAGAACAGACAACCCTGTGCGCCAATCTGTACCAGCGCCTGTCTCGGTTTGAACAGGAAAATACGTCCAATCCTGACCCTGTTGACGCCGAGTTTCGCCTGGATGCCGGATTCGGCACCTACACCAATGTGGCCCTCTTGATCGAGATGGGCTACGAGGTCTATACCAAGCCCTATGGCCAGCAAGTTGTGACCGCACTCCGGCAGAAAGTCGATCAGCAAACCAACTGGACCCGTGTGGGCGCTAATGCAGAACTGGTGGCGTGGGGCGCTCTGGAACTCAAGAACAGCCTCTACCCATTGGATGTGGCCCTGGAGCGCTTCCACACTGGCAAAACCATCAAACAGAGTGCCCTGTTTCACTATGGGGTTGACCCGGTCACAGAGGATTTGCCTGCCTGGTTCCAACGATATAACGGCAGGCAGACCATCGAAGCAGGCATCAAAGAAAGCAAACAGGTTTTCTATCTGCATCACATCAAAGTGCACTCCGAACCAGCCATTTTCTTGCAGGAATGCTTTGTCTTATTTGCGGCAAACTTCATTCGCTGGGCCAGCCGTTGGCTGGCTCAACAAGCCCAAGCAGAGGGGCATGCCTTAGACATTTCGTCTTTGGGCATCAAACGACAGGTGCTGGTGGGTGCACACGTTTCCGCACAAATTATCCGAGTTTCAGACGGTAAGTTGTTAAAGTTCAGTGAGCATAGCGCCTTTGCAGGCAAAGTGCTCAAGTTGCCTCGTGGACGACAAGTTCATCCGCCCAGACATTTTTTTGATGTCTTTCACCGTTTTTTATCGAATCGCCACTGATTGCACAACCGTTACGTGAGCCTTTATATTTGCCGTGATCGGGTCTTATTTTCTTGGCTTGGCAGGAGATATTTTAGGCATATTTATTGGGGGAATCATAATGGAGGAAATTGTCAGAACCAGACTAGGAAAAGCGGCTATTAAAAAGCAAGTGTATTGCCCACATTGTGGTTTGAAACAGGATTGGGAAGAAAACAAATTGTGCAAGAGGTGCAGATCTCAATTAAGAAAATAGTATAAAAAATTCGTCAGAAATTTTTATAGAAGGCTTGCGTTTTTCTAACGCAGGCTTTTTATATTAAGGGCGTAAATTCAAAACCAAAAGGAGGTACCTATGTCTAACTTAATCCGTTGGGAACCCGCCCGTGAGTTGATGACCCTGCGTGAAGCCATGGACCGTTTGTTCGACGATGCGTTCACACGCCCGCTCTCCATCCGGGATGGCTGGTCAATGTCTGCCCCTGCCATTGACATGTACCAGACCGACAACGAAGTTGTCGTGAAGGCTTCCATACCTGGTATCAAGGCGGAGGGGGTCCAGATCAACATTACAGGTGATGTCCTCACTCTCAGAGGCGAAGTCAAGCAGGAGGAAGAGCGGAAGGAAAAAGCCTGGCATATGCGTGAACAGTGCTTTGGTTCCTTCGAGCGCTCGGTGCCTCTGCCAACCACTATCAAGACCGACAAGGCAGAGGCGGTGTTCGAAAATGGCATCCTGACCATCACTCTTCCGAAGGCAGACGAAGTAAAGCCCAAAACAATCAATATCAGGGCTAAATAGTCAGACAAGCAAGTTGACGGTCACTTTTGAGGTGACCGTCAACTTTTTTAACGGGATTTGTTTCCGGCTTCGAAGGAAGCGGAAACTCATCCAAAAGTGCCCGTTTTTTTTCAATTTCGGAGCAAAACTGGTGTAAAATCGGGGTATGCCAAAGCAAACTCCAAAACAAAGAATTATCCTGGTGGACGATCACGAAGTTGTCCGATTGGGACTCAAGTCCCTGCTGGAGCGTCATCCGCAGTTTGACGTGGTTGGGGAAGCTGCCTCGGCGCGTGAAGCGATCGAGAAAACGGATATGCTCAAGCCGGATGTGGTGGTGATGGATATTCGCCTGCCGGGCACATCGGGTATCGAGGCCTGCGAGCAGATCGTTACCAAGCACCCGAACATCAAAGTGATCATGCTCACTTCGTATGCCGAGGATGAAATGCTATTCTCCGCCATCCGCGCGGGTGCATCGGGATATATCCTGAAGCAGATCGGGAGCGATGATCTCGTAAAGGCACTTGAAGCGGTTTCACGCGGTGAAGCGCTGCTTGACCCGGCGGTGACCCAGCGCGTCTTCCAGGAAGTGCGCCGCGCCGTGAAGGAGGAGGAGGCGTCGGCGTTCGCGCATTTGAGTCAGCAGGAGAAGCATGTGTTGTTGCTGGTCTCAGAAGGCAAGACGAACCGCGAGATCGCCAAGCAGTTGTTTCTCGGCGAAGGCACGGTGCGAAATTATGTCTCGAGCATTCTCTCGAAACTCGGTGTGAACAATCGTGCGGAAGCCGCGGCATACGCAGTGGAACATAGTTTGCGTGAATATATAACGATGTAGTCCGTGGCATGTGTAGCGTTCGGCATACTATAATTACGGAGTCACAATTCAGTGACTCCGTTTTTTGTTTAAGGAGTGGATATGTCCCTTTCGACCAGTATCACTGATGGAGTGGTTACACTGCGTCCGTTCCAGATGAGCAATGCACAGGAATTATATGCAGCTGTGCGTGAATCGTTGACAGACCTCAAGCCATGGATGAGTTGGGCGCATGATGAATATTCGATGGAAGAAGCCCGCAACTTTATCGCCATCACGCGCGCCCGCTGGGAGGAGAATACACTTTTCGCTTTTGTCATGACGGATGCCAAAACGGGAAGCGTGATGGGCGGCATCAGCCTGAGCCATTTGCATCCGGTCTACCATCTTTGCAATGTAGGCTATTGGGTGCGGACATCACGTCATGGGGAAGGGATCGCCGGACACACTGCCAAACTCGCTGCACGATTCGGATTTGAACATGCCGGTCTGGTGCGCGCGGAGATCGTGATCGCGGTGGAGAATCAAAAGAGCATCCGCGTGGCACAAAAACTTGGCGCACATTATGAAGGGATCCTGCTCAACCGCATGGTGATGGGACGATCCGTTTATGACGCGCACATGTACTCGATCATTCCGCAGGATTTTGGGTTACCTGCTCAAGGGATTGACTCAAGAATTTGATCGAGCGAATTGTGGGTTTGATTCCGCCGACAGTCTTCGGTGTGCCCACCATGCCCACATCGAACGCCAGGCAGGGAGAGGTGTCCGCACTGCTGCGAATATGCCGCCTTTCGAATGTGTCGCTCATCCTTCACAAGTTAAAATTACTCTAATTTGACAAGAGTTGTCTAAATATGCTACCATGTCTCTACTCAAGTAGGGAGTAGCCTTGGTGCCCCAGGCGCCATCGGTCAGTCGTCAAGACAGAGCTAACGCTCTCGGCTGGTCGTACGTGTGACAACACTATTGGCGAGACTACCACGATCTGGTCGTGGAGTCTCGTTTTTTTATTTCCCCGACCGAATACGCAAAACAGGAGATATGTCATGGAAGGATCAATTTGGTTGTGGGTTGGTTTCAATCTATTCGTGTTGTCAATGCTTGCGCTTGACCTGGGGGTTTTCCATCGTAAGTCTCATGCTGTTTCAGGCAGGGAAGCCATCACCTGGAGCCTGGTTTGGATATCGCTCTCCCTGGTATTCAACGCAGTGATCTACTTCTTCTGGGACAGGATGATGCCAGGGAGCAGTTACACCAACCGTGAAGCAGCACTTGCCTTCTTAACAGGCTACCTGATCGAAAAATCCCTCAGCGTTGATAATATATTCGTTTTCATCCTGATCTTCTCATTCTTTGCTGTTCCCGCCGCCTACCAACATCGCGTGCTTTTTTGGGGCATCCTTGGGGCGCTGGTCATGCGTGGAATTTTGATCGTGGTTGGCGCAGCCTTACTGGAGGAATTTCACTGGATCATTTACATCTTCGGTGCGTTCCTTATCTTTACAGGCATTCGCATGGCATGGCAGCATGAAGAGAATGTACATCCTGAGAAGAACCCGGTGGTGAAATTCTTCAGAAGATTTATGCCCGTTACGGAGAATTTCGAAAAGGATAAATTTTTCGTCCGCCATGCGGGAAAACTCATGGCAACGCCTCTTTTCCTGATCCTGTTGGTGGTGGAAAGCACGGACCTGATCTTCGCCGTGGACTCGATCCCTGCCATTTTTGCGGTCACCCAGGAACCGTTCATTGTGTACACATCGAATGTCTTTGCCATTTTGGGCTTGCGGGCTCTTTACTTCCTGCTGGCAAATGTCATGGACAAGTTCCAATATTTGAAATATGGTTTGGCGGCTGTCTTGACGTTTGTCGGTGTGAAAATGGTCATCGTGGATTATTACAAGATCCCTGTTGGAGTATCCCTTGGAGTAGTGGCGGGCATTCTCACGGTCTCGATCCTGGCATCTCTTTGGAAGGCGCGCGTATCGGCGGGGGAGCCAGGTGAGGCAAAATAAGATTTATCCCCATGGTTCAAGGTATCAAAAAATGCGCGGCAAATCGCCGCGCATTTTCAATTGATCGTTCAAGATGTGGGTGTGTCTGTCTCCGTCGGGGATGGAGTGAAAGTCGGTGTGGATGTATCGGTAGGGGTCGATGTTGGAGTATCCGTTGGCGTGGGAGAGGGTGTCCGTGTGGGTGTGAAGGAAGGCGTGGGCGTCAGCGTAATGGTGGGAGTGGGGGTCAATGTCACCACGGGCAGGTTGATGGAACCGGTCAATCCTTCGGGGATCAAGAGATCGCGGCGAATCCAGCCACCTTCGTATTGGATCATGTTTGGGTCGCTTTGATCGTTTGCCACGAGCAGCCAGGTCTCATCTCTTTCGTTGATAATAATCGCCGAGAAGGTGAGACATCTCCCGACTCGCAAACCCTCACCCACGGTTGTGAAATAGGTTGCCGGACCGCTGCGCACGTTGATGGCGGGGTAATCCTTGACGGAGACCACGCAAAAGCCCAGCGACTCGAAGGGCGGTTTGGTGGGCGGCGGCGTTACGGTTGGTTTGGTGGGTGTGAGTGTTGGCGTAGTTGTAGAGGTCGCCGTGGCAGAAGGGGTGCCGGTGGCGCTGGGAGTGGCGGTAAACGGCTCGGGTGTAGAAGTGGCTGCTAAAGTGGGGTCAGGCGTGGACGTGGGAAGAGGCGTTTCCGTCCCTTGTCTGAAGATGTAAGCCAGCAGGATGATGATCCCAATGAAGATGGGAATGGCATACCAAATCCAAACGGGCGGAGCAATATTCCCCTTGCGGAACGGTGCGACGGCAGGCGGCTCTCCGGTGAATCCCATGGCGCTGAGGAGGTTTTTGAAATTGTCCTCATAGGCGCCGATGGCGAAGTTCAAATAATTGATCGTGTTGAGCGCAAAGGGGACGATGATCGGCGTGAGCATGATCGGGATGATCTTCTTGCGCAGGCTGAGTGCCTGGGTGTATTCCTTTTCGACCCATTCGGAAATGATGGAATTTGGCGAAAGCACAACCAGGAAGAAGTGACTCTCTTCGATGGCAGCAGGGATGCGGCGAATCCAATCTTCGCCGCCGCGCAGGTCGGTGATATCCCACCAGACGTCGTAGCCGGCTTTTTCGAGATCGCCCGCCAGCTTGCGGGCAAAATCTGAGTCTTTGCGCGAATAACTGATGAAGAGCTTCTGCATAATTTCCCAACGTTTGAGCCTCCCGTTATGTTCCTTGGATAGGACTGGGGGGGCAACTCACTACAGCATATTATAATGCCCACGATCACAAATTGCGCTCTCCCGCTTTTGAAAAAGCGCAATTTGTGACCGCACTGGGTATACCATCCCCAGTGGATTTTTGGGATGGGAAATTTTAGGGGGTGGCTAATATCAAAAACAAAGTATATGTCGTTGCGAGGATGGCATTGCCCGACGACACTTGCACCCGATTTGCCTGGCAAATCGTGCGTTCGGTGCAGTGCAGGTGAGCAATCTCGCGTTAAACGGGAATGGCCTGTCGATGAGAGTTGACCGTTTAAGCGGAGATTGCTTCGGGCTATGCCCTCGCAATGACATCTTCTGTTTCTTTGTTCATGTTGAGAATTGATAGTAGGTGTTGCTGTGATCGGTGTGCTTTGTCTTTAAATTCACACCCATAGTACTTTTGTTTCGTTGAATTGATGATGATAAGGGGATACAATCACTCCACTTTACTGGTATTTTATTGGTAGGAGAGAGAGATGGACGGGAATCAACATGCAAATATTGATTCCCGTCCATGTATTTTGGGATGCTGTGCTCATATTTTGCCCAATGAAAAAGGAGTTGCCTGTAGCAACTCCTTTTTCTATTTATGAACTCTTGATCTCCGGTTTGGGCAACTGCGGAATGATCCAGTTGATCAACGCCTGCGGGGAACGCGTCTGCATGTAGATCGTACCGGGACCAGTCAACTCGACCACGAGACCCTCGCCGCTGAACAACGTGGATTTGATCCCGCCGACAGTCTTGGGAGTCACACTCATGCCCCCATCGAACGCCACAAGATGCGATGTGTCCACTACATATTTTTCGCCCGCGCCCATGGTCCGCTCGAAGATTGCGCCATAGGAAGAAACGAGCAGCTTGCCTGTGCCAGATGCCTCCAGCATCGAGATGCCTTCCGCGGACATGAATGCCTTCACGCTTACTTTCGCCGTCAATTCCACGCCATCTTCCGATGCAACATAGGAACCGGACTGGAGCATCAGTTTTGGTCCTTTCAATTCGATCAACATCATGTCGCCGGGCAGCTCCGGGGCGAGAGTTACTTCGCCGCCCTGTGCGGGAGCGACAAAAAAGTTTTGGAAGAAGGACTCGCCGCCAAGCATGGCGCGTCCCAGTGACTTTAAGATACCGCCTTCGGCTTTGGTCTCGATGTTAACTCCACCGCTCATACTGACCATGGCGCCAGCCTCGGCGCGGATGCGTTCGCTGGGTGCCAGTTTGGCTACAGCGAGCGAGTAAGACGGGCGATGGACGATTTCAATTTCCATGAGGTTCTCCTTGTGGGTGAATAGTTGGTCTATACTTTGTTTTATAAGACTTCTTGCATAAGTGCTCCCGCAGCCGGCCCCGGCGGCGGGGACGCCGCCTCAAGCTTTGCAAGGTTTGTCTTGTGCTTTTATACTACTAATACGCTTATTTCCTCCCATGGTTTTCTAACAAAATTATAATCTCCCACCTCTTGACCAAAATTTCACTTTTGTATAAAGTTAAGCCTGCTTAACTAAAAAGAAGGCTTAACTATGACCAAACAAGTCCAGTTCACACAAGCCATCCGTTCATGGATGGATGTTTTTATGCACCGCTCCATGCGTGGCTGGGGTCGCTACGCCAAATCCACGGGGCTCTCGATGCCGCAGTTCAGCATCCTGATGCAATTGCATCACAAGGGCGCTTGTGGAATGTCCCGGATTAGCGAAGGTTATGATATTTCACCCGCGGCTGCCAGTCAGCTCGTGGATAAACTCGTCCACAACGATCTGATCCAGCGGGTGGAAGATCCCAATGATCGCCGTGCCAAACTCCTGAGTCTGACAGACAAAGGCAGGGATCTCGTCCTGCGCGGCATCGAGGAACGCTATCGCTGGGTGGATGAACTTGGCGACAAACTCACTGCGGATGAACGTGTACAGGTCAGCGAAGCGCTCGACATCCTGACCCGCGTCGCACGGGACCTTGAGGCTGAACCCGTTCATTGAGCGTTTGCTTCTCCCCAGGCTGTTCATATTCAATTCACATACAAGCCATACACTCTATTCGTGTTGTCTTGAAAGGAACTTTATGCCATTCACTGATAATTTATTCCGCAAGGAGCAAAGCCGATGCTGAAACTACTTAAATTTGCAAAACCTTATTGGTTGATGCTGGTGTTCTCCATCGCACTGCTGTTCGCCCAGGCGAACTTTGACCTGGCGCTGCCCGATTATCTCTCCCGCATCGTCAACACGGGTATCCAGCAGGGCGGCGTGGAAGATGCCGTGCCGCAAGCCATCCGTCAGAGTGAGATGAACCGCGTAGTCATTTTCATGAATGAGGCGGATAAAGAGTCCGTGATCGCGGATTACACCTTCATCGACAAGAATTCCGCTGACTATGAAAAATATGTCGAGCAGTATTCGATCCTCGCAACGCAACCCGTTTACGTTTTGAACGATATCGATCAAGCAGAAATGGATCGTATCAACCCGATCATGGCGAAAGCCCTGCTGGCTGTTTCCGGCATCGAACAAGTCATCGCAGACCCATCCAAGGCGGCGCAGATGGGCGGCGCGTTCGGCAACTTTGACCTGAGCAAACTTCCTCCCGGCGTGGATGTATTCACCATGCTCGGTCAACTCCCCGCCGAGCAACGGATGCAGATCACCGCCTCCATGGATGAGAAGTTCGCGGCGCTGGGTGACAGCATGGTCGTGCAAGCCGCCGTCGGCGCGGTCAAGAACGAGTACAAAGCGCTTGGCATGGATACCGATAAAGTCCAGAACAATTACATCATGACCGCCGGTGGCTGGATGCTGCTCTTAACGCTTGCAGCCGGTATCTGTACCATCATTGTGGGATACCTCTCTGCCAAGATCGCAGCCGGCATGGCACGCGATATCCGCCGCGATGTGTTCCAGAAAGTGGAAAGTTATTCGAACACGGAGTTCGATAAGTTCTCTACTGCCTCGCTTATTACACGTACCACTAATGAT
>Ga0210377_10003824_pt1 | contig 12825 bp, 14 predicted proteins | sample PLM4_65_b1redo_FD_155480 | JGI IMG/M metagenome (GOLD analysis project Ga0210377, IMG submission 155480) | Groundwater sediment microbial communities from an aquifer in East River, Colorado, USA - PLM4_65_b1 redo | ecosystem: Environmental > Terrestrial > Soil > Riparian zone | place: USA: East... | reverse complement strand
TCCTAAAAAAAGCTCCGGAGGGATATTTGGCAAGGACTTTTCAAAGAGTTACCAAGGTTTTAAATCGAACCAAACTTGTGGACTGGTTCCTCCTTTCAAGAACCTGGGTAAAACTAGGTACAAAATCTTGGTAACTCCTTTAAAAGTCTTTATTAACCTTCCTAATCATTTTAACAAATCTATATAAACTTGGAGGTCCTATGGATGCACTAAACGATTCTGCAATGGTAGCTTTGCTTCCTATGAACGATGAGTGGAGTAAGGTAGAAACAACCCATTTGACACTAATTTATGTTGGAAAAGTTGCTGATCTGAAGCCAGCATTATTCAACACCTTAGCCAAGGACGTATCTTCTTTGGCGATACTCTCGAACCCCATTTATTTGAAGGTTTTCGGTATTGAGGTTTTTGGGGATACGGAGGAAGTAGATGTTTTGAGAGTTTCTCCATCTTCAGAACTCCTGGCTTTGAGAAGTTTTCTGGAAGATTGGGACTCTGGAGAATTTCCCATATACAAACCACACATAACAATCGGACCCGCACACGGACTGTACGAAATTCCTACTCCCATGATGGTTAGCTTTGATCGGATAATGGTCGCCTGGGGGGAAGATCGACTAACCTTCTGGTTGCGGCGTTACTAGATTATTCTTGAAAAGGAGGAGGTGACATTTATGGTAAAATCCACAGGCAAGCGACACGGAAAGAAAGAACACCGATCCACCCAACCAAAACGTCGCCGGGCCCCTGGAAAAACAATAGAAGCTAGAGAAAACCAATTAATAAGTATGTCTGTTGATTTAGCTGCTAGGCAAATAAGAGCTGGAACAGCGTCTTCTCAAGTTATAACCCATTTTCTAAAGCTTGGTTCGACTCAGGCTTTATTAGAGAAGGAAAAACTTGGCAAAGAGAATCAACTATTACAGGCAAAGGCAGAAGCACTAAAATCTCAGAAAAAGCTTGAAGAAGTATATGCCAATGCTCTTGCCGCTATGCGTTCATACGGCGGTTTGGTAGATAGTTCATCTGGAGACGGTCAAGATGACGAGGATTAGGAGATATTCCGATCTAAAATCCTTAAAGGATCTCGAGTCTAGGTATAATTATCTTCGATTACTTGGATCTGTTGGAAAAGATACTTTTGGTTTCGATCGTTATCTAAACCAAAGATTCTATGCTTCTGTTGAATGGAAAAGGGTTCGAGATTTTGTAATCGTTAGGGACGATGGATGCGATTTAGGTATTCCTGGTTTCGAAATCCACGACAAGATTATCATTCATCACATGAACCCGATTTTGGTTGAAGATTTTCAAAACGGAAATCCAGACATCTTAGATGACGAATTTCTAATCTGTACAAGTCATAGAACGCATCAAGCCATTCACTTTGGTGAGAAATCTCTACTTCCTCAAGTTCCATTAGAAAGAAAACCCGGCGACACAAGACTTTGGCAAAGGAGATTACATGACAAATAGCATATTAAATACCATAAAACAAATGCTCGGAATTGCGATAAGTGATCCGGCTTTTGACCAGGATATCCTAGTTCACATTAATTCCGTTTTCATGACCCTTAACCAACTTGGTATTGGGCCAGAAACGGTATATTCCATTGAGGACGCCTTAGCAATTTGGAGTGATTTTCTCGTTGATCCAACGTTCTATCCGGCAGTCAAAACCTACATCTATCTTAAAGTTCGATTGGCTTTTGATCCACCAGGAACATCCTTTCTTCTTGATGCCCTTTCAAAACAAATTCTAGAACTTGATTGGCGTTTAGCTGTCCAAGTACCTATCCCACCAGATCCAATTGTTGATCCAGAAGTATAGAAAGAAGGAGGTTTTTCAAATGTCAAATGACTTAAAACATGTCGGCATCTTAGGAATGCACTGGGGACGTCGAAAATCAGGAAAATCAGGTCCGGACAAATCCAGCGCCGATCATGTACAGGCCAAAGGTCTAAAAGGAAAAAAACTTACTGATATGTCTAATGACGAACTTAAGACTCTTACTACTCGGTTGCAACTCGAGAAGAGTTATAAAGATCTGACCAAGGGAGATATTGATCCTGGAAAGAAGTTTCTAGCCGATGTTCTATCTGGTTTCATGAAACAACAATCCATTAATCTTTTAAATATGTCGGTCACGAACGCAGGAAAGCTTATCCGAGATATTATGGAAGCTAAGAGTAAGTAAAATGACACTATCGAACACCGCAACCCCAAAGTATTATGGTGAGTTTCGAGAAAAAGTAATACGAGGAGAGATTCCCGTTTGTAAAGAGATCTCGTTAGAGATGAACAGGATAGATGCCTTGATTGCGAATCCCGGAATTTTCTATGATGATGACGCCATAAATGGTTTCGTATTGTTTTGTGAGAACGAATGTACTCTAACTGATGGAAGCGATCTTCACCTTCTCGATACATTTAAACTTTGGGCCGAGCAGATTTTTGGTTGGTATTATTTCGTTGAGCGAAGTATATACGAACCAAGTCCAGACAATCATGGTGGTCGATATGTACGTAGGATGATCAAAAAGAGGCTTATCAATAAGCAATATTTAATTGTTGCTCGTGGTGCTGCCAAATCAATGTACCTATCTTTAATTCAGAACTTTTTCTTAAATGTAGATACAACGACAACCCATCAAATTACTACCGCGCCAACTATGAAGCAGGCGGACGAAGTTATTTCTCCAATAAGAACAGCTGTTACGCGAGCGCGAGGACCGCTATTTCAGTTTCTGACAGAGGGGTCAATACAAAATACAACCGGTTCTAAAGCTAATCGTGTTAAGTTGGCATCTACTAAAAAAGGCATTGAGAATTTTTTAACTGGTTCTCTTCTCGAAGTACGTCCAATGTCTATAGACAAACTCCAAGGTCTAAGACCTAAAATTGCTGGAGTTGATGAGTGGCTCTCGGGAGACATTCGCGAGGATGTAGTTGGTGCGATCGAGCAAGGTGCTTCTAAACTTGATGACTACTTAATCATAGCTGTTAGTTCGGAGGGAACTGTACGTAACAGTAGTGGAGACACAATTAAGATGGAACTTTTAGACATTTTAAAAGGGGATTATATAAATCCTCACGTCTCTATTTGGTATTACCGTTTAGACGATGTCGAAGAAGTTTCTAACCCTGAGATGTGGATAAAAGCAAATCCAAATTTAGGTAAAACTGTAACTTATGAAACCTATCAATTGGATGTTGAACGAGCTGAAAGTGCTCCCGCAGCACGAAACGATATATTAGCCAAAAGATTCGGAATTCCGATGGAGGGTTATACCTATTTCTTTACTTATGAAGAAACCATCCCGCACAGAAAGAGAAGTTTCTGGTCTCTTCCCTGTGCCCTTGGTGCTGATCTATCACAAGGCGATGACTTTTGTGCTTTTACCTTTATGTTTCCTTTACCAAATGGAACATACGGAGTTAAGACACGTTGTTACATATCTTCTAAAACATTAATGAAACTTCCCGGAGCAATGCGAAGCAAATATGAAGATTTTCTTGGGGAAGTTAGTCTTCAAGTTTTAGACGGGATAGTTCTTGATATGATGGAGGTGTATGACGATTTAGATGAGTTCATAACAACTTCTAGTTACGATGTTCGGTGTCTAGGTTATGATCCCTATAACGCCAAAGAGTTTGTTGAGCGATGGGAAAGAGAAAATGGCCCATATGGTCTTGAAAAAGTGATCCAAGGCTCTAAAACAGAATCGGTTCCTTTGGGGGAATTAAAGAAGTTATCAGAAGAACACATGTTGATCTTTGATGAGGAACTTATGTCTTTTGCTATGGGAAACTGTATTACTCTTGAAGACACTAATGGCAACAGGAAGCTTCTTAAGAAGAGATATGATCAAAAGATCGATAGTGTATCAGCGCTTATGGATGCTTACATCGCTTACAAAGCCAACAAACAAGCTTTTGAATAAATTAAGGAGGCATGGATGTGAACAACACTTTTTTGAGTCGACTACGATTTGCTTGGAATGTTTTTCTTGATCGTGATTTAAGAGAGGAATACAAAACTTCTTATGGATCTAGTTATAGCGTACCTCAGCACCGAAAACGTCTTAATTTGGGTAATGAGAAATCCATAATTGGTGGTATCTACAACAGATGCGCTATTGATGTGTCGAGTATAAAAGTTCGTCATGTTCGAGTAGACGAAAATAATACTTTCTTAGAAACAATAGATTCAGGACTGAACAATTGTCTTTCTTTAGAGGCAAATATTGATCAGACAAACCGTGCCTTTATTCAAGACATAGTAATGTCGTTGTTTGATGAGGGCTCTGTTGCTATTGTTCCTGTGGATACTTCTGTTAATATCATGGATTCAAATTCGTTTGATATTTTAACTATGAGGACAGCAAAGGTAGTTCAATGGTATCCTCATCATGTTCGAATTAATGTTTATAACGATAATAGAGGAGAAAAAGAGGACATAATTTTACCAAAAGCCAAAGTGGCTCTTATAGAGAATCCTCTATATTCTGTAATGAATGAAAAGAACTCTGTTCTTCAACGGCTAATTGCTAAGTTAAATCTTGTAGATGCCATCGACGAGCAAAGTGGTTCTGGTAAGTTAGATATAATCATTCAGCTTCCCTATGTCGTTAAAACAGATGCGAGAAAACTCCAAGCAGAACAAAGAAGAAAAGATATCGAGGAACAATTACGGGGGTCTAAATACGGCATTGCTTATGCTGATGGAACGGAGAAAATTACTCAACTCAATAGACCGGCGGAAAACAATCTTATGGTCCAGATCGAATATTTAACGAGAATGCTATATAGCCAGTTAGGTATTAGTGAAAAGATCTTTGATGGTACTGCTGATCAAAAAGAGCTGCTTAATTATTACAATCGTACTCTTGAACCCGTAGTCTCTGCGATTGCGGACGAACTAAAGAGAAAGTTCTTGACAAAGACCGCTCAAACTCAAGGACAATCTGTTATGCACTTTAGAAATCCATTTAGTCTCGTCACTGCTACAGAGTTACCAGATCTAGCAGACAAACTCACTCGTAACGAAATCTTATCAACGAACGAGTTTAGAGGAGTTATTGGGTTCACTCCAAGTAAGGCTCCCGGTGCAGACGAACTTCGAAATAAGAATCTGCCTCCAAGCCAACCAATCGATGTAACAGAAGAGTTTGCATCGACAAAATCCAATAAAGGAGAACAAACAAAATGACAGATGTGAAATATGATTTTAGTGGCTATGCTACTAGAACTAATCTGGTCTGTGCCGATGGCCGAACCATTCTGAAAGATGCATTCAAGGGTAACGATGGTCAAAAAGTTCCTCTTGTTTGGCAACATCTTCACAACGATCCCAGTAATGTGTTGGGGCATGCGCTTCTTGAAAATCGAGAGGATGGCGTGTATGCTCATTGTGTATTGAATGAGGGGCCTAATGGCAAGCAGGCCAAAGTATTGATCGTCCATGGTGACATCAATGCTCTATCGATCTATGCCAATAAGCTGGTCGAGAAGGACAAAGTAGTACATCAGGGCGTTATTCGTGAGGTAAGTTTGGTATTATCTGGAGCCAATCCTGGCGCCCTTATTGATAATCTGAATATTGCTCACGGCGACGGATCGACAAGTGAATCAGACGAAGAGGCTATTATCTTTACTGGTTTGAATCTGAGTATTGAAGAAAGCGTTGAAAATGTTGAACACGCTGCTTCTGACTCGGATTCTAAAGATGAAGAAACTGTAGCCGACGTCTTTGAGACGCTCGACGAAAAACAAAAGAGAGTTGTCTATGCTTTGCTCTCTCAGGCTTTGGGAGAACCGGCTACAGATGAAATCAAACAATCCAATTCAGAAGGAGAAACGTTCATGAAGAAAAATGTATTTGATAAGAAAGAAGAAGGCGACACCGCGACTCAACCCGAATTGACCCATGCTCAGGTCCAGGAAATCTTTGCTGATGCGCAGAGAACTGGTTCTTTGAGGGAATCATTTCTGGCGCACGTTGTAACTTATGGTATTGAGAACATTGATTATTTGTTCCCTGATGCTGTGAGTGTTACCCCGACCCCGACGTTTGTTCAGCGTGAGATGGGTTGGGTGAATGTATTTATGAGCAACAGCAAGCACACTCCCTTCTCCCGCATTAAGAGTCTGTTTGCAGACATCACCTTGGACACGGCTCGCGCTTTGGGTTATGTCAAGGGTGCGCTGAAGAAAGAAGAATTCTTTGCTTTGGCAAAACGTGTCACAACCCCGACGACCATCTATAAGAAACAGAAGCTTGATCGCGACGACATTGTCGATATCACTGAACTTGATGTGGTCGCCTGGCTCAAGGCTGAAATGCGTATGTTGTTGGACGAGGAAGTTGCTCGTGCTTGTTTGATCGGCGACGGCCGCGATGTGGCATCCGCAGACAAAGTCAACGAAGCCAACATTCGCCCAATCTTCAAAGATGATGCTTTGTATGCTGTTCGTGTTGTTAATGCCTTCGCTGCCACTACGGCCGAAATCATGGAAGCCATTGTTCGCGCTCGCAAGGATTACAAAGGTACCGGCAACCCCACGATGTTCACGACAACCGATTTCCTGACCGACATGCTCCTGCTCAAGGACACGCTGAACCGCCGGATCTATCCGACAATGGCTGAACTTGTAGCTGCTCTACGCGTCTCCAGCATTGTGGAAGTTCCCGTCATGGAAGGCGTTACCAGAATTGATACCGTTCCTGATCCTGATGTGACCTATAATTTGCTAGCTATTCTCGTGAATCCTACAGATTACACGATCGGCGCCGACAAGGGTGGAAAAGTTAACATGTTCGACGATTTCGATATCGATTACAACCAGTACAAGTACTTGCTGGAAACCCGATGCTCTGGTGCCTTGGTCAATCCTCACACCGCATTGGTGATCGAACAGAACGCCGTATAAGTTTAGTCTGCTTCGGTACTTATAAGAAAAGGATTCAAAATGGCAAAGTTTCATGGCAATATCGGTTTTGCTTCTAGCACGGAAACGGCGCCAGGAGTATGGACTGATGTAGTTACCGAACGCGAATACTATGGAGATGTGCTACGTCAAACAAAACAATGGACAGAAATGGCCAATCAAGTAAATGACAGTTTAACACCCAACAATCGTATAAGCGTTGTGGGCGATGATTTTGCCTATTTGAATTTCTCGACAATGAGGTATGTTATATGGGGCGGGGCTTTTTGGAAGATTTCTAATATTGAAATCCAGAGACCTCGTCTCATTTTATCTCTAGGAGGTGTATACAATGGCCCAAAGGCTTAATCTACAAACTCTTCTGGAAGATCTTCTTGATTCTGAGAACGTATACTTTCAGCCACCTCCTGGATTTTTAATGGCATACCCTTGTATTGTTTACAATCGTAGCAACATTCGTACCAAATTCGCAGACAATATGCCTTATATGCACAGAAAACAATACACGTTAACTGTCATAGATGGCGATCCGGATAGTGCAATACCAGATAAAATTGCTGCTTTACCTGCAAGTTTGTTTGATAGACACTTTACATCCGAGAATCTCAATCATGATGTTTTCAACATCTTATTCTAACAAAGGAGAATAATAAATATGGCTCAATTAATTACTTGGGACGCTGTTGGTGATCGCTTCTACGAAACTGGCGTTGATCACGGTGTTCTCTATCCCCAGATCCCAGATGGAACTTATCCGGTGGGTGTTGCCTGGAACGGTTTGACTAATATTACTGAAAGTCCTTCCGGCGCAGAATCCAATCCTCAGTTTGCAGACAACATCAAATATTTGAATCTGCTCTCAGTCGAGGAATTCGGAGCAACAATCGAGGCATTCACTTATCCTAATGAATTCGCGGTTTGTGACGGCTCGGCTTTCCCTGAACTTGGTGTTGCTGTTGGTCAGCAACCACGTAAGCCATTTGGTCTTTGCTATCGAACGCTTTTCGGCAACGATACCGAAGGCACAGAACATGGTTATAAGTTGCATCTGATCTACGGCGCTTTGGCTTCTCCCTCTGAGAAGGCCTACCAGACTGTCAACGAATCGCCAGAAGCGATCACGTTCAGTTGGGAAGTCACTACCACGCCTGCTCCTGTTACTGGCCTTAAACCATCAGCATCAATTACGATCGACTCGACTAAAGTTGATCCGGCAGATCTTGCTGCTTTGGAAGTCATTCTCTTCGGCGTGACCCCGGCCACTGCTGGACGTCTTCCTCTTCCCGACGAAATCATCACTTTGATGAATCAGCCGTAATAAGAAAAAGACATAACGATCTAAGATTAAAAGTATGAGCCCTGCTTAACATTAGTGGGGCTCATACTGTAATCTATAAATTTTTTTTTGATTTGAAAGGAGTATTACAGTGTTAAAGAAAACCATTACCTATATCGATTACAACGACGTTGAAAGAACTGAGATTTTTCTCTTCAACCTGACAAAAGCTGAAGTCACAGAGATGGAACTGTCCATTGAGGGCGGTCTTGTCGAAAAGATCAACCACATTGTTACTACTAAGAATGGCGGAGAGATTATTCGCCTCTTCAAAGAAATTATTCTCAAGGCATATGGCGAGAAGTCTCCAGATGGAAAGAGATTTGTGAAGAGCCAAGATCTTTCCGATGCGTTCTCTCAGACCGAAGCATATAGTCTACTTTTCATGGAATTGGCTACTGAAGCCGAGAAGGCTGCTGAATTCATCAATGCCATAGTTCCGGCGCCATCCAAGTAACAATATCATAACAAATTAGAGGAGGCAAGAGATGCTTCAGATTACAATTCCTTCTATTGAACTTTATAATGAGGCTACGGAAGAATTCGTAACCACAGAAGAAAGGACTTTGCAGTTGGAGCATTCTCTTGTTTCCCTTGCTAAATGGGAGTCAAAGTGGTGTAAACCATTTCTCATAAGAGGGGAAAAGACAAAAGAAGAAACTATTGATTATATTCGCTCGATGACCATTACACAAAACGTGGATCCGAGTATATATAATTATATAACTCAGAGTATTATCGATAAAATTACGGAATATATCGATGCTCCAATGACAGCAACAACCTTCCGTAAAAACACTAAGCAAACCAGTAAAAGTGAAATTATTACCTCAGAAATTATTTATTACTGGATGGTTGCTTTTAGTATTCCTTTCGAATGTCAGAAATGGCATCTTAATCGTTTACTAACACTAATTAATGTTTGTAATATCAAAAATCAACCACCAAAGAAAAACAACCGAAAAGAAATACTTAATCAGAACAGAGCTTTAAACGAAGAGAGAAAAAATAAGTTCAACACTAGTGGTTAAATAGTAAGGAGGTTGATTTGATTACATTCAAACATCGTGGCGATTTTAGTAAAACTGAAGGCTTTTTAAGTAGAGCCAAAGGTAAAAGTTATCGCACTATACTTGAAAAATACGCCAATTTAGGCGTTACAGCATTGAAGTCAGCAACTCCTAAAGACAGTGGGAGAACCTCTGATTCTTGGAGTTATGAAATATCTGTAGAACGTAATAGAGCCAGCATATACTGGACCAACAACAATTTGACCGATGGACTTCTCATTGCTATTCTTATTCAATATGGTCATGGAACAGGATCTGGGTTGTTCGTTCCAGGTCGAGACTTTATTAATCCGGCAATGAGACCGATATTTGATAAGATTGCAGAAGACTTATGGAAGGAGGTGACTGATCTATGACATCTACTATTGATAAACGCGTTGTGGAGATGGCCTTTGAAAATGATAAATTTGAAAAAGGTATCGGTACGAGTTTAGATAGTATTGATAAACTCAAAAAAGGTCTTAATTTTGACGGAACGCATAAAAGTTTCGCTGGTATTACTGCCGCAGCACAGGGAGTTAATTTAAACTCAATCGCAGAAGGCGTTCAGAACATTTCCAATAGATTTTCTGCCATGGGTATTATTGCCATAACTACTTTGGTAAATATAGCCAATGCCGCCTTTCAAGCTGGGGTAAGAATAATTAAGGCACTAACTATTGAACCAATAATGACTGGTCTTAATGAATACGAAACCAAGTTAAACGCTGTTCAAACGATCTTGGCAAATACTCAAAAAGAGGGAACAAATCTTGAACAGGTAACTAAGGCTTTAGGTGATTTGAACGAATATTCTGACAAGACGATCTATAACTTTCAGCAAATGGCTCGTAATGTAGGTACCTTTACTGCTGCTGGTGTTAAGTTAGATGTTGCTGTTAGTGCAATTAAAGGTATTGCCAATCTTGCAGCAGTATCTGGTTCAAATGCTGATCAGGCAAGTACCGCAATGTATCAGTTGTCCCAAGCATTATCAACTGGGTCTTTAAAGCTAATGGACTGGAACTCGGTTGTTAATGCTGGTATGGGTGGTCAAGTCTTTCAAGATGCATTGAAGGAAACTGCTCGACTACATGGTGTGGCCATTGATCAAATTATTGAGGACGAGGGAAGTTTTCGAGATAGTCTTCAAAAGGGTTGGGCAACCAGCGAAATTCTCACAGAAACTCTTGCTAAGTTTACAGGCGATCTTAATGAGGATCAACTACGAACTATGGGGTATAGCGAAGAACAAATAGCCTCAATTATCAAGCTTGGCCAAACAGCCAATGATGCTGCAACAAAAGTAAAGACTTTCACTCAATTGTTTACCACATTGAAGGAAGCTGCTCAATCCGGTTGGGCTCAAACTTGGGAGATCATCATTGGTGATTTTAATGAAGCCAAGGTATTCTTGACAAGTTTGAACGATCAGTTCGGTGCAATAATTGGTGCTTCTGCTGATGCTCGAAATGCTGTTCTTCAAGGTTGGAAAGATTTAGGAGGACGAACAGCACTACTTGCCGCTTTGCAAAATACTATTGAAGGTATAGGAAGCGTTATTAAACCAATATCTGAAGCCTTACGTGAAATATTTCCTCCAGTTACTGCTCAACAATTATTCAATATTACTAAGGGTCTGAAAGAACTAACAGAGAGATTTAAACTAAGTGGACCAGCTGCAGACAAATTAAAAAGAATATTCAAAGGTATATTTGCCTTATTGGATATTGGGGTTATGGTGATATCTGCCGTTGTCAAAGCATTTTTCGGTCTAACAGGTTCTTTAAGTTCCCCACTAGATAGTCTGACAGATTTTATTGCTAGGATAGCGGACTTCATTGTGAAACTGAGAGACAGTCTAAAATCCACAGACGCATTTACTAAAATGATCGAAAATATTGGTAAATTTCTCAGTCCAGTTGTTGCTACAATTAAACGTTTCTTCTCATCCTTATCGGATGGAGTTGCCTCTTTAAAGGGAATCAAGCTTGACGGTTTAACCTCATTCTTTGATAAGTTAAAACTAAAGTTCGAACCCCTTTCAAAATTGCTTGCATTAACAGGAAAAGTGTTCGGATTGATCGGTGCATTACTAACCAAAATTGCTCCCACTGTATTGGCTTTAGGTAGTGCAATTGCGGATGGCATAGGTGAATTTGTTGACAAACTTATGACTTCTCTTGGTGACTTTGATCCTGAGAAGGTTTTTCAGATTGTCAATGGTGGATTGCTAGCAGGGGTTCTTTTAGCTGTACGCAAATTCATCGGTAAGGGTTCGGAAGCTTTCTCTGGTATAAAGGGTATATTTGATGGAATTAGAGGAAGTTTAGAAGCCTGGCAAATGTCTTTGAAGGCAGATGTCCTGATGAAAATAGCCGTTGCTCTAGGTATTTTAACATTGTCAGTCATTGCCCTATCAATGATCGATAGTAAAAAACTTACAAAAGCTTTAGCTGCTATGACTACGATGTTCGTACAATTAGGAGTATCTTTAGTAGCTTTTCAAAACATAACTAGCATAACCAATCCTTTAAAAGTTACTGCTATGGCTATTAGTCTTGTTGCCATTGCAACCGCAATGCTCATACTAGCAGGGGCTGTATCAATCTTAGGCAAGATGAACTCAAAGCAACTTGTAAAAGGCATGCTGGCGATAATAACCCTAATCGGGGTTTTAAAGATTGCCTCGGCTACCCTAGCAGGAAGCTCGGCAGGAATGATCACGGGTGCTCTTGCTTTAATTGTGTTCTCTGTAGCCATACGATCACTCGGCAAAGCTGTTGAGAAACTTGGCTCGATGGATCCAGATACTCTTGCCAGAGGTCTCATTGGCGTTGGCGTTCTGGTAACAGAGTTAGCTTTGTTTATGAAGGTAACGGATCTAAGTGGGATGGGCCTTATCAAATCTGTTGGTATTCTAATCCTTGCAGGGGCTATTGTTGTCCTATCCTTAGCTGTCATCAAAATGGGAGAAATTGACCCAGATAAGATAGCTCAAGGTCTCTTCGCCATGGGTGTTATCTTTGCTGAATTGTCGGCATTTATAGCCCTGACTAGTGGTGCTCCTGGATTGATTTTGGTTGCTGGTGGTGTAGCTATATTGTCTATTGCTATGCTTCTCATGACCTCTGCTTTAGAGCGATTGGGTAATATGTCCTGGGATCAGATTGCTAAAGGTTTGGTTGCAATGGCTGGAGCTTTTGTTATTATAGGCGCAGCAGCTTATCTTATTCCTCCAACACTGATCATAACCGCCGCAGGATTACTCATTATGGCGGGCGCTCTTGTTATTCTAGCTGATGCTATGACAACCATGGGTGATATGAGTTGGGATGAGATTGGTAGGGGCATCACGGTTCTAGCTGGTAGTCTATTAATCTTAGTTGTTGCTTTGTCATCCATGACTGGTACTTTAGCTGGCTCGGCTGCACTTCTTATTGCCGCAGCAGCTTTAGCTATACTGGCTCCAGCATTAAAGACTATGG
>Ga0210377_10003823_pt1 | contig 12827 bp, 11 predicted proteins | sample PLM4_65_b1redo_FD_155480 | JGI IMG/M metagenome (GOLD analysis project Ga0210377, IMG submission 155480) | Groundwater sediment microbial communities from an aquifer in East River, Colorado, USA - PLM4_65_b1 redo | ecosystem: Environmental > Terrestrial > Soil > Riparian zone | place: USA: East... | reverse complement strand
TTCGCGCGCCGGTACCCGTCGAAGGTGCCGTGGAAGTCGAGATGGTCCTGGGTCAGGTTGGTGAAGATGGCCACGTCGAAGTCGAGGCCGTCCACGCGCGAGAGCGCCAGCGCGTGCGAGGAGACCTCCATCGCCACGCCGCCGATGCGGCGCCCGCGCATCTCGGCCAGCATGCCCTGGATCTCGAGCGCCTCTGGCGTCGTCTGGGTCGCCGGGCGCGCCTCGCCGCCCAGCACGTACTGGATCGTGCCGATGATCCCGGTGGTGAAGCCTCGGGCGCGGAGCAGCGCGTCGACGAGGTACGACGTCGTCGTCTTGCCGTTGGTGCCGGTGATGCCGACCAGCGTGAGGGCGGCGGAGGGGTGCCCGTGGAAGGCGTCGGCCAGGCGGGCCAGCGCCACCCGGGCCGAGGGCACCAGCACCTGGGCCACCGGCAGATCGGCGAGCGGCTCGCCCTCGGTGACCACGAGCCGGGCGCCGCGGGCGACGGCGTCGGGCACGAAGCGGCGGCCGTCCTGCTTGAAGCCCGGAACCGCGACGAACAGGTCGCCCGGCTCCACCCGCCGGGAGTCCGCGGTCAGGCCGCTCACCGCGGGTGGCGGCGTGCCGACCACCCGGCGCTCGGGCAGCGCGTCGATCAGCAGTCGCACGGACACGTCCTGTCTGCGCATGTCATTTCGCGGCGGTGCCCGTCAGGGTGAGCCGCACGCCGGCCTCCACGTCCAGCGTCTCACCGGGCGGCGGCGCCTGCTCGACAACGCGCCGGCCGCGTCCGGCGACCTTCACGGCGACGCCCAGCGGCGCCAGCAGGGCCAGCGCCTGGCGCAGGGTCTGGCCGCGCAGATCCGGCATGATCCGCGCGTCGATCGACTCGGCGACGGCCGCGCTGGCCAGCCGCACGCGTCCGGCCGCCCCCTCGGCGGGCCCGGTCACGATCGACAGCGGCGCGACGTCGCGCGGCGCCACGTCGAGATACCGGAGGACCTCGGTGCCGATCGCCGAGAAGATCGGCGCCGCCGCCTCGCTGCCCCACTTCTCGTTCTTCGGCTCGTCGAGCATGACCAGCATCACCAGCCGGGGCTCGTCGGCGGGCGCGAACCCGACGAACGACAGCACGCCGGGGTTGCGCGAGTAGCGACGCGTGGTCGGGTCGAGCTTCTGGGCGGTGCCGGTCTTGCCGGCGACCTCGTAGCCGGCGATGGCCGCATTGTGGCCGGTGCCGCCGGCCACGACCTGCGTCATCAGCCGGGTCAGCGTCCGCGCGGTCTCGGGGGTGATCACCTGGCGGATTGACCGAGGCTCGAATCGGCGCGTCTGGCGGCCCTCGGCGTCGAACAGCGCGCGGACCAGGCGGGGCTGCATCAGGACGCCGTCGTTGGCGATCGCGCCGAACGCGGCGACCATCTGCAGCGCGGTGACCGAGATCTCCTGGCCGATCGACATCGTCGGCAGCGACAGCCCCGACCAGCGCTGGGGCTCGCGCAGCTGGCCGCGGCTCTCGCCGGCCAGGCCGATCCCGGTGGGGGCGCCGAAGCCGAACGCCGTCATGTAGCGGTAGTACCGGTCGCGCCCGAGCGAGAGGCCCACCTTGATCGAGCCGACGTTCGAGGAGTTCTGCAGCACCTCGCCGAAGGTCAGCCAGCCGTACTTCTTCCAGTCGTGGATCGTGGTCTTGGCGATCGTGATGCTGCCGTTCTCGGCCCAGATGCGGTCCTCGGGATGCACGACGCCTTCCTCGAGCGCGGCGGCGGCCAGAATGATCTTGAACGTCGAGCCCGGCTCGAACGGATCGGTCACGGCGCGGTTGCGCCAGTGCTCGCGCGAGGGGACGTCCAGGAAGGCGTTCGGGTTGAAGGTCGGCCGGATGGCCATGGCCAGCACGTCGCCCGTGCGCGGATCCATCACGACCGCCATGGCCGCCTTGGCCTGCGTGCGGCGATAGGCGGCGTCGATCTCCCGCTCGGCGAGGTACTGGATCGTGCGGTCGAGCGTCAGCATCACGCCCTGGCCGGGCGCCGGCCGCTGGATCACGGCCTCGGTGACGACCTCGCGCCCGAGGGCGTCGCGGCCCACCACCGCCTTGCCCGGCGTGCCGGACAGCGCGTCGTTCATCGCGCGCTCGATGCCCTCCAACCCGCCGTCCACGCCCTCGAAGCCCACCACGTGCGCGCCCAGCTCGCGGTTGGGATAGAGCCGCAGCGGCTCGGGCAGAAAGCCGAGGCCCGGCTCGCGTAGCGCGCGGATGTCGGCGGCCGTCGTCGGCGGCAGCCGCCGGCGCAGCCACACGAACGACTTGCCGCTGGTGAGCGAGGCGTGCAGCTCGCGCTCGGGCATCGCGAGCAGCGGCGCCAGTCGGGCGGCCACGCGGACCGGGTCACCGACGGCGCGCGGCTGGGCGAAGAGCGACTCGGCCGGGCTGGACGTCGCCAGCGCCGCACCCTGGCGGTCCACGATGGGTCCGCGCTGGGCCTGCAGCACGACGGTGCGGGAGTACTGGCGCTCGGCCAGCGCGGCGAGCTCGCCGTGGCGGATCACCTGCAGCCAGCCGAGACGGCCCACGACCCCGGTGAACGCCAGGGCCAGGATGCCGGCGAGGACGAGGACGCGGGTGCGGAGCCCGGCGGTCATTCTAGATGAGGGCCCCGACATGGCCCCCATACCCCCCGACGGCTCGGAGCGCCCCGGCGCAGCCGTGACGCTCCTCGATACCCCGCCCGGCCCTGCGGACCCCGACATGACGCGGGGTCGTCGCACCCCTCGAGGATCCGCGAGGGCACGCCGCCGGCGCGCGTCACCTGATGGGGATCCTCGCGCTGTCATCGGGGAGCGCGGCCACGCGGCTGCGGTGGGCGGCGGCCAGGCCGGTGCCGGCCGGCACGTACTCGCGAGCCAGGCGGACCTGCTGGCGGTCGGGCGCGGCCAGGCCCAGCTGGCGCGCACGCTGCTCGACGCGGGCCGGGGCGCGGAGGGTGGCCACCTCGACCTCGAGCTGCCGGATGGCCGTCTCGACGGCGGACCGCTCGTGGTGCAGGCGGTCGAGCTGGTAGGCCAGCTGAACCTGCTGCACGCGCAGGCCAACGACGCCGAGCGCGCCGCAGACGAGCGCGGCGGACACGAGAAGCGCGCCGACGAGCGAGCGTCGCACGCGCGGGTCCTGTTCCCGATGCAGTGTCTGACGAGTCTTCACGGCAGCCGCTCCAGCACGCGCAGCTTCGCGCTCCGGGCGCGGGGGTTGGCCCGCACCTCGTCCTCCCCGGGCTCGAGGGGCGAGGGCTCGAGCGCGGCGAACCCCGCGGCCTCGAGGCTCCGGAACGTGTGCTTCACCATGCGGTCTTCGCCCGAGTGAAACGCAATCACGCCGAGCCGTCCGCCGCGGGCCAGCAGTCGGGGGCCGTCCTCGAGGGCCCGTCGGAGGGCGCCCGGCTCGTCGTTCACGGCCATGCGCACGGCCTGGAAGGTGCGGGTCGCGACGTGCAGCCGCCGCGGCCACGCCTGGCGAGGGACCGCCGCCCGCACCGCGGCGACGAGGTCGCCCGTGGTGGCGAGCGGACGTCGATGGACGATGGCGCGCGCGATGCGGCGCGCGAAGCGTTCCTCGCCGTATTCGTGGAGGATCCGTGCCAGCTCAGCCTCCGGCAGCCGGTTCAGCAGCGTGGCGGCCGGCTCGCCCCGGGTGGGGTCCAGGCGCATGTCGAGCGGCTCGTCGCGCTGGAACGAGAAGCCCCGGCCGGAGGCCTCGAGCTGCCAGGAGGAGATGCCGAGGTCGAGGAGCACGGCCCGCGCCTCGGCGACGCCGTGCTCGGCGGCCACGGCGCCCAGGTCGGCGAAGCTGGCGTGGGCCAGGCGCGCGCGCTCACCAAAGCGCGCCAGCCGGGCCGCGGCCTGCCGCAGCGCCTCGGGATCGGCGTCGAGGCCGAGCAGGCGCACGGCGGCCCCACTGCCCTCCAGCATCGCCTCCGCGTGTCCGCCCATCCCCACCGTCCCGTCGATCACCCAGCCCCCCTCACGCGGTCGCAGCAGAAACGTCACCTCGTCCACGAGAACGGGAACGTGAACCGTTAGACTCCGTACGCCGAGAGCTTCTCGAACAAGCTCGGCAGCGAATCGCCCTGCGTGCGCTCGTACTCCTCGAAGCGGGCGCGGTCCCACACCTCGAACATCTTTCGGCCGCCACCCACGAGCGTGACGTCCTTCTCCAGGCCTGCCTGCTTGCGGGTGTCGGGCGGCAGGAGGATGCGGCCGGCCCCGTCGACCGCGGTCTCCATCGCGCGTGACATGTACAGGCGGGAGAGCTGGCGCACCTCCGGCGTGAACATCGGCTGGGCGTTCAGCTTGTCCTCGATGCGCTGCCACTCCCCCAGCGGGTGGACCTCCAGGGAGTGCTCGTTGGGCACCACGATCAGCTGCTCGGCGTGGTCCCCGAACTGGGCCAGGGCGTCCCGGAACTTGGCCGGGATGCTCAAGCGCCCTTTCGGGTCGATCGTGTGCTGGTAGCGGCCTCTGAACATGTCCCTCTCGTGGGGCTTTAAGGTCTTTCATCCCACTTCGCCCCACTTGATGGGCCCACACTACCAATTGCCAAAACGCCGTGTCAAGCAGAAATCACGATTTTTTAAGTAGATTCGCGGGACAGGCGGGATGGATCGATGGGTTGGGGCCTCCACCGGGTCCCCCACCCCGGATGGTGGCTGGGGCTAGCTCAGCGGGGCTTGTAGTGCTTCAGGGCTTCGGGGATCCAGCCCTCGATCTGGGTGATCCGGGTCTCGGGCAGGGGGTGGGTGGACAGGTACTTGGCCAGGAACTGAGACTGCTCGGTGCCGCGCGAGACGCCAGCCATCCGCACCCAGAGATCGCGGGCGGCGCTCGGATGGTATCCGGCCTTCGCCATGTAGATCAGCCCGAGGTGGTCGGCCTCGGACTCCTGCGCGCGGCCCCACGGCAACAGCAGTCCCACGGTCACGCCGGCCCCGAGCGTGGCGCTCACGAGCTGCACGATGCGCGGATCGCGATCGGCCAGCAACGCCTGCGTGCCCGCGAGCGTGAGACCTTCGATCGCGAGCTGCTGCGACATGCGCTCGCCGCCGTGCCGCGCGATCGCGTGCGACACCTCGTGGCCGAGCACGGCGGCCAGGCCGGCGTCGTCGCGCGCCACGGGCAGGATGCCGGTGTACACGGCGACCTTGCCGCCCGGCAGGCAGAACGCGTTCACCTGCGTGTCCTCGATGACCGTGAACTCCCACTGGTAGTCGCTGCGCTCCGTCGCCGCCGCGATGCGACGGCCCACACGCGTGACCTGCTCGACGATGCGCGGATCGCTCGAGACCTTCGACTTGCTGAGAATCTGCTGATACGAGTCGAGGCCCATCTTCACCTCGGTGCCCTCGGGAATCACGATGAGCTGCGAGCGTCCCGTGATCGGCACGGTCTCGCAGGCGACGGCGCTCAGTACCAGCAGCAGCGCGATCAGGATTCGCACGCGGCGATTCTAGCGCAGTCCGCCGCCATCCGTTTGGCGAATGGCGCGCGCAGTCGTGCTGTTCGAGGACGGCTCAGCGATTGCGGAGGTGGACGTCGGTCGTGAAGACGGGGCCGAGGTCGCGGGCCCGTGGCGACGCGGCGTGATCGGCGCGCGTGACGAGCGTGATGGCGACGCGTTGCACGGCGGCCGGATCGGTGGTGGGCGCCCCGGTGGCGTCGAAGTACGCGAGCGTGAGCGCGCGCACGCCGTTGATGACAGGCTGGGCGCCGCCGCCGGCGTCGCGGCGCAGGATGTCGCCGGCGAGCCGCCACGTGATCGCCTCGTTGACCCCGGTGGCGGCGCCGTCGCGGTCGCGATCGACCTGCAGCACCACGCGCGTCGGCTCGGCCACCGACAGTGGGGGGACACTCCGCGGACCGGGCCCCTGCCCCGCGGTGCGCAGCTCCGCGGAGAGCCAGGCGAGCGCGGCGCGCGCGCTCTGCTGCGCCTCCACGCGCGCCGCGCCCACCGCCCACGCCTGTTGACCGTGCTCGAGCGTGGTGAGCGTGGCGCCGAGCGTGAGCCCGAGCACGGTCGTCGACACCAGGAGGTCAGCGAGGGTCACGCGTGGAGCGTGGACCGGGCGCGGCGGCGCGTCAACGTCCAGCGATCGTGACGTCGCCGGCCGGCGACGTCACGCGACTCTGACGTTGAAAACGCTACACGCCGGGCGGCCGCCGGTCCGCCCACGGCCGCAGGCGCTCGAAGGCCGCGGCGGCCTGGAGCACGGCGCGGTCGGCGAAGCGCCGTCCCACGATCTGCAGCCCGACCGGCAACCCGTCGCTCGTGAACCCGCACGGCACCGACGCCGCCGGCTGGCCGGTCAGATTGAACGGATACGTGAACGGGATCCACGCGTAGGGCGTGACGGGACGGCCGGCGATCTCGGTCGGGTTGTCGAGACCCACCTTGAACGGCGGGCAGGCGATCGTCGGCGTGAGGAGCAGATCGTACTTCTCGAAGAACGCGCGCGGATGCTGCCACCACGCCAGCCGATCGAACCAGGCCTGCACGTACTTCGCCGGCGGATTGCGCAGCGCCCCCTCGATGATCCTCACCAGACCGGGATCGATCTCCGAGCGCCGGTCGAGATACGGCGCCAGCCGGGTGGCGATGCCGCCACAGAAGATCTCCGACCACGCCTCGAACGGCGACGGCCACCGCGGCGTGACTTCCTCCACGCGGCAGCCCAGCTCGCGGAAGGCGCGCGCCGCCCGCGCGCAGACCGCCGCCACGTCGGGATCGACACAGTCGGCGAAGCCCAGGTCATCGCTCCAGGCCAGGCGCCAGCCCTTGAGCGAGCCGCCCAGCGCCTTCACGTAGTCCGCGCGCTCGGCCGGCAGCGAGGACTGATCGCGCTCGTCGGGGCCCGCGCACACGCTCAGCATGAGCGCGGCGTCGGCCACGGTCCGCGTCATCGGGCCGACGTGCGAGAGGCTCCAGGCGCCGCTGGGCGGATGGGTCGGCACCCGACCGTAGGACGGCTTGAAGCCGAAGATCCCCGCGCACGAGGCGGGGATGCGGATGGAGCCGCCGCCGTCGGTGCCGACGTGCAGCGGCCCCAGCCCGGCCGCGGCGGCCGCCGAGGCGCCGCCGCTCGAGCCGCCCGGCGTGCGGTCGAGGTTCCAGGGATTGCGCGTGATGCCGAAGAGCAGGTTGTGGGTGGCGCCGATCCAGCCCATCGTCGGCGTGTTGGTCTTGCCGAGCATGATGCCGCCCGCCGCCTTCAGGCGCGCCACGATCGGCGCGTCCTCGGTGGGGACGTTGTCGCGGTAGAGCGGGGTGCCGAACGTCGTGCGCACGCCCTTGGTGATCACGAGGTCCTTCACCGAGAACGGCACGCCGTGCAGCGGGCCGAGCTTGGCGCCGCGCTTGCCCAGCGCGCGCTCGGCCGCGCGCGCGTCGCGGCGGGCCTGCTCGGCCGTCACCGTGACGTAGGCGTTGAGGATCGGGTTGATCGCGTCGATCCGCGCGAGGGTCGCGTTGACGACCTCGACCGGGGAGACCTTCTTCCGCTTGATCATGCTCGCCAGCGTGGTCGCCGGCAGCCAGCACAGCTCGTCCGCGCGCTCCTGGCGGGCCATCGATCTCTCTCCTGGGACGTCTCTGTGAACGCTCACGCGCTCGGTGCGTATGGTAGGTGGTTTGGCGCCCTCAGTCGAGGTCGAGGCGATAGCCGGTGACCGTCAGCCCCGGCGCCACCTCGACGTCGAGCTCGGAGGCCGGCACGAATCCCAGCCGCTCGTACAGCCGGACCGCCGCGCCCATCATGGGGGTCGTGTGCAGCACGAGCGCGGGGGCGCCCCACCCGCGCGCGCGGCGCACGCACTCCTGCATCAGCCCGGCCCCGACCCCGCGGCCGCGCGCCGCCGGGGCGACGGCCAGCAGCCGCACCTCGGGCCACGACCCCGGCGGCCGGCCGGGAGGGGCGCCGGGCCGGACGAGGCCGGTCGGATAGAGCAGGACCGCGCCGACGATCGCGCCGTCCTGCTCGGCGACGATCTGCGTGGCGGGCGTCGGGTCGCCGAGCGTGGCGAGGATGTTGCGCCGGTAGCCCTCCCAGTGGCGCGGCATGCGCGGGGCGTACTCCGCATACGCGGTGAGCGTCACGTCGCGGATGGCGTCGTGGTCGGCGGGCCGGACCTCGCGGATCCCGACCGTCCCCACCGCACCCGCCTCGTAGCGGGGGCCGTCCTCGCCCGCGAGGACCTCGGTGTGCACGACCGACGCCGCCCGGAGATGGCCCAGCGTGGCCAGCCGCGGGTCGCTCCGGTAGGCGAGGAACGCGCGTTCGTCGGGGAACGTGACGACGTGGATCTCCTTGACGAGCCCGGGCGTGTCCGCCGGCGAGACGACGACGGTGCGCTCGATCCGGCCGCCGGGGACGGCCATCACGGAGGCCGCGTGGCGCTCGAACGCGCGGAATGCCTCGAGCGCGTCCTTCCTGACCGTGAGGATCACGACGAGGGTCATGCGGTCGCGACGCGGGCGCCTAGGCGCCGCGCAGGCGGGGATCGAGCGTGTCGCGGAGCGCGTCACCGAACAGGTTGGAGCCGAACACCGCCAGGCTGATCGCGAGGCCGGGGAACAGCACGAGGTGCGGCGCCTTCTGCGCGTACTCGGCCGCCGACACCGAGAGCATGCGCCCCCACGAGGGGTACGGCTCGGGCACGCCGAGGCCGAGGAACGACAGCGCGGCCTCGACCAGGATGGCGGCGCCGAGCTGCGCGGTGCACAGCACGATGAACGGCCCCATCGTGTTGGGCAGCACGTGGCGGAACGCGATGCGCAGGTGGCGCAGCCCCAGCGCGCGGGCGGCCTCGATGTACTGCATCTCGCGGATCGACAGCACGCTGGCCCGGATGATGCGCGCCGCCCGCGGCACGATCGGGATGGAGATGGCGATGATCACGTTCGGGATGGACGGGCCCAGCGAGGCCGACATCACGAGCGCCAGCACCAGCAGCGGCAGTCCCTGCAGGATGTCGAGCAGCCGCTGGGCGACCAGGTCGGTCTTGCCGCCGGCGTAGCCGGACAGCAGGCCGATGATGCCGCCCAGCACCGAGCCCAGGATCGTGGAGCCGATGCCGACGATCAGCGAGACGCGCGCACCGTGCACGATGCGCGAATAGATGTCGCGACCCAGGTGGTCGGTGCCGAGGTAGTGCGCGTCGCTGGGCCGGGCCAGCGTCGCGGCGGCATCGGTGTTGATAGGGTCGTGGGTCTGCAGCACGTCGGCGAACACCCCGGTCAGCAGCATGGCCAGCATGAGCACGCCACCGGCGGCGCCCAGCGGCTTCTTCCGGACGAAGAGGGCGACGGTCGTCGCCAGCGAGTCCCGACGCGCGGTCCGCGCGGGCGCAGTGAGCTCGATCTCCGCCCCGATCGGCCTCACCGCCATCTGACGCCGCCCCCGGCCGGCGGTCGAGGAATGGCCAGATGCAAGGCGGCGAGGAGCGACGAGTGAGACGCACGAGGTTGTACGTCGCAGGGAGGAGCGACGCGCCAACGCCGCAGATGGCCGTTCATCGGCAACCGGCCGCTATGCATAGCGGACTCTTGGATCGAGGATGCCATAGAGCAGGTCGACGACGAGGTTGGAGAGGATGACGACGATGGCGATGAACATGACGAGGTTCTGCACGACCGGGTAGTCGCGCCAGAGAATCGCCTCGACCAGGAAGCGCGCGACGCCGGGCAGGTTGAACACGGTCTCGGTCACGACGAGGCCGCCGATGAGGAACGCGAACTCGATGCCGATGACGGTCACCACCGGCAGCACCGCGTTCTTGAGCGCGTGCCGCCACACCACCGCCCGTTCGTTCTGACCCTTGGCCCACGCGGTCCGGATGTAGTCCTCGCGCAGGACCTCGAGCATGGCCGAGCGCGTGATGCGCATGATGAGCGCCGACGACCGGTAGCCGACCGCCAGCGCCGGCAGCATGAACTGCACCGCGTGCAGCCAGAAGTTCTCGGTCGGCCGCACGTAGGTCAGGGGCGGGATCCAGCCCAGCCACGACACCAGCGACAGGATGATGACCATGCCGAGCCAGAACGACGGCATCGACAGGCCGGCCAGGCTGAACACCCGCAGCGCGTAGTCGAGCGTGGAGTCCTGTCGGACGGCGCTGATCACGCCCGTCGGCACGCCGAGGAGCACCGAGATGATCGTGGAGAGGATGGCCAGCTCGATCGTGACCGGAATCAGCGGCTTGATGATCTGCCAGGCCGGCAGGTCGTACCGGTACGACTTGCCGAGGTCGCCGACGAAGATCTGCCCGATCCAGTCGAGGTACTGCCGCCAGTACGGCTTGTCGAGGCCGAGCTCCTGGAGGATCGCCTTCTTCTCGGCGGGGTTCACGTAGCCCGCCGCCGAGAACAGGACGTCGACGATGTCGCCAGGGGCGAGGCGGAGCAGGACGAAGATGACGATCGACATGCCGAACAGCGTGAGGACGGCGATGCCCAGCCGTTGCGCGATGTAGGTCTGCACTTACGCGCCCGAGACTACTTGTCGAGCCACACTTCCTGCATCCGGCCGTAGTTGTAGAAGTTGTTGTGCGGGATCAGGTTCTTGACCTGCGGCCAGTGCGTGAAGTTGTCGACGCGCCAGATGAGGGTCGGCCGGGCCGCCTCGTCCTCCAGCTTCTTCTGGATCTCCCACACCAGGGCCAGCCGCTTCTTGGCGTCGATCTCGGCCGACTGCTTGTCGAACATCGCCGCGATCTCCTCGTTGCAGTAGAACGTGTAGTTGCGCGGCGAGTTGCAGGCGAAGTTCTCGTAGTAGTTGGCGTCGGGATCGTCGATGCCGATGCCGGTGAGGTTGGCGCCGAGCTGGTACTCGCCGCGCGTGGCCATGGCGTGCCACTGCGCCGTCTCGATCTGCTTGAGGCTGGCCTCGATACCGATCTGCTTCAGCTCGTTGATGATGAACGAGGCCATGTCGACGTAGATCGCGATCGCCCGCGTGACGATCTCGATCTTCACCGGCTTGTCGGGGCCGTAGCCGAGCTCGGCCATGAGCTTCCTGGCCTTGGCCTTCTCGTCGGCCGCCTTGCCGTAGCCGGGCATCGCGGCCACGTCCTTGTCGAGCACGCCCCACACGCCCCACGGCCTGGAGGGCATCGACACGCCGACCGCCCCGCCGCCCTGGTGGACGGCCTGGTTCAACGCCCGCCGATCGATCGCGTGCGCCACCGCCAGCCGCGCCTTGAGATTGTCGAAGGGCGGCTTCTTGGTGTTCATGATCACGTTCTCGTTCACGTTCTCGGCGGCCCGCGTGACGACGAGCTGGGGCACCGCCTTCTTGAGCTGCTCGGCGGTGGTCTTGCTGGTGTCGCCGGGGAACGCGACCTGGACCTGGCCGGCTTGCAGCGCGGCCACCCGGGTGCCGCGCTCCTTGACGATGACGTACTTGATCCCGTCCAGCAGTGGCCGGTCCTTGACGAAGTAGTCGGGGTTCCTCACGTACTCGATGAACTCGCCCTTGCGCCACTCCTTGAGCTTGTAGGGCCCGGTCCCGACACACGCCGTGCGGTACTGGGCGGGCGGAACGTGGGCGGCATACAAGGGCGTGTAGCCGGAGGCCAGCATGAGCAGCAGCGAGGGCTGCGGCCGCTTCAGATGGAAGATGACCGTGTACGGGTCGGGCGCCTCGACGTTCTGGACGTTGGCGTACCAGTCCTTGCGCGGGTTGATGCGCAGCTTGCCGGCGGCGTCGGGCGCCTCGCGTAGCATGTCGAACGTGAACTTCACGTCCTTGGAGGTGAACGGCTGGCCGTCGTGCCACTTCACGTTCTTGCGCAGGAAGAAGACCAGGTTGCGGTAGTTGTCCTGCCACGACCACTTCTCGGCCAGCTCGCCCACGACGGTGTCCACGCTCTCCTGCTGCTTGAGCGGGTGGAAGAGCACGAGGTTGCTGAAGCACGGCATGGCCGGCCACGTCGTCGAGATCGTCGACGACTCGTGGATGGCAAACCCCTGCGGCGTCTCTTCACGCTGGGCGACGGTGAGGACGCCGCCCGGTCGTGGGTTCTGACCGACGGCCGGGGCGCCGCTCGACAGCAACACTCCGACGATCCCCAGGGCGACGATCAGAAACGTCAATGTTTGCGGGCGCATCATCGCGGCCTCCAAAAGTTTGCGGATTTTCGCAGTGTAACACGCCGATTTGCTGTTGAAGGTCGGAGGGGGCGAGGCGCCCCCTCCGACACCTCCCCGATTCGCGCTGCGCGCGACGAGGGGCGAGTCCAACAGGTGTGACTCCGGGCGACGTGATGTGCGCGAGGGGGCGTCTCGCCCCCTCCGTTCTTCAAAACAACGCGCGGACGATCAGGTGCAGCGCGTAGATCAACCCTCCCGCGAGTCCGCCCACCACGGTGCCGTTGACGCGGATGAACTGCAGGTCGTCGCCGGCGTGCTCCTCGATCAGCCGCACCGCGCCCTCGGGGCCGAGCGCGCGCACGCCGTTCTCGATGAAGCGCGCGATGTTGCCGTGGTGGCGCTCGACCAGCTCGCTCACCCGCGCCTTGGCCCAGGCGTCGAGCTCGCCGCGCAGCTCGCCGTCGGCCACGAGCGCGACCCGCGCGCGGTCCAGGCGCTCGGTCAACCAGGTCAGGAGCTCCGAGCGCCCGTCGGTCAGCTCGGCGCGCAGCGTGCGCGTCAGCACGGCCGCCGCGTCCTGCAGCAGTGAGGTCACCGCCGGTGATTCCAGGAATTCGGCCTTGGCGGCCTCGACGCGCGCCGCCAGCGCGGCGTCGCTGGTGAGCCGGCGCTCGAGATCGGCGAGCAGCTCGGCGCCCTGCGTCCG
>Ga0210377_10003822_pt1 | contig 12831 bp, 13 predicted proteins | sample PLM4_65_b1redo_FD_155480 | JGI IMG/M metagenome (GOLD analysis project Ga0210377, IMG submission 155480) | Groundwater sediment microbial communities from an aquifer in East River, Colorado, USA - PLM4_65_b1 redo | ecosystem: Environmental > Terrestrial > Soil > Riparian zone | place: USA: East... | reverse complement strand
TTCGTATGTTCCGCGACGATCCGTCGCGCCGGTCGCCAGAGCAACCACCTGGCCAGTAAACTGGCAGATGGCTAGATTGCGAGCGGAGTGGACGACACGGGAGCCAACCTGGCGGCGAATGTCCGGCGCCTGCGCGAGGCGCGCGGGCTCTCGCAGCAGCAGATGGCCGCGCTCTCCGGGATTCCGCGACCGACCTGGGCGAGCCTGGAGTCCGGCGGCGCCAACCCGACACTCGCCGTGCTCTCGCGCGCGGCCGCCGCGCTGCAGGTCTCGATCGAGGAGCTGATCGGCGCGCCGCGCACGGCCGCGCGCTTGTTTCCCGCCGCCGAGGTGCGCACGCGCAAGCGGCAGGGCACGCGCCTGCGCCCGCTGCTGCCCGAGGCGATCGCCGGCCTCGAGATCTCGCGCCTCGAGATCGAACCCGCCGGCCACCTGAACGGCATCCCGCACACGCCCGGCACGCGCGAGTACCTGACGTGTGAATCCGGGCGGATCGAGCTCGTCGCCTCGGGTGAACGCTGGCAGCTCGGCCCCGGCGACGCGCTGGTCTTCCGCGGCGACCAGCGCCACAGCTATCGCAACCTCGATCGCGCTCGACCCGCCGTCGCGATCAGCGTCGTCTGCTTCGCACCCGCTTCGAGCTGAGCGCGTCAGCCGACGAGCCCTGCGAGATCCGCGATACTCCGAATGGTGTAGCGCGGGCGCGTGTCGAGCGTTTCGGGAAGTGCGCGCCCCGTCGCATTCACCCACGCGACGTCGATGCCGGATCCGGCCGCGCCGACGATGTCGGAGCGCGCCGAATCCCCGACATGCAGAACTTCCGACGGCTCGCAGCCGAGCTCCGCGAGCGCCGCGCGAAACATCTGCGGCCGCGGTTTGTACGCGCGACAGCCTTCGCTCGTAACGACGTGCTCGATGCTCCAGCAAAGGCCGCGAAGCGCGGACCGGATGTCCGCCGTGTCGATGTTCGAGACGATGCAGATCGGCCCGCGAAACGCCGCCAGGAGCTCCGCCGCGCCGGGAAGCGCAGTGGGCGCCGCCCAGTAGGCGAACATCTCGCCAGCGAGCTCCGCGACGTCGATCCCCGCGTCGTAGTGGCGCGCGGTCTCTGCGAGGCACTCGAGCTCGATCTCACGCTGCGTCCGGAAGCTCGCCCCGTGCGCGTTCGCGCAGGTCCGCGCGAACACCTCACCCCAACGCGAGCGAATCTCGCCCGCCGTCGCGCCCCGCCCGGACACCGCGGCAATCCGCTCGGCAATCCGAGCCACCAGCACGTCGTCCTCCGCGACCAGCGTGCCGTAGAAATCCAGCAGCAAGCCTCGGTACGACATCGCTCTGACCCCTCGCCGATTTCTTGGAACCGAGTTTGCACGACGGGATCGGGCCAGGACGTCCTGGCCCGATCCCCGCAAGCGCCGCAACGCGGCGCGCGCAGTGAGCCGAAGGCGAACGTAGTTAGTAAGTCATGGGCCCTCCGGGGTTCGAACCCGGGACCAACCGGTTATGAGCCGGCCGCTCTCACCACTGAGCTAAGGGCCCGAAGGGATACACCGCTCGCAGACGCGACGAGAGCCGCGGCCGAACGCAGTCAACATGAACCGAGCTGACTGCGGATGCCGTCGACGAACTTCTTGTAGTCGGCGCTCTTGAAGAACGCCGCACCCATCACGAAGACGCTCGCCCCGTGCACCGCGACGCGCTCGATGGTGTCTGGACCGATGCCGCCGTCGACGACGATGTCGACTTCGCGACGGCTCGCGTCGATCCACTTCCGGATCTCGCGGATCTTCGGAAGCGTCTCGGGGATGAACTTCTGGCCGCCGAAGCCCGGGTTCACCGTCATGACCAGAACCTGGTCGACGAGCCCGAGAATCGGCTCGATCGCGGACGCCGGCGTGGCGGGATTCAGCACGACGCAGGGCCGCGCGCCAAGCTTGCGGATCAGCGACAGCGTGCGGTGCAGGTGCGTGCAGGCCTCGACGTGTACACCAAGCGCGGTCGCGCCAGCCGCGACGAAGGCTTCGAGCAGGTGATCGGGCTCGCGCACCATCAGGTGCACGTCGACCGGCAGCTTCGTGACCTTCGCGACCGCGGCGACGATGTCGGGGCCGAGCGTCAGATTCGGCACGAAGTGACCGTCCATGACATCGAGGTGCATCCAGTCGGCGCCGGCGCGCTCGGCCGCGCGCACCTCCTCGGCGAGGCGCCCGAAGTCGGCCGAGAGGATCGAGGGCGCGATCTTGAACTGCGTCACTTGCGCACCAGGCGAACGGCGAAGAAGCCGTCGCAGCCGTGGCGCTGCGGCCAGGTCACGAGCGCGTTCTCTTCGTTCACGAGCGCGTGCGCGGCCTCGGGCAGGAACGGTCGCGGATCGTCGATCCGGAACTGAGGCGCGGACTCGAGGAAACGCGACACCACTCCCGTGGTCTCCTCGGGGCTGAAGGTGCAGACACTATAGACGAGCACGCCACCTTCCTCGACGTAGCGCCCGGCCGAGGAGAGGATCGCGAGCGCGCGCTCGGCACAGCGCGGGATGTCTTCGGGGCGCAGGCGCCAGCGCGCGTCTGGATTGCGGCGCAGCGTGCCGAGCCCGGAGCACGGCGCGTCGACCAGCACACGCCGATAGAACGAGCGTCCCTGCAGATCGAACCCCTTCGCCACGTCGCGCTCGAGCGGCCGGATGTTCGCCAGGCCGAGGCGCTGCGAGCTCTTGTGGATCAGCGCGATGCGCGGGCGGTGCAGCTCGAGCGCGATCACCTCGCCGCGCGGACCGACCTGCTCGGCGAGCTGAACGGCCTTCGTGCCCGGCGCCGCGCAGCAGTCGACGACGGTGTCGGAGAGCTCCGCGCCGAGCATGAGCGGCACGAGCTGCGAGGCCTCGTCCTGGATCACGTACTCGCCGCGGTCGAAGGCCGCTCCGCGCGACGGGTCGTTCGTGGCGTTGGTGACGCCCGTCGGCGCGTAAAGCGTCGGCACGCCGCCGAGCTCGCGAGCGACGCGCTCGCGCACGCCGCGCGCCGAGACGCGCACCGTGCGCGGCGGTGCCTTCGTACAGGCTTCGGCGAAGGCGAGGGCCTCCGTGGGGCCGAGTTCGGCGACGAGCCGCTCGGCGAGCCAGCGCGGCAGCGACCCCCAGGTCTCGATGCTGCCGATCGGGTCCGCGACGGGATCGGGCCAGACGAGCCCGCCTTCGTCGCGCTTGCGAATGAGTCCGCGCAGCACCGCATTCGTGAAGCCGGTCGCGCGCTCGAAGCCGAGCTTGCGCGCGAGCAGCACCGTTTCGTGTACGACCGCGGCGTCGGGGATTCCGTTCATGCAGAGCAGCTGATACGCGCCGAGCCGCAGCAGGTTGCGCACCTCGGACTCGATCCGCCGCAGCGGACGGTCGAGGCCCTGGCCGAGCGCGGCGTCGAGCCGGCCGCGCATGCGCAGCGCGCCGTAGGAGAGCTCCGTCGCGAGCGCGCGATCCCGGCGCTCGAGCTGCGCCTCGGGCAGCGCACCGTGCAGCACGATCTCGGCGAAGGCGCGATCGCGATCGACACGCTCGAGCACGAACCAGGCGATGCCGCGCGCGGTCGGGACGAAGGGGATCTCGCTCATGGCGTGCGCGCCTCCTCGGCGTCGGGGACGCGGAAGCCGCGCAGAACCTCGTCGGCGCGCATCGGTCGCTTGCCGGCAAGCTGGATCTCGGCGAGCTCGAGCCAGGCGTCGCCCGCGGCGAGCAGCAGCCGGCCGGATTCGACGCGCAGCGCGCCGGGGCGCGCGACGCCAGCGTGAGGGGGTCCGAGGCGCGCGCGCACGATGCGCAGGCGCTTGGCCGCGCGGGTGAGCTCGAGATCGACGCCCGGGCGCGGCGTCGCCGCGCGGATGCGCCGCAAGAGCCGCTCGGCCGGCAGAGAGAAGTCGAGCTTGGCGAAGCCGCGATCGAGCTTCGGTGCGAGCGTGACGCCCGCCGCATCCTGTGGCACGAAGACCGCGCGTCCCGAATCGAGCTCGTCGACCGCGGCGACCAGTGCCTGCGCGGCCAGCGCGGCCAGCCGCGTCGTGAGCTCGCCCGCGGTCTCGTCCGGACCGATCGCGGTCTCGCGCGAGAGGCACACGTCGCCCGCGTCCATCTCGCGGACGACGCGCATCACGGAGATGCCCGTGCGCGCGTCGCCTGCGTCGATCGCCCACTCGATCGGCGCCGCGCCGCGCCAGCGCGGCAGCAGCGACGCGTGGCCGTTGATCAGCCCGAGCCGCGGCAGCTCGCGCACGCTCTTCGGGATGAACTGTCCGAACGCGACCACTACACCGAGCTCCGGGCTGCGCGCCCGCATCCACGCGAGCGCGCTCTCCTCTCCGACCGACTCCGTCTGAAGCACATCTACACCGAGCTCTGTCGCCGCGCGTTTGACCGGCGTGTCCTCGATCGTACGCCCGCGCCCGCGCGGGCGATCGGGCTGCGAGACGACGCCGACCAGCGTATGCGCGCTCGCCCCGAGCGCTCGAAGGGATGGAACCGCGAAATCCGGCGTGCCGAAGTACAGCAGTCGCAAGCTAGCCGTCGGCGTGGCCGGCCGGCTCGCGCTCCTCCTGCTCGCGGCGGAGCTGCTTCTTGCGCCGCCGAACGTACAGGTCGCGCTTGAGCTTGCTGATCCGGTCGATGAAAAGGACGCCGTCGAGGTGGTCGATCTCGTGCTGGAAGCAGTACGCCTCGAGCTCGGTCGCCTCGAACTCGACTTCCTCCCAGTCGAGCGTCCGGGCGCGCACGACGACGCGCGCGTGGCGCTCGACGTCCGACTTGAAGTCCGGGACCGAGAGGCAGCCCTCCTGCTCGGACACGGCCTTGCCCTCGGCCAGGAGGAATTCGGGGTTGAGCAGGACGCGCGGCTTGCGCTCGCCGTCCTCGCTCCAGTCGAGGTCCATCACCACCAGGCGCTTGGCAACACCGACCTGCGTCGCTGCGAGGCCGATGCCGGGCTCGTCGTACATGGTCTCGGCCATGTCGGCGGCGAGCTTGCGCAGGCCATCGTCGACCTCATGGCGCTCGAGCGGCACGGCCTTCTGCCGCAGGCGCGCGTTGGGGAACTGCAGGACTTCGAGGAGCATGGGCCGCACTTCATAGCATTTGCAAAGGGTTGGCATCCACCCGCACGGCCACGCCGGCGAAGGCCGGGCCGTGCGCCTGGCGCGCGAGCTCGCGGGCGATGGCTCGCACGCCCTCGCGCGGTCCGAGCAAAAGCAACTGCCAGCGAAACTCGTCGCGAATACGCGTGAGCGGGGCGGGCGCCGGACCGAGAACCTGTACGGAGTCGCTGCCCGTATCGTCCTGAAGGCAGGTCTTCGCCAGCCCCGCGAGCGTCACGGCGGCGCGCTCCACGGCGGCGGCGCGTTTGCCCGAGAACCCGAAGTGCACGATCTCGTTGAAGGGCGGCCAGCCGTGTGGATGCCTGCGCGCGATCTCCTCGCGGTAGAAGCGCGGGTAGTCGTGCGTGCGCGCCAGCGCGATCGCGTAGTGCTTGGGCAGGAACGTCTGGATGACGACGCGGCCAGGTTCCACGCCTCGCCCCGCGCGCCCGGCCACCTGGGTCAGGAGCTGGAAGGTGCGCTCGCCGGCCCTGAAGTCGGGGAAGTGCAGGCCGAGGTCCGCGGCGATGACACCAACCAGCGTCACGTTCGGGACGTCGTGTCCCTTGGCGACCATCTGCGTGCCGACGAGCACGTCGATCTCGCCGCGGTGGAAGGCCGCGAGAATGCCGCGCTGCGCGCCCTTGCGCGAAGACGTGTCGCGGTCGAGGCGTCCCACGCGCGCGCTCGGGTACATCGACGAGACTTCCTCGTGGAGCCGCTCGGTGCCGAACGCCTGCATGCCGCCTTCGGGGCTGCTGCACGACGGGCAGCGGCTCTTCGGATCCTCACGGTAGCCGCAGTAGTGGCAGCGCAGCTCGCCCTCGAGCGGATCGTCGACGCGCCGCAGCCCTTCGCTCGCGTGATAGACGAGCGAGATGTCGCAGTGGTGACAGCGCAGCGCGTACCCGCAGCTGAAGCAGTAGACGTGCGCCGCGAAACCGCGCCGATTCAGGAACAGGATCGACTGCTGGCCGGCGGCGAGCGTCTCGGCCAGTGCCTGGCGCAGCGGGCGCGAGAGCATGCCGCGCTTCGCGCCGCGCGAGCTCGGATCGGCCATGTCGACGATCTCCACCGTTGGCAGCGGGCGGCTCGCGACGCGTTCGGGCAAGGTCAGTCGATGCAGCTCGCCGTGGGCGGAGCGCCAGGCCGTGCCCACGTCGGGCGTCGCCGAGCCGTGCACGATCGGGCAGCCGGCGCGTTCGGCGCGCGCGCGCGCGACGTCACGCGCGTGATAGCGGAAGCCCTCGTCGCTCTTGTACGCGCCGTCGTGCTCCTCGTCGATCACGATCAGACCCAGATCGGTGTAGGGTGCGAAGATGGCGGAACGCGCGCCGATCGCGATCGGCACGCGGCCCTCGCGGATCAGCCGCCACTGATCGAAGCGTTCGCCCGCCGAGAGTCCGCTGTGCAGCACCGCGACGCGGTCGCCGAAGCGCGCGCGGAAGCGGTCGACGACCTGGTGTGTGAGCGAGATCTCGGGCACCAGCACGATCACGGCGCGGCCGTTGCGCAGCGCGACTTCGGTCGCGCGCTGATAGACCTCCGTCTTGCCGCTGCCCGTGATGCCGTAGAGCAGGAACTGCGTGTCGCGACGCGCCTCGATGGCGCCCGCGATCTCGCCGAGCGCCGTCTTCTGGTGCGGCGTGAGCTCGGGCGCCTCGACGCTCGGCACGAGCGGCTCGCGCGCGACGCCGCGCAAGAACTCGCGCTCTTCGCAGAGCACGAAGCCCGCTTCGACGAGCGCGCGAAGCGACGGCGTCGAGAGTGCGGGGGCCGCCGCGTTGCCGAGCGCCTTCAAGAGCGCCCGCTGTTTCGGCGCGCGCGCAAGCGCCTGCTCCGCGCGCCCGCGGTCGAGCCCGGGCGCCACGCGGTATACGCGCTCGGTTCGCGGCCGGACTTTGGGCGGGTCGGTCCCGGGCTTTCGCGACAGGAAGCCGAGCCGCTCGAGCCGTTCGAGCGCGGCCACCGCGGCGGGAAAGCGCGCGCGGATCTCGTTCTCGGAGCGCGCACGGCGGCCAAGCGACCAGAGCACCTTGCCCAGCGTCCCGCGCACCTCCCCGCGCTCGAGCGCGCGCAGACCGGCGGGCAGGAGCGCGACTTTCGTGCCGGGGCGCGGCGCGGTGCCGGGCGGGATCGCAGCTGCGAGCGCGATTCCCGGCGGACAGAGCGCGTCGCGCGCCACGCGCAGGACGGCCTCGAGCAGCAAGATAGGCAGCACCGGCTCCTCGTCGAGCACCTGCACCACCGCGCGCAGCGTCCCGCGAGCGCGTGCCGCAGAACCCGGCTTGTTCGCGACCACCACGCCCACGACCCGGCGGCCGCCGTGAGGCACCAGCACGCGGGCGCCGGGCTCGGCCGTCATGCCCTCGAGCAGCGCATAGTCGAACGTCTCGTCGACCGGGACGGGAACGGCGACTTCGACGACGGTCGTGATGCTCACCTCCACTTTGTACCGCCGCCGCGCCGCGACTCCAAGCGCGCTCCCTTGCCCAGCCTGCGGCCGCGGCCTACCTCAAGGGCGATGCGCGACATCGCGGTGGTCGGGAGCCTGAACGTCGACATCTCGGTGCGCGTGCCGCGATTCGTGCGGCCGGGCGAGACGCTGCGCGCCACCGGCCTCGCGCTCGGCGCCGGCGGCAAGGGCGTGAACCAGGCGATCGCCGCCGCGCGGCTCGGCGGGCGCGTGCACCTGGTGGGCCGGGTCGGAGCGGACGAATTTGCGAACGTGCCGCTCGCCTCGCTGCGCGCGGCGGGCGTCGACGTGACCCACGTCGGTGTGCTTGCCGGCGAGCGCACCGGCACGGCGCTCATCACCGTCGACGAGGCGACCGGCCAGAACCAGATCGCCGTCTACGCGGGTGCGAATCGCGCGGTCACCGTCGCGCACGTGCGCGACGCGATCACGGCGTTTCGCGCCTCGAGCGTACTGCTCGTGCAGCTCGAGCTCCCGCCCGAGACCGTCGACGCGGCGCTGGCGCTGGCGCGCACGCACCACGCGCGCACGATTCTGGATCCCGCGCCCGCTCGCGAGCTGTCCGATGCGACGCTCGCGCTCGTCGACGTGCTCACGCCCAACGAGAGCGAGGCCGAGGCGCTCACGGGGATCCGCATCTGCGACGCCGAGTCGGCCGCGCACGCCGGCGCGCGTCTGCAGGCGCGCACCGGCGGCGACGTGATCGTGACGCTCGGCGAGCAGGGCTGCGTCTGGGTGCATGCGACGGGCTTCGAGCACGTGCCCGCCCCGCGCGTGCGCGCGCTCGACACGACCGGCGCCGGCGACGCGTTCAACGGCGGCCTCGCCGTCGCGCTCGCGCGTGGCGAGCCGCTCTCGAGCGCGCTGCGCGAGGCCGTGCGCGCCGGCACCGCCGCAACCCTCCGACGCGGCGCCGCCGCCGCGATGCCCTCGCCGGCCGACCTGATGGCGCTGCCAGAGTCATGACTTAGCGGGGCCCGGCGCGCGGACGGCCGCGCGCCACCCGCACTACGTTCGCCTTCGGCTCACTGCGCGCCGCGCCTTTGGCGCGGCTTGCGCGGAGTTCTGCGACTTCCTCGCGGGGCACGGCGCGTCCTTCCGTGAACCCGAGCGCTCGCCTGCGCGGCCTGCATGCGAAGCCAAAGGCTTGCGCGGAGTTCTGCGACTTCCTCGCGGGGCACGGCGCGTCCTTCCGTGAACCCGAGCGCTCGCCTGCGCGGCCTGCATGCGATGCCGAAGGCGAAGCGTGGAGTTCTGCGACTTCCTCGCGGGGCACGGCGCGTCCTTCCGTGAACCCGAGCGCTCGCCTGCGCATCCTGCAAGCGAAGCCAAAGGCGAAGCGCGCAGCGAGGCGAAGCCGAGCGTAGTGCGGGTGGCGCGGCTACGCCGCGCCGGGCCCCGCTACGACCCACCCAGGCGGGAGAACACTGCGTCTGCGCTCTCGGCGGCGCCTCGCTCGTCGACGGTGGCGAGCGCGGTGTGCAGTCTCGTGCAGACTGTCGTGGCGTCGGTAATTCCGTGCGATTGGAGCTGTCTCGGCAACAGGCGATCGATCACGACACCGAGCTGGGTGGCGCTGACGCTCGCGGTCTCGAGGCCGGCGTCCATCAGCGAGAGCTGCAGCGTGCCGCGCGCGGCCCAGCGGTCCATGGAAGTCGAGCGCTCGAGCTCGGCGCACGCGGCTTCGAACGCGACTGACCCGGCCATGTCTACGCCGTCGCCAATGCGCGCGTGCCGCGCTCGCGCGCGACCCAGCGCGCGTACCACGTGGGCGGCATGAAGATCAGCACCAGCAGGACTGCGCTCACCAAGCCGCCGAGCGAGATGGCGAGGACCGGAACCGGGTGCGAGACGAGGCTCGCGCCCGCGAGCAGGGCCGAGCTCGCGACGCTGTTCCACACCATCGACACCACGCCCGTCAGCCCCCAGAGCAGGAAGCGATTCGTGACGACGGGCTCGGCGAGCCCCAGTACGAGGCGTCGGCGCATCATCCGGTAGTGGCGCAGACCCTCGATGGCGGTCCACGCGTGCCCGCCGCCGAGCGCGAGGAGCATCGCCGCGGTCCCGCTGCGCGCGCGCTCGGCGACGAGCGCTGCGTCGGGGGTCGAGAAGTTCGCGATGATCACGACGCCGCCGCCTGCCGCCAGGATGATCGCGCCCAGGCCCGCCGCCGGAACCGACCAGGCCGCGTTCGGGCGAAACACCTTTGCGTTGAAGAGCAGGAAGCAGCTGCAGCCGAAGACGATCAGGACCTCGCCGACGACGACGGCGCCGAGCATCGCCGCGCGGCCCGGGAGGAACGCGGCGGTCACGGAGAGCGGGTAGCCGATGCCGGACGCCGCGACATAGGTCAGTCCCATCAGCAGCTCCGGCAGGCCGCGCGAGCTGCGCGAGCGCAGGATCAGACGTGTGCCGACGACGAGGCTCGACAGGGTGTACAGGGCGAGGCAAGCGAGACTGAGTTCGGCCACGAGACACGGTCTCCAGCGCGAGCGTTCGCGCTCGCCTTATCGGAGCGGCGGCGATGGCACTTTATTTCGCTCCGCGTCGACGCGCGCTTGCTCGTCTACGCCGTCGCGAGCGCGCGCGCGGCGCGGTCGCGCGCGATCCAGCGCGCGTACGAAGCGGGCGGCATGAAGATCAGCACCTGCAGCACCGCGCTCACGAGACCGCCCAGCGACGTCGCGAGCAGCGGAATCGGATGCGTGCCGATGTTCACGCCCGCAAGCAGGTAGTAGCACGAGACGGTATTCCAGCTCGTCGCGACGATGCCCGCGAGTGCCCAGAGCAGGAAGCGGTTCGCGACGATCGGATCGGCGAGCCCGAGCACGAGCCGGCGCCGCAGCATCCGGTGGTAACGGGTTCCCTCGACGGCGGTCCACGCATAGCCCAGACCGAGCACGAAGAGCATCGCCGCCAGGCCGCCGCGCGCGCGCTCGGCCGCGAGCGCCGCATCGGGTGTCGAGAGATTCGCGAGCACCACGGCGCCGCCGCCGACGATCAGCACGCCGATTCCGACGTAGGCGGCAGAGGTCGCCCAACCAACACCCGGCCGGAAGACCCGGGCGTTGAAGAGCATGAAGCAGCTGCAGCCGAAGACGATCAGCGCCTCGCCGACGACGACCGCCGCGATCGTCGCCTCGCGACCAGGCAGGAACGGCGCCGCGATCAGCAGTGGATAGCCCAGTCCCGGCGCGGCGGTGTACGTGAGCCCCATCAGCAGCTCGGGCACGCCGTGCGAGCGTCGCGAGCGCGCGATCAGCCGCGTGCCGACCACGAGGCTCGTCAGGGTGTAGAGCACAAGAGAGACAAAGCCGACTTCCGCCACGAGACACGGTCTCCTGCGCGAGGATTCGCGGCGGCCTTATCGGAGTGGCGGCGGTGGCGCTTGATTGCGCTCCGCCCGGGCGCGCTCTTGCTCGTCGAGGAAGCGGATCACGAGGCGGTTGAAGCGCGGTGCGAGCTCGGCGGCGACCAGATGCCCGGAATTCGGCAGCAGCACGAGGCGCGATTCCTTGATGCGCGAGGCGAGCTCACGCGAGAGCTTCGGCGGCGTGAGGATGTCCTCCTCGCCGCAAACGACGAGCGTCGGCGTGCTGATCCGGTCGACGCGCTCGAGTGCGTCGTGGGCGATGCAGGCCTCGGCCTGGCGCACGAAGACGCGATCATCCATCGGCGCGTCGTCGCGCAGATAGAAGCGCCACATCGCCTCGATCAGGTCCTCCTGCTCCATGGTCGCGTCGCCGAGCGTCCAGCAGAGCCGGTTCTTGATGCGAAGCTCCGCGGGAACCTTGAGCTCGACCATGCTCTTCCAGAGATCGAGCACGGCGCGGCGCTTGGCGTCGGCGCGCGCGTACGTGCCGACGAGCACGAGCGAGGCCAGCCGCTCCGGATGCGCGAGCGCGAGCTCCTGCGCGATCATGCCGCCGAGGAAGCCGCCGAGCACATGGGCGCGCGGCAGGCCCAGGTAGTCGAGCAGCGCGAGGGCGTCGTCCGCCATCGCCGCCGTCGTGAAGGCCCCGCCGGGATCCTCCGACTGCCCCGCGCCGCGGTTGTCGAAGATGATGCAGCTGCGGCCGGCCTTGATCAGATCGGGCACGGTGACGGACAGCCAGCCCTGACACGTTCCGCCCATACCCATCACGAGCAGAAGCGGCGCGCGCGGTCCGTCGCCGTGGACTTCGTAGTGGATGGCGAAACCGCGCGTCCGAAAGCTGGGCATCGCCTAATCCTACTCCGATCGCCGACGGAGCTTGTGGGTCGCCCGCACGACGCTTCGCGCTAGTCGTCCTCGGGCTCGGCAGCGCCCGCATCGTCGAAACAGCGCGGCGGCACGCCGAGCGTGCGAGCGCGGTCGTCGATCTCGCTCTCCTGCGCCTCTGCCTTGTCGAGCTTGGCGTGCGCGGAGTTGATCACCGCCTCGCGGTAGCCTCCCATTCCGGAAAGCGGGATCGCCTCAGCGCCCTCGACTTCCCGCTCCGCCGCGGCGACGCGCTGGCGCGCGGCCGACCAGCTCTCGACGAGCGAGGCGTGGGAATCACACTCGTCCACGTCGCCGCGGGCGGGCACGGCTCGCGGCGTGGGCGCGCTCGCGGGCCTGCGCTGCGCCGGAGCGCTCGCCTGTCCAGCACTCGCCGCGGGCTTTGGCGGCAGGACCACGATGCGCCCCCTCTCGTCCTGCATCACGACGGGTTCCGCGCTCGCGTCATCGCAGCGTGCGTCGACCGGGGAAGCGATCAGCACCACCGCTGCGACGAGAGTCTGTCGCCACGCGGGTGCGAGCGGAGACATGCGGGCTCGAAAACGAAGCCCGCCCCGGCTCACCGGCTGCCCTTCTTCAACTCCTGCAGCACGAGGCGCGCGAGCGCCTTCAGTGTCTCGAAGACGCCCTTGCCGGACTGCGCCGCCGCCTCGAAGTCGGCGAGCTTGCCGGTCGGATTCAGCGCCGCCCTCAGCTCCTCGAGCGCGACGGCGTTGGGCAGGTCGCGCTTGTTGTACTGGAGCACGACGGGGATCTTGTCGAAGTCGTAGCCCTGCTCGCGCAGGTTCGCCTTCAGGTTGTCGAGCGACTCGGCGTTCGCCTCGAAGCGCTCTTCCTGGCTGTCGGCGACGAATACCACGCCGTCGACACCCTTCAGGATCAGCTTGCGGCTCGCGTCGTAGAAGACCTGACCCGGAACGGTGTACAGGTGGAAGCGCGTCTTGAAGCCGCGGATCTCGCCGAGCGCGAGGGGCAGGAAGTAAGA
>Ga0210377_10003820_pt1 | contig 12835 bp, 10 predicted proteins | sample PLM4_65_b1redo_FD_155480 | JGI IMG/M metagenome (GOLD analysis project Ga0210377, IMG submission 155480) | Groundwater sediment microbial communities from an aquifer in East River, Colorado, USA - PLM4_65_b1 redo | ecosystem: Environmental > Terrestrial > Soil > Riparian zone | place: USA: East... | reverse complement strand
TCAGCGCGAGGTCGGCGCGGATACACAGAGCTTCAAGGCGGCGCTGCGGTACATATTGCGGCAGGATCCGGACGTGGTGCTGGTCGGTGAGATGCGCGATCTCGAGACGATCGAGGCGGCGCTCACCGTGTCGGAGACCGGTCACCTGTGTCTCGCGACGCTGCACACCAATTCGTGCGTGCAGACGATCAACCGCGTGATCGACGTCTTTCCGGCGCACCAGCAGTCGCAGATCCGCACGCAGCTCTCGTTCGTGCTCGAGGGCGTCATCAGCCAGACGCTGATTCCGCGTGCGACGGGTGGCGGCCGCGTGATGGCGCTCGAGGTCATGATTCCGAATCCCGCGATCCGGAACCTGATCCGCGAAGACAAGGTCCACCAGATCTACTCGCAGATGCAGATCGGCCAGGACAAGTTCGGCATGCAGACGCTGAATCAATGCCTGGCGGACCTGTACGGGCGCCGCGTGATCTCCCACGAGGACGCGCTCATGCGGAGCTCCGATCCGGACGAGCTGCAGAACATCATCTCGAGCGGGAATGCCGGTCTCCGCTCGAGGCAGAGGGCGAGCTAGCCGCGAACGCGGGAGGGCACGATGCCGACATTCAACTGGGCAGGGAAGACGCGGGACGGGCTCGCGAAGAAGGGCGTGATCGTCGCCAACGACGTCGACGGGGCGATGGCCACGTTGCGGGCGCAGGCGATCACACCGACGACGGTGAAGCTCAAGCCCAAGGACCTCGCCGAGATCTTTCCGGTGCTCCAGAAGAAGCCGTCGACCAAGGATCTGGTCATGTTCACCCGGCAGTTCGCGACGATGATCGACGCCGGCCTGCCGCTGGTTCAGTGCCTGGACATCCTCGGCACGCAGCAGGAGAACGCCGCCTTCAAGAAGATCATCCTGCAGATCAAGTCCGACGTGGAGAGCGGATCGACGTTCTCCGACGCGCTGGGCAAACACGTGAAGGTCTTCGATCGGCTGTACGTGAACCTGGTCGCGGCCGGCGAGGTCGGCGGCATTCTCGATACCATCTTGAACCGGCTCGCGGCCTATCTGGAGAAGAACGAAGCGCTGCGCCGCAAGGTCAAGTCGGCGATGGTGTATCCGGCGTCGGTCACGGTGATCGCGATCCTGGTCGTCGTGGTGATGCTCGTGAAGGTCATCCCGGTCTTCGAGAAGATGTTCAAGGACTTCGGCGGCGTGCTGCCCGCGCCGACGCAGATGGTCATCAACGTCTCGCACTTCATGCAGAGCTGGATCCTCTACATGATCGCCGGAGCCGTGGCGAGCGTGTTCGCATTCAAGCGCATCTATGGCACTCCGGGCGGCCGGGCGTTCCTCGACGCGGTCTTCCTGAAGGCGCCGATCTTCGGGAATCTGCTCCGCAAGGTGGCCGTCGCGCGCTTCTCGCGCACGCTCTCGACCATGCTCTCGTCCGGCGTCCCGATCCTGGACGCGCTCGAGATCGTCGCCCGAACCGCCGGTAACGTCGTCGTCGAGCGCGAGATCCTGCGGACGAAAGGCTCGATCGCCGAGGGCAAGACGATCGCTGAGCCGCTGCAGGGCTCGAAGGTCTTTCCCGGCATGGTCGTGCAGATGATTTCGGTCGGCGAGCAGACCGGCGCCATGGACGCCATGCTCGGCAAGATCGCCGACTTCTACGACGACGAGGTCGACACCGCGGTCGATGCGTTGACCTCGCTGCTCGAGCCGTTGCTCATGGTCGGTCTGGGTGGCTCGATCGGGTGTCTCCTGGTCGCGATGTACCTGCCGATCTTCAAGATCGCCGACGCCGTCAACTAGCGCGCATGCCCGAGGCGGCGCGACGCACCGCCCTGCCGGCCAGCGCCTTCGCGACGCGGCTCGCGGCGCTCGCGGCGATCTTCACGCTCTGCGTTCTCACGCAGCTGCGCGGCGGGGAGGCGTACTCCGAGCGCGAGCTCGAAGCGCTCTACGCGCTCGTGCTCGCGGGCTTCCTGCTCGCGCTCGCGTACGGCGCTCTCGCCGCGTGGAGTCAGTCGCCGCGCCTGCACGTGTTCGAGCTGATCGGCGACGCGCTGCTCGTGTCGGGCTTCGTCTACAGCTCCGGCGGCGCGCGTTCGATCTTCGGGTTCCTGTTCCTGGTCTGGATCGTCTACGCGGCGCTCACGCTCGGCTCGCGCGGAGCGATGTTCGCGTTCGCTTGCGCGGTGATCGCCTACACCGTCGTGGTGTGGGGTCCCGTCGCGGGCTGGCTGCCGGCTTTCGACTCCCACACGGTGATGGGTCGGCACGAGGCGCTCACGTCGGTCGCGGGCCACGCGCTCGCCTTTCTCGCGGTCGCGCTGCTCGCGCGGCGGCTTGCGGTCGAAGTACAAGCGGGCCGCCGCGAGCTGCACGAGCTCGGTGAGATCCACCGCCGCATCGTCGACAACGTCTCGTCCGGACTGCTCACCGTGAGCCGGAGCGGAGAGATCAGCTCGTTCAATCGAGAAGCGGAGCGAATCACGGGCTGGCCGGCCGTGGAGGCGCTGGGCGGCAGGCTCGAGCAGCTCTTTCCCGCGGCCGCGCTCGTCGACGCCGCGGGACGCCAGGAAAGAATGCAGGTCCGCTTCGAGAGCCGCGACGGCCGCAAGCTACACCTCGGAATGTCGGTGTCGGTTCTGCGTGATCCGGCGGGACGAGCCGACGGCGCGATCGTGATCTTCCAGGACCTGACGCGCGTGGTGGAGATGGAGGAGGAGCTGCGGCGCAGCGAGAGGCTCGGAGCGATCGGCCAGCTCGCGGCGGGCCTCGCGCACGAGATCCGCAACCCGCTCGCCTCGCTCTCCGGGGCGATCGAGCTGCTCACGGCGGACCTGCCGAGCGGCGACCGAAACTCGCAGACACTTTCGCAGATCGTCCAGCGCGAGACTTCGCGCTTGAACCGGCTCGTCTCGGATTTCCTGACCTACGCCCGTCCGGGCCCCGGACGCTTCGAGCCGGTGCAGCTCGCGCCGCTCTTCGAGGAGCTGCGCGCGCTCGTCCTGCGGGACAAGAGTCTGGCCGTCGAGCTCGAGCTCGAGGTTCCGGGCGGGCTGCGAGCGCTCGGAAACTCGGACCAGCTGCGCCAGGTCTTCTGGAACCTGGTGCTGAATGCCGCGCAGAGCGAGCCGCTCGACGGCGTCGTGCGTGTGCGCGCGCGCGCGGACGCGGACCTGCAGCAGCTCGAGATCTGCGTCGAGGATCGCGGCTGCGGCTTCGCCCCCGACGCGCTCGAGCGGATCTACGAGCCCTTCTTCACGACCAAAGCCAAAGGCACCGGCCTCGGCCTCGCGACGGTGCAGCGTGTCGTCGAGGCGCATGGCGGGCGCATCGCGGTGGCAAGCGAGCGCGGCAAGGGCACGACAGTGCGCGTCTTCCTGCCGAGCGCTTGATCTCAAGCGCAGCGCCAGCGGTTCCGATCCGCGTTCCAGGAGTGGGTGGTTGGCGAGGATCCTGGTAGTCGACGACGAGACCAGCATGCAGGAGTTCCTCCGGATCCTCCTGCAGCGCGACGGTCATGACGTCAGCGCGTGCGGCTCGGCGGACGAGGCGCTGGTCGCGCTCGAGAGCGACGACTGGGATCTCGTGGTCAGCGACGTGCGCATGCCCGGAATGTCGGGCCTGGAGCTGCTCGACCAGGTCCGCCAGCTCGCACCCGAGACGACGGTCATCCTGATCACCGCGCACGGCACCACCGAGTCGGCGGTCGAGGCGATGAAGCACGGCGCGTACGACTACCTGACCAAGCCCTGCTCGGTGGACGAGATCCGGCTCGTGGTCGGCAAGGCGCTCGAGAAGCGCGACCTGGCGCACGAGAACCAGCGCCTGCGACTGCAGCTGCGCGACCAGAGCGCGATCCCGACGATCATCGGGAAGACGGCGCGCATGCAGGAGATCTTCGGGCTGGTGCGCCAGGTCGCGCCGACCCGCGCGAACATCCTGATCACGGGCGAGAGCGGCACCGGCAAGGAGCTGATCGCGCGGGCGATCCACAATCTCTCGGACCGCCGCGAAGCTCCGTTCGTCGCGGTGAACTGCGGCGCGATCCCGGAGAACCTGCTCGAGAGCGAGCTCTTCGGTCACGTGAAGGGCTCGTTCACGGGTGCGTCTGCGAACAAGCCCGGCCTCTTCGAGGTCGCGAACGGCGGCACGATCTTCCTCGACGAGATCGGCGACATGGATCTCTTGCTCCAGGTGAAGGTCCTGCGCGCGATCCAGCAGCGCGCCTTCCAGCGCGTCGGCGGCACGAGCGAGGTCCACGTGGACGTGAGGATCGTCTGCTCGACCAACCGCCGCCTCGAGGAAGAGGTGAGAGAGGGCCGTTTTCGCGAGGACCTCTTCTACCGCCTCAACGTGATCGAAATCTCGCTGCCGCCCCTGCGCGAGCGAATCGACGACCTGCCCCAGCTGATCCATCACTTCATGGAGAAGTTCTCGCAGGAGCTCGGCAAGGACGTGCGAGAGCTCGAGCCCGAGGTGCTGCCTGCGCTCGAGGCGTACGCGTTCCCGGGCAACGTGCGCGAGCTCGAGAACATCGTCGAGCGGGCCGTCACGCTCGCGCGGACCTCGCGGATCACTCTCGAGTGTCTGCCCGCCACCGTCCGCCGTCCGGCCGAGAGCGGCCCCGTGAAGCGCATCCCCGAGGGGGGAGTCGCGCTCGACTCGTTGCTGGCGGTCTACGAGTCGTCGCTGATTCAGGAGGCGCTGCAGCGCTCGGGTGGCGTGAAGAAGCGCGCCGCGGCGCTTCTCGGCGTGACTTTCCGCTCGCTGCGCTATCGGCTGGAGAAGCTCCACCTGGACGATGGCGAGCCCTGATGGCGCAACCTGCGGTGACGCTCCTCGTCACCACGGCCCTCGCAAAACGTCACCTGGTGACGGGCGACACCTCCGAGTGTCGAGATCGCGTCGAGGGCATCCGTGCAGCAGAGACCGGGACATCGATCGCGAGCTGCGCGCGCGTGAGGGCGCAATGCCTGGCGGGCACGGCCCTTGCTCATGCCCCGGTCAGCCCGGCGTTCGGGCAGTGGAGCCCAGAAGCCGGGCTCCGGTTTTCGAGTACTGGTACTCAGCAAGGAGACACAATGCATTCAGTGATTCACAACTTGAAGAAGCGTGAAGGTTTCACGCTCATCGAGCTGATGATCGTCGTGGCGATCATCGGCATCCTGGCCGCGATCGCGATCCCGAACTTCATCAAGTTCCAGCTTCGCGCCAAGGCCGGCGAGAGCAAGGTCAACCTCGCGGGCATCCGCACGGCGGAGGAGTCGTACTTCGCCGATGCCGGCTCGTACCTGGACTTCCCGGAGACTCCGGCGGTCATGGGCGGTCAGCTGAAGGTGCCGTTCGTCGTCTTTGGCGACTGCCCCGCGCCGCTCCCGGCGTTCACGGCGGGTGCCAACGGGTTCTGCTGGATCGGCTGGCAGCCTGAGGGCGACGTGTACTACACGTACCAGGTGGAGACCCAGCTGCTCGCGGCGGCGGCTCCGTCCCCCGCTTCGTCGAACCAGTTCGTGGTCGGCGCGGTGGCGGACATCGACGGCGACACGAACCTCAACAGCTGGGGCGTGAATCAGCCCGACATCACCGGTCTCGCGCCGGCGCCCGGTGCCTTCACCGGCGCCGTCTGCGACACGCTTGGCCCGGTTACCGTCGACGCCGCGGGCTTGGTGACCTCGGTGCTCGGCCAGGTCGCTCCGTGCGAAGAGATCGACATGGGCCGCAACACGTTCTAGTTCGTTGCGACTCGATCTGGCCCGGCGGGATGGCTCATGCGATCCCGCCGGGCCTTTTTCGTTCTGATCCCGGAATTCGGAGCGCTAAAGCGGCTCGAAGGCGTGTCCGATTCTCAGGGCGGGATGGTAGGGCGGCTTTCTCGAATACCACTCGAGGCGATGCTCCTCCCGTGTGTGTTGCTGGCAGCCTGGGCGGTGCACGGGACGAACCTGCGCCTCGAGGCTCGCAGCGTCGCGCGTGCGCCCGATGGAGAGGTCGGAGTGCTGCCCGACGGGAACGCCTTGCGCGTTTTCTCGCTCGGCTTCGAGCGCGCGGTCGCGGACCTGTTCTGGATCCGCACGGTCTACTACATCGGCGACGAGCACGCCTCGAACGCCAACTGGCCCGCGGCGGAGCGTCTGGCGAATCTGGTCACGGACATCGATCCGTACTTCGACACGGCCTACGTCGTGATGGCCTCGGTGTTGAGCGGCCTGCGCAAGGATCCGGACGCCGCGATCCGGCTGCTCGAGAAGGGCGCGACGAACAGCGACTACTGGCGCATCCACTTCCTGCTCGGCTTCCAGTATTTCATGGAGAAATCCGAGCACGCGGCCGGCGCGAAGCACCTCGAGCGCGCTTTCGCGCTCGGGGGTCCGCCCTACCTGCAGTTCCTGGTCAGTCGCCTCTACACGCACGGCGGTGATCCCTCGACCGCGATGCAATTCATCGCGGCGCGCCTGCAGAACGAGGAGACCCCGGAGATCCGCGAGCAACTCAAGAAGCGCTACGCCGACATCTGGATCAATCGCGATCTCGGCCTGATCGACGCGGCAATCGAGAAGTTCCGCGCCGCGCAGAAGCGCGATCCGAAGACGATCGCGGAGCTCGTCGAAGCGGGCGCTCTCGCGAGCCCACCCCGCGATCCGAAGGGCGGCACTTATGCGATCGCGGACGGGCGCGCCACGACGAACCTCGAGTACGAGGTCATGAAGCTGAACATGCCCAGAAAGGGGAACTGAGCGTGATACGGACCAGCGCACTGCGGAAGGTCTACCGCACGGGTTTCTGGATGCGCGCCGTCGAAGCCGTCCGCGGCATCGACCTTTCGGTGAAGGCGGGCGAGATCTTCGGCTTCATCGGCCCGAACGGCTCCGGAAAGACCACGACGATCAAGATCCTCACGGGCCTCATGATGCCGACTTCGGGCGAGGCGTGGCTGCACGGGCTGCCGGTGAGTGATCCCGAGAGCCGCGCGCAGCTCGGCTTCCTGCCCGAGGGTACGTTCTTCCACGATTACCTGACGGGCCGGGAGTTCCTCGACTTCCACGGTGCGCTACTCGGTATTCCGAAGTCGGTGCGGCGCGTGCGAATTCCCGAGCTGCTTGCGCGCGTCGGGCTCGCGGGTGCCGAGGACCGCCAGATCCGCCGCTACTCGAAGGGCATGCGCCAGCGCGCGGGCCTGGCGCAATCGCTGATCAACGACCCCGACCTGGTGATCCTCGACGAGCCGATGTCCGGGCTCGATCCGATCGGCCGCAAGGACGTGCGCGACCTGATCCTGTCGCTGCGCGACGAGGGCAAGACGGTCTTCTTCTCATCCCACATCCTCGAGGATGCGGAGGTGATCTGCGACCAGGTGGCGATCATCCTGAACGGGAGGATCGTCACTCAGGGCTACCTCGACGCGTTGCTGGGCCAGGAGATGGTCGGCGCCGAGCTCGTCGCCGAGGCGATCTCCGAGGAGCTCTACCACGAGCTCGAGCGCGCCGCGCAGCGCGCCGTCGTGCAGGGAACCCGCTTCCTGTTCGAGTTCGGCGACGAGGCGGCCGCGGAGAAGGCGCTCGATCGCGTGCGCGCCTGCGGTGGCCGCGTGCGCAGCCTGGTCCCCAAGCGGCGTAGCCTGGAGGATCTGCTCATGGAAGGCCTGCGCCAGGAGGCGACGCGATGAGCTCGCTGTGGCGGATCTGGGTTCTGGCGTCCAACACGTATCGCGAAGCGGTGCGAGACAAGCTGCTCTACAACCTGCTGCTCTTCGCCGCGCTGATGATCGCGAGCTCGATCCTGCTGGCGCAGGTCCAGATCGGCAAGGATGATCGCATCTACCGCGACGTCGGCCTTTCGGCGATCTCGTTCTTCGGCGTGCTGATCGCGATCTTCGTCGGAATCAACCTGGTCCACAAAGAGCTCTCGACGAAGACGGTCTACACGATGCTCGCGAAGCCCGTGCGGCGCTGGGAGTTCCTGCTCGGCAAGTACTTCGGACTACTCTCGTTGCTCGCGGTCGAGGTCGCGATCATGAGCGCGTGCTTCCTCGGCGTGCTCGTCTGGACCGGCGCCCGGTTCGAGCTGGGCCTGGTCTGGAGCATCCTCTTGATCTACTGCGAGCTCTCGCTCGTCACCGCGATCGCGATGTTCTTCTCGAGCTTCACGACCCCGTATCTCTCGGGCATGTTCACGATCGCGCTCTGGATCATCGGGCACCTGCTCGGCGATCTGCGCGCGTTCGGCTCGAAGTCCGACCTGCCCGGCCTGAAGGAGCTGCTCGAGACGCTCTACTGGACGCTGCCGAATCTCGACCGGCTCGACATCAAGGCGGATGCGAGCGCCGGCAGGCCGATCGAGCTCGCGCGCGTCGCCGGCGCCGCGCTCTATGCCTGGCTGTACTCGTTCGTGCTCATGTCGGGCGCGACGCTGCTGTTCCAGCGGCGCGACTTCCGTTAGCCCGCGCTAAGCTCGTGGCGATGCGCGACGCCGGTCTCCCGTTCTCGGTGCTCGTGGCGTTCGCGTTCGTCTTCGGCGCTTGCATCGGCAGTTTCCTGAACGTCGTGATCTGGCGGCTGCCGCGCGGTGAGTCGCTCGTCTGGCCGGGCTCGCGCTGCCCCGCTTGTCGGGCCGCGATTCCGGCCTGGGCGAACCTGCCGATCCTCTCGTACCTGCTTTTGCGCGGTCGCTGCCGCGCGTGCCGGGCGCGCATCTCGCCGCGCTATCCGATCGTCGAGGCGCTCACCGGTGCGCTCTTCGCGCTGCTGCTCGTCGCGCACGGCCCGTCGGCCCGGCTCTTCGTCGAATGGGCGATCGCGGCCGCATTGGTCGCGGTGATCTTCATCGACATCGATCACTTCATCATCCCCAACTGGATCACGCTGCCGGGGCTCGCGGTCGGGCTCGTGATCTCGATCGCGGCGCCCTCGCTCGGGGTCGGGTTCTGGGACGCGATCCGTGGCGTCGTGCTGGCGGGCGGAATGTTCTGGCTGATCGCCGAGCTCTACCCAAGGCTGCGCGGCAAGGCGGGGCTGGGATTGGGCGACGTGAAGCTCGTCGCGATGCTCGCGAGCTTGCTCGGCACCGGAGCGGCGTTCGGGATCATCTTTCTGGGTGCGTTCATCGGGCTCGCGTACGGTATCCCGAAGCTCATCGTGGAGCGCAAAGGACTCGGCAGCCATATTCCGTTCGGGCCGGGGCTCGCGATCGCAGGTCTCGTCTTCCTCTTCGAACCGAGTTTGTGGACACACCTGTTCGACGCCGGCTGACGCTCCGCGGGGGAGTTCAGCTCGAGATCGTCGCGAACTTGTTCGTGATGATGTTCGCCGGGCTCGCGATCGTCGCGGCGGTGATGACGGGCCTCTCCGCGCGCGCCGTACGCGACGATGCGCTGGAGCGACTCCGGATGGGTGCGCGGCATCTCGAGCGGACGCTCGACGGCGGAGCACGGCGACTCAGTGACCTGTCCGCGACGGTGCGGGCGAGCGGACCGCGGCTCTCGGGCGGCGAGTTTCGTGTGCTCGACGATCGCGGTCGAGAGCCGGGGCCCGCGTCCACAGTCGTCTCGGAGGACGAGCGTCTGGCGCCGCTTCTCGAAGCGGCGCGCGAAGCGGGCGAGGCGGTCGAGCTGACGGGGCCCCTGCTCGGCGACCTGGTTCTGGTGCGGCGGCTGCGCATCCCGTCGGGCGAGACGGGCTTTCTGGTCGGGCGGGCGAGCGGCGAGGAGATGTGGCGTCGGCTGGCGCCGGGCGTCGGCTCGGCGGCTTGGGTGTTGTTCATCGCGACGCTCGTCTTCGTCGGTTTCGGGGCGTGGTTGCTGCGACGCCGCGTGGTGTTGCCGCTCGCCGCGCTCGCCGCGGGAACGCGCAGAATCGCCACCGGCGACCTGCGCGCGCGCATCGCGGCGCAGGGGCCGGCCGAGCTGGCGGAGCTCGCGCGGAGTTTCAATCAGATGGCCGAGAGTCTCGAGCAGGAGCGCGAGGCGGTGCTGCAGGCCCAGGAGTCGCTCTCGCGAAGCCGGCGCCTGGCGAGCCTGGGGCAGCTCGCCGCGGGCGTCGCGCACGAGGTGGGGAATCCCGTCGCCGCGATCCTCGGCTACGCCGAGGTGTGTCAACGCGAGAAGACGGCCTCGCCGCGCGCGCGCGAGCTGGCGACTCTCATCGGCGGAGAGGCGCTGCGCGTCCGCGAGCTCGTGCGCGAGATGCTGGACCTCTCGCGACCAGAGGCGCTCGTGCTCGAGCGGGTCGAGCCGGGGACGCTGCTCGAGCGCGTGGCGGAGCGCATGCGCCCGCAACCCCTGCTGGCCGGAATCGAGCTCGCAGTCGCGACGGAAGCCGGTCTGCCTTTGGTCGAGGTCGATTGGCGTCGCCTCGAGCAGGTCTTCGTGAACCTGCTCGAGAACGCGGCTCACGCGCTGCGCGGCGTGCCGGAGGGGCGCATCGAGCTCGCGGCGCGGCGCTCCCATGCTGCGGCACGGCCGGCGCGGCGAAGCGGCGATGCCGCGCCCGCGAGCTTCGCCGCTCGGCGCGCGCCGGACGCGGTCTCGTTCGAGGTGATCGACAACGGCACGGGGATCGATCCCGAGGATCTGCCGCGCGTCTTCGACCCGTTCTTCACGACCAAGGAGCCCGGGGAGGGCACGGGGCTCGGTCTGTGGAACGCGCACCGAATCGCGGAGCTGCTCGGTGGAAGGCTCGAAGTCACGAGTCAGTCGGGGCGAACTTGCTTCAGATTGGTGCTGCCCGAGGCCGATACGCTGGGCGGTCATGCCCAAGCGCCGCGCGCTGATCATCGATGACGAGAACGGGATCCGGACGAGTCTCGGCCTGATCCTCGAGGACGAGGGCTACGACGTCGCCAAGGCGGCGGACGCCGACGAGGGCTTGCGAGCCGCACGCGCGGATCGGTTCGACCTGGTGCTCTGCGACGTGCGCATGCCGGGGCGCAGCGGACTTGAGGTTCTGCCCGAGCTGATCCGTGCGCAGCCCGACGCCACCGTGCTCATGATGTCCGCGTACGGGCAAGTGGAGCAGGCGCTCGAGGCGGTGCGCAAGGGCGCCTACGACTATCTCGCCAAGCCCTTCCAGGCGGAGGAGCTCCTGCTCGCGATCGGCAAGGCGGAGGAGCGCGAGCGTCTGCGGCGCGAGAACCGCCAGCTGCGCCGAGAGCTCTCGCACGGCGGCGGCGACGGCTCGCTCGTCGCCGCCTCTCCGGCCATGCGCGAGATCTACGAGCTCGTGGAGCGCGCGGCCGAGTTCAAGACGACGGTGCTCATCACCGGCGAGAGCGGCGTCGGCAAGGAAGTCGTCGCTCGAGCGGTGCACGGCCTCTCGGACCGCGCGGACGAGCCGTTCGTGCCAGTGAACTGCGGCGCGATCCCGGAGTCGCTGATCGAGAGCGAGCTCTTCGGGCACATGCGCGGCGCATTCACCGGCGCCGAGAACGAGGCGCGCGGCATGTTCCGCGAGGCCGACGGCGGAACGCTCTTCCTCGACGAGATCGGCGAGCTGCCCCTGGCGACGCAGGTGAAGCTTCTGCGCGTCCTGCAGGAGGAGGAGGTGCGTCCGGTGGGCGCCGCGAAGTCGTATCCCGTCGACGTGCGCATCCTCGCAGCGACCGCGCGTGACCTCGAGCGCATGGTCGAGGCGGGCACGTTCCGAGCGGATCTCTTCTATCGCCTGAACGTGTTCCGCCTGCACATTCCGCCCTTGCGCGAGCGGCGCGAGGACGTGCCGGTGCTCGCCGATCAGCTGCTCGCCTCGCTCTCGCGGCGGATGGGCAAGGCGGCGGCGCCGCTCGATCGCGAGGCGGTCGAGGCGCTCGCGGACCATGCCTGGCCGGGCAACGTGCGCGAGCTCGAGAACACCCTCGAGCGAGCGCTGATTCTCGCCAGGGACGGCCGCGTGACGCGCGAGCTGTTCCCGTTCGTTGCCGCCGCGGCCCCGGCGCCGCGCCCGTTGGGGACGGCGGTGGACGTACCCGCCGGGAGCCTCGAGGACTTGTCCATCAAACGTCGTGGAAGGGCGCTCGAGGATCGTTTGATCCGGCTTGCGCTCGTGCGCACGGGCGGCAATCGGACCCGCGCTGCGCAGCTGCTCGAGATCTCCGCGCGCGCGCTGCAGTACAAGCTGAAGGAGTACGACATCGCGCCGCTCAATCCGCTACCAAAGCTCTCCGATAGCTGATCTACGCGGGAGCATTCCGACTCCCGGTGGGGAGGCGGCATGAAGCGGGTCATCGCGTCTGCGATCACGCTTCTCTGTGTAGCGTGCGGCGGCCCGGGCGAGGATGAGGCCGTCGGAGAGAAGTCCGCTTCGCGCACTTCGCTCGCGGACAAGGCCGGGAATGCGCCACCCGAGATCGTGTCGGCTGTGCTTGCGCCGGCTGCGGCGGGCGCGAGCGACCCGATCTCGGTCGAGAGCGTCGCGAAGGATGCGGACCGTGATCGCGTTCGCCTCAGTGTCGAGTGGTACCGCAACGGAGAGCTGGTCCCGGATCTCGAAGAGACCAACGTGCCCGCCGGGACCTTCGCGCGCGGTGATCGCGTGTATGCGATCGTCTACGCCTCCGACGGGAAGGACGAGGTCTCGCATCAGACCTCGCCGCTCGTGCTCCGGAACTCCGCGCCGACGCTGCGGCGCGTCGCGATCACGCCGGCCCGTCCGACGGCCCTCGACCTCCTGGAAGTCGATCCGGACGTCGTCGACGAAGACGGGGACTCGGTCGAGATCCGCTATCGCTGGCTGCGCAACGGTCAGCCGATCCCGGACGCCGATGGACCGCGGCTTCCGCCCGGCGTCGGGCATCGGGGCGAGCTGATCGTCGTGCAGGTAAAGGCGACTGACGGCAGCGACG
>Ga0210377_10003819_pt1 | contig 12838 bp, 11 predicted proteins | sample PLM4_65_b1redo_FD_155480 | JGI IMG/M metagenome (GOLD analysis project Ga0210377, IMG submission 155480) | Groundwater sediment microbial communities from an aquifer in East River, Colorado, USA - PLM4_65_b1 redo | ecosystem: Environmental > Terrestrial > Soil > Riparian zone | place: USA: East... | reverse complement strand
GTCGAAACAAATGCTATCTTCACTCGCTCGCGTGGCGGCTTTGGCATGTCCGGCAGATTATCGAGGAGACCTGCCATCCTGTCGTCACCCTTCACATAATGCACTGACTTTAAATACCAAGCTGTCACGTAATCAAGTACACCGGCGCCTTTGACATTTACGAAGACCCTCTCCATATCGGCCTTCTGTTCGGCGTTCTGAAACTGCTTTCCCACAAACGGCGGATTGCCAAAAATGTAGTCAACGTGCTCGGCGGAGATTACTTTGTTCCAGTCTATCTGAAGAGCATTGCCGCAATGGATCGACGCGGAGTGAATCAGCGGCAGGCGGCGGAAGTACTGGCCGAATTCTTCGGACACTTTCATGTTCATCTGGTGATCCGTGAGCCAGAGGGCGACTTGGGCAATCTGGGCCGGGAACTCTTCGATCTCAATGCCGTAGAACTGGTTCACATCGACTTGAATTTCCCGCCACAGCGTATCAAGCTTCATTTGGCTTGTTTTATGCGCGGCCCGGAGAATTTCGAGTTCAAGCAACCGCAGTTCTCTATATGCGATGACCAGGAAGTTGCCGCACCCGCAGGCTGGATCGAAGAATTTAAGCCGCGCAAGCTTCTTATGCAGTTCAAACAGCTTGTTCGTGCTCTTCTTCGCGGATTCGAACTCAGCCCAGAGGTCATCGAGGAACAGGGCCTTAATAAGTTTCAGGATATTCTCTTCACTTGTATAGTGCGCGCCGAGATTGCGCCGCCGGGCCGACCCTTCCTCATCCATGACGCACTGAAAGAGCGCTCCGAAGATGGCGGGTGATATGCGTCCCCAGTCAAGGGCGCAGCAGTCGAGAAGCAACGCGCGCATTGCGCTGTCACACGCGGATATCGGCAGCGTCTCTTCGAACAGCCGGCCGTTCACATAGGGAAACGCGGTGAATACTTCGTCGAGACCTTTTTGGCGCTTGCTCTCTGCCGTATTCAGGATTTGAAACAGCATCGACAGTTGTGGGCCGAGATCGGAGCCGTCTTCGACAGTGTTGTTCTCGATAAAATCACGAAACGACCCGCGCGGCTCAAAGAGCGTGGTGTCCTCGGCAAAAAGACAGAACAGCAGGCGCACCAGCATCACTTCAAGGACGTGTCCCTCGTAGCCCGCGGAGCGCAGGCGGTCATGGAGCTTGCCCATGCGCTCGGCGGCCTTGATGTTGACCGGGTCCTGCGCTGTTATCTGCTGCGTGGTGTAGCCGGCGATGAAACCGAAAAGCTTGATGTGCTTGTAGAGGTCTTTGAGCGGAAATTCATTCTGCGTTTCGGAATCAAGATCGTAGAGCCGGATGCGGGCGAAGTCGGAAACAATGACATAGCGGGGAAGATCGCGTTCAGCGAGGCCTTCGAAATACTCAAGCGCCTGCTTGTATGCCGAGTCGAGATCGCGGCCGCGGGACTTGTGTTCGGCGATCAGCGTCCCCCGCCAGAAGAGATCGATGAAGCCGCTGTTGCCTCCCTTTTCCTCGAAGCGCTTCCGCGCGCGCCGGACGGGCTCTTCAAAGCTGGCAAGCCGCCTTCGAGACACGCCGAAGACGTTGAAGAACTCGTTCCAGAAGGTCTGGGCCTCGGCGTTCTCCGACTTCTCACTTTCCCATTCTCGGGAAAAAGCGAGCGCGCGGTCCTTGATTTCGTTGAGAGATAGTGGCATATTTTTGAGAGTTTAATCGTCTATTTATTCATGAAGATGCTTCTTTGTACGATTTTTTTTCGCGTTAACTTTGACTACTTTAACCTTCTACAATCAATTAGTTATAGAATTTTATTACTAAAACTTACTACTATTTATTACTATTTATTACTAAATCGTCAATCTTATTTTACGAAATCGTAATCTTGTCCTGACGAAGGACCCATTTGGATTTTTTCTTGGGACCGACGTTTTTTATGACTTTGTCTTTGGTTGAAAGCGCTGTAAGAAGGTTCCTAATCTTATTCTTTTTCTGCTGCTCATCAAGAACATCCGACAATTTGCTCCAGAGAAGCTTGTCGATGTTTTCTCGGGTAGCAGAGCGGAATTTCTTTATATAATCAACGATCATTTTTTTGTAATATTCATCATCGAATGATCGGTTTCTGATGTATTCTGCTCGTTTATCGGTAGCAATAGCAACCGGTGCGGCAACGTAAATATTCGGATAGCGGCCCTCAATTAACATTAATCTTTTAAGCCTGGCTGCGTCTTCCTTATCAATTGCCTCTTTCTTCTGTATGCGGTCGAGCAAGATAACGGTTCTAAGATCGAGATCGGTTTCATTGATAAGCATCCTTGTATATTTTTCATCTAGCACTTTACCGAAAATGCGGACTTTAACTTTTTCGGAGTCGGCGAGGTCGTAATCCGGCAGGGGGAAATACCGGGCCATCTGGAGCGAAAACATCTTTTTGATGCCGCCGCCTTGCGTGTCGATGAGGTTAAGATTGACCATGGCTTGCGCAAGGAATGCATTGCGGTAGTACTCGGGCGGCGAATCCTGCTCTATCACCTGTTCAATGGACTCGGGCAGAAATTTGCCGAGGTTCGTAAACAAAATATCGTCCGGGCTTTCAACGACCGTGATACGGCCTCGCAGTTCATAGTCCTGGTGCGCTATGCAGTTATTGAGCGCTTCGCGTACCACGTAGGGCTCGTATTTTGTAACTTCGGTCGGGAAAAGGGTATTGTCAAGCAGATACCGATATTTCAAATTCCGAATTTTGGTGAATACCGCGTCTACAGCAAGCAAGAATGGCGGGCTGAAATGCTCATAATCCTTTTCAGCATTCTGCTCGTCTTTCAGAATCCACGAAATTTTTGCAATCGAGGGAGTTAAAAAATGCCCAGACTCTTCCTTGCCGAGTAGAATTATGGCAGTGCGGGTGATTTTCCCCTGAATGGTAATTTTCGCCTTGTTAAGAAAAGCGGTATCATCCCAAGCATCAATATCCAATGACTTCTGGGGATATTTCTTTTTGTAGTTTTCGCGCGCTTTGGCAATTGCATTTGAATCGAGGTCGTCAACAGACGCCCCCTCGCAGATGCCGGCAGACCAATCCTCCTGAATGGTTTTAAGCCAAATTTTTCGTTCCTTTTCCGGAAAATCCCTTAGTTTTTTCTTATAGGTCCCGACCCTGATAAAAGCTTCTGCATTGAACTTTACTGGAATATGATGGGCAGGATCGATTTGCAGTATTACGACATTCTTGCCGTCATAGTCGCATTCGTGAATTTTAAAGTCTATGCGCGGATCAAGTGCGCGGACCAGCCAGTTTTCAAGCTCTTCGTTGCCGACTTTAAATTGCCTCGGTCGAAATAGGGTACCGACAACCTTGTGCGTGACGTCTTCAACACCAAAAATGAGGTATCCCGCCTCTCTATCATGCAAACACGCGGCATTTGATAATGCGGAAATATATTCACCGATCTCAGCGGGTTTATCGTTATTGACCTTGAATTCTACCCACTCAGTCTCATCCGGGAGTTTTCTGAAGTCATCAATGAGGGTTTTCAACTCCTCATCGTCCATAGCGCACCCCTTGATTTATCGCTGAAAGTGATCCAACAGCAAAAAGATAGTACAGTTAGGAGGAAATTGCAAGGAGATTGATTCTGAAGAAGATTGAAGCTCCAAGGCACGGCCTGTCATCAACGAAACGCTCGGAAGCAAACCGCTTTTTTATTGCGATAATCCTGGCTTGACAACCGCTATTCCCTACGATATATTACGCTTCATGCACAACAAGAAACAGCCTTCACGCACAAAGCTCGCGACCTCACCGGTCTTTCGAGGCCGCGTCTGGATCGATGGGCCGGAAGGCACGTTCATCGGCCACGGGCGGGCGGTCCTGCTCGAACGGATCGTTGAACATGGCTCGATCACCAAGGCCGCCAAGTCAATGGACATGGCCTATCGCCATGCCTGGGACCTGGTGGATTCAATGAACCGGCAGTCGAAAGAGCCGTTTGTGGAAGTCGCCACGGGAGGAAAAGGCGGCGGCGGCGCGCGGGTAACCATGGCTGGAGAACAGGCGATCAGGACATTCTGGCGGTTTCATGAGGATCTCCAGGCTTTTTTGAAACGAGAAGAGAAAAAACTGGGGAAAATCGGCGGCACAGCTCGCAAAAAAACAATACCGGATGGCAGGCGAACGTAAATCTAATAAAATACATTTAATGTTAAGGAGGTTTTTTATGAGAGTTGTTCGATCTATCTTGTCAGTGATCATAATGTTTTGCCTGGCCGCGACACTTGCCGCAGCCGAGACGCGCATCCGCATGGCCTCGACCACAAGCACGCAGAATTCCGGGCTCTTTGATTATCTGCTTCCGATCTTCGAGAAGAAGACGGGGATCAAGGTCGATGTTGTTGCCGTGGGCACCGGCGCATCCATCGAGATCGGCAAGCGCGGTGATGCCGACGTGGTCTTCGTCCATGCGAAGGAACAGGAGCTTAAAGCCGTGGGAGAAGGCTTCTTCGTGAACCGGCACGATGTCATGTATAACGACTTCGTCATCATCGGACCGACGAACGACCCTGCGAAGATCAAGGGCATGAAGTCGGCGATTGAAGCGTTCAAGAAAATCGCGGAAGCGGGTACCTCCTTCGTCTCGCGCGGCGACAAGTCCGGCACCAACACCAAGGAGCTCTCCCTCTGGAAGAAAGCGAGCACCGAACCTGCGGGGCAGAAGTGGTATCTTGAGGTCGGTCAGGGCATGGAAAAGACCCAGCGCATTGCCGATGAGAAGCGTGCTTACACGCTCACGGACCAGGGCACCTGGCTTGCCACCAGGGACAAGGACAAGCTGGATATGGTCATCGTCCTCGAAGGAGATACGTCACTGTTCAACCAATATGGTGTCATGGCCGTGAACCCGGAAAAATTCAAGACCGCGAAATACAAGGAGGCGATGGAGTTCGTCAACTGGATCATCTCCAAGGAAGGCCAGGATGCCGTCGCTGCTTTCAAGGATAAGAACGGCAATCCTTTATTTATACCGAACGCGAAATAAGGACAGGCACGGGTCAGCGCACATAAACGAATGAATACTCCCAGGATTCCTCTTTACGCGCCGGCCCGTGCCGATTTTCTATGAACTCTTTTAGTCAAGGCTTCTTCAAGGCATTCGAGCTGATCCTTAACCTCAACCCCGATCTCATCGGCATCATCTTTCTGTCCCTCAAGGTCTCCGGCCTTGCGCTGATCATTGCGACAATGCTCGGTCTTCCCACAGGGGCCGTGCTCGGCCTTGCGAGATTTCCAGGACGGGGCCTGGCTGTCAGCGCCATGAACACCTTGATGGGCCTTCCGCCGGTGGTGGTCGGGTTGTTCGTCTATCTTCTGCTTTCTCGCAAAGGCCCGCTGGGTTTTCTGGGTCTTCTATACACTCCTTCCGCGATGGTCATCGCCCAGACGATCCTCGCGGTCCCGATCGTGACCGCTCTCTGCCACTCGGCCATCGTAAACGTGGACCCCATCATCAGGCAGGCGGCCCGCACCCTGGGGGCAACGCCTCTGCAGGAGACCGTGGCCCTCATTCACGAGGCGCGCTACGGGATCCTCTCCGCGGTCATCGCTGCCTTCGGCAGGGTCATGGCGGAAGTCGGCGCCATCCTGATCGTGGGAGGCAATATCGCGGGCTACACGAGGGTCATGACCACTACCATCGCACTTGAGACTGATAAGGGCAATTTCGAGCTGGCCCTTGCTCTCGGCATCATCCTCCTGGCAATCTCGTTCATCATCAACGCGGCGCTCCACGCTGTCCAGAGAAAGGGAGCGGTTCCGAGCCTATGAAGATGGTCCTCTCCCATATCAGAAAGGAGTATGGCGGGAAAACCGTGCTCGCGGATTGCTCGGCAGTATTCGAAGGTCGCGGAACGTACGTCCTCATGGGTCGGAACGGCTGCGGTAAATCCACACTGCTGCGGATCTGCGCCCTGCTCGAAAAACCGGACAGCGGCGATATAGCGTTCTTCTCTGCCGAATCACGGCTCCCCCAGGACCTCTTGCTGAGACGGAAAATAACCCTCGCGCTTGCCAGAACCGGCGTATTCAACACCACGGTCATGAAAAATGTAGCTTATGGATTGGCAATCCGTGGGGTCTCGCCCGCGGTGACCAAACAGAAGGTCGTTCAGGCGCTTGCCTTCGTCGGGCTCGAGCATAAAAAGAACCAGCGCGCCCTCACGCTCTCAAGCGGCGAGACCCAGCGGCTCGGCATAGCCCGAGCCCTGGTCATCGAGCCCGAGCTCCTTTTTCTCGATGAACCCACCGCGTCGGTGGACCAGGAAAATACCGAGATCATAGAGTCCATTATCAGAACAATGAAAAAAGACGGCCGCGCTACCGTTATCATGACCACCCATGACCGGGAGCAGGCCGAACGGCTCGCCGACCGCCTGCTGGTCATGAAGCACGGAAGGATCGAAGAGACGCCATTGCCGTAACGGTAAACGTTTTTTCCCGGTTGCGGTTTTTTTTCATATTGTGTAAGATTCACCCAGCTATGATGCTCTATGTCCTCAAACGGGTCCTTCTCTTCATTCCCACCCTGCTCGGCATCACGCTCATCACTTTTTTTCTGATGCGTGCGCTTCCCGGAGACCCCGTGGCAAACATGGTCGGTGAGCGGGCCACGCCCGAGACCGTTGCGCGTATTCGCGCGGAGACCGGGATTGATAAGTCCCCGCCAATCCAGTATCTCCTGTATCTCAAGCGCCTCTTCCGGGGAGAACTTGGCCGCTCACTATTTACGAACCGCAAGATATCCGACGATCTCTTGCAGAAATTTCCGAACACCGTCAAGCTCGCTCTCGCGGCAATGTTCTTTGCCTCGATCATCGGCATCGGTATGGGCGTATTTGCCGCCGTCAAGCACGGCACGGGCTGGGACCGGCTGGTGACGCTCATCTCGGTCGGCGGCATCTCCGTCCCGGTCTTCTGGCTCGGCCTTGCGCTCATGCTGCTCTTTGCCTTCTACCTCCGGTGGCTCCCGCCGTCGGGAATGGGGAACGGCGACCTCAGCTACATCATCCTGCCGGCAGCGACGCTTGGCACCTTCTCACTTTCCTATATTGCCCGCGTAACGCGCTCCTCCATGCTTGAGTCGCTCTCGCAGCCCTACGTGGCAACGGCGCGGGCCAAGGGCCTGCCCGAAAGCGAAGTAGTGCTCAGGCATGCGCTAAAAAACTCGCTCATCCCCGTTGTCACGCTCATCGGCCTGGACCTCGGCTCCTATTTGAACGGCGCCGTGCTTACGGAAACCATTTTCGGATGGGACGGTCTCGGCCGCTACGCGCTCGAAGGCATTATGAAGCGCGACTATCCCGTGATCATGGGAGTGGTCCTCTTCGGGGCCGTGGTTTTTGTCTCTCTCAACCTGCTCGTGGACCTTTCTTATCATTTTCTCGATCCGCGGGTAAGAATAAAAAAAGAAGGCTGACCCCTTTTTCAGCACCTCGCGTGGTCCTCGCAGCTGCTTTGTCTCATTCTTTTTTCTCCTCTGTGGTTGCATCATGTAATCAGGAATACCCAGCATGTCCGTCTTGTCCCGCGAAGAATGAAGTTCATGGGCCAAAGAACCCTCCGCGCGCCTGCCAGTGCTAAAGCCGACGCTTTTCTCAAATTAGAATTTTACGTTGTCAAACCATCTGTTTTGAGTGATAATTCATATTTATAAACGTTCCCCTGGTTTTCTTACCGGCATTTATTCGATAGGGAGGCAGAATGAGAAAGACAGCCTTCTTTATTATTTTGGCCGTACTGCTTCTTGCCGCTCAGGTCTGCGTTGGCCAGTCGTATGATCTGGTAGCGACCGGCGACCATTCGGTCTGGGTGATCGTCAATGATGTCAAGGGCATGTTCGAAAAAGATACCGGGATCACGCTCGATCTGATACCGGAACTTGCCATCGTGGGCAAGGGCTGCGGCAAAGGTATCCTCCACGCGAGGCGCGGGACCCCTGGCAGAGACTTCGGATTGACCTGCTGCGCGCTCGATGATACCGTGACCAGGAATTTCGGCGTCAAACTCTATCCTATCGCGCGGGAACCGCTCGCGATCATCGTCAACAAGAGCAATCCGTCAAGAACCTCACCATGCAGCAGGTCAGGGACATTTTTTCAGGCAAGATATAGACATGCCACTGCGTAAATTGAAATACGGCAAAAAGGTCCAGGCCCTCTTCGTCCCCATGTTCGTGCTCATGGCAATCGGCCTGCTGATCGTCTATAACGTAGCGGCCAGGAGCCTCAAGGTTGAACACCGGGAGCGGCTCACGCGAACGGCCCATCTTACCGAAAACGGGCTGAAAACGACCGGAAGAGAGATGATGAAGCTGGCAAATCTTTTCCAGACCGACAGGACCCTGAAGGAATATCTCTATATATCCACCGTGCTGGGAGGGGACCGGCAGCCCCTGAAGGACTTGTTGAGGCCGCTGACTACTTCCCTGGGCATCGATGACCTGGCTTTGTATGATACCCGGGGCAGGAGAGTGCTCAGCCTCGACAGCGTTGCCGCCAATGAGCGGAAAGAGGACAATATAACCGGCATCAGCGGGGTCCTTCCCACGGAGGTGATGTACGGATTCAGCGGGACTTCCAATACTCTCAAGATCGTGGCCGTGTCCCCGCTCAGGGTAACGAACGGCACAGTGGGGTACATCGCCGTCGGCAGGTATGTTAATGAAGCCTACCTTAAAGAGCTTAAAGAGATAAGCGGTAATGAACTCTTCCTGGTAGACGCCAGCAATATGATCAATGCGGAGTCCGCGGCAGCGTCGTCCCCCTATTTGCCGCGGTAGGGAAAGTTGAGCGCAAGCGGCGCTACCTATTCCGTGCTCGAACGGACACTGACCGGCATCAACGGCGAACCGCTCGGCATGATCGTCGTCGCCCTTGCCGATGAAGACCTGAATGCCTCCACCGCCAAGCTCCGGTATTACATGTTCGGCATGCTCGGTATCGCGGGCTTTTTCTCTTTTATCATGGCAAGGCTTTTTATCAAGACCCTCGTTGAGCCGCTGAACGAGATCACCCTGTTTACCGGCAAGGTCGCGCGGGGAGAGCTGGATGATGAGCTCATTGTGGCGGGAAAGGACGAGCTGACCGACCTTGCCGGGCATTTCAACAACATGCGCAAACAGCTGAAAGCCCGGCGTGACGGCGTCGTACAATATACCGGCAATCTTGAGCGGGCGGTCGAGGAGCGCACCTCGGAACTGAACAAGGTCCAGCGGCAGCTTCTCCAGTCTCAGAAGATGGAGGCGGTGGGGCAGCTGGCCGGCGGCATCGCCCATGATTTCAACAATTTTCTGACGGCAATCATCGGCTATGCGGGCATGTACCAGAAGAAGCTGCAGAAAGACGATCCCCTGCGGGCGTACGCGGACCAGATCGTCGCCACCTCGAAACAGGCCGCGAACATGACCCGCAACCTTCTTACCTTCAGCAAGAGGCAGGCCATCGACCCCGCGGCAGTGGACCTGAACGAGCTCGTCACCACCGCGGGAAAGACCCTGCTGCGGCTGATCGGCGAAGACGTAGAATTAAAGACCGCGCTTCACGACGGACCGCTTATTGTCATGGCGGACAGCGGGCAGATGGAGCAGGTATTGCTGAACCTGGCAACCAACGCGAGGGACGCGATGCCCGACGGCGGGTGCCTGATCCTCGAGACAAGGCCGGTGCTTCTCGACGAGGCCTTCGCGCGAAGAAATCCCTGGAGCAAGCCGGGGGCCTATGCGCTGATGACCGTGACCGACACGGGAACGGGCATGGACGGCGCCACGAAGGAAAAGATCTTCGAGCCGTTCTTCACCACGAAGGAATCCGGAAAAGGGACCGGGCTCGGCCTCGCCATGGTGTACGGCATCATCCAGCAGCATGAGGGCCTTATTGACGTTTACAGCGAAACGGGCGCCGGCACGATGATCAAGATCTACCTGCCGTTGGTACGCGGGAAGTCCGGCGACCGGGATCGCCCGGAAGAGCAGTTCGTCACCCCGGCAGGCGGCACGGAAACGGTGTTGATCGCCGAGGACAATGAGATCGTGCGGGAGCTGACGCGGTCCGGACTCGAGGAGGCCGGCTATACCGTCATTGTGGCGACGGACGGGGAGCAGGCCGTTGAGCGGTTTATGAAGGCGAAAGATGGGATCGAGCTCCTCATCCTTGATGTTGTCATGCCGAAGAAGAATGCCAAAGCAGTGCTTGAGGAGGTCAGGCGGATCAAGCCTGATATAAAGATCCTGTTCACCAGCGGGTACGCTGAGGATTATCTGCATACCAGGGGGATGCTCGAAAGCGGCGCCAAGCTTATTCAGAAGCCCATGTCGACGAATGATCTGCTGCACAAGGTCAGGGCTCTTTTAGATGGCTGATTTTTGTGCGCCTATCGCATAAGCGCCTTTTTTTCTTGCTCAAATAACTTCGATATGTTACACCATACGCATGCTTGACTCTCTGTCGCTCAAAGACCTGACGGGCAACATGCCCGCGCTGATCGCTGTCATCCTGCTTGTTCTTCTTGTGTTGACGGCGATAGCCGGGCCCTTTCTCATGCACTATGATCCGCTTGCCATGGACCTCGACAGCCTTAAACAGCCGCCAGGCAAGGCGCACCTCCTCGGCACGGACAGCAAGGGCAGGGACATTCTTTCGCGCGTCATCTCCGGCGCGCGCATCTCTCTTTCCGTCGGCACCATTTCCTCGGCGCTGTCTCTTTCACTCGGCATTTTCTTCGGACTGCTTGCCGGCTATTTCGGCGGCAGAGCGGACGCCGTCCTCTCGCAGGTCTTCGACGTCTTCCTTGCCTTCCCGAGCCTGCTTTTGGCAATCGGCATCAGCGCGGTCATGCCGCCCGGGCTCGCGTCTGCCATGCTCGCGATTACGCTGGTGGGTTGGGCGGGGTTTGCGCGGCTCGTGCGCGGCATCACGCTTTCTCTCAAAGAGCAGACCTACGTGGAAGCGTCGCGGGCCCTCGGCGCCACCTCATCGCGAATCCTGAGTAAACATATTCTGCCGAACGCGCTCCCGCTCCTCCTTGTTGCCGGCAGTCTGCGCGTCGGCGGGTTCATCCTGCTCGAAGCCGCCCTTTCTTTCCTCGGTCTCGGCGTGCAGCCTCCCACCCCCACCTGGGGCTCGATGATCAGTCTGAACCGGGCCTATATCAACTCGGCCCCCTGGATGGTGCTTTTCCCCGGCCTGGCCATCAGCATTACCGTGGTAAGCTTCAACATCCTCGGCGACTTTTTGCGGGACAAGCTCGACCCGAGGATGCAGGTATAGGGACCGGAACTCTTTGGCCGCAGATACACGCGGACAGACGAGAATGAATGGTGAGGGTTGAGGTCAAGGCTTCTACCTTCCCGGCCTCAACCTTAGCCTGCGGTCTTCTTGATCATCCATGGCAAAATTTGAATGTATGGAGAATAACATCCGAGCAAAAAAATCCCTGGGCCAGAATTTTCTGAAGGACCCCCTTTACCTCAAAAAGATCGCAGACGCGGCGCAGGCGGGGCCTGAGGACCGGGTGCTCGAGATCGGGCCGGGGCTTGGGCACCTTACCGGCGTTCTTGTGAAGCGGGCAAAAAAAGTTCTTGCCCTGGAGCTCGACGAGCGGCTTATTCCGATTTTGCAGCGGGAGTTCGGCAAAGCTCAGAACATCGATATCCTTCATGCCGATGCGCTCGAGTATGCCTACGGGTCTCTGCCCGGAAGATGGAAGGTCGTTGCCAACCTGCCCTATTATATTTCCACGCCCATCATTCAAAAGCTTCTCGCCAATCGCGAAAAATTCGTCAGCCTTACTCTCATGCTCCAGAAAGAAGTCGCTGTCCGGATCGCCTCCCCGCCGGGCAACAAGGATTATGGATATCTCTCCGTGCTTGTGCAGTTGTATGCAGAACCAAGAATCGAGTTTCTGGTGCCGTCGGACGCCTTCACGCCGCAGCCGGAGGTCGTTTCTGCAGTGATCACTCTTGTGATCCGTAAGCACCCCGCTGTTTCGCTTGCGGATGAAAAATTTTTTATGCGCGTGGTCAAGGCGGCTTTTTCCCAGCGACGGAAGACGCTCAGAAACGCCCTCAAACAGCTCGATATTCCCGGGGAAAAGATGAAGCTGGTTCTAAGCAGCTCGGGTATTGACCTCGGCCGCCGGGCAGAGACATTATCGGTTGAGGAGTTCGGGCGGCTGGCTGACTTTTTGTGCCCTTGACGCGAACATGCGTAAGCAAAATTCGTAACGAAGACGTCAATACACTTATCATCCGTGTCCGTCTGTGGTTACTATACAGAGCATTATATTGTTTGCCCCTCTTTAGCAAAGAGGGGGCAGGGGAGATTTGATGCTCTGCGAAAATCCCCCTCTTTCCCCCTTTTCCAAAGGGGGATGTGACAGAAAAGGCAATCTATAATGTGCACTTCTTAGTAATCAAGTTTCTCGACCGTACTTAGTGTTGTTTTGTATCTTGGACGCCTTGGTGGCTTGTCCTGCAATACCCTTTTTGCCTTGACATTTGGCCTTCTTACCCTATAATAATCATCGTCTCAAGAGCAGGGTTGGATATGAAAAACGCGATTATCAAGATATTCGAGGACAGCGCACAGGTAAAGGTAAGGTTTGCCAAGGAAAACGCCGAGAAGATCGTTGAGGTGGTCCAGCTCATAGCGCAGGCATTCCGGGAAGGCAAGAAGGTCCTTCTCTTCGGCAACGGCGGGAGCGCCACCGACGCTTCGCACATCGCAGCGGAGTTCGTGAACCGCTTCCTCATGGAGCGTCCGCCCCTTCCGGCGATAGCTTTGAATACCGATGTTGCCG
>Ga0210377_10003818_pt1 | contig 12841 bp, 9 predicted proteins | sample PLM4_65_b1redo_FD_155480 | JGI IMG/M metagenome (GOLD analysis project Ga0210377, IMG submission 155480) | Groundwater sediment microbial communities from an aquifer in East River, Colorado, USA - PLM4_65_b1 redo | ecosystem: Environmental > Terrestrial > Soil > Riparian zone | place: USA: East... | reverse complement strand
CAGCCAGAGAGGCTACCCTGATTATTATCTTAAGACAGTCGGCGCTGCCCCGCCCAGCGGGGCGGCGAGCTGGGTCTACACGAACGGTGGACCCATCATCGCCCCTGATATTGCCGCAGAATCACGCTTAAAAGGGAAAGTTCAGCTCCAAGTTGGCTTTCGCTCCTGCGCCCTTCTCCCCCTGAAAGTCCAACAAGAGGTGCGAGGTATCATCCATCTATCCAGCCGTAAGTTGGGTTACTTTGGTGAGGAGCAAAGGGATCATCTTATGGCCATTGCGCGCCAGATGAGCATCGCGCTGGAGAATAGAGATCTCTTCGATAACCTCAAAGCCTCCAGGGATGACCTGGAGAGGGCTAACAGGGTGAAGGATGAGTTTCTGAGTGTCATGTCACACGAGCTGAGAACACCGCTCAACGTGGTCATGGGCTATACGGCAATGATCAAGGATCGGCTATTGGGGGACATCAATCCCCAGCAAGAGGCGGCTCTGGATAAGGTTATAAGACGAGGCAATGATCAGTTGGCCATGATCAACAATATTTTGCAGGCAACCGCGCTTGAGACCGAGAAGGTCAATATAGATATGCACGAGGTTAGTCTGGGAGATTTTCTTAGCAATTTAAAGGCAGCCTATGAATCTCCAATCCACAAAGACTTTACCTTGGAATGGGATTATCCTGCTGATCTGCCGGTTGTGAAGGCAGACAGCGGGAAGCTTAAGCTGATCATGCAGAATCTGATCGACAACGCCCTCAAGTTTACCGGTAAGGGAAACGTAACGGTCTCCGCAAGAATAACAGAAGGCAGTAAGCAGAAGGCAGAAAGCAGCAAACAAACAGCAGGAGAACTGCCTACTGCAAGCCGCCTACTGCCTACTGGTGGAAAGTGGGTGGAGTTTAAGGTAGCCGATACGGGGGTTGGGATTCCCCCTGACGCTCTGCCATTAATTTTCGATAAGTTCCGCCAGGCGGATAGCTCCGAGACCCGCTCGTTCGGTGGTGTCGGAATGGGGCTTTATATTGTCAAGAAATTTGCCGAGCTTTTGGGCGGCACGGTCGAGGTGGAGACTGAGCCGGGGAAAGGATCGACGTTTATAGTAAAAATACCGCTCGAATTTTGAATTATGAATTTTAGTTAGCATGCCGGCATAACGATAACTTAAAACTCACAACTAAGAACTCAAAACTGAGTAGTGGCGCAGTTTCGTCCGGTTCTCTTCTGAACGATGCATCAAAACACTGTCATTCTGAGGCCGCAGGCCGAAGAATCTCACGGAGTGTCAGGGAGTTAGCGAGATTCTTCGCCTCCGCGTTGCTCCGGCTCAGAATGACATTCTCTCTCCTTTTCTCTTCAAATTGAGCCACTACTCAAAACTGATAGCTGTTGCCTATTCTTCCCTCCTCCGTTAAACTTTCTTTAAGAATGAAAAATATCTTTGCCTTTTTGCTTTCTCTCATCTGCGTCGCCCTTCCCTCTCAGCTTTACTCCCAGGAGCAGGAACCCCGGGAGCTTTTTGCCAAGGCCTATTCCCTGTTTTCCAAGGGCAATCCTGCCGAGGCAGAGGAGTTATTCCGGAAGACCCTGGAGGGCAAATTTCTCCTGGAGGACTACAGCCTCTATTTCCTCGGCGTGATATCTTTCTCCCGCGGCGAGCTGGAGAGCAGCCGCGAATACTTCCATCAACTCAAACAAGCATTCCCTCAAAGCGTGTGGTCTGCCAACGCCGACCTTCAGTCGGCAAAACTCTCCCTGGCGGAGAGAAATTACCAACAGGCCATGTCAGAGCTCCGCGCGGCAAAATCGCTCAAGGCCAGGAAGGAAATTATAGAGGAGGCCCTCTATCTCCTCGGCCGGCTCCACGAGACCATGGGAGAATTACCTCAGGCATATTCCGTTTACCAGGAATTGCGCCGGACCTCGCCTCTCTCTCCCTGGTCGGCCATGGCGCGAAAAGAAGTGAGCCGGCTCAGGCAGGAGCAGCCCCGGCTCTTTGGCCTGACAAGGGCCGAGGCTTTACTGGATGAGGGGGAACTGCTGGAGCGAGAGCGCCTGTACCTGGAAGCAGAAAAGGTGTACCGGGCCCTGGTTGATCTTGCGCCCCGGGGTCCTCTGCGCCCGCGCTTCCTCACGGCCCTGGCCAATGTCTTGCGAGCGGCGCGCAAACGGGAGGAGGCGATACCCGTACTTACAGAGATCGTTGAGAAATATCCGGGAAGCTCGCAGGGTCCGAACGCCCTGTACCGGCTGGCCGAGATCTACTGGAATCGGGATGAGAATGTAAAGGCGCTCGATTACTTTAAGCAACTCAGGGATCGCTATCCCAAAAGCCCCTTCAATGATCTCGCCCATTTTGCCTCGGCGCGCATCTACGAATCTCTCGGCAAACCAGATGACGCGCTGCGCCTGTACCGGGAGTTCGCCCAAAGGTTTCCTGATAGCTCAATGCGCGAGGAGGCCCAATGGAGATTGGCCTGGATTCGTTACCTCCAGGGAAATTATGAGCGCGCCTACGCCGCCTTCCGTCGTCTCGCGGCCGATAAGGGAGAGGGACGTTACAAGATCGGGGCCATCTATTGGCAAGCCCGGACTGCCCAGAGGTTGGGTCGCTCCGATGAAGCGAGGCAGATATTTTTCTCGATCCTGAACGCACAGGAGGAGAGCTATTATAAGGTGCCGGCGGCCCGATGGCTGGGAAAAATGGGCGCTACCGTTGCGGAAAAAAAGACGGCAGGCTCGAATCTCCTCCCTGACACGATCCCCGCCCTCGGCCCGGACCATGCTTTTCATTTCTCGCGTTCCCAGGAGCTTGCCCGGATCTCCCTGAACCAACTGGCCGTGGCTGAGCTGGACGAGATCCGCAACTCGAGCAATGACGACAGCTCCACGAAACTAACGTTGATGCGCGAATATGCCCGGAATGGCGCATACGCCCGCAGCGTAGCCCTGGCGAACCAGATTCCCCTCACCTCGGACGAGTTGAGCCGCTACCGTTATCCCTTGGCCTTTTGGGAGACGATTCAAAAGATCACGGAAGAAAGGACCGTCGATCCCTATCTGGTAGTGGCCTTGATCCGTCAGGAGAGCATTTTCGATCCCAGGGCGCTTTCTCCGGCATCGGCCTTTGGATTGATGCAGCTTCTTCCCTCCACTGCCGTTCAGGCAGCCACCCGGTTGAGACTTCCTCCCCCCCAGCCTGAAGAACTCTATGAGCCGGAGCTCAACCTGACGCTTGGCACTCACTACCTGAAAGAACTGCTCCAACGCTACTCGAACAATGCGGTCAAGGCGATCGCCGCCTACAATGCCGGAGAGAACGCCGTAGCTCGCTGGGAAAAACAGATCATGGCGGAGGACGAAGACGAGTTCATCGAGAGGATTCCCTACCGGGAGACCCGCCTTTACGTCAAGCTTGTTCTGCGCAATCATCGAATCTACCGGAAAATCTATGAAACCAAGAATGGAAAAACCTCCTCCGACTGATGCGCCCCTGATCGGAATCACACCGGACACCGGCAGAAACCCGTCACTCGCCGCCGGTAACGGAGGAGAACCGTTGATCGTTTTGCAGGAACGCTACGCACGCGCGATTCAGGAGGCCGGCGGCGTTCCCCTGATTTTGCCGATCAGTTCTTCTCCGACCGTTTTGCGGCAAATGGCGGACCGTCTGGATGGCATCTTAGTCAGCGGAGGGAACTTTGACATCCATCCCAGACTCTACGGCGAAGAAGCGATGGCGCCGCTGGGAGAAATAAAGGAAGAACGCACACAATTTGAGTCGGCTTTGATCTCTTTGGCGCTGGAAAGAAATCTGCCTTTACTGGGCGTGTGTGGGGGCGCACAGGCAATCAACGTTGCTCTCGGAGGCTCCCTTTACCAGGATATAGCCGCGCAGATCCCTACCGCCGGCGAACACCAGCAAGGAGCCTTGAAGGAAAAGGGCGGCCATAAAATAAGAATCCACGACGGCACCAGGCTCAGGCAAATCGTGGGGCGCGGGGACTTGGAGGTCAATACCACCCATCACCAGGCGGTAAGGAAACTCGGCAAGGGTTTGATCGTCAATGCAACGGCTGAAGATGGCGTCATTGAAGGCATTGAGAGCCAGGATCACTCTTTTGTCCTGGGAGTCCAGTGGCACCCGGAGTTCTTGACTGAAAGGGACAACCTGCAACGGAGGATTTTTTTGTCATTCGTCTCAGCGTGTAGATAACTTCACAGCAGGCAATCCCTTAGGCTGCGACCAGGTCATTGAGCTTTCTCAGTTGTTCGACAGAGCTACAGACGATCAGCGCATCCCCTTCCTGAAGCCGCGTATCCGGGCCGGAATTTAATTCGTAGGACTCACCCCGGGCGATACCGATCACGATAAGACCGGTCTTCTCGTAGATCCCCGCCTCCCTGAGGCTGAGTCCCACGACGCCCGAGCCTGGAGGAATCTTGGCCTCGGCAACTCTCACATCATCCCCGCCCGCCCGGAGCATCTTGTCCAGGAACGACACCACAGTGGGACGGATCATCACCGATGCCATTCTCAGCCCTCCGATGAAATTCGTGGAGACCGTCTCGTCCGCACCGGCCTTGAGAAGTTTCACCCGAGACTCCTGCTCAATGACCCTGGAGACAATCCTGAGGTTGGGGTTCAGTCCGCGCGCCGTGAGGATCACAAAAACATTGTCCCTGTCCTCAGGCATCGCCGTTATCAGCCCTCTGGCCTCCTTGATTCGCGCCCGCAAAAGGGTTTCGTCATTGGTGGCATCCCCCTCAATGTATAGAAAGCGTCCGATCTTCTCCATCTGTTTGATCCTGTCGCCATCCTTGTCGATCCCGATAAACGGGACGCGGATCTTAAGAAACTCTTCTGCGATGTGACGTCCCGTCTCCCCCATCCCGCACAAAATGATATGATCATTGAGCTTTTGGATCTCTGCCTCCATTCTTCTCCTCCCGATGATATCTGTAAGTGTGCCTTCGACCACAAAGGCCGTGGCAGCGGTTAATCCGTAGGTCAGGCTGCCCACTCCCACCATGATAAGAAACATCGTAAAAATCCTGCCGGCAGGCGTCAGGAGATTGGTCTCTCCGTAGCCTACAGTGGCCAGGGTGATGACCGTCATGTAGATAGAGTCGGAAAAATTCCAGCCTTCTACGACCTGATAGCCCACCACCCCGGCGATGAGGGCCAGCACCAAGAATAGGATCGCTGTTACGAGTCTTCGACTAGAGGCGCCCATTTGCAGAAACTATCGCCGGCCATAGAGCTCCTGAATAAATCCTGTTTCTTCTAGCTCTTTTAAATAGCGGTTGTCAAAGAAATCTTTCGGATCGGCGTTGGCAGCCCGGGGATGATCCACGACCGAAAGGACCGAGCGAATGAACTCCTCGGTCATGTAAGGGACTCTCGGAAAAAGGGGTTTAAAGGCCTGGTAGGCCTCCTCGATGATCGCACTGTCGTTAGTCGCCAGGAAGCGCGCCAGGGCCCGCTTGGCTACCTCCGGCTCATCCTGGGTGATCTTCAGCGCCGCGACATAAGCCTTCAGGAAGGCTTTAATAAGCTCTGGGTTTTGCCGCACCAGGGCGCGGCGGGTGGAGATGCCGTTATGGACATAGGGAAGCTTGAGAGTCCCGATGTTAACGAGTTCCTTGTAGCCCAGGCGCCGGGCCACGAGAGTTGTCGGAGAGGAAATGACCCCTGCCAGGATAACCCCCCGGTCGAGAGCGGCCAAAACCTCCCGTACCCCTCCAAGGTAGACGAACTTCACGTCCTGCCCTGCTCGCATCCCATACTGTCTGAGAAGCGCGGTGGCCGCGTGGTCCGAAGAGGCGCCCTTGGTCATCACCCCGAGGACCTTGCCTCGCAGGTCAGAGACATCTTTGATCTCCGGTCTCGCATAGACGGAAAATCCGTAGGTCGGGACCCCGATGGCGATATAGACGAGATCCGCCCCACTGAGGATGGCGTTCACAATTGCCCCGCCTGTCATCGCCATATCAACATCACCGGCGACGACCGACTGGGTAAGCCGGGCGCCTCCTGAGATGTAAATCCCCTGGACGTTAAGACCGTAGCGTTGATCGATCTTTGCTTCGGGAATCACCCAAAGAGGAATCTGAGCCCCGCTAGGCTGCGGGTATCCAACTTTTACGGTAAGCGGCGCCCCGTGCAGGGATTGCGGTTCTCCGGAGAAAAAGCCGGCGAGCAAAAATAGCAGCACAAAGAGCCTCAACTTCGATGCCATGATCATGGGCCGAGCTTTCATGGGTTTTCTCCTTGCTTTATTTTTCGCCGGCGCCCACGCCGAAGATATCATTAAAATCTTTGACGTAGCGGGCATAATTCTTGACCACTCCTTCCCAGTTCATCTCGAACAGCTTGACCTTGGTCGCCCGGGGAACCGGCTGCTCGACATCTCCTCGCGTCGGATTGCGGTTCAATTCTCGAACAACCGTCTGTCCCTCGCGCGAAAGGACAAAGTCGATGAAAAGCCTTGCGCTATTGGGATGGGGAGCGTTCTTGGCGAGGCCGAGCGAGACCGGGGCATTGGGCGCGACGGGTTCTATCGCCGCCCATTCGACAGGCGCGCCTTTCATTTTTAGGGTTTCCGCTATGTTGACTCGGAGCGTCGGGGTCAGCGCGACCTCCCCCGCAGCCAACAGTTGAGAGATCAAGGTGTGACCGTTGCGCATCTGGAGCTGCTGCTTCGCCAGGCGCCGAGAAAAGTCCATTGCTCTCTCCTCTCCCATGATTTGCTGCAACGAGGCAAACCAGGGAATCTCCTCATTCTCCAGCGCCATCCGGCCTTTCCACCTGGGATCCAAGAGATCTTCCCATCTCTTGGGCATATCACGGGGCTGCGTGAGCCTGGTGTTGACGCCGATAACCTCCAGATTGAAATAGACCCCGGCCCAATACCCTGCCCCGTCCTTGAAAGGCTTTAGCACTCCCTCCCTCTCCGGTGAAAGGTAGGGAACCACCTGCCCCGCATCCCTCAGGAGCCACAACTGTAAGCCGCTAATAATATAGGCGTCAGCAAAATAACGGCCTGCTCTAGCCTCCGTGAAGATCTTCTGCAGGAGCCGTTCCCCGTTTGAACGAAAGGATTCCACCTCCAAGAAGGGATACTTTTTGTGAAAACCCTCAATAAGCTTTTGCATGTCAGGGACGGTCGTAGTGTTATAGACCACAACCTTCTTTTCGTCTCTGGCCTTCGCCAGCTTCTGATCCTGGGCCCAGGCTGGAAATTGAAGCTGAGCCAGGAACAGAACCCCTCCCCATAGAAAGATGATGCGCCCCATCTAAGTTTCTCCTTTCCTACTCCTACCTCTTGGGCATTCTCACTTCCACCCCCGTTGCCAGCGCACTCGCGTTCGTAGCGAGAGCGGATCTCGGGGTCTTCATCTTCAAATTCGATCTGGTTCCCCCCGTGTTTCAGGCTCACGTCATTACTCATTCTGCTGAAGAATGGCCCCTGAATGTCACCCTGAACGAAGTGAAGGGTCTCAAGTCTTGGAAAACACGAGATTCTTCGCTTTGCTCAGAATGACAGACCGGCTTGATAGGGGGTTTTTCAGCAGAATCATTACTCATCAATCCAAAATCCGCAATCCGAAATCCAAAATTAACTTGATCCCTTAAACTATTTCAATTCTTCAAGCGCGCCTTTGACCCCGGTCTAACTCAGAACTCCTTCTGCCCTCCACTCAGCGATTTGACTTTCACTGTATTCCAAGATGCCGCGCAGGATTTTATCCGTGTCCTCGCCCAGCCTGGCAGGCAGAGACAGAGGTTCATCCGCCATGCCGTTGAATCTAAACGCGCCGCGCGGGATCTCGAAAGGACCGACGGGCGAAGCGGCAATGCGCGCGAAGTAGTTTCGGTGCCGAAGCTGCGGATCATTTACCAGATCGGTACCGTTCTGCGCTACACCAGCGGCGATACGGGCTTTCTGACATCTTTGCATCACTTCTTCGGCTGTGCGCAATCTGGTCCATTCTGTAACGATCTTGTCTATTTCCTCCCTGTTTTGGCAACGAGCCAGCCGGGTGCAAAATCCGGGGTCGTCGGCTAAATCCGTTCGTCCTATCACCCCACAGAGGCTACGCCACTCTTCGTCGGTACGAACCGATAGAACGCACCAGCGATCCTTCCCTTCACAGGGATAGCATCCGTGCGGGGAGGCGGTCGGGTCGAGGTTGCCGCACGGTTCGGGCCCGTTTCGGTTAACAGCAGCCTCGAGGTAGCTCACGCCCAGCATGTATGCCGCCGCTTCGACTTGCGCCATGTCGATCGATACCCCTTTGCCCGTCAATCGGCGGCGCAACAGCGCGGCCGCCATCAGTGTCGGCGCCATGATAAAACCCACGTGGTCCGGATAGACGCCCTGGCTCCCGATGGGACGCGGCTGTCCCGGATGGTTCCAGAGATAGGTCATGCCGCAGAAAGAATTGAGGTTGAAACCCCACGTGCCGTATTTACTCTTGGGCCCCCTCTCCCCCATCCCCGGCATCTTCAGGATAATGATCCCCGGATTCACCTTGCGCAGCTCTTTCTCTCCCAAGCCCAGACGCTCCAAAACTCGCGGCCTGAAGTTTTCCAGCACAGCGTCCGATTTCGCCGCCAACTCCCTGATCAACTGCACGCCGACCGGAGTTTTGAGATTGACCGTCAGCGAGCGAACACCAAGGTTGCATTCGATGAAACGAGGGGCCGCATCGACATTTTTGTCCCTAGCAAAATGGCGAAAGCTATCCAATCCGCCATGAAGAGACTCGATCTTGATGACATCCGCGCCAAACTGCGCCAGGAGGCGGCCGGCAAAGGGTCCGGCATACCCCGTGGTGAAGCTGACGATCCGGACACCCTCTAGAATCCTGTTGGTGCTAAGCACGGAAAAACCCTCTACTCAATGCAAAATGCAAAGTGCAAATTTAAAAATTAAGAATGATTTTACATTTTGCCTTTTGCAATTTGCATTTGCCTTAGATCACTCCTTCCGCTGCCAGGACTTGAATATCCTGCTCGCTCAGCCCTAGCTCGCTACCATAGACCTCACTGTTGTGTTGACCCAAGAGCGGCGCCGGCGCCGGTTGGGGCCGTGTGCCATTGACCGTGAACGGCACACTGGCTTGCTGATAAGAGCCAAGCGCAGGATGGGCGACAGTCCCGAAAAAACCCCGCTCCTGAATGTGCGAATCCTTCATGAAATCGGCCGGGCTATTGACCGGCAATCCGGGAATGCCGTTTTCCTGCAGCAGGATCGAGAGCTCTTCCTTTTCATAACGCGAGGTAAAAGAGGCAACCAACGGGTTTAGCCAATCGGCATGGGCCCGCCGCTCCGCATTGCTTTTCCAGCGCGGATCATCCAGCTCTGGCGGATGGTCCCGCCAAACTTCCAGGAAGCTCGCCCAATGGGGCCCGCTCACGAAAATCGAAATGTAGCCATCCTTGCAGGGGAAGAGATTGGCCGGCGCCACGTGCTGGTGCTGACTCCCGGCCCGCTTCATCAATCTTCCCTCCAGAGAGTAAGTAAAGGCGACATGCTCATGCAAGGCGAGGCTGGCCTGAACTGAAGCGTCGATATGAACGCCTATTCCCTCCACCTCACGTTGCCACAACGCAAGCATCACACCATAGGCAGCGAATATGCAACTGTAATAATAGGACTGGGTCTCCGGGGGCATGCAGGGAGGAAGGGCGGGATCTCCGCTGATGTAGAGCAGCCCACCCATGGCTGTGGTGACAATGTCAGGCGCCTGATAGTTGGAATAGGGTCCACTCTGTCCAAATCCCGTGAGGGAGACCAAGATGATTTTTGGCTGATACTTCGAAAGGACGCCGTAGCCGAGGCCAAGACTGTCCATGTACCCAGGCTCATAACACTCCAAGATAACATCCGACCTGCCTACGAGCTCTAAGAAAATGTCTTTCCCCTCGCGCCGGGTCAGGTCTAAAGTAACACCCCGCTTTCCGGCATTGAGATAGGCAAACCGAAGGCTTCCCTCGCGATCTTCATGTCCTGATGCAAATGGAGGCGCGCTCCGTAACGGATCCCCGGAAGGAGGTTCCACCTTGATGACATCCACACCGAGGTCGCTTAAGAGCTTGCCGCAGAACGCCCCCATGACGCTGCCCAGATCGAGGGCCCGATAGCCTGAAAGCAGAGCGGAAGAATCAGCTCCCATCGGGTCAGCGCGCCAGTTCCTTGTGGACCGCCTTTAGATAACTCTCATTGACGTACCGCTCAGGAGTGGGTAAGGGCCCGGTGAGCTTTTCTCTTTGAGCCCAGATCTGGATCTGGGTCTTTACACCCTCGATATCGATCTCAGCTTTCAAGGGCCAGGCCTTGCTGCGCGTGTATTCCTGCCACCCGGCCTCTGCATAGGGCCTTTCCAATTTGAGCTCTGAACTGATAAAGGCGATCGCCTCTTCCCGGTTCTGATGCAGCCACTGAAAGGCACGAATAAGGGCGCGGAGTAGCCTTTGGACGCTCTCCCGGTTCTCCCGGGCCCAGCTCTTTTTCACAACCAGGGCTGAGTGCTGGTAGTGGGTCACATAATCAAAGACATCCCCGACTTTGCTAAACCCCATATCCATCGCCTTATAGCTCAGCGGGGCAGCCAAAAGCACTGCATCCACCCTTTCGCTTTGAAGGGCGCTAAAACGCTCTGGAGTCCCGCCCACAGATAGGAGGTTAAAATCCTTTGGATAGTTGAGGCCGTTTTTTTCCAACATCAGCCGCAGAAGGCTTGTCGCGCCGGAGGTTAGGCTCGAAACTCCAATGGTGGCTCCTTTCAGTTCCTTAAAGGATTTGAACCTCTTTGCCGCCACTAGCGTGTAGGTTGCTCCGTTGATGATGCCGCCAATCACCTCCTGGTCCTGTGCGCCTTTCTCATACGCCCCTATCATAGTATCGATCGAGGAGGCATCGAACTGCGTGGAGCCCCCAAGCAGGGCCTGGATCGCCGTAGTGGAGGATTTCAACACGGGGATGTCGACGTTGAGCCCCTCCTCTTCAAAGAACCCTTTTTTCTTGGCCACCCACGGACCCATGTAGCCCACGGTCTTAGAGGTGGTGCCGATAATCAGGTATTTGCGTTCCCTCTCCTTTGGGATCTGAGCCAGGGCCGACCGAGGCAAGAACGAGACCAAAACTAATATCGCGATGGAGAGAAAAACCGTCCTTTTCATCAGAGCACCTCTTGTTATGGCCGCGGTCGCCTCTTGATTACATTCTGCCCCAGCCGCCAGCGCAGCACCTCGGTTGCCCCTTCGGTAATGCGGATGCTCCGCACCTGCCGGTACCACCACTCCAAAGGCAGATCCGTCGTGAGGCCGATGCCCCCGTGGACTTGAATCGCTCGATCCACCACCCGACCGGTCATCTCCGTGCACATAACCTTCACCATATAGGACAGATCGCGCACATCCTCGCCGTGATCATGGCGCCAGGCGCATTCGTGGACCATGAGGCGGGCCGCGTGGAGTTCCATCGACGAGTCCGCGATCATGAACTGAACTGCCTGCCGCTCCGATAGCGGCTGGCCGAAGGTGACGCGGTGCTGGGCATAATCGATCATCATATCTAGGGCCCGTTGAGCTATTCCCAAGGGGCGCGCTCCGTGTCCGCGGATCCGGCCTTCCGTGAGCCATTTCTGAGCAAGCGTAAAGCCCTCACCAACTGTGCCAATGACGTTAGCCGCCGGAACCCTCACGTTGTCAAAAACGATCTCCCAAGGAGCATCCCCCATCATTGTGGGCCACTGGCGTTCCAGGACGACACCCGGGCTCTTCATGTCCACTATGAAACAGGTGATACCTCCGCGGGCCCTTTTTTCCGGGTCGGTTACAGCCATCACCTGAGCATAATCGGCGCTGCCGGCCCCGGTGATGAAGCGCTTGTTTCCGTTGAGAATGAAATAATCTCCGTCACGGATTGCGCGCGTCTTCATGCTCGCCGGATCACCTCCAGCACCTGGCTCGGTTTGGGCAAAACAGACCCGCTTCTCTCCCCGTATGACCGGAAAGAGGAAGCGTTCTTTTTGTTCCTCATTGGAGTGGAAGAGGACTGCTCTCACTTCAGGACCGAACAGCTCGCTTCCACGGAACGGAAGAGCCACCGTGCGCCCGACCTCCTCCGCAATAACGCAGCGCGTGAGGAGGTCAAGGCCAGCCCCGCCGTGCTCCTGCGGGACATCCAGCAGCCAAAGCCCCATGGCCTTTACTTTCTCCTGGAGGGGACTCAGAAGCTCCTCTGGCATCTCTTCTCCCTCAGGGCGGTACTTCTGCTCGAGGGGAATCAACTCTTTGTCGACAAAGCCTCTCAGGCTTCTCTTAAGCATCCGGAGCTCTTCAGGTAGATTGAAATCCATCTTGACACCCTTTAACCCTTTTCCCTATTAATTATCCCTTTCGGTTATAAGCCCCAAACCCTGGACGATACGTTTTATCATCAATAAACTGTTTGATACCCTTCTCACGGCCGCGCTCTGGATCAGTAGACGACAAAGCAGTCTGCTTTGCCGCCAAGTAATCCTCCGCCTGCCAGTAATCCATATTCCGGCACATCTTGTAGACTTCTTTGGCTGCCCGTAGAGCACGCGGATTCTTGGTCATCAGCTTCCTTGCCAGCTTGACCGTCTCCTCTCTCAGCTGCGCGCGCGGAACGGCAAAATTCACCAGCCTCATCTCTGCCGCTTTTTTCCCGTCGAAGCTATCGCCGGTCATGATATAGTACATCGCATCCCGATAGCAGAGGGCATCGGCCAATACGCGGCTGACCAACCCGCCGGGAAAGATGCCCCAGTTGATCTCGCTCAGTCCGAAAACCGCATCTTCCGCGGC
>Ga0210377_10003817_pt1 | contig 12841 bp, 10 predicted proteins | sample PLM4_65_b1redo_FD_155480 | JGI IMG/M metagenome (GOLD analysis project Ga0210377, IMG submission 155480) | Groundwater sediment microbial communities from an aquifer in East River, Colorado, USA - PLM4_65_b1 redo | ecosystem: Environmental > Terrestrial > Soil > Riparian zone | place: USA: East... | reverse complement strand
GAGGTCCGAATAGCATGCGCCTAGGCGGCAGCGGCCCATGCGTTTCGCGATGTCCCAAAGGAGCACCCGCAGGCGCCCGTCGGCGATGTGGATTGTTTTGGTTTCCATTCATCTTTCCGGACGGTGTGAATGATGTTGACAAGACCCATAACAACTGTGATATCAGATACCAGCATACAGGAGGTGTCCTCCGAATGCAGCCGCCCGAACCCCTCGACAGCTCCCTGGGCCGGCAATACAAAAGCCTGAGCGAGCTAGTTTACCAGCGGTTGCGGAATCACATCCTCTGGGGCACCATACGGCCGGGGAGCATCCTTTCGGTCCGCAAGCTCTCTGAACAATTCGGCGTGAGTCCGATGCCTGTGCGGGATGCCGTGCTGCGCCTGGCCACAGAGGACCTGGTGGAGGTGGCCCCCCGCAGTTCGACACGCGTGGCGCGGGTCTCTCCTGAACGTGTCAAGGAGATGTTCGAAGTTCGCAGCCGCCTCGAAGCCTTCGCGGCCCGCCTGGCGGTCCCGCACCTCACCCCTGCAGACCTCATCTATCTCGAGAAGTTGCCAGAGAGGCTGGATTGTGCCGCTGCGGCGAATCGTGCTGAAGAATGGCACCGGTTGAATGAAGAGTTGCACCTGTTCATCTTCCAGAAATGCGGGAATAGCCTGTTACAACGTATGACCCAGGACCTCTGGGAACGGAATTTCCGTCATCTGAGCGGTCGCGCTGCGACGCAGGCGAAGTTCCGCCATCGCCGCTCCAAGGAGCATCGGCGGATCGTCAATGCCCTCATCCGGCGTGACTCAAATGACGTCGAAGCCGCCTGGCGAGATCATGTGTGGCAATCCGGAATCGAGACAGTGGAATATCTGCGCTTGTTGACGTTGGAGGCAGAAGCCTCCAACGACGGCAAACGGTTGCGACGCCTGTCGAGGCGTGTCTGAGAGCTGCTGTTGATGCTCAATGATCGCGCAGTTCGGAACCGCTCCCGGATTTCAGCCGACGTCGGGAGCGGAATTCCATGCCGCTGGAAACTTTTTCCGCTGCCTACCGGAATCATGTTCATCCACGTCTCGCCCCGGTGTATGAACGAGTACTCTCGCTGAAAGGAGAGCCACGATGGACAGGCGGCAGAAGGCAGGCAAAGCGAAGATGGATCGTCGAACTTTCCTGAAGAGGCTCAGCAGCACGGCGGCGACTCTGGCTCTTGCATCGAAAGGGGGCCTGACGAACATCGCGCTGGCCCAGACCAAAGGCCTGACTTTGCGTGCACTCGTTTACTCATGGCCCCCTACCGTGGCGGTTCGCGACGCTCTGCCGGAATACGAAAAGCTGACGGGTGTCCGGGTCGAATGGGAAGAGGTTCCGTATAACGAGCTCCTGGCCAAAATGATGACGGAGCTCGTCACCAAATCGGGCCGCTACGACATCTTCGTTCCATCCAACGTCTGGAATGCGCAACTCGCAGCGACCGGCAACGTGGAAGTGCTGGATGACTACATCGCCAAGACCGGCAAAGCCTTGGAGTACGAGGATTTCCTCGTGGCGGCCAGAGAGCAGTATGTCTACAAGGGCAAGGTCTATGAGATACCGCAATCCCTGAACACCTACGTCAGTGCCTGGCGCAAAGATGCATTTGAGCAGGAAGGGATTAAGCCACCGGCAGACGGGATCTTCACAGCCCAGGAGTGGACCAAGATCGCCAAGCAGTTGACCAAAGGAGACAAGTTCGGCACCACCTTTTCCATCAAGCCGAATGTCCTGGGAGGTCACCATTGGTCCGGAGCAATGATCACCGCGGGGGGCCGTTACTTCGATGAAAAATTGAACCCAATCTTCAATTCCAAGGAAGGCCTGCTCGCCGCGACCTACTGGAACGATCTGCTGCCTGCGTGCCCGAGAGATCAGCTCAATTACACACATCTTGAGGCCAACGAAGGGATGGCGCGGGGTCTCATCATGACTCAGACCGCGCAGAGCGCGGGGCGGATTCCCATGATCACCGACCCAAAGAAGTCGACCGTGGCTGGGAAGGTGGCGTGGGGCTTACTGCCGTACAAGGGACTCGCGCCGAGCAAGTTCCCGGCAGGGCAGAACTTCAGCGACGGCTTTGGCTTCCTGCTTCCGAAGGACGGCAAGCACAAGAAGGAGGCATGGGATTTCGTCGTCTGGGCTGCTGACAAGGAGAAGCAGGTCCGGTGGGCGGACATCCCTGTGCTGCCCACACGCAAATCGGTCTTTGCAAACCCCGACCTGCTGAAGAGGCAGTCGTGGCTGGATGTGATCCGACGCCAGCTGGAAAACACATTCATCTACCCCCAAATACCAGAATGGACCGAGATCCTGGACAAGATCGGTACGGAGCTTATCGGAGCGTATGGCAAGCAGTTCTCTGTGAAAGACGCGCTGGATCGCGTTACTACAGCGACGGCGCAGTTGCTGAAGGACCGTGGGTATCCAGTGGGCACGTGGAGGGGCAGCAAGCTCCCGTGGGAGTAAGGGAAACCATCGCGGCACGGGGGCGGGACCGGTCAGTGGCCGCGTTTCGCCCTCGTGTCTGACCGATATACAAGCCTGGGGGCGCACGTGAAGGATCGACATCTCGGATATCTGTTCATGGCGCCGACGGCGCTGGCCATGCTGCTTGTGTTCTTCTATCCGCTGGTAATGTCGCTCTGGACCAGCTTCCACTACGATGTGTTCACCCAGCCAGAGCGGTATCACTTTGTCGGGCTGCGGAACTATGCCGTGATGTTGAGGGATGATCTGTTCTGGAATGCGCTCGGTAAGTCATTCATCTTCTTTGTCGGGACAGTCGCCAGCACGATGCTGCTGGGGACGGCGATGGCACTCCTGCTGGATCGCGAGCTCGGGCCATTCAATTGGGTCAAGACCCTTTATCTCTTGCCCATGGTGATTGCGCCTGTGGTTGTGGGAATTCAATGGCGGTTCATGCTCAACGATACGTTTGGGGTGATCCCCTACTTGATGAAGGCCTTGCATCTCCCCACCAGGGCGTGGCTGACAGACCCGGGAGGCGCGATGGTATTGTTGATTGGGGTTGACCTTTGGTATTTCACGCCCATTGTGATCTTGCTGGTCTCGGCTGGCTTGGCGACAGTCCCTGTCGAGGTGCGCGAGGCTGCAAAGCTTGACGGGGCAGATTCGCTTCAGACCGTCCGCTACGTCCTTCTGCCAATTCTCAAACCAATCCTGGTCGTGGCGCTGCTGATTCGCACCATCGGAGGATTGCGTGCCTTTGACACGATTTTCATCATCACCGAGGGGGGTCCTGGGCGAGCAACCGAGGTGGCAAACCTCTTTGCCTATAAGCTTGGATTTCGGTTCTTCGATATGGGGAAAGCCTCGGCCGTGGCTTGGTTGTTGCTCATCATCGCGGTCGCGCTGAGCGGGTTGTACCTCCGAGCGCTGCGGGGGCACACGGCGACTGTCTAGACGAATGTGGCCGGTCGCTGATTTGCCTTTTCATCAATACACAGTAACAGGCAGGCGAATATCCGAGAGGGACACGTATGCGCCGCCGGCTGCTGCGTCTCAGTTCTGTGGCGATATTTCTCCTTCTGGCTGGCTACCTATTGGTGGTCTTGTTCCCTATATACTGGATCGTTGTCTCCTCATTCAAGATCCCGGTCGATACACTCGCTATTCCCCCGGCGTGGTTCTTCACCCCCACCTTGGATGCGTATCTCAACGTCTTTGCGCTGAATTACTACTTCCGCTACTTCATGAACAGTGCCGTAGTCTCTGCAGGCACGGTGGCCATCGCCCTCTCCTTCGGCTCACTGGCAGCCTATGCCCTTGATCGGGTGCCCTTTCGATTTAGCGGCCTTGTGTCGTACGCGCTGCTTACGACGCGTATGATATTCCCGATTGTGTACGCAATTCCGCTGTTCACCCTCATGCAGCGTGTCAACCTCCTCGAGACTCGGAGTGGTTTGATCATCGCCTACACCACATTCAGTCTCCCCTATGCTGTGTGGATCATGCAGGGGTTCTTCAACGGCATTCCCACCGAACTGGACGAGGCGGCTATGATCGATGGCTGTTCCCGCTTCGGTGCATTTTGGAGGGTCGTCTTGCCCGTTGCGGGTCCAGGGCTGGCAGCCGCCTCCATCTTCATCTTGGTGCTTGCCTGGAACGAATTCCTGTTTGCGCTGATTCTGGCTGGTGGTGGGGACGCGAAGACCTTGCCTGTGGCCGCCGCCCAATTGATCGGGCAGAGGGAAATTCAGTGGAATGAATTGTGTGCGGTGGCTACCGCCACGATCGTCCCGATGGTGTTTTTCTTCATTCTTTTTCAGAGGCATCTGATCAAGGGGATGATCGCCGGCGCCGTGAAGTAGCTTCCGCCGCAACGGACCGGTGCCTCCATCCGGGTCAGGTGAGTCACCAAAGAGGTGTGAGCTTGAGACGACTGGGCGCAGGAATGTGTGCGGAAGGGGGGGATATGTCAGTTGAAGCGAAGCGGCCAGTGGCCGTGGGTCGATCACTTTCGACTTGGAGCGGGCGTTCGGCTTACGGAGAGAGCCCTCTGGTAGGGACTGGTAGGGAACACAGACTCTTGCCTGAATCAAGGGAAGGAGGAAGCCACATGAAGAAGGATCACACAGCCGAAGGGGGAATGAATCGTCGGAGATTTCTGAAGGTGATCGGCGCCACGGCGGCCGCGACGGCGCTGGCCCCGGTGGCGAAGGCTCCCGCCCAGATGAAGGGCCTGACGCTGCGGACCGTCATCCACCTGTACCCACCGACCCAGGCCCTCATGGCGTTGCTGCCCGAGTACGAGAAGGAAACCGGGGTCAAGGTCGTGTTCGATCAGATCCCCTTCGGCGAGGGGTACGCCAAGCAGATGGCCGAGTTGGTCGCGGGGGGAGGCCGGTACGACATGCTGACCCCGTGGAGCTACTGGTCGAACGGCGAAATCGGCACCGGCCAACTGGAGGTGCTGGACGATTACATCGCCAAGGCCGGCGCGGCGCTCGATTTTCCCGATTTCATCTCTGTACAGAGAGACCTGTTCAAGTACGGAGGCCACCAGTACGGCGTGCCGATCTCGTCGCAGACGCATTACCACGTGTACCGAAAGGACATCTACACGGCGGCCGGGGTCACCCCGCCCAAGGACGGCGCCTTCGCCATCGATGCCTTCGAGGCGACCGTCAAGAAGCTCCACATGTACCAGAAAGATGTCTTCGGAGTTGTCTGGGCCTTCAAGCCGCTGGGCGCCTGCTTCATGGATTGGAGCGGGCTGTTCCATTCAGCCGATGGACACTACTTCGACGAGAAGTTGAATCCCACCCTCAATTCACCCACCGGCGTGCTCTGTGCCGAGTGGATGAAGAGCATGCTCCAGTACATGCCTCCTGATGTGCTCAGTTATGGCAACCAGGAGCGGGACGAGACCTATCAGCGCGGTCTCTCGGTCCACCAGATCACGCTTCCGCTCTCGCGCGTCCCGGCCATCTTCGACCCCCAGCGTTCCAGGGTCCAGGACAAGAGCACCTTCACCACTGTTCCGTTTAAGGGGATCGGCGGTGTCACGAAATTCGAGATTGCGCCATCCTTTGACGAGGGGTGGGCCTTCGTGATCAACAAGAAGAGCAAGTACAAGAAGGAGGCGTTCGACTTCATCATCTGGGCCTCGAAGAAGGAGAGGCAGAGGCGGATGGCCCTCGAAGCGACAATCGCGCCGGCGCGGACTTCGCTGTATGCGGACAAAGACATCCGCGAAAAGCACGCGTGGTTGACCGTCGCGGAGAGGCAGTTCAAGGCCAATGAGATGGCAAAGAAGACCTATCCCAAGCTGCCTGAGTTTGGGGAGATGACCGAGATCATGGGCGGTGAACTCCTCGCGGCCTTTGCTGGACAGTATACGGTGAAGCAGGCGCTCGACCGTGCGAACGGGGCGATCGCGACGCTCCTGAAGGAACGCGGCTATAAAGTTGGCAGTCACACGGGCAAGATGCCCTGGGAGTAGCGATCGGTGCCGTGCTCCAGAGTTGTGCTGGGGAATCAAGAAGAGGAGGGGATCCGATGAAGAGTCGAAAGAGGGCAGGGGGACCGGGGATAAGTCGTCGGAGATTTCTGAAAGTGGCGGGTGGCGCGGCGGCAGCAGTGGCCCTAGCACCGGCGGCGAAAGCGCCGGCCCAGCCCAAGGGCCTGACGCTGCGGGCCATCATCCACCTCTACCCGCCGACGGGGGCTGTCATGGGCCTGCTGCCGGCCTATGAGAAGGAGACCGGGATCAAGGTCATGTTTGATCAGATCCCTTTCGGCGAGGGGTACGCCAAGCAGATGGCCGAGCTGGCCACGGGCGGGGCCCGCTACGACATGCTGACGCCCTGGAGCTTCTGGTCGAACGGCGAGATCGGTACCGGGCAACTGGAGGTGCTGGACGACTACGTTGCCAAGGCCGGCCCGGCGCTGGACTGGAACGACATCATCTCCGTGCAGCGGGACCTCTTCAAGTACGCTGGCCACCAGTACGGGGTGCCGATCTCGTCGCAAACCTTCCTGCTGGCCTACCGCCACGACCTCTACAGCGCGGCGGGGCTGACCCCGCCCAGGGACGGGGTCTTGACCTCCGACGCTTTCGCGGCGAATGTCAAGAAAGTCCACAAGTTCCAGAAGGACGTATACGGCATGGTGTGGCACCACAAGCCTGTGGCTGCCGCCGCGATGAGCTGGGCCATCATGTTCAACGCGGCCGGCGGTCGGTGGTTCGATGAGAGGCTGAACCCGCTCTTCAACTCGCCCACGGCGGCGCTCGTCACCGAGTACTACACGAAGGAGATCATCCCGTACATGCCCCCCGACGTGCTCACCTACGGCAACACCGAGCGGGACGAGACCTACCAGCGCGGCCTGGCAGTGCAGCAGATTCCGCCGCTCTCGCGAATCCCGGCGATCTTCGATCCCCAACGCTCCAAGGTCCAGGACAAAACCACCTTTGTCACGGTGCCGTTCAAAGGACTGAATGGCACCAAGTACGAGCGGAGTCCCGCGGTGGACGAGGGCTGGGCCTTCGTGATCAACAAGAACAGCAAGAACAAGAGGGAGGCCTTCGACTTCATTGTCTGGGCCTCGACCAAAGAGAAGCAGAAGCGCATGGCGCTCGAGTCGGCGATCGCGCCCAACCGCGCATCGGTCCTGGCCGACAAGGATGTCCGCGCCAAGCACGACTGGCTGGCCGTGGCGGAGCGCCAGTTCAAGGCCAACTTGCCCGAGTCCCAGTTCCCGAAGATTCCTGAGTGGGGCGAGATCATGGAGAAGCATGGCAACGAGCTGCATACGGCCTATGCGCGTCAGGCATCTGTCAAGGAAGCCCTGGACCGTTCCAACGCGGCGGTGATCGCGCTGTTAAAGGAGCGTGGCTATAAAGTTGGCGCTCACACAGGCAAGATGCCCTGGGAATAACACGAGTTTCCAGGGATTCGGAGCCTATCCGAGTGCATGGAGTTGCGCTCAGAGGAGACGGGCAGCGCGCTTGCCTCGGATAGGCTCCACTCAAGGCTGGAGGTATTGGGGGTAACGAATGGCAGTCCGGTCCAGTCGAGCGCATGGTCGAATAGAGAAACACGCCTGGGCATACTGGTTCATTGCGCCCACCACGCTCACGATATTCTTAGTGTTCGTCTACCCGCTGGCTGTGGCGCTGTGGACCAGCCTCCACTACGACGTCATGATTCGCCCCGGGCTGTACCGCTTTAACGGTCTCGAGAACTACCGAGCGATGCTGACCGAGCCGAGATTTTGGAGTGCGTTGAAGACCACCATGTTCTTTTTTGTCACCACGGTGGCTGTCAGCATGCTCCTTGGCTTGGCTGTGGCGTTGCGGCTGGATCGGAATTTTGGACGCTGGAACTGGATCAAACCCCTGTTCCTGATCCCCATGGTGGTGACCCCGATCGTGGTCGGAATTCAATGGAAGTTCATGCTCAACTCTCAGATGGGCGTCATCACCTATCTCGCTCGGCTGCTTGGGATCCCGGTCTCCGCGTGGCTCACGGAGGCGGGGGGCGCCATGTTCTGGGTGGTGGCGGTGGATGTGTGGTATTACACCCCCATCGTCATCTTATTGTTTTCAGCGGGTCTCTCTGCCATACCCGGCGAGGTCAAGGAGGCGGCTCGCGTCGACGGGGCCTCGGAGCTGCAAACGATCCGCTATGTGACGCTGCCGATGCTCAAGTCGATCGCCGTCACGGCGCTGCTCATCCGCACGATCGGCGGGTTGCGGACTTTCGACACGATTTTGGTCCTGACAGACGGAGGTCCGGGTCGAGTGACGGAGGTCGTCAATCTGTACGCCTACCGGATTGGGTTTTACTACTTCGATATGGGAAAGGCCTCGGCGTTGGGGTGGCTGATGTTGGGGGTCGCGCTGGCGCTCATCGTGGTCTATATCCGCCTCCTCAGGGCCACGGCAAAATCGTACAGCCAAACGTAGGGCGTCGGCGCGTGCAATGGATCCAGGAGGTTGAGCGGTGAATAACCAGCCACTGATCCCGGATAGGGCGGCGACACTCTCGGCTGGCAAGACGGCCGCTGTGACAGCACGCACCGAGCATCGCGGTCTTCATCGGCTACTCCGGTTACGATTGAGCCACGTGCTGGATTTCGCGTTTCTCGGGTCCTATCTCTTTGTGGCGTTGTTTCCGATCTACTGGATTATTGTGAGTTCGTTCAAAACGCCCCTGGACACCCTGGCCATTCCGCCTCTGTGGCTGTTCAAACCCACCCTCAGCGCCTATCAGAACATCTTCGTGTTCGACAACTACGGCTTGTACTTCTTCAACACGGTGGTTATTGCAGTCGGGACGACAGTCATTGCCCTGGCCTTTGGGTCGATGGCCGCCTATGCGCTGGATCGCTACCCGTTCCGGTTCCGAGACGTGATCGCCTATGCGCTTCTGGGGACACGATTCATTTTTCCCATCGTGTACGCGATTCCTCTGTTTCAATTGTTCAACAAATTCGAGCTGCTTGATACTCGGGTCGGTCTGATCATTGCCTACACGACCTTCAGCCTGCCCTATGCCGTCTGGATCATGCAGAGCTTCTTCGCCGGGATTCCGACGGATCTTGATGATGCTGCGAGGATCGACGGTTGCTCCAGGCTTGGTGCGTTCTGGCGAGTGATCCTGCCGATCTCGGCGCCCGGCCTGGGGGCATCGGCGATCTTCATCATGCTGCTGGCCTGGAACGAGTTCCTGTTTGCCCTCATCCTCGCCGGAGGGGGGATGTCTCGAACCTTGCCTGTTGCTGCGTCGTTGCTGGTCGGCCAGCGAGAAATCCAGTGGAACGAGCTGTGCGCACTGGCGACGGCCACGATCGTCCCGCTCTTGGTGTTCTTCGGCTTTCTCCAGAAGCACCTGATCCGCGGCATGGTGGCGGGGGCAGTCAAGGGATAGGTGAGACGAGGCAGCCGGGAACCCCGGACGCTCTCGGTTGGTCGTGTAAAGCGCAAATCATCCATGGGCGCACGGAGGGGAGAACAGCTCGCACGGAAGGCCGGTGGGTGCAATGTTAAGGAGGGTTGTATGCGTTGGTCGCAGCGGGCGAGGAGTCCGGTCCGATTGCCGGCTGGGCGAGCGCACTGGTAACGGGGAAGCAAGTATCCGGATCGGAGCTGCTGGGGTTCATCATTTGATCTGAGAGGAGGTCTCTGGCGCTATGCAGGGTCCACTGGAAGGGATCAAGGTTCTCGACCTCACGCGGGTTCTCGCCGGTCCATTCTCCTGCATGCTCATGGGCGACATGGGCGCGGAGGTGGTGAAAGTCGAGCGGAGCGGCAGGGGGGACGACGTCCGCGATGTTGCGCCGCAGGTCGGGGGCGAGAGTCTGTACTTTCTCGTCATGAATCGAAACAAGCTGGGCGTCACCATCAACTTTCGCCACCCGCGCGGTCCAGCCCTGCTCCGGGATCTCGTCCGACACGCGGATGTGCTCGTCGAGAACTTTCGCGCCGGCACGATGGATAAAATGGGCTGCGGCTATGACGTGTTGAAGGCGATCAATCCCCGCCTGATCATGGTGAGTATTTCGGGGTTCGGACAGGATGGCCCCTATTCCAACCTCGCCTGCTACGACGTCATTGCGCAGGCCATGAGCGGCCTCATGGAAATGACCGGCCCGCCCGACGGGCCCCCGACGATGGCCGGATCGTTTGTCATCGACTACAGTACGGCCCTGTATGCCGTCATCGGCACCCTCGCGGCGTTGCGGGCGCGTGAGCACACGGGTGTCGGGCAGCGAGTAGACGTCGCCCTCTTGGATACGGCCGTCTCCTACTTGATCACTGCGATTCCTGAGTATCTGCTTCTCGGGCGAAAGATGACTCGCCGGGGCAACCGGGACCGATATGCTGCCCCCGTGAACCTCTTCCGGGCGAAGGACGGAGGGTGGGTGTACCTCGCGGCGGGGAACGACTCACTGTTCCCACAACTGCTGAAGGTGATGGGTCAGGAGGAGGTATTGCAGGACCCGCGCTTTGCCACTCTGGACGCGCGTATGGCGCATATTGAAGAAGGGGAGGCGCTCCTGGCAAAGTGGGTGGAGAATAAGACGGCCGATGAGGTCGTTAATCTCGTACGGGAAGCCGGGTTACCGTGTGCGAAGGTCGCCTCGATCGACGAAGTGGTGGCGAATCCGCAGATCCGGCACCGGGGGATGATCGCCGAGATCGAGCATCCGACCGCCGGGCGGGTGCCAATGCAAGGGCTGAACATCCACTTCTCCCACACCCCGAAGCAGATCCGTCGTCCTCCACCGCTGTTGGGTCAGCACAACGAGGAAATCTATGGCCGCTGGCTGGGGCTCTCCGTGAAGGAGGTGGCCCAACTGAAGTCCGAAGGGGTCATCTGATGGCCCAGCAAGTCTGCATGCCCCGGCTTTCACAGACAATGACACAAGGTCGAGTGGTCGAGTGGCTGAAAAGAGAGGGTGACGCCGTCAAGAAGGGGGAGCCACTCGTTTCAATCGAAAGTGACAAAGCGGAGATGGAGGTCGAGGCCCCACAATCCGGGATCCTCAGACGGGTGCTCGTGCCGGCCGGAGAGGAAGCCAACGTGGACACGCCGCTGGCCATCCTGGCGGGGGCCGAGGAGAACATCGAGGAACTGCTGACAGGGCGGCCGCAGGCCGTTGGTGTGACAGCTCCGCCCACACCGAGGGAGACCGCCGTTCCCGGTGTGCCCGCTGCGCCCGGTAGGCGCCAGGCGATTTCGCCAGTCGCGCGTCGGGTAGCTCGGGAATTGGGCGTGGAGATCTCGCAGGTGGCGGGTACTGGGGCGGGTGGGCTTGTGACGGAAAAGGATGTTCGGGCGTTTGCCTCTAAAGGCATGGCCGCGCCAGTGGTCGAGGCTCCTGAGGACGCCCAGGTGATCCCGCTCACCGGCCTTCGCCGTCGCATTGCCGAACGAGTCTCGTTGAGTCGGCGGACGGCGGCAGACGTCACAACGATAGTCGATGTGGATGTGAGCGAAGTGGCTGCCCTCCGGAAAGAATCGGGGTCCTCGTACACTGCCTACGTTGTCTGGGCGGCAGCGCAGGCGTTACGTGAATTCCCAATTCTCAACGCTTCGTTGGTGGAGGAACGGATTCTGGTTAAGAGAGACATTCACATCGGGGTGGCCGTCGCGCTCGACCAAGGCCTAGTCGTCCCGGTGATTCGCTTTGCGGATCGGAAGGACGTGGAAGGGATTTCGCGGGAGATCGACGAGATGGCCGCCCGCGCTCGTGATGGCCAACTCACTCCGGATGACCTGACCGGCAGCACCTTTACGGTGACGAACTCGGGCGCGTTTGGCTCCCTGCTCTTCACCCCGATCATCAACCAGCCGGAGGTTGCCATCTTGGGCATGGGCAAGGTGGCCGACACGCCGGTGGTCCGGGACGGAGCGATCGTCGTCCGCAAGGTGATGTACTTGTGCCTTTCCTACGATCATCGGGTGGTGGACGGCGCGCCTGCGGTGCAGTTCCTCCAGGCGGTGAAGCGCCGCCTGGAACAGCCGGGGAGGCCTCCTGCGGCGGAGGGAGGCGGCAATCGGTCTGGTGAGGGCTCGCCCTCAGTGGTCATCTGACAGGGGTGGAATGGCACCTCATTGTTTCACAGAAGGAGGAGAAGTGTTATGGGGTATGCGGATCGACTGACCGAAAAGGATTTGATCCAGATGTACCGCTGGATGCTCCTCACCCGGGTGTTCGAGGACCGCATCTGCAGCCTGTGGGGGAAAGGCGGTGTGGTGGAACTGCCGCATGGGAGCCAGGGCCAGGAGGCCATCGCCGTCGGCGCCTGCTACGGATTGCGGCAGCAGGACCAAGTGATGCCCTCCTTGCGGACCCGTGGCGCCTTTCTGGTTAAAGGGATCTCGGCCCGGGTGCAGATGGCGGGGGTATACGCCAAAGTCACAGGGCCGGCCAGGGGGAAAGCCACTGCGCATCACATGGGCGACGTCGAGCGCGGCGTGCTGCTGGGCAGCGGAATCGTGGGAGCCTCGATCACCGTGGCGGTTGGCGCTGCGCTCGCGTTCAAGCTACAGAGGAAAGACAATGTTGTGGTCGACTTCTTTGGGGATGGCGCCGCTCAGCGCGGCGACTTTCACGAGGGCCTCAACTTCGCCGGGGTCTTCAAGTTGCCCATCGTCTTCGTGCTTGAGAACAACGGATACTCCGAATACACCCCCCTGTCAAAGCACTTCGCGGGCTCCGACTTTGCCTGCCGGGCCCAGGGGTATGGCTTCCCCGGAATGCGCCTGGACGGCAACGATATCTTCGCCGTCTATGAGGCGGTGCAGGCCGCTGCCGCCCGCGCCAGGGCGGGCGAGGG
>Ga0210377_10003815_pt1 | contig 12844 bp, 12 predicted proteins | sample PLM4_65_b1redo_FD_155480 | JGI IMG/M metagenome (GOLD analysis project Ga0210377, IMG submission 155480) | Groundwater sediment microbial communities from an aquifer in East River, Colorado, USA - PLM4_65_b1 redo | ecosystem: Environmental > Terrestrial > Soil > Riparian zone | place: USA: East... | reverse complement strand
AAGATCGAAGTGGCATACGAGCCTTTGCCTGCCGTGATCACCGCGGCCGAGGCCATGGTGCCTGGTGCGACCCAGCTTCATTCTTTTGCCCCGCAAAACATCTGTTTTCATGATCACGTGGAGAGGGGCAATGTGGACCAAGGTTTTTCCGAAGCCGACTTGATCTCAGAGGACACTTTCGAATTTCCCATGGTTTACCACTATTCCATGGAACCCCACACGACGATCGCTCAAGTGGACTCCGATGGGATCACGGTCTGGGCATCGGCCGCACACCCTTTCATCGTACGCCAGCAGCTTGCGGATATTTTTCAGTGCCCGGTTTTTCGCGTGCGGGTTATCATTCCTTTTGTCGGAGGAGCCTACGGGAGCAAGTCGGGAGCAAAAATCGAGCCCCTAGTTGTCGCTCTCGCCCGAAAGGCTAAAAGGCCTGTCCGTGTACGCCAAACAGTTTCAGAAGCGATGATGACTGTTCGGCGACACTCTGCCACCTGTAAGATAAAAACGGGGGTTAAAAAGGACGGCACATTGGTGGCCAAGAAGGCGGAAATCTATCTCAACACCGGAGCTTATGCGGAGAACGGTCCGATCGTGACGAGCAAGGCTATGATCAGGGTGCTGGGCCCCTATCGGATTCCTCATATTAAGGTGGACGCCTATTGCATCTATACCAACACGGTCCCTGCGGCTTCGTTCAGATCGATCGGTGCTCCCCAATCTGCCTGGGCAGCGGAGTCTCAGTTGGACATCATTGCAGAAAAGCTCCAAATAGACCCGATGGAGCTTCGGCTCAAGAACCTATTAAAAAGAGGAGAGGAGATTAAGCCGAAAGGGACCCCGCTGGATGCGGATCTCTTTGAAGGCCTGCAAAAGATAAGGGAAATCCTTCCCTGGGATGGTCCAGTAACCGACGATGGGAAAGGTCGAGGCGTAGCTTTTGGGGTTACCGATGCCGGTTCCCCGCTTGCTTCGATTGCGACGGTCCATGTCGATTCCGACGGAAACGCGGTGTTGCTGTCGGGAACCAGCGAGATAGGCCAGGGGGCCCGGACCATCCTGAGCCAAATCGTTGCCGAGGAGCTTTCATTGCCGTTGGAGAGAGTCACCATGCGGCCTACCGATACCATGTATACTCCTTACGATCGGTCAACGGGTTCGAGTCGGTCTACGACTGTGATGGGAAGCGCAGTCCTGGAGGCCGCTCGGGACGCTCGTGACCAGTTGATCCAGATCGCCTCTCGAAACTTAGAGGCCCCACCGGATGCGATTCTTTTGGATAACGGCAATGTTGTGGTTGGGAACAAGAGAGTCTCTTATGGGGAATTGGTAAGCAAACATTTCACAACGGGCGGTGGAGAGATTATCGGACGAGGATCCCTCGACGAGATGCGAGCCAAACCGCCCATGAATCCGCTCTTTTGGGAAATAGGCATTGGGGGGGTTGAGGTGGAGGTGGATCAGGAAACCGGAGAAATCAAACTCAAAAAATATGTCACCGTGGCTGATGTGGGAAAGGCCATAAATCCATTGCAGTGTGAGGGGCAAGACGAAGGGTCGGCTATGATGGGGGTGGGGCATACTCTCTACGAATCGATTGTCTATGAGAGTGGACAGATTATAAATCCGAATCTCATTGATTATCGTGTGCCTAAATTCAGGGATGTGCCAGAAAAATTTGAATGTATCCTCGTTGAGAATAGTGATGGCCCGGGTCCCTATGGTGCCAAAGGTATGGGGGAGGCGGGGATCATTCCTCCAGCAGCGGCCATAGCCAACGCGGTTGCTTGGAGTACGGGGGCGAGAATAAAAGAGCTTCCCTTGACTCCTGAAAGGGTCTGGCGGGCGCTGAAAAATAAGGAAAAAGGTTGACAATAGACTGAAGCGTGGCGCAGTCTTGACAACGGCAAGGAGCCAAATCTATGAATATAGAAGCGAGTGATGCAATTATCAGAGGGCTCAAAGCGGCAAATGTGGACTTGGTAGCGATGTTACCTGATCACGGCTTTGACCGAGTCCAAAAAACGATAGCGGCAGATCCGAGTTTCACCTTCGTTCCAGTGAGTAATGAAGGAATTGGGGTGGGTATATGTGCGGGTGCCTTTTTCGGCGGCAAGGTTCCCGCGTTGATGATTCCGACTTCCGGCTTCCTGGTGGCGGCCTGGCCCCTGGCGAGCCTGCACAACCTGTGGAATCTCCCGCTGCTGTTGTTGATTCCGTATCGCGGTGATATAGGAGATGCGCAACCCGTGATGAGAACCTATCAATTTACCACCGAGCCGATTCTCAGGGACCTCCAAATACCTTACGTGACGGTGAGTGAGATTGATAAAATCGAGGAGGCGATCAAGGATGCGGTGAGTTCCGCATTCGCCTGGCAAAACCCGATCGCTCTTTTGTTTAGAGGGGAGACGTTGCGATGAAGAGATTTGATTGTCTTAAAGCGTTGGCGGGCGTAACAAGGGAAAACGATCTGGTTGTGACGAATCTGGGCAATACGGCGCACGAGTGGTATACGGTCAGGCCGTCCAGAGCCAACCTGTACGGAATGAATTTAGGAGAATGCACACCCGTTGCCTTGGGGCTTGCCCTTGCGTTGCCTAAAAGGCGGGTCATTGCGTTAGATGGAGACGGCAACCTGCTGTTGAATCTGGTCTCGCTGGCCGATACCGCCTACCAAAAGCCCGCCAATCTTCGAATTATTGTGTTCGACAATGAGGCCTATGAATCCCCCGGAGGCATGCCGACCGCGACGGCACACGGGGTCGACCTGGTACAGGTCGCCAAGGGCTGCGGCATTGCCAAAAGCTTCATGGCCAGCACCATCGCCGATTTCGCCGAAAAAATTAAACTGTTCGAAGAAAACGAGCTTTGCTTTTTGGTGGCGAAGATCGAGACGGGCACGATCGAGCGATCCAAGTACGCGAGTTTCGACTATAAATTCAACAAGTACACATTCGCGACCTACATCGAGGAAACGGAGAAAAAGCCGGTTCTGCGGTTGCGCTCTGCGTCTCCGTTTACGGAAAAATAGAGTCCGGAGAACAAGGTTGATTTCAAGTGGATCGAAAGGGGTCGATATGAAGAAGTATTTTGTTGCCGTCCTTTTTCTGCTCATGGTTTTCAGCCACACGGCGGTGGCGCAGACGCCCAAAACGGGAGGCAGGCTCATCTTCGCGATGGAATCGGACGTATCGACGATGAATCCTTTCGTGCGGATGATTTCTACAGACCAGTTGATCCGCAGTCTCATGTACGAAACGCTTTTCGATTTCAGCTTAAAGAATACGATTATCCCGGCGCTCGGCGAGTCTTGGACCATTTCGAAAGACGGGCTGGAATACACGGTCAAGTTGCGTTCCGGAGTGAAGTTCCATAACGGTCAAGAAATGACGGCGGAGGACGTGAAGTGGAGCGTCGAGTACGCGATGGATCCCAAGAACGCGGCTACAGGATTCAGCCTCCTGAAGCCCATTGAATCCATCACGGTCGTCGAAAAGCATCGCATTCGCTTCAAATTGAAGGAACCGACCGCTCCCTTTTTGAGCACCTTGGCGACAGTTCGTGGATTCATTGTGGTGCCCCAAAACTCAGTGCCTCAAGGGGCTAAAACGGTGCCGGCCTATCCTCCCGGAACCGGTCCGTTTGCCTTCAAAGCCTGGGAATCCCGGGTGCAGACGGTTCTGGTCCGGCATAAGGACTACTGGCAAAAGGGCCTGCCGTACCTGGATGAAGTCATTTACAAGCCGGTCGAGGATGCCGATGTGCGGCTGTCCGCTCTGAGGGCGGGGGACGTTCACATGATTGAACGTGCTCCCTATTCTTACGTGAGCAAGATCAAAAGCGGAGAAATCAAAGGAATCAAAGCCGTCGAGGCCAAGGCGGCCGGATTCAAGCGGCTGATTTTTAATGTCCTTGTGCCGCCGTTCGACAATCGCTCCCTGCGGCTCGCGGTGGCTAACGCGATCGACAAGAAGCAGTACCTGCAGGGGGCGTTTTGGGGCTTTGGCAGCCCGGTGGACCAGCGCTACCCCGCGGGCAATCCTTGGTTCGTCAAAATGCCTCAGATCAAGAGGGATGTTTCCAAAGTGAAGGCGCTGCTCAAGGAGGCCGGTGTGGGGAGCGATTTTGAGGTTGAGCTGCTGGGCCAGCAGGGAGACGAAGCGGAACAGCAGGTCCTCCAACAGCAGCTGGCGTCGGCGGGAATCAAGATGAAGGTCCGGCTCATGGAGTACGGTAGCTACGTGCAAAAGCAGCACGAGAGGGACTGGCAGATGATCATCTTCGGCGGCAGGATGCAACCGGACCCGCACCTTCTTTATGGTGTCGAATATATTTGCTCCGAGGTGGAGCAGGCCAAGGCAAAAAGGGCCACGCGAAATTTAGCCGCCTACTGCAACAAGGAGGTCGACGAACTGTTGGCTGAGGCAGGGAGGGTCACCGATACGAAGAAGCGCTACGAAATCTACGCCAAGGCGATCCGCCAGATTACCGAGGATGTCTCAGAGGTGCCTTTGGGATTTTACCCCCGTTTTTACGCTCATAGCGACAAAGTCAAAGGGTTCGTCATTGACGATGTCGGTTCGATCAGCGGCACGAAATTCGGTCTCATCAGGACCTGGATGGATAAATAAAGCGACCGGTTTCCATCCGGGACTGCTCGGGCTGAGACGCTTTGGACCAAGTGAAAAGGTGGCTGCCTATGCTCTGAAACGACTGCTGCAGCTCATTCCTGTTCTGCTGATCGTTTCCTTGATCGTGTTTTTTATCGTCCAGCTCATCCCGGGCGATCCGGTCGCGTTAATGCTGGGCGAAGAACAGCGGGACCCGGAAGTCTATCAAGCCCTCCGGCAAGAGTTGGGCCTCGATCGCCCCATTCACATGCGATATATCCATTGGCTGGCCCGGGTGCTTCAGGGAGACCTGGGCCAATCTCTCCGTACCCGCAGACCGGTTTTCGACATCGTTCTGGAGCGCTATCCGCCGACGGTGTACCTTGCCTTGGCGGCCCTCGTCTTGGGCATATCGATTGCGATTCCGGCCGGAATGATGGCGGCCGTCAAGCAAAATACCGCCTATGATTACTCGGCCATGCTCTTTACCCTTTTCGGTATTTCGGTGCCCAATTTCTGGTTTGCCATGCTGTTGATTTTGTGGCTGGGAATCTACCTCGGCTGGTTCCCGACCATCGGCTATGCGGCGCCAGGCACCGATTTCCTGGGGTTTCTCTCACATCTGACTCTCCCGGCGTTGGTTCTCGGCACCGATATAGCGTCGACCACGACGCGCTATGTCCGCGCCGAAATGCTCGAGCAATTGCGGCTGGATTATGTTCGGACGGCCCGCGCCAAAGGGCTGCCCCCGAGGCTTGTCTTTTATAAACATGCGCTAAAGAATTCATTGATTGCCGCGATTACAGTGGTCGGGTTACAGGTCGGCCGTTTACTGGGAGGATCGACCGTGGTGGAGACCATCTTCGGCTGGCCCGGGTTGGCGCGTTTGGTGTTGGACGCGGTTTATGCGCGAGATTACCCTGTTCTCCAAGGCGCGGTTCTGCTTTTGGCCGTGGGTTACGTGTTCATCAACCTCCTCGTCGATCTGTTATATAAATGGCTTAATCCTCGTGTTCGCCTTGGATGAGCGCTCGGCGTCCGGCAGGCGGATCATAATCTTCGGCAAAGTGGTACGATATGACAAGAATCACCGGCGATAGCTTGGCCATTCTTTTTCGCAACCGGCTAGCCGCCGTGGGCTTCCTTATCGTTGCGGCCGTTGCCCTGGCGGCTTTGGTTGGCCCCTGGCTCGTGACGCACGACCCCTACGCGATGAACCTGGCGGAACGTTTATCCTCCCCATCGAACACTCACCTGTTGGGGACGGACAGGTTTGGGAGGGATATTTTTACGCGCATACTCTTGGGCGCCAACATCGCGATGCGCGTTGCGGTTGCTGCGGTGGTCGTGGCGTTCATCATCGGTGTGCCGCTCGGAGCCGTGTCAGGCTACAAAGGGGGCTGGTTCGACACGCTCGTCATGAGATTCATTGACGCGTTGCTTGCGTTTCCCGGCCGGCTTCTGGCGATCGCGTTGGTGGCGGCGATGGGAACTAGTTTTTTTACGCTTTGCGTTGTGATTGGAGTGAATGCAATTCCTGGTTACACGCGAGTAGTCCGTGCGGCCGTTCTGGTGCAAAAAGAGAAAGAATATGTGGAGGCGGCTCGGATGGCAGGTGAATCGGAAGGGCGCATTCTGTTCTTCCAAATTCTCCCTAACTGTTTGGCTTCCGTCCTCGTGCTGGTTACACTCGATTTTGCGCATGCCATCTTACTGGAATCTTCTCTGAGCTTCCTCGGGCTTGGTTTTGCGCCTCCCGCCCCGAGCTGGGGACTCATGCTGAGCGAGGCGCGCGGCTATATGGAGATTGCGCCTCACGCGGCGATTTTCCCGGGCCTCGCGATATCGTTGACGATCCTCGGCTTCAATCTCCTGGGCGATGGGCTCAGAGATGTCTTTGATCCTCGACAGTATGAAAGCTGAGAATGGAAACCTATCTGCTTGACATCAGGAATCTGCGAGTCGAGTTTCAGCTTCGGCGCGGCGCTTTGACGGCCGTCGATAATGTGTCTTTTCACGTTCGCGAAAAAGAAGCTCTTGGGGTGGTCGGCGAAACCGGCTGCGGCAAGAGTGTGACGGCGATGGCGATCCTGGGATTGCTTCCGTGCCCACCGGGCAAGGTAAGCGGCAGTATCCTGTTTGAAGGCGAAGATCTGACCCAAAAGGGCGAACGTGAACTCTGCAGGATCCGAGGGCGCAAGATCGCGATGATTTTTCAGGAGCCGTTGACGTCGTTAAATCCCTCATTCAGCGTTGGGGAGCAAGTTTCAGAGTGCTCCCGTGTACACCTAGGTCACTCCAAAAGAGTAGCTTACGATTACGCAGAACATATCCTTGAGGCCGTACGCGTACCATCACCCAAGACTCTGATGAGGCTTTATCCCCATGAACTCAGTGGTGGTATGAGACAAAGGGTGATGATTGCTATGGCGCTCGCATGTCAACCTAAGCTGCTCATTGCCGACGAGCCGACAACGGCTCTGGATGTAACGATTCAGGCTCAAATCCTGGAACTTCTGGAAGAGTTAAGAGAAATGATGGGTTTGGCGATGATCTTTATCTCTCACAACTTAGGTGTGGTGGCGCGACTTTGCGATCGCATCGCCGTCATGTATGCAGGTTCTCTGGTCGAGCTGGCCGATACGGCGTCAGTCTTTTCCGAGACGCTTCATCCTTACACGATCGGACTGCTTCACGCGATGCCTCGACCGGAACTGCGGGACGGCTTTCTCGAAGCGATACCCGGAAGCCTCTGTGATCTTATCCATCCTCCTTCAGGCTGCAAATTTCATCCCCGCTGCTTCAAAGCGCGGGAAATCTGCACAAACGAGCAACCCTCGTTGGAAGCTAAGGGACAAGGCCACGAGGCGGCTTGTTTTTTCCCGGGTGAATGATGAGCCTTCTTGAGGTACAGGAGCTATGCAAATACTTTGATCTTAGTGAAGGATGGTTAGGCCGCGTTTTGAACGGGATAAAACTCCTAAAAGCCGTTGAGGGTGTCAGTTTTTCCGTTCCCGAGGGGAAAACATTGGGTCTAGTGGGAGAGAGCGGTTGCGGCAAGTCGACAACGGCACGGCTGATCACGCGGTTGATCCCGGCGACATCCGGTAAAGTCTATATAGACGGGCGCGAGATTCTGAGCCTTCGCAAAAAAGAAGTGAGAGAGATGCGTAGGCACGTGCAGATGGTCTTTCAGGATCCTTACGCTTCGCTCAATCCGCGAATGAAAGTAGTGGATATCATCGGCCGCTCGTTAACCATCTACAATGGCGTGAAGGGGAAAAAACGCACTGAAGATGCAGAAAGGCTGCTGGATCTCGTAGGTCTACAAGCGGAGCACCTGCATCGTTACCCTCACGAGCTGAGTGGCGGTCAGCGTCAACGGGTCGCCATTGCGCGGGCTTTGTCCACGCGACCCAAGCTGATCATCGCTGATGAGCCCGTTTCTGCTCTCGACCTCTCAGTCCAGGCTCAGGTGCTGAACCTGTTCAAAAAGCTTCAAAGAGAATTGCGGCTCACGATGCTTTTCATTTCACATGACCTCAACGTGATCCAGTATATCGCGGATATCGTCGCGGTCATGTATGCGGGAAAGATTATGGAGGTCGGGCCTGTAGAGCAAGTCTTCCAGCAGCCGCTCCATCCGTACACAAAAGGTCTGATCGCGTCAAACATCAGCCTGGGCGTGCTCGGCCAAAAAAGAATGCCTCAACTCAGAGGCGAAATTACGCTGCCGATCAATCCCCCCGGAGGTTGTCGTCTCGAGCCCCGCTGCCCCATTCGCGTCGACCGGTGCAGGCAAATCGAGCCTCTTCTTCAGGAGAAGAGATCGGGGCAGCGGGCCGCGTGCCATGAAGTCGAGAGCCAGAGCTAGCGTTCACGGTCGAAACGGGGCTTGACGCATGGCGGGAACGGCTTGATATCTTGCGCAGACAGAAGCGCAAACTCTAATAACAATGGCCGTTGTGATGGCGTCCTGTTTATCGAAAAAGGTGGCGAAAAATGGAACCGGAACTCGCTCAGAGAATTGTTGACGGTCTGCGGGATGCTGGCATTGGCTTTGTTTCCTATCTGCCGGAGACCCGGCTAAGTCAAATCCTGCCTCTGATGCGCGAGGACCCCTCGTTAATGGTCGTCCCTGTCGCCAACGAGTCGGAGGGCGTTTCCATAGCGGCAGGCGCCTCATTAGGTGGGAGGCCAGCGGCCGTGTATATGGAGGGCAGCGGAGTCTACGTCTCCTCATACAACTTGCTCGTGGTCGGAAAACGACTGGGAGTGCCGATGCTGCTGGTTGTCGCCTATTACGGAAGCACGATGGACAATAGAAACAGCTTTCTTTACGCTTATCCTGGCATTCATCTGGTTCCTCTCCTCGATTCATTGGGCATACAATACGAAGTGCTAGAAGACGCGAATCAGCTGGAACAAAAAATCAAGAGCGCTGTGCGCATGATGCACGCGATTAAGCAACCGGTGGCGCTCCTCTTCACGGGGGAGTACACGGTATGAACCGGTACGACTGTTTTGAGCTTCTGGCGCCGCTGATCAAGGACCAACTGGTGGTCGGCTCGCTCAGCGGCCAAAGGGTCGAATGGGGCCACCTGTGCCCTTACGAGGGAAACTTGTTGGTGGCCTCGATGGGGGCAGCCTTGGGGATCGGCATCGGTCTCGCGCTGGTCCTGCCGCACCGGAAGGTGATCGTCTTGGAATCGGATGGGAGTCTTCTGCTTTCTCTCTATAATCTTCCGACTTTAGGTAATCTGAATCCTTCCAATCTTGCGGTTTTTGTATTCGACAATGAGGTGTACAGCGGCACGCGGATCAGCGAGCCCACAGCGACAGCGGGAAACACTGATCTGGCCGCCGTGGCGCGAGGTTGTGGTATCCCACAGGCCACGGTGGTCCGGGACCTTGATTTCTTCAGGAGCGAAGCAAGAAAGGCTCTTGAGGAAAACCTGCTTCACTTTATTGTTTGTAAAGTGGACAAGACGACGGGACATCGTCAGATCCAGCGATCCACCGAAGATCTCTGGGAACACAAGTATCGCTTTGTGAGATATCTGGAAAGAACGGAAGGCAAGCAGATTTTTTTGGGTCGCGGCTAATCCTGGTTTACATAAATGTTATCGCCAAAGACCTAGGAGCCCGTCCAGATAATTGCCCTTCGAGGGGCTGGAACTTGGTTTTGCTTCATTTATTCATTTAGGGATCAACAGGTATCAATTGTGAGAACCGTGGAATCGATCGTGGAAGTCGAAAGACGCGATTTCGACCCCCGGTTGCGGCCTGAGTCTGGTTCCGGTTGGCTAACTGCAGGCCGCCGCCAGCTTCAGGAGGTGATGCGCCGTGCACATCAGCGACCACTCGACGGAGACCTTGCGGATCCCTCGCAAGAGGAACTGGCGAAATCCCCGGCCTTGCTTGATCTGACCGAACACGGGCTCGACCGTTTGCTTCCTCAGTCGGTAACGACTACGGCGTCCACCCCGACGAAGCTTCTGCCACATGGCATAGGCGCGGCTGCCCTTAGAAAAAGGGTTTTCTGCTCGGCTGTGATGCGGGCCTCGAAACGCGCTGTCTTGGCACTGTGGCTATCCGAGGTTTCATGTGTCTGTAAAGTTTTTTATCTTCTATGATTTTTCTCTATCGTTTTCGTTTTAAATTCGGCTAGATGACGCTTTTATCTTTTTTGCCGCCGCCAGGATGGACTCGATAATTTTCTTGTAGCCTGTGCAGCGGCAGATATTCCCCTGCATGAATTCGATGATCTCTTCTTCGCTCGGATCCGGATTCTCATCCAGCAGTGTCTTAGCGGTCAGGATCATCCCCGGCGTGCAAAACCCGCACTGGAAGCCGCCGTGCTCGATAAACGCCTCTTGCAGGGGATGGAGTTTGCCGTTTTGGGCGAGCCCTTCGATCGTCATCACCTCCCGACCCCTCGCCTCAAAGGCAAGCAGCGTACAGGAGCTCACCGGGCGGCCGTCCAAAAGCAAGGTGCACGCCCCGCATACCTGGACATCGCAGGAGCGCTTGACGCCCGTCAATCCTAACCGGTCGCGGATAACATCCAATAACAGCTCATGGGGTTCCACGTCGATCTCATGCAGAGTTCCATTGATGGTCAAGGAGATAGGAATCAATTGTCCTTCGACCCGTTTCGATGTTAGCTTAGCCATGCAACCCCCCCTGGCCCTTTCCTCCTGACTGACATTGCCCATAGGCCTGATGAAACGCCCTCTTTAAGAGCACCTGAACTATGTGCTCCTTGTAATCCTGAGAGCCGTGGAGATCGCTGATTGCCTGCGAGGCATCGCCGGCGATCTCACCTGCCTTTGAGATCAGGCGAGAGGCCTCATTAAAACCCTTACCCTTGAGAAGGCTCTCCGCCTCTTCTATCCGTCTGGGCGCAGGTCCGACACAACCGACAGCGATCCGGGCATCCGTGATCGATTTCCCTCCTCCATCCACCGCTAGAAAAAGAGCCACTCCCACGCTCGGCCGCTCCAGATAGCCGAACTTGAGGTAAGCCACGGCGGAATGGGAAGGGAGAAGCGGCACGCGAATCCCCGTAAGGATTTCATCCGCCTCCAGGCATGTTTCATACGCATCAACAAAAAACTTTTCTACCGGTATTTCCCGGCTGGACGACGACTTCCCGGCAACCAGTCTCGCTCCTAAGACCATTAGCACGGTGCCCGGATCGGCATGGGGCTCGGCAAAGGAGAGATTGCCCCCGAGCGTGCCCACCTCCCGCACCCGGATATTGGCAACGTTCTTTTCCATCTGGACAAAAGCAGGAAGGCGCTCCTGGAGGAGCGTCGAGGAGGCAAGTTTACAGTGCGTTGCCAAGGCCCCTAAATGGATCACACCATCATCCAGTTTTACCTCATCCAGACCTGCAATATTCTTGATGTTGATGAGACGCTCATACTGGATCAGCCCTTCCTTCATGACCAGGAGCAATTCGGTCCCGCCAGCATAAACCCTGGCGGACTCCCCGTGCCGGGCCAGAAAGTCGGACGCGTCTTTCACGCTCTCCGGTTCTTCTAAACGGAATCGCTTGAGCATTCTACGAGACCCCTTCCAATCTATTCTTTATAGCCTGGGCAAACTCTTCCATCACCAGGTCCGCCTTACGCTTGATGATGCTATGCCCCAAGGTCGCCAGCTTTCCCAGGATATCAACTGTCACCCCGAGAGAGAGGTGAGTCTTTTCCCCCGCTTCTTTCATACGGACATCGATCTCCACCTTCAGCCGGCTGCCCACCCTGCTATCGCTGCCGCTGGCCCGGGCTTTGATATGGGACATCGCCTGGCTTTCCAGGACCTCGATCCCCATGGGAAATTCAACACGGAAAGGGCCCACCTTTTCCACCATCATCGCGGTGTAGCTTTTCCCCGCTTCCACTGTCTTGGCCTCTTTGCAGCCGGGGACGCAGGTAATGAAGCGATCTACATCCCAGAGAAATGCCCACACCTTTTCCTTGGAATTGAGAATCTCTATCTCCTTTTCAAAACGCAAGGGGGAACCTCCCTTCTCTCTGAATTTCTCTTGCTATCAAAAGAAGATAAAACTAGCAAGCGGGCTCTCCTCGCTTCCCTCGGAATCGTTCGACTGAGCTCACGACGAAGTCTCAAATCACAGATCTCAGATTGACAATTTGAAACTTGTGATCCCGAAGAGCTTGGCTCTGGGGCAGGCTGGCTTCGCCTTTGCAGGAAAAGGCCGTGGGCGCTACTCGGCCCCGATCATGGAATCCTTGACGTCTTTGAATTCTTTACCGAGATAGGCCTTGAGCTTCTTTTTTATCCGCTCCTCAATCTGGCGTACCCGCTCGCGACTGATACCGTATTTCTCACCAATCTCTCTTAAGGTCATCGGCTCTTCGTTCAAAAGACGCTCGCGGAAGATCATCAGCTCCTTATCCTTGAGGCCCCGGGCGAACGCCTCCATCTTTGCGCTCAGGATCTGGCGATATTCGGCGCTTGCAAAACGTTGTTCCGGAGTTTCTTTATTGTCGGCAAGGAAATGAAGCAGGGTTACCTCTTCGCCGTCCCCCATGGGGACATCGGTAGAGAGATCCCTATTGGCAAGACGCTGCTCCATCTCCACGACCTCGCCCTCTTTCACGTTGAGGCGTTGCGCCAAAAGTTTCGGACCAGGAGCAAAGCCCGCCGCTTCTAATCGCTCTTTTTCTTTATGCAAATTAAAAAAAAGTTTTCGTTGCGCCTGG